>Ga0183260_10000486_pt1 | contig 33598 bp, 33 predicted proteins | sample AntDrymUQ4972206_2_FD_129768 | JGI IMG/M metagenome (GOLD analysis project Ga0183260, IMG submission 129768) | Polar desert sand microbial communities from Dry Valleys, Antarctica - metaG UQ497 (22.06) (version 2) (version 2) | ecosystem: Environmental > Terrestrial > Soil > Desert | place...
GGTCGATTCTGGCCGCAGTCGCCGAAGGGGATGCCGACGTCGTATTGCTGAACGGATTGATCGCCCGCCCGTAGACGCGCTTCACACGTGAGTCGCCCAATCAGGGGCAACGTATCTCCTGGGTTCTGGATCACTGCGCGACAAGCGGTGGCATTATTAAGTTAAGGATTGGGAGTTGGGAGTTGGGCGTTGGGCGTTGGGAGTTGGCAAGTCCTCACCCCTCAGCCCTCCCCCTCCCGGTAGGTTGCAAATGAGCTTGGTGTCTCCCACACGCGGACGAGAACGACGTCCAGGCCGAGCTCGCGCCCCTGGTCGTAAATCAGCTTTGCGATACGCTCGACTGTCGGGTTGCTCTCGAGCAGGTACATCGGCTCGCCGAGCTGACGCAGCGGCTCGACGAGCGGATCGTCGTGCCGCAGAATCATCTTGTGGTCCAGCTCCCGGTCGATCCAGCCCTTCACCAGGCTCTTGATGTCGCTGAAGTCAGCCACCATGTTGCGGCTGTCGAGGGCGTCGGTCCGCACGTCGATTTCGGCGACGGCGTTGTGCCCGTGGGGATGCTTGCAGACACCGTCGTAGTCGAGCAGCCGGTGTCCGTAGCAGAATTCAATCCGCTTTGTGGCGAGGTACATAGTCTGTGAGTCGAAGAGTCTCGGAACCCGGAGCCGTGCGGCAGCCCGGGTCGTGAAGGTTGCGCGCGAACTCCACGATGGTAGCGGAAGCCTTCCCTCAGAATCAAACGACCGCCGTACTGTTTTCGGCCGGGCTCGACAGTGCCGTCCTGCTGGCGCAAACGGCACGGGCGGGCGGCGCACAGCCCATCTACGTGCGCTCGGGGCTTGCCTGGGAGACGCAGGAGCTCGAGTGCGCGGAGCGGCTCCTTCGGGGCTTCCCGGGCGGGGGGCGCGTCCTGCCGCTCGTCACGCTCACGGCCGACATGCGCGACGTGTACCCGGCACACCACTGGGCGGTCCGCGGCGACGCCCCCGCGTTCGACACGCCGGACGAAGACGTCTACATCGAAGGGCGCAATATCGTCCTGCTCGCGAAGGCCTCGGTGTTCATGGCACGTGCGAAGCTGACACGCGTCGTGCTCGGCCCCCTGGCGGGCAATCCGTTCCCGGACGCCACGCAGGAGTTCTTCGCGGCCATGGGAGAAGCGCTCTCCTCCGGCCTTGCGGCCCCGATCCGGATCGACGCGCCGCTGGCGGAACTGCACAAGGAGGACGTGATCCGCCTTGGAGCGGAGCTCGGCGTCCCCTTCGAGCTGACGCTGTCGTGCATGCAGCCGGCCGGAGGCCTCCACTGCGGACGCTGCAGCAAGTGCCGCGAGCGCCGCGACGCCTTTTCCGCCGCAGGCATCACGGATCCTGCCGCGTACGCGAGCGCTCCACCGCGCTGAGGGAGCAGTCGCGCTCGACCGGAGGCTCGGTCCGGACGGAGCACGCCGCGACTGGCAACCAGTCTCCAGTTCCCAGTCGCCAGTAACCAGTCGGAAGCCCTGGCTACCGGCAACTGGAAACTGGAAACTGGAAACTGGCAACCGGAAACCGGAAACCGGCGACTCTCTCTCAGCGCTCAAGCACCAGCGTCTCTACGAGAGAGGCCAGCCGCTCCCCCCGGGCATCGATGGCCGCGATCCTGCCGTCACTGGCGACGAGCACGCTGCGCGGCAGGCGATCGACAGCGAAGAGCCTCGGCACGTTCCCGCCGTATCCCATCCGATCGTGCACCTGCGGCCAGTCGATCCGGTGACGATTCAACCAGGAGACGAACGCCTGCCTGCTCATGACGTCGAGGCTGATGCCGAGAATCTCGAAGCCGCTCTCCGCATGCTTCTCTCTGAGCGCGCGGAGCCGGGGAAGCTCGGCAAGGCATGGAGCGCACCATGTGGCCCAGAAGTCCAGCAGCACGACCCGTCCGTTTGCATCTCCGGTAACGACCAGGCGGCGCCCGCCAGGTCGGTCGCGGTGAAGCGCCTGAGGGCTGCCTCCATTGCAGGTTCGTTCAGCGGTGCGTCAGGGGTGGAGCCTCCCGGCCAGGCAACACCCGGCGAGAGCAGGAGGGCTGCCATGGCCGGCAGCCATCGGGAGGCACGTGGCCGCATCAGTACTCCACGCGGAGCGTGGCCCCGATGGATCGCGGAAACCGCGGACCGTAGACATAGGCTGAATCGCGCAGCGGCCCGCGATCCAGATCACCCTGATACGCGTCTGTCACGTTCTTGGCCGAGAGGCCGATGACCAGCCGCGGTCCCTCACCCACCTTGATCGTCCGTGAGATCGCGAGGTCGACCAGGAGGAAGGGAGATGTCGTCTCGAGGCGGTCCTCGGCCACGTACCCGGCATAGTGCGGCGCCTTCATCCGGCCGGTGTACCGCGCGGCGGCAAAGATGTCAGCGGCCTTCGGAATCTGCCACGTCAGAGTCGCATTCGCGAAGCGCCGTGGTGTGCGGAAGAACTCGCGGCTGCCGAAGTCCGGTTCAGCCTCGCCGAAGAACGCCCGTCCCTCGACGACCCCTCCCTGCACCACGAACGTGTCGCCGATGCCCCAGCCAGTGTTGATTTCCATGCCGTATACGTCAGCCCTTCCGAAGTTCACCTTCCGGAACTCCGCCATAGGGGTCAGCGGGTCGTCGGCATCCTGAACGTGGAACAGGTCATGGAGGGAAGTGCGGAAGGCGTTGACTTCCAGCAGGCCCTGACCACGCCCGATCTCCGGCTTCCACTCGAAGCCGGCCATCGTGTTGAACGAGCGCTCCTCCCGCAGGGTCGGGTCGGCCTCGATGATCCGCACGCGTCCACCGACTGAGCTCAGGTGCAGGTCCTCATCGAACACCTGCGGCGCGCGGAAGCCGCGGGCGAGCGAGACGCGAATGTCGAGCGCCGGGACTGGGGAGTGCATCAGCGCCACGCGAGGGGAGAGCACCGGGCGGCGCAGCGCGGCATGACCATCGCCGCGGAGTCCATACAGGAGCTGCCATCGCGGTGCGAACGACCAGTCGTCCTGCACGAACACGCCGGCATTCGTGTACGACACATCCAAGGCGCGGCCGTAGGCTGGCTGGCTGTCCTCGAGCGATTCGCCAGCGCCCTGCGCGCCCCAGCTCACCGTGTGGCGTCCCGCATAGTGATTGAGCTGAGCATCGACGACAGAGACGCGACTCTCGCTCTGACCGAAGGCATTCGGGTCGCGGCCAGTGCCGTAGTAGCTGTCGCGCCTGGTGTCGGCGGTCGACGCGGTGACCCGGTAGTCGAACCGCCGGCTCACGCTATGGAACCAGGTGCCGCTCAACGCGAGCCGGCTGCTGTCGATCGATTCGGCCACGAGCGCCTGGTCCGGCGGCAGGTGCAGGGAGTCCCCGCCCCGCCGATCCTCGCGGACGTGGGTCAGGTCGAACGTGAGCTTCGCACGTCCGGTGAGCTGATACCGATTGAGCCGGAAGCCGCTCGCCTGCAGCTCGCGCCGGCTCACGTCCGTGAACCCGTCGCCATCCACGTCGAACGGGCGGACCCGATCGAACTGGCCGAACACGGTGAGGAACGTCTGACGATCCGCGGCGACCCAGTCGGCGCCGCCGTTGAGCGACAGGTTGGCGTCGGACCCGAAGGTGTCTCCCCGCATCTCGAGCACGCCTCCCGTGCGTGGCGGTTCCCGCGGGATGATGTTCACGACGCCCCCGACGGAGCCGGGACCATACAGGGCCGAGCCTCCCCCTTTGACCACCTCGATGCGCTCGATCATCCGTGCGGGGATCTGCTCGATTCCGTACACCTGGGCGAGGGAGCTGACCACGGGCTGGCCGTCCACGAGAATCTGGGTGTAAGGCCCGTCGAGCCCGAGAAGCCGGATCTGGGAGAAATTGCAGTTCTGGCAATTGTTCTCGACCCGGATGCCGGTCGTGTACTCGACCGCGTCGGCCAGCGTCCGTGAGCCGGATCGGGTGATCAGATCGCGTGTGATGACCTCCGTCCGTACAGGCACCTCCCCGAGATTCCTGCTCGTGCGGGTGGCGGTCACCACCACATCCCCCCGGATCCCGGGAGCCATCACTATCGTGAGGGCACCGTCTGGAGCCTGCGGCACCCGAAGGGTCACCCTGCGGGTGTAGAAGCCGTCGAGCACACGGTCGCGACGTGTTCCCCGGCCGGGATCTCCCGCAGGCAGAACGTTCCGTCAGGACCGGTGACGGCAACGGGGCCGGACGGCAGAAGCGCCACCGTGGTGCCGGGAAGAACGGCCCCCGATGCGTCAACCACCCCCCCGATGCTTAACACGCCAGATTCTGCGGTGAAGCCAGCACAGACGGTGTCGGCCCTCCCCAGAACAAGCCGACGATAATCACTAATTTGACCAGTCTCCTGACTCAAGCGCCTCTGTGAGAAACAAGAGTTTTGAATAATCAAAATCTTAAATTCTCCGAGAGCTTACTGTCAAGCTGGATCGGTTATTCGGGAGCGACGAGAACCTTCGAGGCGGCGCGGGTGCCGATGGTGGTCACCTGCCCGGTGCCGCTGCGAACCGTCACGCTGTCGGAGGTGGGATCCCTGTCCTCGATCGCGACTCGCTGGCCGGGTTTGAGCTGCCGCTGCTCGATGAAGCGGAGGAACTCTGCGTCCTGAGCAGTCACCCGCGTCACGATCAGACCTTGACCAAGAGGTGCGGTAAGGAGATCCGGATAACTCTGCCGGGGCAGTTCCCCTTCGGGGCCGGGAATCGGATCTCCGTGCGGGTCCACCGCGGGGCGGCCCAGCATTTCATCCATGCGATCGATCAGGCGCTCCGAGACGGCATGCTCGAGGCGCTCGGCCTCCTCGTGCACTTCGCTCCAGTTCATGCCCAGGACTTGCACCAAGAACTGCTCGATGAGCCGGTGACGTCTCAGCACGAGGGCCGCCAGCCGCTCGCCGGCCGTGGTCAGCCGTGCCCCCATGTACGGCTCGTATCGCACGAGCCCCGACTCCGCCAGCGTCTTCACCATCGTCGTGGCCGTCCCGGGGACGACTCCAAGGGCTGTGGCGATCTGCCCCATCGGGACGAGACCGTCCGGGTCGAGATGAGCCGCCTGGGCCACGTAGATGGCCTTCAGGTAGTTCTCGACGGTCTGCGAGGCGAGCACGGAGCGTACCTTATCATTCGTCCTGCCTCATGCCGACCCGCACGCGCCCGTCACTCCGCCATGCGCTGAGTACTCCGGAGAACAAGCACACGTACGTGCGACGTCTTTTCTCGGTGATTGCCCCCAGATACGACCTGATCACCGTGTTGCTCTCCTACGGGCAGGATAGACGATGGAAGCGCCGGCTGATATCGATGGCCCGCATCCAGCCCGGCATGCCGGCTCTGGACCTCGCCTGCGGTACTGGCGACATCGCGTTCGGCCTGGCCGCCGCTGGTGCAAGGGTGACCGGACTCGACATCACGACCGGGATGCTTCACCTCGCCCGGAGAAGACCCGAGGCGGCATACCTCCACCTGCGCCTCGTGGCGGGCGACATGACGGCTCTGCCCTTCCCGGATGCGTCGTTCCCTCTCGTCACGATGGGTTACGGCCTTCGCAACGTGCCGGACCTGCCGGGCGCGCTCGCCGAGATTCACCGTGTGCTGGCGCCGGGCGGGCAGATGCTGTCGCTGGACTTCAACCGTCCACGGAATCGAGCCGTCCGGGCCGTCTACCTGGCCTACCTGACGCTGGTCGGCTCCGCCCTGGGCGTGATTCTTCACCGTGATCCGGATACGTACCGCTACATCCCCGAGTCGATTCGCCGCTATCCCGGGGCCGAAGCGGTCTGCACCCTTGCCGGGGCTGCGGGCTTCACCCAGTGTCGCTGGGGGCGGGTTCTCGGAGGTTTGATGGCTATTCATTCGTGCAACAAGGCCGGAGAGCTGGACGGAGCCGCTGGACAGCGCCCAGGTACGGCATGATCCATCTGCCGGGTATGGGTGGCTTCGTACAGGGGGTCATGCTTCCGGCGTATTGCGCGGTGCCGCGACTGCCGTGGACTTCCGGCCGGGCGTTTCGAGTGAGGGATATGGAACCATCAGAAGTAAGGCGGCGTGTTCGCACTGCTATCGAGGCCGCGCGCAAGGAAGCCCAGGAGCGCCGGAGCCGGTCAGAAGAGGCCGTCCGTGCGTATGAGGAATTCCTGCGGGCCCGCGCCGCACCGGTGTTCCACGTGCTGGCCTCCGCGCTGGTCGCTGAAGGTCACCGCTTCAAGGTGTTCACGCCTGCTGACACCGTGCGCCTCGTCTCGGAATCGGCCTCCGAGGATTTCATCGAGCTGATGCTGGATCGTTCGTCGGATCCCCCCTCGGTGTCCGGTCTCGTCAGCCGGGGGCGCGGGCGGCGGCTCGTCACGGCCGAGCGTCCCGTCGCCGAGGGGAAGCCGATTGCGCAGATTACCGAGGAGGACGTGCTCGGGTTCCTGATCGACGAGATCACGCCGTTCGTGGCGTGACCCTGTACGCCGGCAGACGCCCTGTCAGCCGGGTGCCGTGCGATACGTGTCCGGGCTGCTGGCCAGGGTGTCGATCACGGTGCCCAGCCGGTCGAGGGCTCCGATCAGGAACTCCGGATCGCACCCGAAGCCGATGCGCAGATAGCCTTCCATTCCCACTGAGCTCCCCGAGACGACGAGTACGCTCTCTTCCTCGCGGATGCGTGCGACGAGGTCGGCGGAGGGGACCGGGGCCGCGTACTTCACCAGGGCGATGGCGCCAGCCTGGGGTGGAATGTGGCTGAGGAACGGCGCGCGCCGCTCGATCCATCGGCGCAGTGCGGGGTAGTTGGTCCGGAGGATTCCGCGGGTGCGCGCGAGGAGCAGCTCCCGGCGGGCGGGGGCCAGCGCAATCCGGGCGAGCCGGTCGTTGATCGCTCCAGGGGCAATCGTCGTGTAATCGTGGATCCCCCAGAGCTCGTCGACCAGCGGGTCGGGAGCGATGGTCCAGCCGATCCTCAGCCCGGGGAGGGCGTAGGCTTTCGAGAGCCCGCTGGTGACCACCACGCGTTCGTAACGTCCCCAGGCCGTGGTCGTGTCCACTCCGTCGAGCTCTGCACCGCGATAGATCTCGTCAGAGATGACCCAGGCTCCGGCGCCTGACGCGATACGGCAGATTGCGTCCAGTTCCGCAGCCGTGAGACGAGCGCCCGTGGGATTGTTCGGGTTGCAGATGAATATCGCGCGTGTGCCGGGGGTGGCGAGAGCCTGCAGCGCGTCGAGATCCGGTCGCCACCGCGCCGCACTGCCGCCGGTCCCGGGATCCTCCAGTAACGTCCACGGGACCACAGTGCCCCCGAGCGCTCGCACGAGCCCTGGCGCCTGCAGGTAGTTGGGCATCATCACAACAACCCGATCACCGGGCTGCACGAGTGCCAGCAGCGCGATGCAGTTCGCCTCCGATCCGCCGTTCGTGATCTGCACATGGCCGGGGGATGCATCGCCATACATGGCCGCGACCGCGGCGCGGAGCTCGAAAGTCCCGTTCGTCTGCGGGTATCCCAGATCCTGCCGCATCAGGGCCGACCGTTCCTCCTCGTTCTCGAGGAGCTCCTCGACACGCAGCGGGTGCACGCCGCTCTCGGCCAGATTCCAGGCGACCTTGTGCTCCCAGAGGGACTGCAGCCGTTCCATCGCGAACGGTTCGAGCTTCATTCCGGCAGTGTAACCTACGCTCCTGCACCCGAAAGCGGCGCCCACCTGAGCTATCCTGAGCGTCTGGCATCGTGCGGCTGTGACGACCAGGGGCAGGGGGGCGGCGTCAAAATAGGGCAGGCGCGGCCTCCATCCGGAAAGGCCGCCGGAAGGGGTGCAGCGTGGCGCGTTATCTGGTTCTTCTACTGATGGTCGTCGGCTTGGCCCGCCCCGCCGGCGCGCAGGCTCCCGCGGCCCCGGCGCGGGAAGGTCCTGTCGTTGTCTCCTCCGGCCAGGGGCTCGTCAAGCGGGCTCCCGATCGCGCCTGGGTCACTGTGACGGCCGAATCCCGGGCGCGCGCTCCGCGCGAGGCGCAGAAGCAGAATGCTGAGATCATGGGCGCGGTGCTGCAGAAGCTGCGTGGTCTGGGCCTGGACGGTGACGCGATTCAGACACGGGGTTACGACCTGCAGCCGGAGTACGACTACGTGGACGGCCGGCAGAGGCTGCGCGGGTACCTGGCGCGCAACAGCGTGGAAGTCAGGGTGGACGATATCGGCCGCGTAGGGGAAGTGCTGGACGTGGCGGTCGGGTCAGGTGCCACGAGCGTCGGTGGCGTACGGTTCGATCTGAAGGACCGCGGGGGCGCGGAACGCGAGGCGCTTCGTCTGGCGGTGGAGGATGCCCGTGCCCGGGCCGAGGCGGCAGCCTCGGGAGCAGGGATGAAAGTCGAGCGGGTCGTCCGGATCGAGGAACATCGGTCCGGGGGCGGTGGGCCACCGCGACCGATGATGATGGCCATGCGTGACAGCGCTGCGGAGGCGGCCCCGCCTCCGATCGAGCCGGGCGAGCTCGACATCCGCGCCCAGGTCACGCTGACGGCTGCCATCCGCTAGCCAGTCAGGAGCCTTCCTCGATCACGACCCCGTCAATCGGCTCCTCTTCTTCGAAGAGCCCGAGAAGCTCCGGCGCCCCGAGCGGACGTGGGGTGTGGTCCACCATGGCTGGTTCCGCGAACTCTGAGGGAGCGGTCACCCCTTTGTCCTTCAGCCGGCGCGCTGTCACAAGCACCCGGCTCTCGAGCGTGCCCACGGCGCCGTTGTACGCCTGGACCGCCTTGGCCAGGCTTCGGCCAACGGTGTCGAAGTGTTCCGCCAGCTTGGCGATCCGGTCGTAGAGCTGCCGCCCCAGGTCGCTGATCTCCTGGGCATTTCTGGCCACGGTCTCCTGCTGCCATCCGTACGCGATCGCGCGCAGCAGCGCGATGAGCGTCAGCGGGCTGGCGAGCATCACCCCTTTGCTCATGCTGTATTCGAGCAGTGCAGCGTCAGCCTGCAGCGCGGAGGTCAGGAGCGATTCGCCGGGGATGAACATGACCACGATGTCCGGTGCCGGCTGGAAGTGGGCCCAGTACGTCTTGTTGGCCAGACGGTTCACGTGGTCCTTGACCTGACGGGCATGGTCCCGCAGCTTCAGATCGCGCGCCTGGTCGTTTTCCGCCTCCGCCGCCTCGAGGTACGCGGTGAGCGGCACCTTGGCGTCGACCACGACGTTCTTTCCCCCGGGCAGCTTGATGACCGCGTCCGGGGTCAAGCGTCCTCCTTCGGTCTGCGTGGACTCCTTCAGCTCGTAGTGGCTGCCTTCCACGAGGCCGGCGTTCTCGAGCACCCGGCGCAGTTGAAGTTCTCCCCACTGGCCGCGGACGTTCGGCGAGCGCAAGGCGCGCGCGAGACGGCCGGTCTCGGTCTGGAGCAGGTGCTGCGCCTGCGCAAGCGCCCGCATCTGCTCGGCGACCTGTGCATGTGTGGAGACACGGCCGCGCTCGACTTCCTGCAGCTTCGAGTCGACGCGGGTGAGGGACTCGCGCAGCGGCTGGACCAGGGCATCGATAGCCTTGTGGCGTCCCTCGAGGTCGGTCGTGGCGTGGCGCTGGAATTCGCTCAGCGACGCGCGGGCCAGCTGCAGAAAGGCTTCATTATTTCGCTGCAGCGCATCGGACGAAAGCGCGGAGAACGTCTCCCGCAGCCGGGCTTCGGCTGTCTGGAGGAGCGCCAGCTTCTCGGCGGAGGCGGCCTGCGCCGCTTCCAGCTGCGCGCCGACGCGGGCACATTCCTGGCGTGCCGAGGCGAGCTCGGCCTGGAGTCCGGTGCAGGCGGAGTCGCGCTGCTGCAGGCGTTCTTTCAGCTCAGCCGCGCGGCGCCCCTGCAGGAACCCCCACAGGACCGCAGCGACCCCCAGGCCCAGGGCAAGTCCCGCCACCAGGGGGGAGGAGAACAGATGCTCGCTCACGGTTCCGGTCGTTGTACCACGAATGCCTCACTATTTCTGGGCTTCGCCGGCAATATCGTCCCCGATGCAGCTTGACCGGCGGGCCTTTGGAAGTAATATAGGACTATTGTGGTCGTAGTTCAGGAGTGACCACCGCACGAGCGACAGGATCAGCGACAGGATCATGGTGCAGATCAGCGAAAACGCAGCGAAGCTCATCAGGAAGATGACGGCCAGGAATGCCATCCCCGGCGGGGGCCTGCGGATCGGCATCAAAGCTGGCGGCTGCTCGGGTCTGAGCTATACGTTTGCCTGGGAAGCCGCCGCGCGCGAGGGTGACCACGTCTTCGAGGGGCCCGAGGGCGCCAGGGTATTCATTGATCCCCGGAGCTTCAGGTTCCTGGACGGCACAACGCTCGATTACGACACGAGCCTCGTAAGCAAGGGGTTCGTGTTCAGTAACCCGCACGCCAAATCGAGTTGCGGCTGCGGCACATCTTTCTCGGTGTAATCCCCCCGGCACCCGGCGCGAGGCAATCGCCCCGTACGTGCCTCCGGCACAGCGTCAGAAGAGAGCAATGTCTACATCAACCGAGACCATCGAACAGCTCGCCAACCGCGAGTACAAGTACGGCTTTTTCACGGATGTCGAATCCGAGACCATTCCGAAGGGGCTCACCGAGGAGGTCGTCCGCCTGATCTCCGCGAAGAAGGAGGAGCCCGAGTGGCTTCTGGAGTGGCGGCTCAAGGCCTTCCGGCTGTGGCAGACCATGAAGGAGCCGACCTGGCACAACCTCAGGTACGAGCCCATCGACTACCAGGACATCGCCTATTACTCCGCGCCGAAGAAGAAGAAGGTGCTGAACAGCCTGGACGAGGTGGATCCGGAGGTCAAGGCCACGTTCGACAAGCTTGGCATTCCGATCGAAGAGCAGAAGATGCTGAGCGGTGTTGCTGTCGACGCCGTGTTCGACAGCGTGTCGGTGGCAACGACGTTCCGTGAACGGCTTGCCGGCGTCGGGATCATCTTCTGTTCGTTCTCGGAAGCGGTGCGTGAGCATCCCGATCTCGTGAAGAAGTACCTGGGTTCGGTCGTGCCGTACACCGACAACTTCTTCGCCACGCTGAATTCCGCCGTGTTCAGCGACGGCTCGTTCGTCTACATCCCGAAGGGGGTCCGCTGCCCGATGGAGCTGTCGACCTACTTCCGGATCAACGCGAAGGACACGGGGCAGTTCGAACGGACGCTGATCATTGCCGAGGAGAGCTCGTACGTGAGCTACCTCGAAGGCTGCACGGCCCCGATGCGCGACGAGCACCAGCTCCACGCGGCCGTCGTCGAGCTCGTGGCGCTCGAGGACGCCACGATCAAGTACTCGACCATTCAGAACTGGTACCCGGGGGACAAGAACGGGAAGGGCGGCATCTACAACTTCGTCACCAAGCGCGGGGTGTGTGCCGGGAACCGCTCGAAGATCACCTGGACCCAGGTCGAAACCGGGTCCGCCATCACGTGGAAGTACCCGAGCTGCATCCTCCAGGGGGATCACTCGATCGGGGAGTTCTACTCGGTCGCCACGACCAACAACTGGCAGCAGGCGGATACCGGCACGAAGATGATCCACATGGGCAAGCACACCCGCAGCACGATTGTGTCCAAGGGGATCTCCGCCGGGCAGGGGCAGAACACGTATCGCGGCCTCGTGCGGATCGGGAAGAACGCGGCGCATGCGCGGAACTACTCGCAGTGCGATTCGATGCTGATCGGCGACAAGTGCGGAGCCCACACGTTCCCGTACCTGGAGATCAAGAACACCTCGGCCAGGGTCGAGCACGAGGCGTCCACGTCGAAGATCGGCGAGGACCAGATCTTCTACTGCCGTCAGCGCGGGATCAGCGCCGAGGATGCCGTCAACATGATCGTCAGCGGCTTCTGCAAGGAAGTGTTCAGGGAGCTGCCGATGGAGTTCGCCGTGGAGGCGCAGAAGCTGCTCAGCGTCAGCCTCGAAGGCTCGGTCGGCTGAGGAGCGGCGCAAGGGCGGAGCCGACGCGCTGGCGGTGGCGTGGGGCTAGAGGGCGGGACGGCAAACTGCAGCGGCGCAAGGCAGAGCCGAAGCGCTGGCCGGTCGTGGGGGTGGGGCCCCACGACAAACTAAGAGAAGAAGACATCGAAGATGCTACAAGTCAAGAATCTGCAGGCTCAGGCGGAAGGCAAGGAGATCCTCCGCGGGATCAATCTCGAGGTGAGCGCCGGAGAGGTCCACGCCATCATGGGGCCGAACGGCTCCGGCAAGAGCACACTGGCGCGGGTGCTGGCCGGGCATCCCGAGTACGAGGTCACCGGTGGCACGGTGTTGTTCGAGGGGCGCGACCTGCTGGAGATGGAGCCGGACGAGCGCGCGCGTGAAGGCGTCTTCATGGCCTTCCAGTATCCGGTCGAGATTGCCGGCGTCAACAACGCCTACTTTCTCAAGGCGGCGCTGAACGCCAAGCGCAAGCATCACGGGCAGCAGGAGCTCGACGCCGTGGAGTTCATGGCGCTCATTCGTGAACGGGCCAAGGCGCTCGACATCGAGCAGGGCATGCTCAACCGTGCCGTGAACGAAGGGTTCTCCGGCGGCGAGAAGAAGCGCAACGAGATCTTCCAGATGGCGCTGCTCGAGCCGAAGCTCGCGATCCTGGACGAGACGGACTCCGGGCTCGACATCGACGCACTGAAGATCGTCTCCCACGGCGTCAACGCGCTCAGGAGCCCCGATCGCGCCACGATCGTCGTCACCCACTATCAGCGGCTGCTGAATTACATCGTTCCCGACTACGTGCACGTGCTGAGCGCCGGACGGATCGTGAAGTCCGGAGGGAAGGAGCTCGCGCTGGAGCTCGAACAGAAGGGCTACGGCTGGATCGAGGCGGCATAGCGATGACACAGGTTGCCGAGAAACTTCACCCGTGGGTCTCCGCGGCTCGACCGGTTGCGGGACCGCGCTGGCTCCAGGCCCTCCGCGAACGCGGGACCGCACGCTTCAGCGCACTGGGCTTTCCGACGGTGCGGGACGAGGAGTGGCGCTTTACGAACGTGTCGCCTATCTCCAACGGAGATTTCCGGCCCGCCGGCCCCTCGCCGGTGACGCTGAATCGCCTTGCGCAGTTCATCTACGGCGATGCCGCTCACAGGCTCGTCGTCGTCAACGGCCGGTTCTCTCCGGAGCTGTCGCGGCTCGACGGGCTGCCGCAGACGGTCCGGGCCGGCTCCCTGGCAGGTGTGCTCCACGGAGGGCAGCAGGAGGACTCCGATCTCGCGCAGGAGCATCTGGGCGCGCTCGCCGATGTGGATGACCGGGCATTTGCCGCCCTGAACACGGCGCACCTCGACGATGGCGCGTATGTGTTCATCGCGGACGGGGCGGTTGTCGAGGATCCCCTGCAGATTCTCTTCGTGTCCTCGCCAGACGCGGGCAGTGGAGCCCCCGTCAGTCATCCGCGCCTTCTCGTCGTTGCCGGTGAGAACAGCCAGGCCCGGATGGTCGAAACCTATGTTGGAACAGGCGGCTCGTACTTCACCAACGGTGTGACAGAGGTCGTGGTGGGGGAGGGGGCCGTTCTCGATCACTACAAAGTCCAGCAGGAAAGCCTGGCCGCCTTCCACATCGCCAGCATGCACGTGCGTGCGGCACGCAGCTCGACCTTCTCGTCGCACTCGTTCTCACTCGGCGGGAAGCTGGTGCGCAATGACGCCATAGCCACGCTCGACGGTCAGGGTGCGGAGGTCACGCTGAACGGGCTATACCTCGCAGACGGCGAGCGGTTCGTCGACAACCACACGACGATCGACCATGCGCAGCCGCACTGCCCGAGCCATGAGATCTACAAGGGCATCCTCGGGGGGACGGCGCGGGCGGTGTTCAACGGCAAGATCATAGTCAGGCAGGACGCCCAGAAGACGGATGCCAAGCAGACGAACCGCGCGCTGCTGCTCACCGACGGGGCGCTCATCAACACGAAGCCGCAGCTCGAAATTTTCGCTGACGACGTGAAGTGTACGCACGGCGCGGCGATCGGTCAGCTCGACGAGGACGCCCTTTTCTACCTCCGGGCCCGCGGCCTGACCCAGGCGGAAGCCCGAGACATGCTGATCCATGCGTTTGCCGGTGAGATCATCCACCGCGTCAAGGTGGAGCCGCTCCGGCTTGCCATCGAAACCGAGTTGTACGCGCAGCTGGCCCGGGATCTGGCGGAGATCGACGCGGCATGACCGACCTGGCCGTCGGCGTTCCGCGGGCGGCCGGGGCCGGGCAGGCGCCCGAGCCGCGCGTGCTGGATGTCGCGCGTGTCAGGGCCGACTTTCCCATCCTCCGCAGGCAGGTACGCGGCCGGCCGCTCGTGTACCTGGACAACGCGGCGACAACCCAGAAGCCACAGGCCGTGCTCGACGCGATCACGTCGTACTACACGACCACCAACGCGAACGTGCACCGCGGCGTGCACCTCCTCAGCCAGCTCGCGACAGAGGCGCACGATGCCGCACGCGAGAAGGTGGCCACCTTCTTCAACGCCTCGTCCAGCCGCGAGATCGTGTTCACCCGCAACTCCACCGAGGGGATCAACCTGGTGGCGCAGACGTATGGGCGCTGGCGGGTGAATGAGGGAGACGAGGTGGTGATCACGGCGATGGAGCACCACTCCAACATCGTCCCCTGGCAGATGCTGTGTGGTGAGCGGAAGGGGCACCTGCGTGTGGCGCCAATCGACGATTCCGGGGAGCTGGTGCTCGACGCACTCGATGAGCTGCTGGGGCCGCGGACGCGGCTGCTGTCTGTCACGCACATGTCGAACGCGCTCGGCACGATCAACCCGATCCCGGCAATCGTGAAGATGGCCCACGCGAAGGGCATCCCGGTGCTGGTGGATGGATCGCAGGCGGCTTACCACATGCCGGTGGACGTGCAGGCGCTCGGGTGTGATTTCTACGTGGCCACGGGGCACAAGCTTTACGGCCCGACGGGGATTGGGGTGCTCTACGGCCGGGCGTCGCTGCTGGAGGAGATGCCGCCGTTTCTCGGCGGCGGCGACATGATCCGCTCCGTGACGTTCGAGAAGTCCACCTGGAACGAACTGCCGTACAAATTCGAGGCCGGCACGCCGGACATTGCGGGGGCGATTGGCCTGGGCGCGGCCCTGGACTACATCGGGAGCATCGGGCTCGAGGCGATCTCCAGCCACGAGCGGGATCTTCTGGCCTATGCCACGGCCGCGGTTCAGGAAGTTCCCGGCGTGCGCCTGATTGGTACGGCGCGCCGGAAGGCGAGCATCCTGTCGTTCGTCCTGGAGGGGATCCATCCCCACGACATCGGCACGATCGTGGATCAGGAAGGTGTCGCGATCCGGACCGGCCATCACTGCGCTCAGCCCGTGATGGAGCGTTTTGGCGTTCCCGCTACCGCGCGCGCCTCGTTCGCCATGTACAACACGCGCGAAGAGGTGGACACCCTGGTCTCCGCTCTTGAGCGGGTGCGGGCGGTGTTCGGGTGAGCTCGATGGGGGACCTCGGCGAGCTGTACCAGGAGGTGATCCTGGATCACAACCGGCGGCCCAGGAATTTCCGCCGGATGGAGAGCCCCAGCCACGAAGCAGAGGGGTACAACCCGCTCTGTGGAGACAGGGTCACCGTGTTCCTGCAGGTGGACGGTGATCGGATCTGCGATGCCGCCTTCGAGGGAGCGGGTTGCGCGATCTCGAAAGCGTCCGCCTCCTTGATGACAGACTGCCTCAAGGGTTGTACCTTGGGTGAGGCGACGGACCTGTTCGCGCGGTTCCACCGGATGGTCACCACTTCGACCGATCAGGAAGTGGAGGACCTCGGAAAGTTATCCGTTCTCTCCGGCGTTCGTGAGTATCCGGCCAGGGTGAAGTGCGCAAGCCTGGCCTGGCACACGTTGATGGCGGCACTGGACCGGGAGACCAGCGTCAGCACCGAGTGACGCGCCTGCGTCTCGTGAGGACCCATGAAGCATCTGCCAGTCATTCCACCTCCCGCCGCTGAAGCCCCGGCGCCGACGACCGAGACGCGCGGGATCGTCGCGGACGCGGCCCGCACCGCGGAGCTCTCTCCGGCAGTCCTCGACGCCATCCGGACGGTGTTCGACCCGGAGATTCCGGTCAACATCGTGGAGCTCGGGTTGATCTACGACATCGTCGTCGATGCTGCGGGGGTGGCGGGTATCCGGATGACGCTGACGGCCCCTGGGTGCCCGGCGGCGCAGTCGCTGCCGGTGGAGGTCGCACGCAAGGCGAAGGGGGTGCCCGGGGTGACCGACGCCAGGGTCGACGTGGTGTGGGATCCGCCGTGGACGAAGGACCGGATGTCTGACGCGGCGAAGCTGCAACTCGGGTTCTGGTGAGCTGTTCAGGACGCCATGCTCCGACTGTCCAAGAAAGCTGATTACGCACTGATGGCGATGAAGCACCTGGCCACACGGCCGGATGCCGCGTCCGCCAGCGCGCGGGAGATTGCCGAGGCCTACGACATTCCCATCGAGCTGATGGCCAAGATTCTCCAGCGCCTGGCCAGGCGGCATCTGCTTGTTTCCCATCAGGGCACGCGCGGCGGCTATCGGCTGGCGCGCGCCTCCAGCGCCATTTCGGTTGCGGACATCATCGAAGCCATCGACGGGCCGCTGACCGTCACGGCGTGCTCGACGGAGGCGGAGAACTGCGGGCAGTACGCGAAGTGCAGCGTCCGCGATCCCCTGTGGCGGATCAAGGACCGCATCGTGTCGGCCCTCTCCACCTGCTCGCTGCAGGAGATTGCCGCCGATCCGGCAATGCCGGAGGACGTTCCCTCGCAGCTCACCTTTCGCCGCACCTGATGGGTACGCCGATCTACCTGGATTACCACGCCACCACGCCCGTCGATCCCCGGGTGCTCGAGGCGATGCTCCCCTATTTTACGGAACGCTTTGGAAATCCGGCAAGCAAGGGGCATGCTTTCGGGTGGCGCGCGCAGGAAGCGGTCGAGACGGCGCGCGGGCATGTCGCGTCGCTGATCAGTGCTTCTTCGAAAGAGATCGTGTTCACGAGCGGCGCGACCGAATCGAACAATCTGGCGATCAAGGGGGTTGCCTGTGCGCTGAAGGGACAGGGCGATCATGTGATCACCGTCGTCACGGAGCACAAGTCGGTTCTCGATTCCTGCGCACGGCTCGAGCGGGAAGGCTGGAAGGTGACGCGCCTTCCGGTGGAGCCGGACGGGTTCGTGAACCTTGACGTCCTCAGGGCGTCCCTGACGGATGGAACGGTGCTCGTCTCGGTAATGGCCGCAAACAACGAGATCGGGGTCCTTCAGCCGCTGGCCGACATCGCCGCCATTGTCCACGAGCGCGGCGCGCTGCTTCACACCGACGCGGCGCAGGCGTTCGGGAAGGTGCCGATAGACGTTGCGGCGTCTGGCGTAGACCTGCTCTCGCTCACCGCCCACAAGTGCTACGGCCCGAAGGGAACAGGAGCCTTGTACCTTCGCCGGCAGCGTCCACGGCTGCCGATCGAGTGTCAGATCGACGGCGGCGGACACGAGGGTGGCCTGCGTTCAGGCACGCTCAACGTCCCGGGTATCGTCGGTCTCGGCGCATGTGCCGAGATTGCGAAGAGGACCCTGCCCGAAGAATCGGTGCGGCTTGCCGGCCTGCGCGATCGCCTCCTCGAGGGGCTGCGGGCCGGCCTCGACGGGATTCGGGTCAACGGCTCGCTGGAGCGGCGCCTGCCGCACAACCTTCACGTCAGCTTCGACCGGATAGAAGGGGAGGCGCTGCTCATGGCGCTTGGCGACATTGCTGTCTCGACTGGTTCGGCCTGCAGCTCAGGCAGCGGAGCCCCTTCCCACGTGCTTCAGGGCATCGGAGCCGTCGCGGATCGTGCCGGAGCATCCATCCGCTTCGGCCTGGGGCGATGGACGACCGATGCGGACATCGACGCCGCCCTGGAGCGGGTTGTCACGGTGGTGCGCAGCCTGCGCGAGCGCCATCCTGTTGCCTGACGCTGCGGCGTTGGGCTGACATCCTCGACCCTTCACGTCCACCGGCCCATCAGAGATCGCGTGTGTCCAGCGGCACTCCCTCCAGTGCCGGGGGACCGAGCGTATCCATCCGTCCCACCTCCCCTGCTCTGACCAGCGCAGATCGGAACAGCACCGGACCGACCAGCTCGTGGATGGCGATCAACGCGACCGACAGGGTCTGCAGCTGCGATCCCCACGTCGGGAACTCTCCCGCAATGATAAGTGTGAGCCCGAGGGTTACCCCCGCCTGTGACACGAGCCCCATCCAGACCCAGCCCGCCAGCGCCGGGGGAAGACCGGCGTAGCGGCCGGCCGCGAACGTGGCGCTCCGGATCAACAGCAGGCGGACAACGGAGACGGCCAGGGCGACGATCCCGATCACTGCGAGCGCATTGATCTGCAGCGATGCGCCCGCGGCCGCAAAGAAGACGACGAGCACCGGAAGGGCGCTGCGCTCGATAGCATCCTTCAGCATGTCGCCGCGGGGCGGGGCGATGTTCTCGACGACGAGACCCGCGGCAAGCGCGGCGAGGAGGGGTTCGAGGTGCCACGTACGGCCGGCAGTCGCAACAACGGCGCAGAATGCGATGAGGGCCACTGTGAGCTCCCGCCCGACGTGACGGAGGTACAGCGCGAATACGCCCCCCGCTGCTGCGCCGAATGCGAAAGATCCGAAAATCTCCCATGACACCGACTCGAACAGGCCGACGTCCCCGCTCCCGCCGAAGGCAAACCGGCCGAGCTGCATCAGTAACGCGAACAGCAGGATGAGGATCAGGTCGCCGAGGATGACCAGCGTCAGGGTCATCTGGCTGACCGGACCGCTGGCACGGCTCTCCGCGATGAGTGCAATGGTCACGGTCGGGGAAAAGCTGGCGACGACCGCCGCGAGGAGTCCGGCGGCCGCGAGCTTCTGCAGGCCGACGAGTGCCGGCGCGATCCCAAGCCACGGCCACGCCAGCCAGATGAACACGAACAGCCCGGCATACAGGAGCAGCAGAGTGATCGACCCGAATCGCACCATCGCGTGCATCTGCGGCCGGAGCCTCGCGAAATTGATCTCGAGCCCCGCGATGAACGCGATGAGCACCACGGCAAGCCCGTTGATCAGTTGTAGCTCACGCGCCATCGGCGTTGTGATGATGTTGCCCACGTAGGGGCCGCAGACGACGCCGAAGAGAAGGTAGCCGGTCACCCGTGGCAGCCCGAAACGCTTCACCAGGCTTCCCGCGAGTGCTGCGGCGATGAGGGCGAAGCCGATGGCGAGGGCCGTCGGGCGCAGCGCACCAACGCCTGCCGGTCCGCTGACGACGAGCCAGGTGAGGGCAACGGCCAGGGCGAGCGCAAGTGGCCGGCGCATCAGGCGCGCCGGTCCGCCGGAACGACCGCCAGCGTCAGCAGTTCGCAGAGGACCGCCCCGAGGGCCACGGCGAACACCACCGACCCGCCGGCGGTGGGGGCCACCTGCGCAAAGTTCAGCGCGAAGGCGATCCCGATCACGCCAGGCGGGATCAGGTACGCGCCGAGGTTCGATGGCGCCACGTCGGGCGCCAGGCGGGAGGCCGCCCAGCCGCCGATCAGCTTTCCACTGAGCCGGAAGGTGACGTACGCCACGAACAGCCATACGCCGAGCAGGTCCGGGCGCACGCTCGCGCCAGCCGTGATCAACAGCAGGACGACAAGCGGATGTTCGAGCCTGGCGAGGTCTCCTTCAACGAGCTTGTCCGATTCCCCCGGCGCGATGACCCAGAACCAGCCGGCCGCCATGCCGGCCAGTAGCGGCGACGCCCCGGCGAACGCCGCGGCCCCGCCGAGCAGCGCCAGGCACCCGAGCACGAAGACCGCCCGCTCCGCGCTGCCTTCGGCGCGTTCGAAGAGCAGCCAGCCGCACACGGCCGTTCCCAGCCCCACCAGGATCGCCAGCGCCGCCGCCACAGGGCCGACAGGCGCCGCCGGGTTGGCGATGCCGATGACCAGGCCTCCGAGCACGATTGGAAGCACGTCGTCCAGATCTGCCACGCGCGAGGCGATCTCGTGTTCCGGATCCCCTCCCTGCTCCGCTGCGGGGGCAGCCGACGCGGATGCGCACACGCCGAGCGTGAGCGCGACAGCCACGGCCGGGAGGTCGAGAGGCACACCCCAGGTCCCGAGCAGGAGCGTCGCCGCACCTGCGACCACCCCGATCGTGATGAACCCTTCGAGAGAAGCGGCCGCAAAGAGCCGCGGCATGGCGGGTGCCTGTCGTGCCCCGGCAACGCCGATGAAGACGCCCAGTGTCGCAAGCGCCAGCGTGACAACGACGTCGAGGTGCGCCAGGGTCTGCGGCGAAATAATCCCGAGGCCCCACGGTCCGAGCGAGATGCCCAGCGGGATGAAGAAGGTCACTGGCGCCGTGAACGGTCGCAGGCCCAGGGCGGCACGGCGCTGGAGCGCCAGCATCGGCCTGCGCAACTCGCCGCGCAGTGTCACGGTTTCTCCAGGGCCAGAACCAGGTGCTGCGTGCCGCGGCGTACGGTCAGAAGGAGCGCGTCTCCGGCGCGTGCAGCGGCATACGCCTTCAGGATGTCACCCGCTTCAGGCGCACGCCTGCCTCCGAGCCCCACCACGAAGTCGCCTGCGCGCAGACCGGCACGGCCCGCCGCGGTGCCGGGGTCCGCCGCGAGCACTTCAGCGCCGGCGCCGCGGATTGTTTGAAGGATGAGACCAGCGTTTACTGCCCCCCCGCCGTTCTCGGAGGCTCCCCCTTCCGCGGGCTCCGCGCCGATGGCGACGGTTTCAGTAACGGGTTGGCCCATCCGGGAGAGGCTCAGCGTCAGCAGCGCACCGGGTTCACGGCTGCTCACCATCTGATGGAAGGCGGCAACGCCCGTGACAGGGACGCCGTTGATGGCCTGAATGACGTCGGTCGGGCGCACCCGTGCGGCCGCCGCACTGCGGGGGTCCACGTGCGAGACGATCACTCCGCTTTGTGCTGAGGCCGCTCGTGCGAGCGGGGCTGAGAGGCTTTGCACTGTGATGCCGAGATCTCCGGGGTCCGTCGAAGCGGGCGGTGCCGTTTCGGCAGCCGCCATCAATATCTGCGCCGGCTGGACGGTGACCAGCCCGGACGACTCGAGCGCCAGCCCCACGAATGTGGCGTCCAGCGTGAAGATGGCCGATCCCGGCGACAGCGTCTGCTGGACCGACGCAATGGAAAGCATGGAGTCGCCGGTTCCTGGATCCTGGAAGAGATCGGTCCGGCCGACGTACACGGGCCTGACCGCGGCTCCCTGCGATGTGGCGTCGACGACCACCACGTAGCGAGGCCCCGGACGCTGCGTGCCCCCCCGCGGCGTCACGATGTCACCGGGCCGCGAGGCCACCTGCAGCACTACAAGGTTTCTTGCGACGTCGCGCGCGACGATGACCGGAGCCTCCCCCCCGGCGCTGCTTGTGACGCGCTCCCCCGGAGCCAGCAGCGTGATTGCCCGATCGGGGGTGATGCGGACGGCCGGCAGGTAGGTAGTCATGCCCGATGCGGTCTGGATCGGCACTACCTCAACGGACGGTATGATCCGGCGTTCCACCTCCGCCATGATCCCGGCGAGCTCGTCGTAGGCGGCGCGCGCCGTCAGGCGCTCGAGCGCCGCCGGCGCTGTGGCAGCAGGCTGAATAGCAGCTTTCTCCGGAAACCTGAAGCGCGCCAGCAGGAACAGCATGGCCGCCGAGATGGCGATCGTCACCAGCAGCAGCCGGGTCTCTCGCCTGCCGTTCCCTCGCGCTTCCATATCGTTGGAGCGTACCGCACCGGCGAGCCTTAGGCCAACACGGGGCGCCTGGCGAATGGTGAACTCCCAACTCTCAACTCCCAACTCCCAACTTCCAACGCCCAACTCCCAACTTCCAATTCCCAACGCTCTGATTAGCGGGGCCCGCGCCGATGCCATATCGGTTCTCCCGCGCGATGCGGGCAGCGCGCTGCGGAAGGTCGAAAAATGCGCCGCAGGCGCACCCACCCGCGGAGGCGCCGATTCGTCACCGTCACACCGGTAATCAGAGACCTTGGGGCGTTGGGCGTTGGGCGTTGGGAGTTGTACGATGACTGTTGATGCCTGAAACAAAGATTACGGTGGCGCACAGCCCTGATTCCGACGACGCGTTCATGTTCTTCGGCCTGGCGAGCGGCGCCGTGGAGACCCACGGCATCGTGGTCGAGCAGGTGCTCGCCGATATCGAGACGCTGAACCGGGCCGCATTCGACGGGCAGTACGAAGTGACGGCTGTGTCATTTCATGCGTTCGCCCACCTTGCGGGCACCTATGCGCTCCTGCCGCACGGCGCCAGCATGGGCGATCGCTACGGGCCTCTCGTTGTCTCGCGGACGGGAGGCGTGGACCGCGTCAAGGGAGCAAGAATCGCCATCCCTGGAACGCTCACGACCGCGTATCTCGCGCTGCGCCTGTACGAACCGGACTTCGAGTACGTCGTCGTGCCCTTCGATCAGATTGGCCAGGCGGTGGCGAGCGGGGAGGCCGAGGCGGGCCTGCTGATCCACGAGGGACAGCTCACGTATGAAGACGAGGGGCTCCAGAAAATCGTGGACCTGGGGGAGTGGTGGGCCGGGCGCACCGGCGGCCTGCCGCTGCCGCTCGGCGGGAACATCATCCGCCGTGACCTCGGGCCGGAGTTGATCCGGATCGTCTCGACGATGCTGCACGACAGTATTGCTTACGCGCTGTCGCATCGTGAAGAGGCGGTGGATTACGCGATTGGGTTCGGACGCGGCCTCGACAGAGCCCGGACCGACAAATTCGTGGGCATGTACGTCAACGACCTGACGCTGGGCTACGGGGAGCGTGGCCGGCGGGCGGTCGAGCGGCTCCTTGGGGATGCGTTCGAGAGCGGCCTGATTCCAAAGAGGGTGCCGGTGGAATTCGCCGCCTGAACTCTCAGCGCCGATCCTCCTGGAATGCGCCGGGGTGCAGCGCGCGAGCCAGCAGCTCCGTGCCTTCCGCAACGCGCGGGCCCGGGACGACGGTTCGTGCGTCTCCGATGATGTGGATGCGTCCGGTCCGAACCGCCGGGACCGAAGAAAGCGCCTGCAGACCTGCCACTCCACTATAGTGTGCGTGGTGGAGGGCGGTGCAGCGGCTGTTCGGCGAGGCCTGGGCCAGGCAGCTCGTCCCCGAGTTCAGCGCGTGACGACGTGTGTCACGAGCTCGTGCAGTTGGCGAACGCCTTCAGTGAGCGCAGCGGGTCCTGGCTGCAAGATGTAAGCGGACTTGATCTCGTAGATGTGCCCCGCACGCACCGCGGCGATACCGTCCCACCCCGGCCGCACCGAGATCCTCTCGCGTCTGACCGGTTTTCCGCACCACGAGGCAACGATGAGCTCAGGGTTCCGCTGAACCACGGCGTCTATCCCGACGATACGGTCTTTTCCGAGCTTGGCGTGGCGAAGTTCCGGGAAGATTGGCTCGCCGCCCGCAATCTCTACGAGCTCCTCCACCCACTGGATCCCGGAGATCAACGGATCGTCCCATTCCTCGAAAAATACGCGCGGCCGTCGCGGGAGCCTGGATGCCTCCTTTCGCAGGTTCTCGAGCTCGGCTTCCAGTCCTGAAGCCATGGCGTCCGCCTTGCCGCCACATCCGATCAGTCCCCCCACGATGCGGATCATCTGAAGGATCTCGGCAACAGAGCGCTGATTGAAGGTGACGACGGGGTACCCGCACCGGATCAGTTTCGCGGCGATATCCGCCTGGAGGTCGGAGAAGGCGAGAATCAGGTCGGGGTTCAGCGCCTGGATTTTGTCGAAACGGGCGCTGATGAACGCCGACACTCTCGCCTTCCGCCGCGCCTCCGGCGGCCGCACGGTATAACCCGATACCCCCACGACGCGATCCCCCTCCCCGAGGAGATAAAGGGTCTCGGTCGTCTCCTCCGTCAGACAGACGATGCGGGTTGGATAGCGGGACATATGAGGTCGCGCCACACGAATACTTCCCGGGCCACGATGTCCCCGGTTTCGACGACCAACGCGTACCGGAACATCGGTCCCGCGTACACGCACGTATGGAACTCGCCGTTCTCGCCGCACGGATCGAGGCCCCGGGGCAATTCGCGAAGCAGACTCCGGTCGAATTCCCGTCCGACCCACGACGCGGGAAGCACACGTGTGTCGATGCAGGTGAGCCGTGCGCGGAGGCCAGAGGCAATCATCTGCTCGGCGAGGGCAGCCGTGGGTGCGCCCCAGAGTGGGAACAGCGGTTCGAGTCCCGTTCCCGCAAGTCCCTTTTCCCGATAGACGCGGACGTCCTCGAGAAACAGGTCGCCGAAGGCAACGTGCGTGAATCCTGCGTGCACGGCCTTCCCGATTGCCTCGCGCATCCGCTCTTGATAAATATCGTTGCCGCAGGGATGCGGGAGCGGCACCGTCCAGAGAGGAATGCCGACGGAGGCGGCCTGCGCTTCAAGCAGCTCCCGCCGAACGCCGTGCATCGCTACTCGATCGACGGCAGCATTTACGGTCGTCAAGAGCGCCGCGACCGCACCCGGGTGCTGCTGGTTCAGCACGTGCAGTGTCCAGGCGCTGTCCTTGCCAGTGCTCCATGAGAGGAGAATTTTCATCTGAACACCTCGGGATGAAGGGCGCGGGCGACGTCCTCGGCCGCCAGCGCCACGCGTGGTCCCGGGACGAGGAGGTGATCGCCATGGAGGATGAATACGCGCTGGCTCCTGACGGCCGGCACCCCCGGGAGCCGCTGCCAGGCCTCCCGTTCACGGCGGGCTTGCTCCCCCGCCGGTGGTGCGCCGACCCGCAGCTCGATGATGGCCTCCGGGGCGCGCGAGAGCAGCATTTCGGTCGACACCTGAACCGACTCGCGTCGGACGTCGCCGAAGACGTTGGTCCCTCCGGCGGCGTCGATGAGGTCATGCAGAAAGCCTTGGCCTCCGCTCGCGTACACGTTACGCAGCGACAGCGGTTCGCGTCCGAAGACGAGCAGCACGCGGGGCCGCGGACGCTCAGCGACTCGCGCGCGGACTTCCGCAATCCGCCGCTCGATCTCCAGTACCACCCGATTCGCTCCAGACACGTGGCCTGTCTCCACGCCCAGGCGCCGTATCGTGGCGGTGATATCCGCGAGCCCCCCGTGGCGGTAGTCGAATACCGGAATACCGGTTCGTTGCAGTTGCGCTTTCAGTGCGTCCTGAGTCCCATAGGCAAGCACGAGGTCCGGACGCATCGAGAGGATGCGCTCGGTGTCCGGATCCAGGAGCGCACCCACCCGTGGCAGCGTCTTCACCTCAGGGGGATAGTCGTCATAGCTGCTGACGGCCACCACGCTGGGACCTGCGCCGATCGCGTAGAGCGCCTCGGTGAGCGCCGGTACCAGCGAGATAATTCGACGCGCCGGCGCTTGTTGTGCCGCGAGCACTGCCGCCCACGCGCACGCGACAGCCGCGACGGGAATCAGCCTCTTCGCACGAGCAGCCATAGGAAGAACGGTCCTCCGATCATCGCCGTGACGATGCCGACGGGAAGCTCCACCGGCGCCATGGCGGTGCGCGCGATCAGGTCGCAGCCGACGAGGAAGGATGCGCCGAACAGCGCCGCGACCGGCAGCACGACGCGATGATCCACGCCCACGACCAGACGGACGAGGTGCGGCACGACGATGCCGACGAACGCCACTGGGCCGGCCAGCGACACCGCAGCGCTCGTGGCAAGGCCTGCGCTGAAGAAAGCCAGCCGCTGCACGTTCACGACGTTCACGCCCCGAGTGGCGGCCAGGTCCCCGCCGACGCTGAGCAGGTTGAGCGACGATGGCAGCAGCGAGAACATGACAAACGCGACAACTACGAGCGGCAGCGCGCCGAGCACCGGTGCGAACGTGCCTACATCGAGATCGCCGATCAGCCAGCGGATCGCGCGATAGGACTGGGTGAAATCCGCGAGGTACTGGACGAACAGAATGATGGCCGAGATGAAGGCGTTCAACGTCACTCCGGCCAGCAGCAGCACGGCCGTTGAGAGCGGACGTCTCGGCGCGCTCGCTAGCAGATAGACCACGGCGATCGCCAGGAGGGCCCCCACCAGGCTGGCGATCGCCACGGGAGAGAACGGCCCCAGCGAGATCCAGGACTCGGCCGTAATCGCGAGAATCGCGCCCAGCGCGGCCCCTGCCGATATCCCGAGCGTCTCGGCGGTAGCCAGCGGATTGCGGAACAGCGCCTGCAGCACGACGCCTGCCGAGGCGAGTGCGGCGCCGACGACGACCCCCGCTGCGACCCGGGGCATGCGCGCGATGAAGAAGATCTGCGCGTCGACGTTGTCCGCGAACGGAATGGATCGATCCAGGGCGCGCGGGAGACTGATCTGGGTACTGCCGACGAGCGGCGCTACCAGACATGTCAGCGCCAGGAGCGAGCCGGAAGCCGCGCAGGTGAGCAACAGCCGTCGGCGGATTGTCACCGGTGCACGTCTGTGTGCCCTGAGCGGCGCAGTGGCACCACGGTCAGGTGTCCTGCGCCAGGATGATAGGACACGTCAGCCTCGACGTCGTATACCTGTCGCACCATCGCGGTCGTCAGCACGTCACGGGTGGCCCCCTGGCCGAGCACACGGCCGGCGCGCAGCAGCACCAGCTGGCTGCACAGCAGGCCGGCCAGATTAAGGTCGTGGGTGGCCAGGACCATCGTCACACCGCGTTTGCTGTTGAGCTCTGCCAGCAGCCCCGCAGTCTCGAGCTGATAGCCGAGGTCCAGCGACGCGGTCGGCTCATCGAGCAGCAGGAGATCGGCCGCCTGCGCGAGCGCGGCGGCGATGACCACGCGCTGCTTCTCGCCGCCGCTGAGCGTCATGTACCGCCGCTGCGCGAGATGGGCCGTGCCGGTCGCCGCCAAGGCGTCACGACTGACTGCCAGATCGGCGGGACCTTCGATGGCGAAAGCCCCGAGATGGGGATGGCGGCCCATCAGCACCATCTCCATGACGGTGTAATCGAACGCGGGATGCGTTTCCTGCGGCACCACGGCAATGCGCCGTGCTCGTCTCCGGCGCGGAATGGCGTGGAGCGGTTCCCCCTCAAGCGTCACGCGGCCGCGTGACGGCTCGAGCACGCCTGACATCACCTTCAGCAGCGTCGTCTTGCCGCAGCCGTTGGGTCCAAGGAGGCCCGTCAGCGATCCGCGCGGCACGTCCACGGTGACGTCGCGCAACGTGAACGGGGCCCTGGCCGGCCGCTCCTGACCCGACGGCCCATAGCCGAACGAGACGTCAGCGACCTGCAGCAACCCGCACTCCTGCCATCGCTCCCCGGCCGGGCGCCGGGAAGCCGAGCGCCTGTTCATACGTGCGATCGAAGAGGTTGTCGAGCCGACCGAAGAGCTCGAGTGCCCGGTGCACGCGCCATGACGCCCCGGCATTCCAGACTTGGTAGCCGCGGGCGTGGAAGAGCCCGCCGAAGGTGCCGCTCGAGGGTTCGACGTCCAGCACACGGCTGCGGCCGCCGCCGCGGAGATAGGCAGCCAGGCGCCCGGCGGTCAGCGACACATCCGCCGATACATTGTGGTGAGGCCTCCGCAGGAGCGGATCGCCCACGGAAAAGGGAGGCGGCGCCATATCGGCTCGGTCGACCGCCAGGATTTCCGTATCCAGGAAGGTATAGGCGAGGCGGACCTGAAGATCGGCGACCCGGCCGGTCCGCAGCCGCGTCCGCACCGAGCCCGCGAGCTCGAGCCCACGTGCCCGCGCATTGGAAATGTTGTCCGTCCGGTAGCGGCTGGACTGAAGGAAGGACCCGACCGCGACGATCAGATCATCGTAATTGTTGAGGAAGAGCGTCGCTTCCAGGAGGCCGCGTCCCGACGCGAACGCCTGATCCACTCCCGCCTCCGCACTCCTGCTGCGTTCGGGCGCGAGGTCCGGGTTGTCGGTGAACGCTAGCTCGAAACCGTCCGGCGGACGGATGCCGGTTCCCGCGGCGGCGCGCAGCTTGATGAAGCTGCCGGCGTCAGGGCGCACGTACCAGGCGGCGGAGATCTTCGGATTGGCGGACAGGATCGACTGAGTGGGCAATGGGGGCCGCGGCACGAATGCGTTCGGATTCGGCTCTAGACTCTCGCGCCGGATATCGTCCACGCGGATACCGCTCGTCACGAACAGCCGCTGCGCCGCTCTCCAGCGTCCTTCCACGAAATAGCCGGCAACGCTCCGGTCGATGGGCACCGGCAGGAAGCTGGCACCGGTGATGAAGCTGCTCTCCGCGCGCTCGCGCTGGAGCTCCACGCCCGCCGAGAGGTCGAGGGCCTCTGTCCAGATGAAATCCGACTGAAGGCGGGCGGTCAGCCGCCGCGTCGCGGACGTCGAGGGGTCCGGCGAGAACGAACTGTCGAAACTTCCGTCCACCGTCCCGTACGCGAGATGCCCCTGCGTGCGTATCCGGCGGCCCACAGGCAGGGTGCCGCCGAGCGACGTCAGCCAACGAGTGTTCCGGCCCCGGGAAACCGAGTCGATTCCCTTGAAGAACCCCGCAGGATTGGACCCGAATGGGCCAGGGTAGCCTCGCTCGTCCCGTGCGTAACGCACCGCCCCGCGAACGGCTGCGCCGGCCGCGGCCCGCCAGCCGCCCACCAGCGTTGCGGACGCGCGGGTGTAATCGTCGTTCACGATCTGCTCGCCTGCGCTCGTCCACCTGCCGTTCATGCCGTCGCTGTTCAGCCGTTCGGCCGATGCACCCCATTCCCACTCGCCGCGGCTCCCGGCTGCAAAGGCCGTCAGTCTGCGGGTGCCGAAGGAGCCCCCCTCCAGACTTCCGCCACCGGCGAGCGGCCCCCCTTGCCGCGTGATAATGCGGACCACCGAGCCAATCGCGTTGGACCCGTAGAGCGCGCTCTGCGGTCCCCGCACGATTTCGATCCGCTCGATGTTGGCAGCCGGCAGGTGGGCGAGGTCGTAGCCGCCGCCGAACGCATTCGCCTGAACGCCGTCGACGAACACCAGCGTGTAGTCCGATTCCCCCCCGCGCGGAAACAGGGAGGTGACCGCGCCGCGCCCCCCTGCGGCAGTCACAGTCAAGCCGGGCACCGTCCGCAGCGCATCGGCGACGTTCTCGAACTGTCGCGCGTCGAGCTCGGCACCTGAAATGACCGTGACGCTGGCCGAGGTTTGCGAAACCGGGATTTCGACGTGCGAGGCGGACACGACGATGGATTCGGCGACCGCGCTGACGGTCAATGTCACCATTCCAACGTCGAGCGGGCCGGCGACCGCAGTGACGGCCAGAGGTTGCGCGCGGAAGCCCTCCAGGGCAACCCGGAGCTCATACCGACCAGTGTCTGGGGCCGCGAGCGCGAACGAGCCGTGGCGGTCCGTGGTGGCGGTCGCGCCGATGAACCCGCTCTCGAGAAGGATCACGTGCGCCCCCCGGACAGGCTGTCCGTCCGGGTCTACCACACGGCCGGTCAACGGACCAGCGATGGTGGAGGTAGCAGGAAGAAGGGAGAGGAAGATCGAAAGGACGACAATTCGCACAGTGCTCCTTCGCGGCGTGTTTCGCGCCGGAGTCCGCGGAGGGAGGTTTCCTTCCTGCGGACGGAAAGGACGGCCCGGCTTCCAGGTATCCTGGCTCGCGGATCGCTGCGCTTCGTTCCTCCGCCTTCCCATGCATCACATGCACAGTGGCGCCGGCGTGAGCCGGGGCGGAACAAAGACTCCCCGCATACAGTGGCGGCACCGCGTGGGCGTTTCACCCACTTCGCTTGGCCGCCGGGCTAGTCAGTTCCCACGAGTATATCAGGGTCGCCGATGGCCCCTGCGGTACAATGGATGGGCATATTCGCGGCGATTTTTTGATGGGCCGCGCCTTCCCGGACCTGGGGGCCGGTCGAGGATGAGGATGAGCAGGAGCTCGAGTGTGACCGTACGTGAAACGCCTGCCGAGGCCATTGCCATGACCGGCCCGTTCATCGTCCGTGCAGAAGCCCTGCTCGTGCAGACCGATCGGCGCGTCGAGCTGGTGGACATCACCGACACGGTCATGGAGCAGGTCCGTCAGTCCGGCGTTCGCGAGGGACTCGCCAATCTGTGGTCCATGCACACGACCTGTGCCCTGTTCATCAACGAGGCGCAGAAGGCGCTCCAGACCGACATCATCAGCGTTCTCGAGTCCATCGTGGATCGTGACGCCGACTGGCAGCACAACGACCCTACCCACTCGGATTGCGATCGCATGAACGCCGACTCGCACCTCCGGGCCATGTTCCTGGGGCACGGGCTCACCCTGCAGATCACCGGTGGCGAACCGGTGCTCGGCCAGTGGCAGCGGATACTTGCCGCCGAGATGGATGGGCCGCGGGCACGTACGATCCGTCTGCAGATGATGGGCATCGGCTGACCGCCAGGTGCGGGTAGACATCCACGTGCTGCATCGACTCCAAACCGCCGGCCTCGCGGATGTCGCCCGAAAGCTCGACGCCGGTGTAAGGCTTTCGTTCGAGGATGGGGTACGCCTGTTCGAGTCAACTGACCTTCTGGCACTCGGCTGGCTGGCGAATCGGGAGCGCGAGAAGCGGCACGGGGCCCGGACGTACTACAACTTCAACATCCGTCTGGAGGCGACCAACGTCTGTGTCGCCAGCTGCCTCTTCTGCTCCTTCGCACGCATTCGGCCAGGCGATCCTGGCTCGTACACGATGTCGCTCGAGGAGCTCTGGAACAAGCTGCGCGCGCGAGCCCACCAGCCCCTCACCGAAGTGCATGTCGTCAACGGTCTGCACCCGGATCTGCCGTTCGACTACTACCTGGAGATGCTCCGCGGCCTGAAGCGGATCCGTCCCGGGATCCACCTCAAGTGCTTCACCGCCGTCGAGATCGGGTTCTTCGCGGATTTGTACGGGCGCACGGATGAACAGGTGTTACGGGAGCTGGTGGATGCCGGGCTCGACTCACTGCCAGGCGGGGGTGCAGAGATCTTTGCCGAACGCGTCCGCAGAAAGATTTGCCACGACAAGTGCGGAGCGGATCGTTACCTCGACATCCACCGTACGGCGCACCGCCTCGGGATGCGGTCCAACATCACGATGCTCTACGGCCATATCGAAACGGTCGCCGAGCGCGTGGATCACATGCTGCGCGTGCGCGCACTGGCGGACGAGACCGGGGCCGTTCAGGCATTCATTCCGCTTGCCTTTCATCCGGATAACAACCAGATGCGGAAGCTGCCGGCGCCCACCGCCGCCGATACCCTGCGCGTGCTTGCCGTCTCACGCCTCATGCTCGACAGCGTGCCGCACATCAAGGCGTTCTGGATCGCAACCGGTGTCGAGGTGGCCCAGATCGGACTCTGGTTCGGGGTGGACGACCTCGACGGGACGGTCCAGGAGGAGAAGATCTACCATATGGCCGGCGCAACGACTCCAGAGGCAATGACCACCTCAGCCATCAGGCGCCTCATCCGGAACGCAGGGCGGGAGCCGGTCGAGCGCGACACCCTGTACAACGTGGTCACCGGGCCTGATGCACCCGACGAGGTACAGGCCGCTGCAGGCACGGTGGCATGACGGATGCTCATCCACTAGGGGGACACCAGGCGTCTAACCGGGTGAGTGGGCAGGCTCAGGACGGGGACGGAAGATGGACATCAAGGTTCTGACAGATTTCGAGAAACAGAGCATCGGCGAGCGGCAACCGCTTCCGGAGCGGTATCTCCGTCTGTCGGATGATGAGCTGGACGCGCGGATTACCGCTGCGAAGGGCGCGCTCGGCGAACGCGTCGTAATCCTCGGGCACCATTACCAGCGCGACGAGGTGATCAGGTTCGCCGACTACATCGGCGATTCCCTGAAGCTCTCTCGAGCGGCGGCCAGCCGCCACCAGGCTGATTACGTCGTGTTTTGCGGCGTGCACTTCATGGCGGAGAGCGCCGACATCCTCCGCGGGGCACATCAGAAGGTCGTGCTCCCGGACCTCGCCGCCGGCTGCTCCATGGCGGACATGGCTGCCCCGGATCAGCTGGAGATCTGCTGGCGCGAGCTCGAGCAGATGGGCATCCGGACAGACGCTGTCGAGAACGGCCGCGCGGGGCTGATTCCAGTCACCTACATCAACTCGTCAGCCGCCATCAAAGCCTTCGTCGGCGTCCACGGGGGTATCGTCTGCACGTCCACGAACGCCAGGACCATCATGACGTGGGCCTGGGAGCGTGGAGAGAAGCTCCTGATGCTTCCGGATCAGCACCTCGGACGGAACACCGCATTCAAGATGGGTGTTCCCCTCGATGAGATGGTGGTCTGGGATCCGCATGAAATGTGGGGGGGCCTCCGGAAAGAGGAGGTCCAGGGGGCAAAGCTGATCCTGTGGAAAGGCCACTGCTCGGTTCATACCCGCTTCACGGTGGGGCAGATCGATGCGTTCAGGAAGCAATATCCGCACGGCCGCGTCGTTGCCCATCCCGAATGCACGCTGGACGTCGTCCGCGCGGCCGATGAGAGCGGCTCCACCGAGTACATCATCGACACCGTGAAGGCCAGCCCGGCGGGAGCCGTCTGGGCCGTCGCGACGGAGATTCATCTCGTCAACCGGCTCACCGCCGAGGTGCCGGACAAGACAATCGTCACGCTGGATCCTTTTGGCTGCCTGTGCTCCACGATGTTCCGTGTCTCGCCGAACCACCTGCTGTGGATTCTGGAGGGGCTGGCCGAGGGAACCGTTCACAACCAGATCACGGTGCCGGAGCCGATCAAGTCGCAGGCGCGGCTGGCCCTGGATCGGATGCTCGCACTCTGATCGCCGCGGCTCCGTTTCGCTGGCCCCCGTCTGCCTTTCAGATATACGATCGGCTCTTTACGGACACATCGAAGGAGCAGTCTGAATGGCCCATGAAGTTCCACCGCTGCCGTACGAGTTCAACGCGCTCGAGCCGCACATCGACGAGCAGACGATGCGGATCCATCACGACAAGCATCATGCTGCGTATGTGACGAACCTGAATGCGGCGCTCGAGAAGCATCCGCAGCTGCAGCAGAAGAGGATCGACGAGCTGCTGACCACGATCAACTCGGTGCCGGAAGACATCCGCACCGCCGTCCGCAACAACGGCGGCGGGCATGCGAACCACACCATGTTCTGGGAGATCATGGGCCCCGGGAAGGGTGGCGCCCCTTCAGGCGCCCTCGCCGACGCCATCAATGCGTCCTTCGGCGATTTCGAGACGTTCAAGAAGCAGTTTGCGGAAGCGGCGACCAAGCGGTTCGGAAGCGGCTGGGCCTGGCTGATCGATGCGGGCGGCAAGCTTGCGATCGAGAGCACCGCAAACCAGGACAACCCGGTGATGGAAGGCAAGAAGCCCATCCTCGGGCTCGACGTGTGGGAGCACGCCTACTACCTGAAGTACCAGAACAGGCGTCCCGACTACATCTCGGCGTGGTGGAACGCCGTGAACTGGGACGCAGTGAGCCAGCGCTTCAAGTAGCGCCAGGCTGCCATACTCCGGGATTGCCAAGAGTGCACGTGGCACTCTTGGCAGTCATCGCGTTGCCGATAGGCTTCCCGTCTGAGATGGAGCCTCGCAACGCGGGACTGCGGGACTGCGGGCACTCCGAATACCTACGTGATCGCGTCCATGATCTCCTCGTGGGACGGGAATTCTCCCTGCGATCGCGCAATGAA
>Ga0183260_10000487_pt1 | contig 33552 bp, 27 predicted proteins | sample AntDrymUQ4972206_2_FD_129768 | JGI IMG/M metagenome (GOLD analysis project Ga0183260, IMG submission 129768) | Polar desert sand microbial communities from Dry Valleys, Antarctica - metaG UQ497 (22.06) (version 2) (version 2) | ecosystem: Environmental > Terrestrial > Soil > Desert | place...
GGCGAATCCGTTCGCGATCGATGTGCCGGTGACGATTTCTTCGTCGGCCACCGGTGGCGCGGTGTCGGCCACGCTAAACAACTCGGTGATCGTCAGCGGCGGTGGTGAGCTCGCGGTGTACGCGCCTTCGCCTGCGGAACTGGCGAATTTTGCGACCAATCCCGCGCAGTTGCCGGTGTGCGCCACGCCAGCCGCCCACAACGCGTGCCGTACGGCAACGACCGTGGTGCAGGCGGCCAATGTTGGGGGCACGGTCTGGTATGACATTGGCGCGGTGCGCCGTCAGCTCGATCAAGGCGATCAGCGGCTCGCGAACTGGACCGTGGAAATCGTCGACGGCGATTCGCCGGCCGGCGGTGTCGTGCGCCGAACAACCACACGCGCCGACGGTAGCTGGAGCGTGGTCGACCTGATTCCGAATCGCGCTTATCTGGTGCGATTCATCGAACCGGGCAGCGGTGTTGTATGGGGTGTTCCCGTGAGCAGCGAACAGGGCAGCCCGCCGGCGCCGTGCGTGACCAGCAATCCTGGCAACACGCAGCGCAGTTCGTGCGTCGAGGCCGCGCCAGTTGCGCAATTGCGCATCGTGCTGACACCCGGCGATAACTTGTTGCAACAAAGCTTGCCCGTCAATCCTGCGGGTGTCGTCTACGAATCGATCTCACGTCAGCCCGTGCCGGGCTCGGTGGTCGCGCTGGCCCCTTCGGGCAGCTGCGCCGGCTATGACCCGGCGGCTCATATCGTCAACGCGCAGCTCGGCGGCTACACGATCGCGGGCCAATCGATCAGCATGACGGTTGGAGAACTGGGAGCGTATCAATTCCTGTTCACACCGAGTGCCCCGGCGCGCTGCGCATTTCAACTGACCGTGACACCACCGCCGACGCATTCGTTTGTCTCGAGCGTGATCGCGCCGCAGCCCAACACGCTTGCTACACCGCCGGCACCCGGCTCGTTCGATGTGCAGCCACAGGCGACTCCGCCGACGATCGGGCAATCGACCACCTATTACGTGACGTTCGACGCCGGATCCGGCACGCAGAGCGTTCTGAATAATCACCTGCCAGTTGATCCGCGCTCTCTCAGCGGACTCGTGATCAGCAAGACCGGCTCGGTCCAGCTCGGCGAGCGCGGCGACTCGATGCAGTACATCATTCGCGTTCGCAACAACACGCCCGTTCCGGTGACGGCGGCGTTCGTTGAAGACCGCTTGCCGCGCGGCTTCCGGTATATCGCGGGCACCGCAATGATCGAGCGAGGCGGTGTTCGCAGCGCGATTGCCGATCCGATTGGGTCCCCCGGACCGACATTGACGTTTGCAATCGGCGCCGTGCCGGCCAACGGTGACACCACGTTGACTTATCGCGTGCGCGTCGGCGTCGGCAGCCAGCAGGGCGACGGCATCAATACGGCGCAGGCAAAGCAGACGGCGACCACAGACTGCCGCGCATCGCCGGCCCAGTGTTCAAACGAGGCGCGCTTCCGCGTGCGCATCAGCGGCGGCGTGTTCGGCAACGAGGCATGCATCGCAGGCAAGGTCTTTGTCGACTGCGACGCCAACCACTTGCAGGACGAAGGAGAGCTCGGCATTCCGGGCGTGCGCCTGTGGCTGCAGGACGGCACGTCATTCACGACTGACAGCGAAGGCAAGTACAGCTACTGCGGATTGCAGCCCAAGCTGCATGTGCTGAAAGTCGATCGCCCGACACTGCCTCGCGGGTCGAAGCTCGTTGCATCAAGCAATCGCAACGCGCTCGATCCGAATTCGTTGTTTGTCGATCTGAAGAACGGTGAGCTGCATCGCGCGGACTTCGTCGAGGGCTCGTGCTCGGCGCCGGTTCTAGACCAGGTGAAAACGCGCCGGGGTGCAGGCGAAGTCAATGCTCCATCAAACACGCCGCGGGTTATCAACCCGGTAGACGAGCGTTTGAAGTTCCGCAGCCCGCCGCTGCCGGGAGCGCGCGATGCGCGCTGACTCGGCGTTGTCAGTGCGACGGCTGACGAAGATTGCAGCAGCAGTCATGCTCGCGTGCGCCGGCATGAGAGTCGCCGCTCAGGACGACCCCGCGCTGCTGCAAACGTTGCGCGACGACATGCTGTTTGGTGCTGCGCCGGCTGTCTCTCGAGCTGCGCCGTCGCTGCCCGGCAACTTCAAAGTCGCCGAGATAGCAGTCGAAGTCGAAAGGGCAGCGGGTGTGGCCGACGGTGTCTCACGCCTTGGTGTGACGATCGAACTGCGAGATGGTCTTGGCGAATTACTCACAAGCGCTGCAGTCATCACCATTGAAACATCGGCGGGGCGCGTCGAACTGTTTCAGGCCGCAGCCGACCTTGATCCCGAAACGCCCGGTGTGCAGCTGCGCGTCGAAAATGGGCGCGCGACTTTTTGGCTACTCGCTCCAGCGCGGCCTCAGGACGTGAAATTGCGCGTGACAGCAGGCGCTGCTACGGCGGTCGGCGTTGTCAGCTTCCTGCCCGAGTTGCGCGACATGATCGCTGTCGGACTGATCGAAGGCGCAATTGGATTCGGAAACAAAGGCCGCGACGAAATTCGTCCGGTGCGCATCGAGGACGGCTTCGAACAAGAGCTTCGCAACTGGTCACGCCGTTTCTCCAACGATCGCAACTCGGCCGCGGTGCGTGCTGCGTTGTTCTTGAAGGGGAAGATTCGCGGCGACGCGTTGCTGACTCTTGCCTACGATAGCGACAAGGACACATACCAGCGCCTGTTCCGCGACACGCTGCCGGACGTCTGGTATCCGGTGTACGGGGACTCGTCGATCAAGGCGTTCGATGCGCAGTCGGCGTCGAAGTTGTACGTGCGCGTGGACAAAGACAAGAACTACCTGCTGTACGGCGACTTTGTGACGAGCGCAAACTTTTCGCCACTGGTCGGTGGCCAATCGATAGCTCCGGTACGGGTGCGTGATCTGGGCCAATACAACCGGACGCTGACGGGCGCCCGCGCACACTTCGAGAACGCGAGTGGCTATGGCAGCGTTTTCGCAGCGCGCGATACGTTGCGCCAGTCGGTCGAGGAATACGCTGCCAACGGTACGTCAGGCCCATTTTCGGTGCGCAACAGCGGTGGTCTGATCGGCAGCGAGCGCGTGGAAGTGGTGGTGCGCGATCGCAACAACGTGTCTGTCATCGTGCGCATCACGCCGCTGGCACCGCTGGTTGACTACGTGTTCGAGCCATTTTCCGGGCGAATCCTTCTTAACCGACCGCTGCCGTCGCGCGATGAATTGGGTAACCCGCAGAGTCTGCGCATCAGTTACGAGCTCGACCAGGGCGGCGACCCGTTCTGGGTCGCGGGACTCGATGGCCAGCTGCGAATCAATTCGATGTTCGAGATCGGCGGCTCGTACGTCGACGACCGCAATCCGCTCGCCCCATACAAGCTGGTGTCGGCCAACGCCAGCGTGCACATCGCGCGCAACACACGCTTGGTCGCGGAGTTTGCGCGCAGCGAGGGTACCTATAACACCGGCACCGGCGTCAACACCGCGCTGACGCCGGGCCTGGCCGGAATTTCCGGTGACGCCGCGGGCAACGCAATGCGGATCGCGCTGGACCACGACGATGGCACCAACACCGCGCGGCTCTACGCTGGCCGGTCGGATCCCGAATTCGATAACAGCGCGTCAAGTTTCGATGGCGGCCGCGGCGACGCTGGGCTGCGCATGACGCGACGCATGAGCGAGAGCGTCACCGTGTTCGGCGAAGCGGTGCGCAGTGAAGATCGCATCTCCGATGGCACGCGCACCGGAGCGCAACTGGGAGCGGCGTTCCGCATCAACGAACGTTTGACGCTCGATATCGCTGTCAAGCACGTTGACGAGAACGGCCGTGCAGTTTCGCCGACTACGGTGCTGCCGGGTAACCCATCGAGCGCGGTCGGCACTAATACGTCTCCATTAACACCGTCCGGCGGCTTCTATGGAAACGGCATCAACCCGCTGAATCCGTCGACCGGCACGGCCATACTCCCGCCGTCGGCCGGCGCAACCTCGAGCGGCGCGGGCACTGCGCTGGAAGCAACGACGTTGCAGTTGGGCGCGCAATATCGTGCAACTGACGCGCTGACCCTCGCGGGCGAAGTCGAACACGCGATCGACGGCGACGAACAGAAGCGCGCGGCACTGGGTGCCAGTTATCAGTTGCAAGAGCGCTCGCGCCTCTACGGTCGCTTCGAAACGCAGCGCGGATTGGCATCAAGGTATTCATTGAACCCGTCGGATCGATCGACCTGGTTCGTATTTGGTGCCGACACAACGTACGAATCCGGCACGCAGTTTTATTCCGAGTACCGGCTGCGTGACGCAATTGGCGATCCCCTGGTGGCGCGTGACTCGCAGCTGGCAAGCGGATTGCGCAATACATGGCAGTGGCGCGAAGGCATTCGCTTTGTGACCGGCGCCGAATACCTGCGCGTTCTGAATGGGCCTGCGCAGGAGGCCGTCGCGTTGGTGGGCGGCGTTGACTACACCGCCGATCCATTGTGGAAGGGACTGGCGCGCCTGGAATGGCGGCGCCTGTTCGACGCCAATGCAACGCCGACCCTCGATGAGCGGCAGGACTCGTGGCTTTCGACGTTCGTCGTCGCCCGCAAGCTCAGCCGTGACTGGACGCTGCTGACACGCAACTATCTGTTGTTCTCGGACTTCGCGGCCACCGGGCATCGAGTTCAGGACCGGTTCCAGATCGGCGCCGCGTATCGCGACACGTTGCGCAACCGCAGCAACGTGCTGACCAAGTACGAGTTCAAGATCGAGCGCGACGAAAGCGCATTGCCAAGCCCCATCGTCGGTACGCCGGATGCGGCAAGCAAGCGCGATGTTCACATTGTCTCGATCATCGGCGATTGGCATCCGACACGCGACTGGTGGCTGACAGGCCGCGCCGCCGCGAAGTCGGTCGATGAAACGTTCAGCGGAGTTAATGTTCCGCGCTACAGCGCCTACCTGCTCGGCGGACGCGCGATAGTCGACATCACCGAGCGGTTCGACGTCGGCGTGCTGACGTCGGTATTGTTTAGCAGCGAGGGCCGAAGCCGGCAGGGCGCGATCGGGCTTGAAGTCGGCGCGGTCGTGCGGGAAAACCTGCGCGTTTCCCTTGGTTATAACGTCACCGGGTTTCGCGACCGCGATCTGACAGGTTCTGAATATACGGCGCAGGGCTTCTTCCTGCGGCTGCGCTACAAGTTTGACGAGGAATTGCTGAAGGCAGCCGAACCGCTGTTTGCGAAGAGGGATGCAAACTAGCGAGCGTTGGCCACCGCAATCGCGCGCGCAAGATCGACCACGGCGCTCGCGTAGAAGTAACTCCGGTTGTAGTGCAGCAGCGCGCTAAAATTCACGGTGCCAACGCGATAAAGCCGCTCGACTTCCGAGCCATTCAGATAGGGTAGATCGATCACCAACACCGGTGTGTCGAGCGGCAAGGTAATTTCGCCTTCGACGCCCGCCGCCGAGGCGCTCGACCAGGTCACTGCCGCGTCGATGCCTCTCCCGAGCGCATCGACCGTGGCCGCGTCGGTAATTGCATCGAAGAGGATCGGCAAATCGCGCTGCCATCCATGCGCAGCGAGATAACTGGCCACGGATCCAATTGCATCCACGGCGCTGCCGCGCAGATCGATTCGCCCGTCCCCGTCGAAGTCGACTGCGTGCCGCCTGATTGATCCCGGCATAAATTGCGGCAGACCGATCGCGCCCGCAAACGAGCCCTTTATCGCGAGCGGGTCCGAGTTCTGTTCGCGTGCCAGCAGGAAGAATTCGCCCAGCTGCTGCCGGTAGTACTCGGCGCGCCGAAGGTAGTCGAACGACAGCGTCACGAGCGCGTCGAGCGTACGGAAGTTACCCGTCATCCGCCCGAAATACGTTTCGACACCGATGATGCCGGCAATGATTTCTGACGGCACCCCAAACATTTGTTGCGCCCGCTGCATGGCAGCCTGATGCTCGCGTACGAACGCCGCGCCTGCCTGCACCCGCGCTTGATCGAGATATCGGGCGCGGTATTCCAGCCAGTTGCGCTGGCCGAAAGCGATTGGCGGCTGCATGTAACGCTCGACTGCGGGCGAATAGCGTGCGGCGGCGATCCATCGTTCGACCCGTGCGCGGTCGAATGCGTGTTGCGCAATAAATTCGTCGATGAACCGGACTACTTCGGCGCGCTGCAGGTACGGAGTGCTCGTCGCCGCTGAAACAGGCACCACAGCGACCGCGGCCAGGGCTGCGAGCCATCTGCGTCGGTTCAGAAGCATTCGATTACGGCTGGCCGTCGGTTTCATGCAAGGACCGCTCAGTTGCTAATTCCGCGCGGTCGAAAGTCACGGATCGCGCGCGCCAGCGTCTTGATGTCCGCACGTGCCACCGCCTCGGAACCGCGCGAATAGCGCATACGTTCAACGCGTGATAACAATTTCCGGGCGCGCTGCACGTCGTCCGGAACGAGTGCTCGCTTGCTCCGACCATACAGCTCACGCGGGCCGAGGTGCTCGGCGGTTGCAACACCCGCTCGATCCAAACGATCGCGCAGCAGCCTGAACGCGTCTCCTAGGGGGTCACGCTCTCTGCGCGTGCGTAGAGCAAACGCTGCCATAACCGCAAGCACGACCGTGACTACGACTGCAAGCAGCAACGCCAGGCTTTCCCAACTCGGCGTCATTCCAAGCAACCCCATCAAGTCGCGCTGGCGCTCCTGCGAATAGGATAGGACCCACTGGTTCCACGAGTTCTGCACCGCTTCCCAATTGAAGCGCATCGACCGAAGCCACCCGAAGCTGCTTGCGCCGCCAGGTAAATTGATTCCAGACTGCCGAGCGATTTCACTGGCACCCTGGTCGATCCGCATCGGCGCAACAATGGCTGTGGGATCGACCCTGACCCAACCGCGCCCGACAAGCCAGACCTCCGACCATGCGTGCGCGTCAGACTGGCGCACTGTCACGAAACCATCGACCGGGTTGATCTCGCCGCCCTGATAGCCGGTTACCACGCGCGCCGGCACGCCGAGCGCGCGCATCAGGAATACAAAAGCCGACGCGTAGTGCTCGCAGTAACCCTGGCGCGTATCAAACAGAAACTCGTCGATCGAATCACGACCGAGACGCGGCGGCGTCAGCGTGTACTGATAGCCCCCACGCCGCAGAAAATCGAGCGTCGCATCGACGCGCTCTGAATCGCTGCCAGCACGGCTGCGAATTTCGTCGGCCAGTTGCGCTGTGCGTGGATTTGACCTGGCCGGCAGCTCCAGCCAGCTACGCCGCTCGCTCTCGCTCGCATCCGCGTTGAAGCGGTAACGGGTGAAAGAGCGCAGCTCGTAGCGAACGCGCTGACGCACGAGGTCGCCGGCGATGATTTGCATCTCAGGCGTCATCCGCACTGGGAATGAGCTGATTTCGGGTAGCGCTGCGGGCGCCTCCAGTGCAAATAGCCAGTCGCGATTGTGTGATTCGAGCGTAACTGCATACGACACCAGAGAACGCACCTCGCCCTGAATTGAGATCGGCGGCGCTTCGTTAAACCGTTGCTGCAGTGGCACCCAGGCGCGGCCCGTGAAAGTACCGAACACCGGACCGCGCCAGTACAGCTTGTCATTGCCCGGCGGTGCGCCGTCGAACTTTGCGCGGAATGCTATCTCGGTCGATTCGAGCAGGCGACTGATCGTGCCAGGTGCCATCGAATTTGAAAGCCCCGTGCTTCCCGTGCTCATGTCGCTGGGCGTTCCCCATAACGGACCTGAGATGCGCGGAAACAAAACGAACAACACAGCGGTGAGAGGTATCGCTTTCAACAACGTCCAGCCAACCATCTTCAGTTTCCGCCCCGCGGGCAGATCGGTTTCCTCAAGATTGACGCTGATCAGGACAAAGAACAGCGCAGCCACCGCAAGTAGCGACATCACGGCGACATGAATTTCCTGACCGTTCAGGAACTGCGTGAGCAGGATAAAGAACGACAGAAATATCACAACGAAGATGTCGCGACGTGCGCGCATCTCGAGTAGTTTCAAGCCCATCAAGAGCAACAAGAAAGTTACACCCGCCTGTTGGCCGACAAGTGTCTTGTATTGAAGATAGACACCTGCGGCTGCCGCTACCAACAGCGGGAGCATCAGCAGCCGGCTCGGCACCTGTTTCTTCGTCAGGGTTAGAAACGCGCGCCACGCCAGCAGCAGCACCACGATACTGGTGGCCCACCACACCAGATGCTCGAAGTGCGGCACGACAACGAATGTCACCGCAAGTAGCAGGACGAGCATGTCGCGCCGCTCGCGCGCAGCGCTCGACACCTGCGGCGCGAACAGCAACGCAAATGGTGCGAAGGCGCGCGCGATTCGAGCACGCAGGGTTGCAGGGGGTGCCGCGACAGCTGACATGGGTTAGCCCTGGCAAACCGCGAGCGCGGTCAGGCAATGCTCGCGGTGTTCGGCCCCGCCCGCAATAAAAATCATCGCGTCCGGCAACTTGACTCCATAGCGTGTGTGGGATGCTTCGGCATCGAGCACCCAGCGGGTTAGTCGCGACAGCTTTCCTTCGATTCCAAGCACATCCGGCAGTTCGTCGTAGTCAAGCATCAGCTCGCCGCCACCGGCCGATTCAAATTGCTTCACCGACAGTTCGTCCGACCGTGCTGCCAGTTTCCACGCGATCATTTTGTGGGGGTCGCCGGCCTGGTAGGGTCGCACGCCTGCAAAGTCATCACCGCTCGAAATCACTCCTACGGTCTCGCCGACCCCGGTACCACTGACGGGCAACGGCGGGGCGTCGGGTTCCGGCGCCGGATAAACCGTTGCGATCAGCGCCGGGGTCAGGTACGACCACGCGCGCCAGAGGCCGAACGGATAGCGCGTCTCAATGGTCATGCGCGGCGCAGGCAACCTGCCGCGAAGCGGCGCAGGCAGGGGCACTGACACCGTGCGAAGGCCGCGCGCCGGCAACTCTGCAGTGACGACCGGCCTCTCGCTGTCTCGCACCGTGCGGCCAAACCAGCGAAAAGGCTCGGCGGGCGAAGCAAATGAGAAGCGCAGGGCGAAGCGGTCGACCAGCGTGGGATTGGTTACGGTGATCTGAAAGGTCGCAACGTCGCCTGCATAGACCGCCTCCACGCTGGCGGCACGCAGAACGATCTGCGCGAGGTTCGAATGCGTGTGATGCATTCCAACGACCGCCATGCTCGCGACCAGAAACGTCAGCAGGTAGCCGAGTTGCAACATGTAGTTGATCGATCCTACGAGCAGGATCAGCGTAACAACGCCGAACGCCAGCCCGGGCGCCGTCGGCAGGATATAGACACGCTTCCGGTCCAGCGTGACTTCGCCGGCTTCCGGCGCGTGTCGCCCGCTGATCCAGTCGGCGATGCGAATCAGGACAATGTTGCCAAGACCCATCAAGGAACAGCGACTGCACCGATAAGCTGCGACACGAGTTCCTTGCCATGCAGCGCGCGACCGCTTTCTCGGCTGGTCGCGTGCAGCCGATGACCCGCCACGCAGGGCATGATGTTCTGCACATCTTCTGGAATCACGTGCTCCCGCCCGTCGAGCCAGGCCCAGGCGCGCGCCGCCGCGAGCAGGGCCAGACCTCCGCGCGGGCTGAGTCCCTCTGCGTACTTGCCCGATGCGCGCGTATGAGCAATCAGCGCCTGGATGTAATCAAGCAACGAGGCCGACACGTAGACCTTCTTGACTTCTGCCTGCGCCGCGATCAAGTCCGCCGGCCGCGCAGTGGCATTGAGCGTCTTCAACATGTCGCGCCGCGCTTCGCCCGAAAGCAGCAGCCGCTCGGCCGCACGATCCGGGTATCCGAGGCTGATGCACATCAGAAAGCGATCGAGTTGCGATTCGGGCAGCGGAAAAGTGCCCACCTGGTGCAAGGGGTTCTGGGTTGCAATCACAAAAAACGGGTGCGGCAGCGGGCGCGATAACCCGTCCACGGAGACCTGATTCTCTTCCATCGCTTCGAGCAGCGCGCTTTGCGTCTTGGGGCTGGCGCGATTGATTTCATCTGACAGAAGCACTTCGGTGAAGATCGGTCCGGGATGGAACACGAACTGGCCACTGTTGCGTTCGTACACCGAGACGCCGATGACGTCGGACGGCAGCAGATCGCTGGTAAATTGAATGCGCCGAAACGGCAGGCCAAGCGATATTGCAATCGCGTGAGCCATTGTCGTTTTACCAACGCCCGGCGCGTCTTCGATCAGCAGATGACCCCCGGCAAGCAGGCACGTCAGGCTCTGTCGGATCGGCAGCGTCTTGCCAACAATGATCTGGCCGATCTGACTGGCGGTCGCGCGAAACTTCTCTAACATGATGCGAACCGCCTGACTGAGAGTGATTGATGCAAACGGGTTTGTTTACGCATCGCGCATGTTCGCTGCACGAAATGGGCTCTTGGCATCCTGAACGCCCCGAGCGCCTGGCGGCAATTCAGGATCACCTGATCTCGACGGGTCTGGCGCCGCATCTTGCCTACTACGATGCGCCGCTGGCGTCGATCGAAGCATTGCAGCGCGCGCACAGTGCAGACTACATCGAACATTTGCAGTCTAGCGTACCGAGTGACGGCTATCAGGCGCTGGACCCCGACACTTCGATGAACGCGCATACGCTCGACGCGGCGCTGCGCGCTGCCGGTGCGGTGGTCGACGCCACCGATCGTGTGATCGATGCTCAGATTGCCAATGCGTTTTGCGCGGTTCGCCCGCCCGGGCACCACGCGCGACAATCCGCTGCGATGGGTTTTTGTTTCTTCAACAGCATCGCGGTGGGAGTGCGCCATGCACTCGATGTACACGGGCTGCAACGGGTCGCAATCATCGATTTCGATGTACATCATGGCAATGGAACCGAGGAGATCTTTTTGAATGACGAAAGGGTGCTGATGGCCAGCTTTTTTCAGCATCCGTTCTACCCCTACAGCGGAACCGGAAACCCTGCGAAAAACATGGTGAATGTCCCGCTTGCAGCTGGAACGAAGGGCGATGTCGCCCGCAAGGTTGTTGACGACGTGTGGTTGCCACGCCTGCGCGAATTTCAACCACAAATGATTTTTATCTCGGCCGGCTTCGACGCACACCGCGAAGACGACCTGGGTCAGATGGCACTGGTCGAGGCCGATTATGTGTACATCACCGAGCGCCTGATGGAGGTCGCAGCCGAAAATGCCGAGGGGCGCATCGTCAGCTCCCTTGAAGGGGGCTACAACCTCAGCGCGCTGGCGCGCAGCGCGGGTGCGCACGTGAAGACACTAGCGCGTCTCTGACATCGGCAATGGCCGCGCAAATCTTCGAAGATGGACTGGGGCGAAACGCGGCGAACTTTGCACCGCTGTCGCCGCTGCCTTTTTTAGAGCGGGCGGCGACGGTTTTTCCGGCTTTGCCCGCGGTGATCCACGGAAGCGGCGCTAGCGCGTTGCGGTTTACCTGGTCTGAACTGTATGCGCGCTGTCGCCGCCTCGCCTCCGCGCTGTCGCAGCACGGCGTCGGACGTGGCGACACGGCGGCAGTGATGCTGCCGAATACTCCAGCAATGGTCGAGGCGCACTTCGGCATTCCAATGACCGGGGCCGTTCTTAACGCATTGAACACGCGCCTTGACCCGGCATCGGTCGCATTCCAGCTCAACCATGGCGAAGCAAAAGTTCTAATCACCGATCGCGAGTTTGCGCCGACCATCAAAGCAGCGCTCGCGTGCATGGATCGTGAATTGACGGTCATCAATGTCGACGATCCGATCTACGACGGGCCGGGTCAACTCATCGGGGCAATCGATTACGAGTCGTTTCTCGGCCGGGGCTCAGCTGACTACGTGTCTTCAGCGCCGACTGACGAGTGGGACGCGATTGCGCTCAACTACACGTCAGGCACCACCGGCAATCCGAAGGGCGTCGTCTATTCGCACCGCGGCGCGTATACCAACGCCGTATCTAACGTGCTGGTGTGGGCAATGCCGCACCATCCGGTTTACCTGTGGACACTGCCGATGTTCCACTGCAACGGCTGGTGCTTTCCATGGACGATCGCCGCGATGGCGGGGACGCACGTGTGTCTGCGCAAGGTCGAAGCGCACGCGGTGTTCGATGCGATTCGAGAGCACAAGGTCTCGCATTACTGTGGCGCGCCGATCGTGCATGCGATGCTGATCAGCGCTCCGCACCAGATGAAGCAGGGCATTACGCACAAAGTGAATGCGATGGTGGCCGCGGCAACGCCACCGGCCTCGATGATCGAGGGCATGGATCGGATGGGATTTGATCTGACGCACGTGTACGGGCTGACCGAGGTCTATGGTCCCGCTACGGTATGTGCCAAGCAGCCAGAATGGCAGGCATTGGACGCTGGCGAGCGCGCCGCAAGAAACAGCCGGCAGGGCGTACGGTACACGCTGCAGGGGGCGGTTGCGGTGCTCGATCCGGAATCGATGGAGGCGGTGCCGCACGATGGCGAAACGATCGGCGAAATCATGTTCCGCGGCAACATCATGATGAAGGGGTATTTGAAGAACGAGCCGGCGACTTCCGAGGCGTTCCGCGACGGCTGGTTCCACACGGGCGACCTTGCCGTTGTGCATCCCGATGGTTACCTGCGCATCAAGGATCGCAGCAAGGACATCATCATTTCGGGCGGCGAAAATATTTCATCGATCGAGATCGAGGATGCTCTGTATCGGCACCCGGCTGTCGTGGCAGCGGCGGTGGTGGCGCAGCCCGATGAACGTTGGGGCGAAGCGCCGTGCGCGTTTGTCGAGCTCAAAGACGGTGTGTCACTGTCTGCCAACGCGATGCTCGACCATTGCCGCCAGCACCTGGCAGGGTTCAAAATGCCTAAGCGCATCGTGTTTGGATTGCTGCCCAAGACGTCGACCGGAAAGATTCAGAAGTTCACGCTGCGCCAGCAAGCGAAATCCACTGCGGCAATCGACGTATAGGAGCAACGAATGAACGCACCGATAGCAGAAGCGTTTGTGTTGAATACGCGCGACGAGCGCGGCGTTGCGGTGTTGACGTTGAATCGACCGCAACAATTCAATGCGCTCTCGCAGGAAATGATGGCGTCGCTGCAGACCGAGTTCGAGGCGCTGGCTCGGGACACATCGGTGCGCGTGGTTGTCATCGGAGGGCAGGGCAAGGCGTTCTGCCCCGGTCATGATCTGAAGCAGATGAAGGTTAACCCCACTCTCGAGTACTACCAGGCACTGTTCGCTCAGTGCACGCAACTGATGATGACGATTCAGCGGTTTCATGCCCCCGTTATTGCGCGTGTACACGGCATCGCAACGGCAGCGGGTTGTCAACTCGTTGCAATGTGCGATCTGGCAGTCGCGTCGGCTGATGCGAAGTTTGCAGTCTCAGGGATCAACGTTGGCTTGTTCTGTTCAACACCGGGCGTTGCACTAAGCCGCAATGTCGGTCGAAAGCAGGCGTTCGAGATGTTGGTCACGGGCGATTTCATTGACGCAGCAACCGCGCGCGAACGCGGCCTGGTCAATCGAGTAGTCGCGCCGGATCAGCTCGATGCAGAAATCGACAAACTGATCGCTTCCATCCTGTCGAAGCCAGCCTCTGCGCTGGCGCTGGGCAAGGATCTGTTTTATCGGCAGCTGGAGACCGGCATTGAGGCGGCGTACCAGCTTGCCGGGCAGACGATGGCGTGCAACATGATCGACGCATCCGCGCAGGAAGGCGTGCAGGCATTCATGGAGAAACGCACGCCGAAGTGGTAGCCGTCAGGGAAAAAACCGCCCCAGACGCAACGACGTTTATGCTGATCGACGCAGGGCATCCGGTATGGGCTGCTCGGATACCTGGGTTGCGTTGTCGAGCCGCAACGTCAGGCAGTAAGCGGCGCCGCCCGAGCGGTTAAATGAATCGAGCGGCACGATGTTGACGTGGTAGCCCCGCGCAGTGAGTTCAGCGAGTGTGGGTGCCGACGCGCTGCACATCACAATTTCGCGCCCGATGCACACCGAATTGACGCCTAGATGAAACGCATCTTCATCGGTCGCTTCGATCAATTTGTCTGCGCCCACGATCTCGCGCACCGCGCTCGCCGCGCTGGGCGAAAACGCAGCGGGGTACCACAGCACCTCTCCGCCCGACAGCACGCAGAAGCACGTGTCGAGGTGATAAAAGCGCGGGTCGATTAGCTCGAGCGCAATCGCCGGCACGCCGTAGAGGTCTTCGATAGTGCGGAACATGTCGCGGCTCGAACGCTGGCCGTAACCGGTCCAGATCAAGCGCCGCGTCGCATCCCAGATCGCATCACCCGCGCCTTCGAAGAACAGTCCAGCCGGGGGCTCAGCAATCCGATCGACGATACCGCGGTCGCGCATCGTTTCGAAAAATCGGCGGTTGTGCACTTCTTCGCCCTGGCGCTCGGCGCACAGAAAGCGCGCCAGTAGCACCTTGCGGTCGAGGACCATAGCGGCATTGGCGGTAAAGACCATGTCGGGCAATCCAGCGACCGGCTGTTGCACCTCGATCTGCCCACCGAGGCGTTCATACGTTTCCTTCAGCTGGTTCCAGCCGCGCTTTGCGTCACCCGATAGTTTCTCAGGTGAGACGGACCATAGCGATGGCTGCATCCACGGGTTGATCGTGTAACTCACTTCGAAGTGCTTGGGCGCGCTCATCATCAAGTGGGCGGCGGGCTTTGGCGCGCTGATGTTGCGCGCTTCGGCCGTACCGTCCTCCGGCTCGAACTCGGACAGCACAGACGCGAACACGTCGACGCCCCAATCGAGCGCCTCGCGGCTGATCGTAAGCGGAGGCGCGAACCGAATTACAGTTTCGTGCGTGTCCTTGGTCAGCACGCCACGCTCGGCCATTCGTTCGGCAACGCTGCGTGCCGAAATACGCGGGTGGAGCTCGACGCCAACCCACAACCCGCGCCCACGCACAGCGCGGATCAGCGGCGACGACAGCGCACGCAAGCGAGACAGCAGATGAATTCCAAGCTCGTGGCTGCGCTCGACCAGGCGTTCTTCGTCAATGACGGCAAGCGCCTCGCGCCCGACGCGCGCAGCCAGCGCACTGCCGCCAAAGGTCGAGCCATGGCTGCCGGGCTCGAGCAGGTCCATTACCGAATTGATCGCAACGAACGCGGAGACGGGCAGCAGGCCTCCGCCGAGCGCCTTGCCGACGATAACGCCATCGGGACGGATGCCTTCATGCATGTACGCGAACCACTCACCGGTACGGCCGAGACCCGACTGAATCTCGTCCAGTATCAACAGCACGTTGCGCTGGTGGGCGAGATCGCGCACCGCGCGCAGGAAGCCCGCGGGTGGCAACACGATGCCAGCCTCGCCTTGAATCGGCTCGATCAGGATCGCGCACGTTTCATCGTTGACCGCGACGCGCAGTGATTCGATATCGCCGAAGTCGAAATGGCGAAAGCCTGGTGCGAACGGTCCGAAGTCGGCGCGATACGCCGGCTCTGTCGAGAAGCCAACGATCGTGGTTGAGCGTCCGTGAAAATTACCATTTGCAACCACAATATTGGCGCGATCGGCCGCAATGCCTTTAACGCGATAGCCCCAACGCCGGGCGGCTTTGATAGCGGTTTCGACCGATTCGGCGCCGCCGCTTGCGGGCAGCGCTTTGGCGGGCCTGGATAAATCGGCGACTTCCACCAGCTTCGAAAGGAACGGTCCGAGCTCGGTCGAGTGGTAAGCACGCGACGTAACGGCAACTCGGTGCGCCTGCTCCGTCAGCGCCGCCACCAGTCGCGGGTGCGCGTGTCCGTGACTCACTGCAGAGTACGCAGACATGAAATCCAGATAGCGCTTTCCGTCGGCGTCCCACAGCCAGCTGCCTTCGCCGCGATCGAGCACGACCGGAAGCGGGGCGTAGTTGGGCGCCGCAACGCTTCTTTCGACCGCGATTGCCAGTTCAGCCTGATTGATTTTGATGTCGCTTCGCGCGTTCATGTTTGCCCTCGCACTCTGTGACGACAATGTAGGGACGACGCACGCAATGCGAGGCGGAAGTAACAAGGCAGAAATGCCGAAATGGGGCGGCTTTGCTCGTGGAACCGCAGATTCGGCGGTGCGCCGAGCGGAGCTTCTCGGCGAAATTGAAATGGCCAACTGCGCGTATTGTCTGGAGCAAGATGATCAAGCTGATCTCGGAGCGCGACCTCGAGTTAGGGCAAGTTGCCGTCGCCGCCTTTGACTCCCTTCTGAAGTCCGCGAGTAACGAGATCGCGCAATCCGACGCCCGCCTGTTCGCACGCGTACCCGAACCGGGCAACCTGCAGGAAGGCGCGACCTATGACGTCGATCTGAAACGCGGCTGGTTCGAACACTCCAATCTAAGCGGTGTGGTTACGTTCGGCCCCGCGCACCCGATCGGCACATTTCTACCCGAGAGCGATTCATCGGACAAAGGCAAGTTTCTCTGGGCTTGGCACAACCCAAGCATCGCCGCCGACGTTGCTGCTCCCATCAGAGACGCCGTATCGCGCGAGCCGAACCTGTCGGCTCTGGCGGCGATCAAAGGTTTCGGGTGTGACTGCTCGTTTGCCGGGAAGCTCTCCGCGTTCATTGCGCAACGCATGGGTTACCTCGGCTGCTATCCGGCCCCCTTCGATCGCGCAACGGTGTACCTAGCCCTCAAACTGAGTGTGCATAGTCAGGAAAACTTCGCATTCGGCGAAGCGGGAAATATCTGGTGTGTGAACTGCGGCTGGGCTGCGAGCAGCGTAGGACGGATTGTGCGAGGCGTTCACGGATACATATGCGACGAATGCGCGCCGTTTTTGAACACAATGCTCACCGATATCGCGGCTGTCGGACAGGACGCCGCAAAGGCGGACGTCACAACGCGCGCGGTGCAAGATCTCGGAGTTCGATGCATGTTCTGCGATGAGGGATCGAGTGCCGAAGATCAGCTCGTTTTCTTGCAATACACGGCGGTGCACCCGAGTTGCGTGCAGATAGCAAGCGATGTTGTGCGCGACGCAACGCCGAAAGCAATGCCCTAGCGCTACGGCATCGGATAACCGCGAAACGGCTTGATGGTCTGCAGCTCGGGTTTCGAGGTGATTTTTTCAACGCCGAGCGCCGGATCATCGGTCCAGGTGTTGGTCAGTTCTCGATAGTGCTCCAAATCGCGGCACGCCAGGCGCAACACGTAGTCACACTGCCCCGACACCAGAAAACACTCGACCACTTCATCGGCGGCGCGCGCGCGTTGCTCGAAGCGGGCGTGCGTCGCCTGCTTCTGGTCCCTCAGCGTGACCTCGACCACGACGGTGAGAACGCCGCCCAACTTGCGCGGCTCGACCAGGGCCATGTAGCCCGAGATGATGCCGGCGCGCTCAAGCCGCCGCACGCGCTCCAGGCACGCGCGCGGGCTGAGCGCGATGCGGGTCGACAGGTCCTGGTTGGTGATGCGCCCGTCGATCTGCAGCGTCTCCAGAATCTTGCGGTCGATGCGGTCGAGGTCGCGCGTGGCCATGACGGCAGTATACGAATCGCGCAAGGTTTCGCGTGGCATGCTTAGCAGATGGCGATTTTTGATTCTGCCGCGTTGAACCCCGGCGTCCGGCCGCGCGAAGTCCTGTCGTGGGCCGGTTACGACTTCGCCAATTCGGGCTACACGACCGTCGTGTTGACGGCCGTGTTCAGCGCCTATTTCGTCAGTGTGGTTGCCGATGGGGCCAACTGGGGCGCGCGAGTCTGGCTGATCGCACTCTGTGTTTCGAACGCCGTGGTGATGTTGACGATACCGATTATCGGCACTTATGCGGATTTGCACGCGCGCAAGCAGTGGTTACTGCGACTGTCGACGATTGGCTGCGTGGCGGCGACCGCGGCGCTCGCGTTGGCAGGCAAGGGCGATGTCGCGATCGCAGTCACCGCAATCGTCATCTCGAACTTCTTCTTTCAGGTCGGCGTGTCACTAATCGGAGCGTTCCTGCCAGAAATTGCGCGCCCGAACTCGCTTGGCAAAGTGTCGGGCTGGGGTTGGAGCTTCGGCTATTTGGGCGGACTTGCGACGCTGCTAATTTGCGTCGGTTATGTGGCGTGGGCCAGCGGGCAGGGCAAGCCGGCGGAGGACTACGTGCCGGTGACCATGCTAATCACCGCTGCCGTATTCGCGCTGGCTGCGCTGCCGACGTTGTTCGTGCTGAAGGAGCGCGCAATACCGCAGGCACAAGGCAGCTTAAGTGTCGTCCGCGATTCGATGGCGCGGCTTGCTGCCACTTTGAAACACGCAGCACACTACCGCGACTTTGCACGCCTGCTTCTGTGCGGCGCGTCCTATCAGGCCGGCGTTGCCGTGGTGATTGCGCTGGCGGCGATTTACGCGCAGGAAGTGATGAAGTTTTCGACGCTGCAAACGATGGCACTGGTGGCCGTCGTGAATGTCACTGCGGCGATCGGCGCGTTCGCGTTCGGCTACGTGCAGGACGCGCTGGGTCACAAGCGCGCGTTGGCGTTGACGCTGTTGCTATGGATTGCGATGACGGTGATCGCGTCGCTGGCAACGACACCGGCGCTGTTTTGGCTGTCGGCGAATCTCGCGGGACTTGCGATGGGCTCGAGTCAATCAGCGGGGAGGGCGATGACCGGCGTATTTGCCCCACCAACCCGACTCGCCGAGTTTTACGGTCTGTGGACGTTGTCAGTGCAGGTTGCGGCGATTGTTGGACCGCTGACTTATCTGGCGGTGCTGCACCTCACCGACAACGATTACCGGCTCGGCATGATGATCACCGGCGTTTTTTTCGTGATCGGGCTGATGTTGATTGCGTCGATCGACATCGAGCGTGGCCGGCGAGCGGCGGCGGAAACTCAATAGGCCGCTGTGCGTCAGCGCTACAACGCCTCGACCCCGGCTTTTGCGATCTGGCCATCCTCGCTCGATTTCACCCCTGACACGCCGATCGCGCCGACAACGTGGCCGTCGACGATGATAGGCACGCCGCCTTCGAGCATGCCGTCGAGCGGCGCCGATAGGAACGCCGTTCGTCCCTGATTGATCATGTCCTCGTACAACTTCGTTTCGCGCTTGCCGAGCGCGGCGGCGCGCGCCTTCGCGGGCGCGATCGTTGATGAGATCGGCGCGACGCCGTCGAGCCGGTGCAGCAAGACCAAATGGCCGCCGTCGTCGCAAATCGCGATCACGACGGTCCACTGATGGCTCAGCGCCTCGGCTTCTGCCGCGGCAGCCATGCGTTGTGCGTCTTCGAGTGTCAGGCAGGGTTTGATTTTCATCTAGTCGACCAGCGTAAGAACATGATGGTGAAGCAGCGACGCCCACTCGCGCAGTGCAACGTGCGAATGAAGTAACGCAACCGGCCCGGGAATTAATTGATACGGGGCGAACGGCCGTTGCGCGCTGTATCCGGTTGGCGCAGCAATGACCGCCAGGCCGGCCAGCTCGAACGCGCGTTGTGCGCGCGGCATATGCACGGCGTCGGTGACGAGCGCGATGTGGCTGATCTGCTGATGCCTCAGATCTTGCGCCGCAATCTGCGCCTGTTCGCGAGTCGTCTCTGCGACGGCATCGACCCATTTGACCGGCACGTTGAACTCGTAAGTGATGAGCTCATGCATGAGAGTGCCTTCCGTTACTCGTCCACCATCTGGCTTGCCGCCCGTGACATACAGCGGCAGTCCGATTTCGCGCGCGAGGCCCGCACCGTAACGTGCGCGGCGCAGCGTGTAGTCATTCACCGTTTCGCCGCCCCACTCGGGGGAGCCGCGATTACGTCCGCCTCCGAGTACGACGATAGCTTGCGCGCGTTTAACTTCTTCGATTTCAACTGGCGGCGGCTCGAGTGTGCGCACCAGCGCATTGGCAGTGACCGGCATCGAAAGCGCGAGTAGCAGCAGCTGCGACCCGGCGATCAACACGAGTCCAATGACTCGCCGCCGCTTCAACATCAAAACGCCGAGCATCGTCAAAGCGATCAACGACGTCGGCGGCAGCAGCAGGCTCGATAGGGCGTAATTGAACGTCACGCGTGAATCGCACTCTTGATTTGTTCGAGCGCAGCCGGATCTTCGATCGTCGTCAGGTCGCCGGGATCGCGGCCCTCGGCTAGCGCCTGGATTGATCGACGCAGCAGTTTTCCCGAACGAGTTTTTGGCAGTGCGCTCACAAAATGCACACGGGCAGGACGTGCGAGGGCTCCCAGTTGCGTCGCGACGACCTTCATCATTTCGCCTTCGTGCGCAAGCCGCTTTTCATGCGTGTCGGCCATTGTGACGTCCTTCAGGATCGCAAACGCCATTGCCACCTGCCCCTTGAGCGGATCGACCACTCCGACAACGGCCACCTCGGCGACGTTGGGGTGTGACGACAGCGACTCCTCAATCTCGCGCGTACCGAGTCGATGGCCCGAGACGTTGATGACATCATCGGTGCGACCCAGGATGAAGAAGTAGCCATCCTCGTCACGAATACCCCAGTCGAAGGTTGAATAAACGCGTTGATTGGGAACGCTGGTCCAGTAGGTGCGCTTGAATCGTTCGTCGTCGCGCCACACGGTCGTCATGCAGCCCGGCGGCAGCGGACCTTCGATCGCGACGACGCCTTTTTGCTGCGGGCTGGTGATTTCCTCACCCGTGGATTCGTTGTAGAGCTTGACTGAGTAGCCGGCGGCGGGCAGGCCGGGAGATCCGAATTTCGACGGCAGTGGTTCGATGCCGCGCGAGATACCGAGGATGGGCCAGCCGGTTTCGGTTTGCCAGTAGTTGTCGATGACGGGCTTGCCGATGCCGTCAGAAATCCAGCGCGCGGTTGACTCATCGAGTGGCTCGCCGGCGAGAAAGAGCAACCGCAAAGATGACAGATCGTATTTCGTCAGTAGAGCAGGGTCCTGTTTTTTCAGCACGCGAATTGCCGTCGGCGAAGAAAACATCGTGCTGACCTTGTACTTCTCGACAATGCTCCACCATATGCCGCCGTCAGGGCGAATCGGCAGGCCTTCGTACATCACCGTAGCCATGCCGTTGATCAAAGGGCCGTACACGATGTAGCTGTGGCCGACCACCCAGCCAATGTCGCTGGTCGAGAAATACGTTTCGCCCGGCTCGCAACAGAAGATGTCGCGCATCGACGCCGCCAGTGCCACTGCATAGCCACCGGTGTCGCGCTGCACACCCTTCGGCTTGCCAGTGGTGCCCGAGGTGTAGAGGATGTAACTTGGCTCGTTCGACTCCAACCACACGCATGGCACCTCGTCATTCATATGCGTCGCGCGTAGGGCAGCGTAATCAACATCGCGTTCCGCTACGCGTTGCACCGGGACGAGCTTGCGGTCGACCAGCAGCACCTTCTGCGGTGGAAACCTGGCGAGCGTGATCGCTTCGTCAAGCAGCGGCTTGTAAGCGACAGGCTTGCCGGCCCGTGATCCGGCATCGGTCGAAACTATGACTTTCGGTTGAGCATCGTCGATGCGCGTCGCCAGACTTACTGCAGCAAACCCGCCGAACACCACTGAATGAATCGCACCGATACGCACACAAGCCAGCATCGCAAACGCAGCTTCAGGAATCATCGGCATGTAGATCAGAACGCGGTCGCCGGGCTCGACACCGAGGCCTTGGAGTATCCCCGCCATGCGATTGACTTCGCGATGCAGCTGCCGATACGTGTAAGTCTTTTCTTCGTTGGTTTCGGTGGAAACGTAGATCAGGGCAGACTGGTCTGCGCGTGTCGCAAGATGCCGATCGACCGCGTTATGACAAAGGTTCGTGGTACCGCCGACGAACCATTTTGTGAAAGGGGGATAGGAGTTGTCTAGCGCCCGAGAGAACGGTTGATGCCAGTCGATGAGTTGTGCTTGCTCGGACCAGAAACCGGCGGGATCACTGAGTGACCTTGCGTGGTACTCCCTGTACGTCGTCATGCAATCCTCCGTCGGCCGGCTGCTGCAGTTCTTTCTGTTGTCGCACCAGCTTCAGCAGCGGTGCAATCTGCTCCAGCAATCTTGGCAGATGAGGCACGACTTCGGCAGCACGGCCAGCGCGAATCAGCGCCAGCGCGAGCGTAATGTCCATCGACCCGTCTTCGGGCTTCGGATCGATTGCGCCCGGGGACGCACCGTCGGATGTTCCCAGGATGATGCGGCGTGAGCGATTCTGCTGCGCCTGCGCCGAACGTTTCTGCGCGAGTGTCCGCAGCTCTTCGGCGCTGCGCCTAAGTTCCTCCGACAAGGTTGAAAGCCCGATACAGGTCCACACCTCGACACCGGGCCCGGCTGCCTCGATGTTCTCCAGCACCTTGCGCAGGCGCGCCGCGAACCGCAGCACGCCGGACAAGCCGCTCGATGGAGTCGCCACGCAAAATTCCATCCGGTCGGTACGCGTGCCGAGATCTTCGAGCCGGATCGACGCCGCAAGCGCACGGCCCACAAGCTTGATGCGCTGCTCGGTTTCGCCTTCCCACGTTTCGTTCTGTGGCATCGACAGCTCGACGCGGATACAGATAAGCGCCACGTCGGACAGATTGCGACGAGCGAATGAAATAAGTTTTTCGACCTGCTTGTCGAAAAACGGCTGGTTCAGCAGCTCGGTGTCCGAATCGACGGTCCGCGCCGATTCAAGAGTCGCCTGGCTCTCCGCAAGCATCTCGCGCGTGGTCGACAACCGCACGAGGACTTCCATCCTGGCCAGTAATTCTGCTGCGCTGACACCTTTGAGAATGAAGTCGGTCGCACCCAGCGAGGCCGCGCGCTCTCTTTCAACGCTTTCTTCCTCACCCGAAATAATGACCATGGGCAGCTCGCGAATGCGCTGAACCTTTGAGCTCCGCACGCGATTAAGCAATTCGAAGCCGTCGACTTTCGGCATCGTCAGATCGCTGATCACCACGCGAATCGACGAATCGAGCAGGATTGCCTGCCATGCAGCCTCACCATCGCTGACTTCGCGCATCTCGAAGCGATCTCGCAGATGCTGCGCAATAGACGCCCGCACGATGCGTGAGTCGTCGCAGATCAGGACGCGTGGCTTCGGGGGGACCGCTGCAGTGACGGCGGTGCCGCTGGCTTTCGGTGTTTCCTTGGAGGGGTCGATCGGCACTGCGTTCTCGGTTGGCCAACAACCGCTGTCAGCGGCGAGCTTCGCAATTTAACCGAAATGGTGCACCTAAGCGGTGAAGTTCACCGTCCTTTTGCGCCTTTTCTCCTCTTTTACGCTATCTGCGCCGAGGGGGGATCTTCGCGCCAAGCGCTCGACGCGGCCGCGCCGGCGCGGCGATTTACACGTGGCTTCCGGCGCTCGCCAACGTGCGGATCTCGTCGTCGCTTAAGAGCGGACCGTCGAGCGTTACCCGCCTTTCCTGCGTCTCGGACGTCCGGTATCGCGCAATGACCGGCTTCAGTTCGGCCTTCACGTGCGCGTTGCTGTAACCGTTGAATAGGTGGCCCGCAAGACCACGCTTGAGGTCGCTAGTGTTTAGAAACCAATCAGCGATTGGGAAGGTGAGGTTCATGTTGACGTGCATCATGATCCCCATGTTGTGATGCGCCGTGTGGTGGCGTCGAATTGTGTTCACGAACGGAGCATTGCGGACGAACCAGTTGTCACGTACGTGGCAGCAGAAGTGAAACGTCTCGTACACCATGTAATGGCCCATCATGCCGATAAACGCGATGTAGCCAGCATTGGGATTGATCAACACGCTTGCAATCCACCCGATCAGAACTCCGAAGATTGCAAGAACGATCAGCACGCGCCATGGAAAAAATACAATCCGAAATTCGCGGACCGTGTCAATCGTCGCATCGTTGTCAGTGAAGTATTGGTGATGCTGCCGGGTGTGGCGATCGTAGATCGCACGCAGGGCGAAAACGTCAATCTTGCGATGCATGACGTACTTATGCATGCCCCATTCGATGAAGTTGCCTGCGAGCAGCACCGGCACGAGCACAAGCCACTCCCAGCTGGCAGATTGAAGCCGGCTGACGCAGTACAGGATGCCCGCGATTCCTGCCGCATACATCACGCCAATATGCAGGAAACCGCTGTAATAACGGCTGATCGCCGCTCGGTACTGTTCTCGAAATTTTTGCTGCCGGTCGGTCATCATGCCGGGTCTCGTTGCCTATGCTTTGGATGGCTGATATATTAGTTGTCGATCACCAATGTTGTCAAACCGGGGGCCCTGTGGCGGAAGCTGCTAAAGGAAATGACAAGGCAACAACTTCTGCTGCCGCGCGCAAGAAGCGGACGCTGCAGGACATTCGCGACTCGAAAACCTCGGGCGAGAAAATGGTCTACATGTCGGTGCCTGATTACACATCGGCACGATGGGCCGAGATGGCCGGGGTCGACGTGGCGGTGTTGGGCGACAGTCTGGCGATGATCGCGCATGGCCATTCGAGCACGATCCCCGCGACGATGGACATGATGGCATTGCACGCGCAAGCGGTGCGCCGCGGAGCACCGAATACTTTCATGCTGGGGTGCATGCCCTACCAAAGTTACAACACGGTCGAACGCGCCTTGACCAATGCGACGCGCTTTATGCAGGAGGGCGCGTGCGATGCAGTCAAGCCGCAGGGTGGCAAGTCACAAGCGGCGATCCTGAAGGCGATGGTCGATGCTGGAATCCCAACGGCGTCGCACATCGGTATGACGCCGCACACGGTGGCGATCTTCGGCGGTTTCAAGATCCAGGGCAAAACAGCAGACGCTGCGATGAAGATTCTCGAGGACGCCTTCGCGATTCAGGACGCGGGTTGTTTCATGCTCGAGTTCGAAGCGGTGCCCGCCAAGATCGCGGCCGTGATTTCGAAGCAGCTTGAAATTCCGACGATCGGTATCGGCGCCGGCGTCGGCACCGATGGGCAAATCCTGCTCTGCTACGACCTGCTTGGCGTGTTCACCGACTTCAAGCCGAAGTTTACGAAGCGCTACTCGAATCTGACTGAAGTTGCGCTCAAGGGAATTTCACAATACATCTCGGAAGTGAAAGCGGGCACATTTCCTGACGACGAGCATAGCTATGGCGTCGACGAAAAGGAGTACGACAAGTTCGTTTCGATGGTCGAGAAGCGCAAGCATCAATGAAGCGCGCGACTCCGATCGAAGTCGCGCCAATGGCGCCGGCGCAGAGCCTCACCGATCGTGCCTACGCCGAGCTCGAAGAGATGATCGTGACGCTGAAGCTCGCGCCCGGTGCTGCAGTATCCGAGGCAGAGCTGGCCGCTCATCTTCGGATCGGCCGCACACCGATTCGCGAAGCGCTGCAACGGCTCGCACGCGAGCGTCTGGTCGTGGTTCTGCCGCGGCGCGGCGTAATGGTGACAGAGATAAATGTCGGGCGGCAGCTGCGGCTCCACGAAGCGCGTCGCGAGATCGAGCGGCTGATCGCGCGCACCGCCGCGCGGCGCGCGACTGACGAACAGCGCACGCGGTTTCGCGAGCTCGCACGCGACTTTGAAAAATCGGCACGCGCCAACGACGATGTAACGTTCATGCGCACCGATCGCGAGTTCAATCTGTTGTGCTCGAGCGCGGCACATAACGAATTTGCAGCCGGGGCGATGAGTCTGATGCACGGTTTGTCACGTCGCTTCTGGTACATCCATTACAAGCAGGCAGCGGACATGCCGCTCACCGCCAAACTGCACGCCGACATCGCGCGGGCGATTGCAGATAAAGACGAGGCGCGTGCGGCGAGCGCGAGCGACCGTCTGCTCGATGTGATCGAGGAATTCACTCGCGCTACAGTCACACACGCGTGAGTCGTACTCAACTACACAACAGGAGGCATGTCATGCAAGATAACCGCAGAAGGTTATTGAAGGCCATCGGTGGTGCCGGGGCGACCATCGCAGCTCAACCGTTGATCGGTTTTCCGGCTATCGCCCAGAACGTCCCCGTGCGGATTGGCATCATTGCGCCGAAAGCAGGTATCGCCGGCACCATTGGCGAATGTGGCCTGCGCGGGACTCAGTTCGCGGTCGAGCGGATGAACGCGTCCGGCGGCATAGCAGGGCGCAGGATCGAGTTGATCGTCGAGGAAGAGACCAACCCGAAGGATTCGATCGAGCGCTTGCGCAAGCTGGTGCTGCAGGACAAGGTTGATTGTGTGCAGGGCATCGTGTCGTCGGGTGTAAGCCTGGCAATGGGCGCTGTCGCCGAGGAAATGAAGGCGCTGTTGATCTTCTGGGACGGCACCACGCAAGACGGCGTCAAGGAAACGATGCCCGCGCCACGCTACGTGTTCCGCAGCACCGACAATGAATGCGAAGCGGTGATGGGGTCGTTGCTGGCGATCAAGTATTGGAAAGGGCAGTTTTCGACCATCGCCGGCATCAACCCCGACTATTCGTACGGCCGCAACAACATGGCGGCGTTTCAGGCGCTTCTGAAGAAGTTCAACGTCAACGTCAAGGTTGTCGCCGAGCAATGGCCGAAGGTCGGAACACTCGACCTGACGACCCACGTTGCAGCGTTGAAGGCAGCTAAGCCAGATCTTGTTTTCTCGTCGCTGTTGTTCGCCGATTTGCCGATCTTCATGCGAACCGCGCATAGCGCGGGCCTGATCGACGGCAAGACCAAGTTCGTATTCCCGGCGGCCGGCTTTCAGCACACACTTCTAAAAAAAGAGTTCACTCCTGAAGGCATGATCTTCGGTCACAACACGCTGTACTTCGCCAGTGCCGATGCGAGTCCGCTGCAAAGACTGTTCGTCAAGGAATACGAGGAGAAGTACAAGGACTATCCACACTGGGAGGCCGACCGCGCGTATTTCGCGATGCAGGTCTACAAGGCCGGCGTCGAGGCGGCGTACAAGGCGAAGAACGCGTGGCCAGGCAAGGAGGATGTAATCAGTGCGATGGAGGGCGTCAAGGTCGAATCGCTTGGCGGCCCGGGGCACATGCGCAAGGATCACATCGCGGAGCAGACTTTCTACCAGGGCCTGACCACGCACAAGAATCGCTACGACTTTGCAACGCTGGGCCAGGTGGATCGTATGTATTCCGACCAGTTGCAAAAGCCCCCCGGCGTAGATTTCTGGAAGTGGATCGAGACCGCGCAAATAAAACTCTGAGAAAACACTGAACAAGCTACTGCGAGGCCCAATCGTGGAACTTCGGTGCTCGCCGTACGCCCATACGTGTGCGCTCCTCGCGCCGACCTTGGGCCGCTCGCGCCGCGCCTGCAGCGTTTTTAAAGACGACCGGTGACCTCGTTCTTTGACATCCTGCTCGGCGGCGTTTTTCACGCCGCCGTTCTTTTTTTGGTGGCTGCCGGCCTGCAACTCGTGTTTGGCGTGCAGAAGATCGTCAACCTCGCGTGCGGCTCGTTCTACGCACTCGGTGCGTACTTCGGCATTACGAGTGTCAACTGGGCACTGGCGGCCGGGCTGCCGCCGTGGATGTTTCTGCCGGTGTTGATCGTCTCGGGCATCGTGCTCGGAGCGATCGGCCCTGCGATTGAAGCTTTGCTGCGCACGATCTACGCGCGCGACGAAGCGTTTCAATTGTTGCTCACGTTCGCGTTGGTGCTGATGTTTCAGGACGTGCTGCGCTTTTTCTGGGGACCGAACCCGCAGCAGCTCAGCAACCTGGTGACTGAATACGGTCGGTTATCGATCGGCACGTTTTCGGTGTCAACCTACAACTTGCTGGTGATCGCCGCGAGCATTTTGATCGCGGTCGGTATCGGTGCGTTTCTGCAGCGCACGCGCTTCGGCCGCATCCTTCGCGCGACCGCCGAGAACCGCGAGATGAGCCAGGCGCTAGGCGTCAATGTGCGCTGGATGTACACCAGCGTGTTCACGCTGGGCACGATTCTCGGCACCGTCGGCGGTGCGTTGGTGGTTCCGACCGCAGCGGCGTCGCTCGACATGCCGGTCGAACTCGTGGTCGAAGCGTTTGCGGTTGTCGTGATTGGTGGCCTCGGCAGCATGCGCGGCGCGCTGGTGGGCGCGTTGATCGTCGGCCTGATGCGCGCCGCAGCGATCACTTTTTATGCTGAGCTCGAGATTCTGGCGATCTATCTGGTCGTGATCATCGTGCTGATCGCGCGGCCGGCCGGCTTGTTTGGAAAGCCGATTGAATGAGCGCCACCGGCCTGAGCGCGGAAGCAGCAAACGGAAAGCAGTTGGGCGCAAGCCGATTGCGGCGGCACACCGCGCTTCTCGTGATCGTGATGGCTGCGTTGATCGTGCTGGCATTGTTCCCCAGCTTTGCGCAACCGTATTACGTCACGCTGGTCTTGCCGGCGTTTGCGTACGCGATTGCGCTGCTCGGCTTCAACCTGCTGTTTGGCTACACCGGCCTCTTGTCGTTTGGTCATGCGCTGTTCGTTGCGCTGGGTGCGTATGGCGCAGCAGTCCTCACTAGTAAGCTCGGTATCAAAAGCTTCGAATTGATTCTTCTTGCCTCCGGGTTGGCAGCAGTCGTAGTGGCGATTCCGGTCGGTCTGCTCGCGGTGCGTTATGTCCGGATTTTCTTTGGCATCCTGACGCTCGCGTTCGGCATGCTGTTCCACTCGTTCCTGTTCAAGTTCTACAACATCACCGGCGGTGACACTGGCATTCGCGTGTTGCGTCCCGCGCTTTTCGGAAACGAGTTCAGCGATCTGGACAAGACCGCGTTCCTGATCGGGCCGTTTTATTACTACTGCCTGGTGCTGCTGGTGGCGCTGGGATTCGTGATGTGGCGCATCGTGCATTCGCCGTTTGGTCTGCATCTGACCGCGATTCGAGAGAACTCGCGCAAAGCCGAATATCTCGGCGTCCGCGTGCGGATGTTTCGGCTTGCGGCCTTCTTGATTTCCGCCTTTTACTGTGCAGTCGGCGGTGTAATCCTCGCGATCAACACTGGCCAGGCCGACCCCGAAACCGCTTACTGGACGCACTCCGGCGAGTTGGTGTTCATGACGGTGCTCGGTGGCTTCGCAAATTTCTTCGGCCCGCTGGTGGGCGCGTTTGTTTTCATTTTCCTCAAATCCGAGTTGATGTCGCTGACGCAGTACTGGCGCTTCTTCCTCGGCGTCACCCTGGCGTTGATCGTGATTCTGTTTCCGCGCGGTGTGATGGGCGTGGCGCAGGATCTGTGGTCTAAGGTGAAGAAGAAACAATGACAGCGTTGATCGAAACCATCGGCGTCAGCAAGGCTTATGGCAGTTTCATTGCGCTCGACGGCGTGTCTCTTTCGGTTGCAAGCGGCGAGTTGCTATCGATTGTGGGTCCAAATGGGGCGGGAAAGACGACACTGGTCAACGTACTAACAGGTTTGTTAAAGCCAACCTCGGGGGCGGTGCGCTTCAAAGGCGAAGACATCGCCGGTATTGGTCCGGTAGCGCTGGCCAAGCGCGGCATGGCGCGTGCATTTCAACTGGTGCACATCTTTCCAGCGATGACGGTGGCGCAGACGATCGGTGTCGCAGTCGTGTCGCAAGCCTCCAGAAGTCTGCGTTTGTTTGCTTCGGTGGCCACGGACGCAGCGTTGCGTTCGCGCGTGCGCGAGGTTGCGGGGATATTTGGACTCGATACCAAGCTTGACACCGAATCGCGGCTGCTATCGCAAGGCGAAAAAAAGCTGCTCGATATCGCGAGTGCGTTCGCGTTGATACCGCAAGTGATTCTGCTAGACGAGCCCACCAGCGGTGTTTCGAGCGGTGACAAGCACGGCATCATGCGCACACTGATGGATGCCGCGAAGCACGCGGGGGTGCAGGCCATCATTTTGGTCGAGCACGATATGAACCTGGTTGCCGAATACTCGACCCGTATCGTCGCGCTTAAGGAAGGCAAGGTGCTCGCGGACCTGCCCCCGACTCAATTCTTCAACGACCCCCACATTGTCGCAGCGGTCGTCGGCAAGCTGGTCGGAAAAGTGTCTCAGCGAGCTGCGTGATGCTGACAGTCGATCAGCTGACTGTGGACATTCAAAACAGTCGCATCTTGCGAAGCATCTCGCTAAAGATTAATGCTGGCGAGTTGGTGTGTCTGATCGGGCGCAATGGCGCCGGCAAGACCACCACCTTCCGTACGATCATGGGTTACCTGACGCCGGTGTCGGGCACTGTCGCGCTGAAAGATGTCTCGATTGTCGGATTGCCGACGCACAAGATTGCGCAGCTCGGCATAGGCTACGCGCCGGAAGAAAGCCAGGTGTTCGGCGATTTGAACGTGGCTGAGAACATCGAACTGCCGACGTGGACACGGCCGCAGGGACGCGATGCGAAGACCCGTATCGCGATGGCGTACGAAATTTTTCCGAAATTGCGGGCTTACGCGGCGCGCGGTGGCAGCCAGCTTTCCGGCGGCGAGCGAAAAATGGTGTCGATTGCGCGCGCCTTGACACTCGATGCTGAACTGTTGCTGCTCGACGAGCCGTTTGAAGGGTTGTCGCCAGCAATCATTCCAAGCATCAGCGAAGGTATCGCGTCTATCCGCCAGCGTGGGCACGGGATCCTGATGGCGGAGTCCAACATTCACCATATTCCCGACTACGCTGACAGCTTGTATGTTCTGGAGCGCGGCGAGATTATTTTTGCGGGCACGCCAGCCGATGCGCATGCATCGTCCGAGGTGATGAACATCATCAGCGGCGCCGCCTAACTGCTTATGCGAGGTTCGTCATGCCGAAAATCCTGACCGAGTCGCAAATCGAACAGTTTCGCCGCGACGGCTGCGCGTTTCCGATACGCGTGATGCCGGAAGCAGAGGCGCGCGAGATTCGGCGCAAGCTTGAAGATTATGAATCGCGCTCTGGCGGACCATTGGCGGGAGACCTTCGTCACAAGACTCACTTGTTGTTTCCTTGGCTTAATGACCTGGTGCGTCGCCCTGCCATCGTCGATGCCATCGAGGCTTTGTACGGGCCCAACCTGCTTTGCTGGACGACCAATTTCTTTATCAAGGAAGCCCAGAACCCCGCATTCGTATCGTGGCACCAGGACTCTACCTACTGGGGATTGAACAAACCGGACGTCGTGACGGCCTGGGTTGCGCTTACTGAAAGCAACGAGGACAACGGCGCGATGACGTTCATTCCCGGTACACACACGTTCGATCAGCTTGAGCATCGCGATACCTTTGCGAAAAATAATCTTCTCACCCGCGGGCAGGAGGTCGCGGTCGATGTCGACGAGGCAAAGGCAGTCACGATTACGTTACGCCCCGGTGAAATATCGCTGCACCATGTCCGGCTGGTGCACGGCTCGCCCGCCAATCCCTCCAATGATCGACGCATTGGATTTGCTATTCGCTACATTCCAACCAGCGTGTCGCAGGTCGCCGGTACGGACAGCGCCACATTGGTTCGCGGTGTTGATACTGAACATCACTTCGAACTGGAGCCGCGGCCGAGCGCGGACATGCAGCCGGAATTCGTGACGCTGCACCGGCAGATCACTGAGCGCAACGCGAAGATCCTTTACCGAGGCACACCGGTCAGGAGTTACAACGACCCGCAAGCTTCGCCGAATCGTGCAGCCTGACGAGGCCGACTTGATGCTGCAGCCTATTGATTCCGTTAATCGGGGCGACCGTTGAATTGCAGGTTTGCAGTTTTCGGCTTCGCTTTGATGGTTCTTACCGCCTGCGCCGCGAGTTCGTTTGCACTGGAAAATGGCGCGCCGAATATTCGATCGGACATCGTGGTTCGCGCGTTGACGTTGATCGATACGCCGTACCGTTACGGAGGTTCGACGCCAGAAGGCGGTTTCGACTGCAGCGGTCTGGTTCGATACGTGTATGGCGCTGTTGGTGCCGGCCAGTTGCCGCGCCGCACGGAAGACATCGGAAAAGCGGGCGAGCCCATTTCGCGGTCTCAGCTCGAGCCGGGCGATCTCGTTTTTTTTAATACGCTGAGCCGCGCCTATTCTCACGTCGCGATCTACATCGGCGACGGCCGGTTTCTGCACGCCCCGGCCCGAGGCGGAAAAGTGCGCATCGAAGGGCTTGACGATCGCTATTGGCGCGCGCGATTCGATGGTGCTCGAAAGCTGATCGATGCGACTCCGTCACGCGTGGCAGCACCGTCCATACCGTCGATCAAAGGGGCTTCACCCATCGACCACGAACAAGTAAAGCCTTGAAAAGACAGGCTTTTGAGGAAGATGAGATTTAGTTGCATTTGAGATTTATTTGCGTTAACGTTCCGTTCCACCAGTCCTTTTTTGCTGCGAATGGAACGAATCGAGTCCACTCAAGCGCGCCACTTTGAGCGTGGCCTACGTCTCGCGATGCAGGCCGCGGTCGCCGCCTCACTGATTGCGCCGGTCGCCGCGCAAACTCAACAGAAAGTTTTGAACCTGTATTCGGCGCGCCACTATCAGACCGACGAGGCGTTGTATTCCGACTTCACGCGGCAGACCGGGATCAAGATCAACCGGATCGAGGCGGGCGATGAGCAACTGCTACAGCGGCTCAAGGCCGAGGCCGCCAACAGCCCCGCCGACGTCGTTTTAATGGTCGACGCGGCCCGTTTGTGGCGCGCTCAGGTGGACGGGCTGTTTCAGCCGATTGATTCCAAACTGCTTGTGCAGCGAATTCCGGCAAACCTTCGATCCAACGATGGAACGTGGTACGGGTTTTCGACGCGCGCGCGCGCGATTGTTTACAACAAGGCGAACACCAAGCCTGCGGACGTTGATTCGTACGAAAAGCTTGCGGATGCCAGGAACACCGGCAAGGTGTGCACGCGGTCGGGCTCGCACCCCTACATGTTGTCGCTGATCGGTTCACTGGTCGAGCATCTTGGAGAAGCCAAAACAGAGGCTTGGACCAAAGGCATGGTTGCAAACATGGCACGCCCGCCGCAGGGTGGCGATACGGATCAGATTCGTGGTGTGGCGAGTGGCGAATGCGGGGTTGCTGTGACCAACACGTACTACTGGGTTCGGTTGCTGCGCTCGGACGATGCGAGGGATAAGGACACGGTCGCCAAAGTAGGCTTCATATGGCCGAACCAGGCGGGTAGCGGGGCGCACGTGAATGTTTCCGGCGGCGGCGTTGCAAAAAACGCTCCGAACAAGGCGAATGCGATCGCATTTCTCGAGTATCTGGCCAGCCCTGCAGCCCAGGCCTACTTTGCGAACGGCAATAACGAGTGGCCGGTAGTCAAGGGCGCAGTCGCAAGCAACCCGCATCTGGCGTCGCTGGGGGAATTTAAGCAGGACGGTGTATCAATCGCAACGATCGGCAAGAATCAAATCGTTGCGCAACGAATTCTGGATCGCGTGGGTTATCGATAGCGCGAAAAATGTTCCGGTGAACATCCAATGCGGCCTTCGCGCCGTATCAGGGTCAGTCAGCACGGCGATGCAACCATCAAACGCCGGCGCTGCCCTAATCAATCACTGGAGATCACCATGCATTTAAAAAAGCTTCCCGCCTTTGTGGCCGCCTTTGCATTATCCATTTCGGCCGTTAGCGCAATCGCTCAAGTCACAGTTGGCGGCGCACCGATGTACGCCAACAAAGACATTATCGACAACGCGGTCAACTCAAAAGACCACACGACCCTGGTGGCTGCGGTCAAAGCGGCTGGACTGGTCGACACGCTCAAAGGCACCGGGCCGTTCACGGTGTTTGCGCCGACGAATTCGGCA
>Ga0183260_10000488_pt1 | contig 33504 bp, 27 predicted proteins | sample AntDrymUQ4972206_2_FD_129768 | JGI IMG/M metagenome (GOLD analysis project Ga0183260, IMG submission 129768) | Polar desert sand microbial communities from Dry Valleys, Antarctica - metaG UQ497 (22.06) (version 2) (version 2) | ecosystem: Environmental > Terrestrial > Soil > Desert | place...
CGCAGCACTTGTGCTGGGCCGCTGTTGTCGGAAAGTTCTTGTGTGCGATGCGGGCGCGCCGCGAAATTGGGCAGCGCACCATATGCACGGTTACCTGACGCGCGACGGGGTTCCGCCTGCTGAGTTCAAGGAATTCGCGCGGCAGGAATTAGCCCAATACGGCAACGTGCATTTTTGGGAGGGCGAAGTTACCGACGTCGTGCGAACGCCTGAAAACACGTTCCGGGTAAAGCTCGATGACCATCGTTCTGAACTCGCGAGGAAGCTTTTGATTGCGACCGGCGTGAAGGATCAGTTGCCCAATCTGCCGCGCATTGATGAGTTTTGGGGAACCAGTGTTCATCAGTGTCCTTATTGCGATGGCTGGGAATTGCGCGGCGCGCCGATTGCCGTATATGGCAAGGGAAGGCGAGGACTGGAAATGGCGCGCGCGATGACCGCATGGACGTCGGACATCGCACTCTGTAGTGACGGTCGTTCCGGGCTTGCGGAAAATGACAGAGAAAGCCTGACGCGAAACGGCGTGGAGCTGATCGAAGACCGAATCGCGGAACTCGATGGAAGTGACGGCCAGCTGCAGGCCATCGTCTTTAAAAGTGGTCGCAGGCTCGCGCGCAACGCCTTATTCTTTGACACGCCGGTCGTGCTGCATTCGGAGCTCGCGCGGAAATTGGGCTGTCAGTTCAATAGAAGCGGAGGCGTCCGCTGCGGGAAATATGAGGCGACGAGTGTCTCAGGTTTGTTTGTCGCCGGCAATATCATTAAGGATGTGCAGCTTGCAATCGTAGCTGCGGCCGAAGGCGCGCGGGCTGCGTTCGGTATCAATCGATCGCTGACGCGGGAAGATTTCGATCAACGTGCCACCGGCGTTAAGCGCGTCGAACACCCTTCCGTGGACGATGAAGATGCGGCGCGCCGCAGACCGCAATCGCGATCGGGCTAACTGATGCTTGAAGAATTGCTTTTGCAGGCCGTCAAGGCGCTTGCTTATTACGCCGCGTTGATCGTGATCATGCGACTGGCTGGTAAGCGGCTTGCCGGACAGACCACGACGTTCGACTTGATTGTGCTGATCACGCTTGGCGTCGTCATTCAGAGTACGGCCTTGCAGGCGGGTTGGCCCAATGCGATCGTATTCGTGATCACTGTTTTTGCGGCCCATCGCGGTCTGGCTGCGCTCTGCGCGAATTCGACGTGGATACGGCACCTTGTGCGCGGCAAGCCGAGCGTGCTGGTACGCGACGGACGTGTTATCGACGCGGCACTTGAGCGCGAAAGCATGAGCCGCGAAGAACTGTTGGCGGGTTTGCGCAAACTCGGGTACGACTCGCCTGAGGCGGTTAAGTTAGCGGTACTCGAAGAAACCGGTCACATATCGGCGGTTGGGGCCGACGGCTCGGGCGTGAAAGTTACGACGGAACCGCAGAGTCCATGACGCCAACAGGGGGATTTTCTTTCGACGCGACATGATGGGCGAAGAAGTCCAGCATCGCGCGCATTGCGTCGGGGCCGCGCGCGTCGGTGTAGGTGCCCGCGGCATTGCCGCCCACCCACGTGTGCCCCGCGCCGCGTATTTCCCACTGCTGAATCTGGCTAACACCCGTTGCATCAAGATAGTTGGTTACGCGGTATGCGTGCTCGTTCGCGGTTGCTTCAATCGTTTGTGCTTGCGGTTCCAACAATCGTTCGCCATTGATCAGGCGTCGCGCCTCAAGCGCGTCTTCGACGATCTGTCTTGCATTGACCGGATTGACCGTTCGATCAGCATCGCCGTGAATCACGATCAGTGGAACCACTCGGCCGGACGCGGGCGGTTTAGGGGCGTTTTGAAACAGCGTCGACGCTGTCAGCGAGCGCCCTGTCTTCATCACTGACAGCGCCGCCGAAACATTCTGCGCAGACCTGGCCGGAAGACCTGAGTGCACGCCGATAGCCGCGAACAGGTGCGGATACGCCTCACCCATGACCGCAGCCATCGCGCCCCCTGCTGAAAGACCGGCGACGTACACGCGCTGCTGATCAACCGCGTACTCCGCAGCGATCTTCTTCGCGATGCCGGCGATGATGGCAGGCTCGCCGGCCCCGGCGTATTGATCGGAAGGGTTGAACCAGTTCCAGCAACGATGCGCGTTGGCGCGTTGCATCTGCTTTGGATAGGCAATCAGGCATGGCGTAGTTTCAGCCCACCGATTGGCGCGGGTGCCGAGCGCGAAGTCATCCGGATCCTGGGTGCAGCCATGCAACATGATGACGAGCGGTAGAGGCTTGCCGTCGTAACGTGACGGAACGTAGAGTTTGAAATCGCGTGCGCCCACGGCGCTCGTGAAGCGCTTGCTCAGGAATTTGCCTGATGCTTCAGGCAAGGTCTCCGCGTCGTCAGTGCGGGTCCGATTCGGCTGCGTAAATGGCGCGGGAGCCTTCGCTCTCCGTTGCGGCTCCCGAAGCAGTTGCTGGATAAAGCGAGTCGCCGCCATAGGCCCGCGCGAACGTACGAGTTTTGTCGCCTGGCGAATGGCGTTGAAGAAATGTCGATTTGCTTTCAATTGTTCTCCACTTACTTGATGCGAGAAGCAAGCGCGCGCTTGACTCCCGCGCTTGCATGTAGCACGCCCAGCACCACGATCGATTCAATCGTCTTTAGTGCGAGCGCTGGTGACACGTCATCGGCGATGCTTGCAAGTCCCAGCACCTGAATTTGAAGTTGCTCGCCGCGCTCGCGCGCCGCTTCGAGGTCCGCCCTCGAGTAGTGGTGGATACCAAGCACCAGGCTGCGTCGGCTCACCGTCTGCCGCAATGTTTCGGCGTGCGAAGCGATCTGGTTGCGTAATGCAGTTCGAATCAGGTCGGTGCGGTTCGAATAGAAACCTTCGCGCACCAGCAGATCGATGTGGCCCAGATCAACATAACCGACGTTGATCGTGATCTTTTCTGAATCCGCAATCTTCGCGAGCTCGCGTGCCATAATCAGCCATCCACAGACCATCTACCTGGATGGCGAAGAATAACACAATGATTACTGAAAAAGGTTAAAGTCTCCCGCCATCCGGGCGCGATGCCAACCGTTTCTCATGAAGTCAGACTGCGCCAGGAACTCGTGCAGTTGTAAGTGGGGGGGTCTATAACAGGCTGATCGTTCATGGATTTGAAGTCAGGCGAAAGCTGTTGCTAAGCGGAGGTCGTGCCTGCACCCCTACAATCCGCCGCTCCAAACGCACACCGTACATTTACGCATGCGACGCTCAATCGATTACAAGGCCAACCGTACTGACGGGTTCAAGGCGGGGCATGCGCTTGCGTGGTCGATTCTGTTGTCGATTGCGCCAGCCGCCATTGCGGGCGACGCGTGGCTGCAGCCGCGGCGAACCGCCGTGCTGCCCGGAACGATCGCGCAAATCGACCTTGCTGTCGGAACAAAATTTTCGTTGCGCGACGACGTGGGCAAGCAGGATCGCGTCGGCGTGGCGCGTGCGCGCCTCAATGGTAAGACGTTCGACCTTGCCGAGCCTTCTGTAGACAAGAAGTCTCTTGAATATAGAGCTCCACTGTCCGAGCCCGGCATCGCCACGCTGTGGCTTTCGCTAGCGCCAAGATCGCTGGAGCTCCGCGCGAAGCAGGTCAAACCCCACCTCGACAAAATCAGTGCGCCTGTTTCGGTCAGGCAAGCATGGGAGTCTTCAAAGGGCCCACGCCCATGGCGTGAAGTTCACACACGCCATGTAAAGACTTTCATTCGAGTCGGGCGACCGAAAGACGACCGCTCATGGAGCCAGCCGGTGGGACTGGCGCTCGAGGTCGTACCTGAAAAGGATCCAACCGCACTGCGAGCTGGCGATGACTTTCCGGTGCGCGTGCTAAAGAATGGGTCGCCGGTTGCCGATTTCCCATTGGGCATCGTGCATGAAGGCAATACCAGTCGCTCAGTAAAACAGACTGATGCAGCCGGGCGTGCGGTCTTCAAGCTGACGCGCAGCGGCCATTGGCTGCTGCGTGGAACAGAACTGCGCAGCTCGACGAAGAAGTCCATTGAGTGGGAAAGCGATTCGACCGCGCTGACTTTCGAAGTAAGGTAAGCGTACGACGGTGCAGTCATGATGGATCGACAATGAATTCTTTCGCCGCAATCGGTCCACGCATGCGGTATGTCGTCGTCGCCCTGATTTCGGTGGGCTTGGTCGGTGTAGCGCTGGTGCTGCAGCATACGGTCGGTCTCGCACCATGCCCTCTATGCATATTTCAGCGGATCGCCTATCTCGCGGTCGCATTGTTCGCAACCGTGGCCGCGTGGCGGGAGCCGCGAGTGAGTGGTCAATTCTTTGGATTCCTCGCACTTGCGTCTGCCATTGCAGGGGCCGGCATCGCAGGGCGACACGTGTGGCTGGAGATGAACCCACAGGGGCTTTCATGCGGCCCGGGTCTGCAGACGATGCTGGAAAATTTTCCATTGACCGAGGTTTTTCCGAAGGTGTTCCGCGGCAGCGGTGACTGCTCGGAGGTCAGCTGGACGCTGCTCGGGCTGACCATTGCCGACTGGTCGCTGATATGGTTTGCAATCCTGACGGTTGTTCTCGCCGCCACGCTTTTGGCGCGACGTTTCCGGCCGCTTCTCGCACGTTAGCCCCACGCGTTACATCCAGCAACATTCCTCGCAGTCCGGAAAGAGACAGCAGTCGGCACCATCGCCTACGCTGCCATTAACAGTCAGGGCATCGAAGGCGACGCCCGAAAACTAACCGAACCGGGGTGAGAGATGAACAATGTTCTTAGGCAGATCACCGATTTTCGCTTGATCACCGTAGCGGTCGCGGGTGCGCTTGCGATCACGGCCATAAACGCCGACGCGCAGCCGCGCGACACGCGGACTAAAGCCAGCGCCGCGGGCACTACCAGTGTGCAGCGCAGTCGTGGCGCAGATGGAGCAATCGATGCCACGCGGACGAATCGCAAAGGTGGGGTAACGACGATTGATCGGTACAAAGATGGCAGTGGCACTACCGACGCAACGATTACCGGACCGCGAGGCGGCGTCACGACGGTAGACCGTTCACGCGGTGCCGACGGTGCAATCGACAAAACAGTCACCGGGCCTCGCGGGAAGGTCTCCACCGTTGACCGCTCGCGCGACGCCGACGGTGCAATCGACGCAAAGCGGGTCGGTCGCGGAGGGGGTGTGACGACAGTCGACCGCTCGCGTGGTGCTGACGGCGCAGTCGACAAGACAGTTGTCGGGCCGCGCGGCGGAACCTCCACGGTGGATCGAAGAGTCAACCCGGACGGTACAGTCAACCGCACGGTAACGACGACGCCCCCCACCCGTTAGATAACAGTTCAACACAGCAGCAGGGCGCGAAAATTTCGCGCTCTTTTTTTTCCCTCCGATTTACGAGCGGCTTTTCTTCGGCACGTTCTCTAAACTTGGCCGATGCACATCTGTGTCATCGGTGCCGGCGTGATCGGGCTGACCTCGGCCTATTTTCTGCAGAGCGAAGGCCATACGGTAACGGTGGTCGATCGTGAGGTTGCAGCGGGTCAAGGCGCAAGCGCCGCCAATGGGGCGCAGCTTTCTTACGCCTTCGTTGCTCCGTTGGCGGACGCTTCGCTTCCTCCGCGGCTGCCGAGTCTATTTCTGACGCGCGACTCGCCACTGAAATTGCATTTTCGATTCGATCCGGTGCAATGGCGTTGGGCGCTTCAATTTCTGCGTCATGCGAATACTCGCGATTCGCGTGCGACCACGGAAGGACTGTTGCGACTTGCCGAGTTGTCGCGCGAGTTCATTGAGCCCTTGATCGAAGGCGAAGGCATCAATTGCCATCTCACGCGAAGCGGCAAGCTTGTCATTTATCCGGACGCGGCTTCGCTTGCAGCGGCGCGAGCGCAAGTGCTGTATCAGGCTGGGCTGGGCAGCCGGCAGACCGTGCTGACTCGCGCCCAATGCATCGAGCGCGAACCGGCGCTGCATGCTTACCAACAACGAATCGCCGGAGGTGTATGGACTGCAACTGACGTCGCAGCGGACTGTGGCGAATTCTGCGTTCAACTGGCGCAACGAATCGTGCAACGCGGTGGTGACCTGCAGCTGAATCGAACCGCGACGGGTTTTGATTGCGAAGGAGCCAGCGTGCGTGCTTTGCTTACCACTCAGGAGCCGATTCGCGCCGACGCGTATCTGCTGGCGGCTGGAGTCGGTGCATGTCCGCTGGCCGCCACGGCTGGATTGGCATTGCCGATTTATCCGCTGAAGGGCTATTCGATTACGGTGCAGCCAGTGGGCGATGTCGTGCCCTTGACGGTCTCTATCACCGATGCCAGGCGCAAGGTTGTATTTGCGCCGTTGGGCGATCGCGTGCGTATCGCCGGGTTTGTCGAGATCGGCGCACTCGATGATGCGATTCCGCCGGCGCGCACCAGCGCACTGCTAAATGCGATGCGCGAAGTGTTGGGCTATTCAATGATCGACGGTGACGTCCGGCCTTGGGCGGGCCAGCGCCCGGCGACTCCGAGCGGCCGCCCGATTCTTGGCCGCACACCCGTCGAGCATCTGTATTTGAACGTTGGCCATGGTGCATTGGGCTGGACGCTGGCCGCCGGAAGCGCACGGCTTCTGTGTGATGTCATCGCGGGGCGCGCACCTACAATCGACACCAAGCCGTACGCCTACTCCGCCTGAACATGCAGCGTGATTCGCGTCTAGTACACCGTCAGTTGCGCGCCACGTATCCAATCGCAGTGGCGGGCGAAGGATGTTGGATCACGGATAGCGCGGGACGACGGTATCTGGATGGCTCCGGCGGCGCTGCTGTGTCGTGCCTGGGACATGGGCACCCAGACGTGCTGGCGGCAATGCATGCGCAAATCGACCGCATCGCGTATGCACACACCAGCTTTTTTTCCACCGATGTCGCCGAGCAGCTCGCCGACACCCTGATCGGCTCTGCACCGGATGGCATTTCGAACGTATATCTTGTCTCGGGCGGATCGGAAGCGATGGAAGCTGCGCTGAAATTGGCGCGTCAGTATTTCGTTGAGAAAGGCGAGCCGCAACGCGCACGCTTTATCGCGCGCCGTAACAGCTATCACGGCAACACACTCGGAGCGCTCGCCGTTGGCGGCAATCAATGGCGGCGCCGCCAGTTCGCACCCCTGCTGATCGAGGTCGATCACGTGGCGGCGACGTATGCGTATCGCGATCAACGCGACGGCGAATCTCCCGAACAGTACGGCGAACGACTTGCTCTCGAGCTCGAAGAGGTCATTGAACGCATCGGCGGCGAAAATGTGATTGCTTTCGTGGCCGAAACAGTCGGCGGTGCAACCAGCGGTGCGCTAACGGCGCCGCCCGGTTACTTCAGGCGTGTCCGCCAGATATGCGATCAACACGGAATGTTGCTGATTCTTGACGAAGTGATGTGCGGCATGGGACGCTCCGGCACGTTGCACGCGTGTGAAGCGGAAGGGATCGCGCCGGACTTGATGGCGATTGCCAAAGGCCTGGGCGGTGGCTATCAGCCGATCGGTGCGGTTCTTGTCGGAGCACGTGTGATCGATGCGATCTCAGGCGGCTCCGGATTTTTTCAGCACGGCCACACGTATATCGGCCATCCGGTTGCGTGTGCTGCAGCGCTCGCCGTGCAGCGCGTACTCGCGCGTGACGATTTGGTGGCGCGCTGCGCGAAGCAGGGCGCGCTGCTCGGGGTCCGGCTTGCCGAGGCATTTCGTGAACATCCACACGTCGGCGATGTACGCGGGCGCGGACTCTTTCAAGCAATCGAACTCGTTGAGGATCGCGCAGGCAAGCGATCGTTCGATCCGGGGCTCAAGCTGCACGCACGGGTCAAGCGGGCTGCGCTTGATGCTGGGCTGCTGTGCTATCCGATGGGCGGCACGATCGATGGTTCGACGGGCGATCATGTTCTGCTCGCACCGTCATTCCTTGTCACCAACGAAGAACTCGATTTGCTGATCGCCCGCTTGCTGCAGGCAATTAACGTTGCGATCAAATCTATCGGGCACTGAGGCGAGGTGAGGGATAATTGGTAAGCATGGGTAGGGTTTGTCTTGCCTTCGGCGCTGTTGCCGTCAGGCGGTTTGGTCTTGCGTCGCGCACTTGCGGCGCGTAACGTGGCAAGTCATCTGCGGGGATAAAGGAGAGAGCCAATGAAGTTAAGAAATTTGATCTGCGCCGCTGCATTTGCCGGCATTGCGTCAGTACCCGGCGTTGCCACTGCACAGCAGCAGCAGCGTTTCATAACGATCGGTACCGGTGGCGTGACCGGCGTGTACTACCCGGCGGGCGGCGCGATCTGCCGCATCGTCAATCGCGATCGCGCCAAGACCGGTCTGCGATGCTCGGTCGAATCGACCGGTGGTTCGGTGGCCAACGTGAATCTGTTGAAGTCGGGAGAGCTCGAGTTTGGCGTCGCCCAATCCGACGTTCAGTTTTTGGCTTCCAAAGGCCAGGGCGGATTCCAGAAAGACGGTGCAGTGACCGACTTGCGCGCGGTGTTTGCGCTACATCCAGAGCCGTTCACCGTGCTTGCACGCAAGGAGTCGAACATTTCCAAATTCGAAGACTTCAAGGGCAAGCGCTTTAACGTCGGCAACCCGGGGTCCGGCACGCGCTCGTCGATGGAAGAGCTGATCGGTGCAATGGGCTGGAAAATGGCCGATTTTTCACTCGCCTCGGAGCTGCGTCCGGACGAACATGGATCAGCATTGTGCGACGGCAAGATCGACGGGTTTTTCTACGGCGTCGGCCACCCCTCGGCCAACATTCAGGATCCGACCACGATTTGTGGCGCCAAGCTGGTGTCATTGACCGGCGCGGCTGTGGACAAGCTGGTCAAGGAAAAACCGTACTACGCGGTCGCGACGATCCCGGGCGGCATGTACCCGAATAATCCGAACGCGACGACTACGTTCGGCGTGCAGGCCACCGTGGTGTCGTCTGCCAAAGTCCCGGCCGATGTGGTGTACACGGTGACCAAGGCTTTGTTCGAAAACCTCGACGAATTCAAGAAGCTCCACCCCGCTCTAGCCAACCTGAAGCCGGAAGACATGATCAAAAATGGCCTGTCCGCCCCGCTGCATGATGGCGCGGTGCGCTATTACAAGGAAAAAGGCTGGATGAAATAGGCACGTCCATCCGATACCTGACACAGACGGGCGGCGTGACCGCCCGTTTGCGCTTAGGCGAGCAATGAAAAACACGAAGCTGAAGGACAACGTCTCACCTACTGCGGAAGTGCAGTTGGGCGAAGTCGACGCTGTCAAGCAGCTTGTTGTCGACGCCGACTTGGGTGGCCGCTCCACGATCGGGCTGCACGGCAAAGTGATGCTGGGTGTCGGGCTCGCGTGGGTGATCTTCCAGCTCTGGTACGCATCGCCGCTGCCCTTTGTGCTGCGCTTCGGCGTCTTCAACGACACCGAGGCGCGCTCGATTCATTTGGCGACCGCGATGTTTCTCGCGTTCCTTGCTTTTCCGGCCAGCAGACGCTCGCCGCGCAACTACGTGCCCGCACTGGACTGGATCTTTGCGTTGGCGGGCGCGTTCGCCGCCGGTTACCTGTATCTGTTCTACAACGAGCTTGCGACGCGGCCCGGCGCGCCGACGCAGTTCGACGTCGTCGTCGGCGTGATCGGCATTCTGTTATTGCTCGAAGCGACGCGGCGCGCGGTCGGTTTGCCGATGGCGGTGCTCGCCGTGGTTTCACTCGGCTACGTGCTGGCGGGCGCGTATCTGCCCGATGTGATCGCGCACAAAGGTGCGTCGATCCCGCGCACGATTTCGCATATGTGGCTCGTCACCGAAGGCGTATACGGCATCGCGCTTGGCGTGTCGGTGTCGTTCATCTTCGTGTTCGTGCTGTTCGGCACGCTGCTCGACCGCGCGGGCGGCGGCAATTACATGATGCAGGTGAGCTTTGCAGTGCTCGGCCACATGCGCGGCGGCCCGGCCAAGGTCGCGGTCGTGTCGTCGGCACTGAACGGATTGATTTCGGGCTCGTCGGTCAGCAACGTCGTCTCCGGCGGCATTTTCACGATTCCGCTGATGAAGAAGGCGGGCTACGGCGGCATCAAGGCGGCGGCGATCGAAACGTCGTCATCGGTCAACGGGCAGATCATGCCGCCGGTGATGGGCGCGGCGGCATTCCTGATGGTCGAATACGTCGGCCTTCCGTATTCGGAGATCATCCGGCACGCGTTCATTCCGGCGGTGATCAGTTATATCGCGCTGTTCTACATCGTGCACCTGGAAGCGATGCGGCTCGGCATGGAGCCGATGGCGAAAGTGCGTGATCGAACTGCCAGCGCGGCATTGCTGTCATGGGCGCTCGGCGTCGCGGGAACGATCGCGGTGGTCGGGGCGATCTACTATGTCGCGATCGGCGCGCAGGCACTGCTCGGTGCGGCCGCGCCGTGGGTCCTCGGCGCGTTGCTGATTGCGCTTTACGTCGGTAGCGCCTGGGTCGCCGCGCGCGAGCCCGATCTGCCGGTCGATATCGATATCAACAATCCGGTGCTGCCGCCCGCGTGGCCGACGGTAAAAGCCGGGATGCACTTTCTGATTCCGATCGGTGTTCTGCTGTGGTGTTTGATGGTCGAGGAGCTCTCACCGGGGCTGTCGGCGTTCTATGCGATCGTTGCGCAGGTCACATTGATGGCGACGCAGCGACCGCTGATCGAACTGTTCCGCGGCAAGAACAGTTTCGGCACCGAGTTCGTGCGCGGGCTGGGCGAAGTCGTAGGCGGCTGCAGCGACGGCGCGCGCAACATGATCGGCATTGCCATCGCCACAGGCTGCGCCGGCCTGATCGTCGGCGCGATCACGCTGACCGGCCTCGGACTGCGCATGACCGACTTCGTCGAGTTCGTGTCGGGCGGCAATGTGATGGTGATGCTGCTGTTCACCGCGTTCGTGTGCCTGGTGCTTGGCATCGGCGTCCCGACCACCGCCAACTACATCCTGGTCGCGACCCTGATGGCGCCGGTGATCGTCGAGCTCGGCGCGCAATCGGGCCTGGTGATTCCGTTGATCGCCGTGCACCTGTTCGTTTTCTATTACGGGATCATGGGCGACATCACGCCGCCGGTGGGGCTCGCGAGTTTCGCCGCAGCGGCAATCGCCAAGGAAGATCCGATCAAGGTCGGGATCCAGGGCTCGGTATATGCGGTGCGCACCGTGTTGTTGCCTTTCATCTGGATCTTCAACCCCGCACTGCTGCTGATAGATGTCCGCGGCTGGGGGGAGGCGGCCCTGATCGCGGCAACGGCTACGGCTGCGTCGCTGATCTTCGCCGCCGCCACGCTCGGCTGGTTCCGCATCAAGTGCCGCTGGTGGGAAATCGTGCTGCTCTTGATGGCCACATTCACCCTGTTTAGGCCAGACTGGTTCGCCGATCGCGTCGCGCCGGAGTACACCGATGTGCCCGCTTCACGCTTCTACGAGATTGCACACCAATTGGACGCGGGGGAGCGGCTGGTGTTCGTGATCAAGGGCCAAACGCTGGAAGGCGACGACTTAAACAAGACGGTCGCCGTGCAGCTCGGCCCGCGCACGGGCGACGGCAAGAATCCGGCGGTCGACGCGCGTAAGCGACTGGCCGACACCGGGTTGACCGTCACCGGGTTGGGCGAACAGTTGCAGGTCGGCGCAGTTCGCTTCGGCAGCCGCGCAGCGAAGGCACGCATCGAACAGGGCTATGACATCGTGTCGGTCAAACTGCCGAACGAGCGCATCAGCGTGCACTGGTTCTACATTCCAGGCATTCTGCTCGCTTGGTTCGTCTGGTGGCTGCAGGGGGTACGCACACGCCGAACTCGCCCTGTGACTCCAAACGATAAATACTAGATTGCGTTCAAGGCGCCGGCGAGATCGCGGCGCTGGTCATTTAAATTTTCTATCCCAACCGACAGCCGAACCAGCGAATCTCCGATCCCCAGCGACGTGCGTTGCGCCAATGGAATCGTTGCATGCGTCATGATCGCCGGATGCTCGATCAGGCTTTCGACACCGCCCAGGCTCTCAGCCAGCGCAAAAATTTCGCAGCGCTCGAGAAATCGGCGCGTACCGGCCAGGTCGGTCGCGAGTTCGATCGAGATCATCCCGCCGTAGCCGTGCATCTGCGTGCGCGCAAGCGCGTGTTGCGGGTGGGATGGCAGTCCCGGATAACTAACGCGCCTGACTTGCGGTTGCGCTTCAAGCCATTGGGCTAGCGAGAGCGCATTCTCGCAGTGCCTCTGCATCCGCAGAGCAAGCGTCTTGATGCCGCGCAGCGTCAGGAAGCTGTCGAACGGACCCGCGATAGCGCCGACGGCGTTCTGTAAAAAGCCGATCTGCTCGCGCAGTGCGGCGCGCCGCTCAGTGCCGGATGCTTCATTTGCCACGACGGCAACGCCGCCGATAACGTCCGAGTGGCCATTCAAATACTTCGTTGTCGAATGAACGACCACATCGAACCCGAGTTCAAGCGGGCGCTGCACCCACGGGCTCGCGAACGTGTTGTCGGCGACCGCAACAATATTCCGTGCGCGGCAAAGCTTCGCGATCGCGCCGAGATCCGCAAGTTTCAGCAACGGATTGCTCGGCGTCTCGACCCAGACCATTCGAGTCTCGGCCTTCAGTGCGGCAGCGACGTCGTTGATATTCGACATATCGACAAACGTGAACGCATGCCCTGCGCTGCGCTTGCGCACGCGCTCGAACAGGCGGTACGTTCCGCCATACAGATCGTCACCGGCAACGATGTGTGCACCGCTGTCCAGACACTCGAGCACCGTTGCAATCGCCGCCATTCCCGAAGCAAACGCATACGCCTGCACGCCGCCTTCAAGATCGGCCACGCAGCGCTCGAGCGCCCAGCGAGTCGGGTTATGCGAGCGGCCGTAATCGAGCCCCTTGTGCACCCCGGGGCTTTGCTGCACGAAGGTCGAGGTTGCGTAGATCGGCGGCATGATCGCGCCGGTCGACGGATCGGGCGATTGGCCTGCGTGAATCACACGCGTGGCGAAATCAGCGGTCACCGCGTCCGGTTGTTTCGGTTTTTCCTTCATGTCAGCTTCTTGCGCAAGTGATTCAACAGATCAAAGCGGGTGACCAATCCATAAAAGTGTTGTTGGTCAGCGATGATCGCCACCAGGCCACGGTCCAGAATCGCTTGTAGCGTTTCCAGGCTCGCATCGGGGTGCACGGTATCAAGCTTCTTTGTCATCGCCTCGCTGACAGGCGAATGAAAGCGCGCCGCGTCATTGTGCACAGTGAGCAGCAGGTCAGATTCGTCGATGACGCCCAGCAATTTAGTGTTCTCGAGCACCGGCAGTTGCGAAACTTCCGCGAGCCGCATGCGCTGAAACGCGGTGAGCAACGTATCGCCGGGACCGACAGCGACCACGCCACCCTCGTCGAAACGTCGTGCGATCAGATCGCGCAGGTCGCCCAGCCGCGGCCGCTTCAACAGACCCTGATCGATCATCCACTGATCGTTGTAGACCTTGGACAGGTAACGCGTGCCGGTGTCGCATACAAAACTGACGACCCTTTTTGGTGTTTTCTGTTCACGACAGAATCTAAGCGCAGTCGCGAGCAGAGTGCCGGTCGATGAGCCGCCCGAAATACCTTCCGCCTTTAACAACGCACGCGCGGTTGAAAAGCTCTCCTCGTCGCTGATCGAGTAAGCGTGCTTGACCCCGCTCAGGTCAGCAATCGGCGGAATAAAGTCTTCGCCGATTCCTTCCACCGCCCAAGCGCCCGCTGTTCCCATCGTGCCGCTCTTCACGTACTCAGCCAGAATGGATCCGGCGGGATCGGCCAGCACGAATTCGACGGCGGGCGCGACCTTGCGGAAGTAGCGCGTCAGGCCGGTGACCGTTCCGGCGGAACCCACGCCGACTACAATCGCGTCCAAGCGCTGAGCGCACTGTCGCCAGATCTCAGGTCCTGTTGTTTGTTCGTGCGCGTCCGGATTGTCCTGGTTGCCGAACTGATTTGCGTAGAACGCGCCGGGAATTTCCGCCGCGAGCCTCGACGCCGCGTCCTGGTAATACTCGGGATGGCCTTTGCCGACATCGGATCGCGTCAGGTTTACCTCGGCGCCGAGCGCTTTCAGATGCAGCACCTTTTCGGTCGACATCTTGTCGGGCACAACGAGAACCACCCGATACCCTTTGGCGCGCGCAACCAGCGCCAGCCCGAGCCCGGTATTACCCGCCGTTGCCTCGACCACGGTGCCGCCGGGTTTGAGTTCGCCGCGCCGTTCGGCGCCGTCGATCATCGAGCGGCCAATTCGATCCTTGATCGAGCCGCCGGGGTTTTGCGATTCGAGCTTTAAAAACAACGCGCAGGGTCCAGTGTCCAGCCGCGTGACCTGAATCATCGGCGTGTTGCCGATCAGATCGAGCACCGCCGGTGCCGCGAGAGGGGACTTCAGGCTGTTAAGCGAATCATTCAACGCCATGTCCAATTGTGCACTCGCCGTTCACGTCCGCTTCACACCCGTTTCACGTCCCTCTGCACAATGGCGGCATTGCGGAGGCTGCTTATGCGATTTCGAGTACTTGCCCTTGCGTTGACCGTATCGTTGGTGGCTGCGGTCGCCGCGCAGGAGGTCAAGCAAAATCCGGCGAAGGTCGAGTCGTTCAGTCCGCAGGGACAAGTCAAGGACGTCCGGCAGGTGGTGGCGCGTTTCTCGCAGCCAATGGTGAGCTTTGGTGATCCGCGCAGTGAGTCGCCATTTGACGTTATGTGCGCTGCTCCGGGGGAAAATCCGGGACGCGGACGATGGGCTGATGCGCGTAACTGGCTGTACGACTTCGATCGGGACCTGCCGGCCGGCGTCGAGTGCAGTTTCAAGACGAAGGCGGCACTCAAAACGTTTGCGGGTGTCGAAATCGCATCACACACGTTCCGGTTCTCTACGGGCGGGCCTTCGATTCGTGGCGCATGGCCCGATGAAGGCGAAGAGCGTATCGACGAATCGCAGGTCTTCATGCTTGCGCTCGACGCGCACGCGGACCTTGCGACGGTGCGCGCAAATGCATACTGCTCGGTCGACGGAATCGGCGAGCGCCTGCCGCTGCGCATCGTGGAAGCCAAGGAGCGCGAGCGCATTTTGTCCGAGCAGAAAAATCGGGCACGAGTCCTGTTCGAGGTGATCACCAAGCGTGGAAATCGCGGTGTGGCTGCCGTTAAGGATGTGAGGTTGATCGACGCGCCGATTCTCGTCGCAAGCTGCGGCCGGCCGTTGCCGGCGGGCGCCAAAGTGCGGCTTGTCTGGGGCGCCGGCATCAAGACCGTCAACGGTATCGCGACCACCGAGGCGCAGACGCTGCCTTATCAGGTCCGGCCACATTTTTCGGCGCGCTTCACATGTCAGCGCGTGAATGCCAACGCCGGTTGCATTCCGGTGTTGCCAGCACAACTCGAGTTCACTGCACCCGTGCCGCGCGAGCTCGCATCGAAGATCGAGTTGCAGGCGCTTAACGGAAAGGTGCACCGCCCGAACATCGATCCAAATGTTGCAACGGTCGACGCGGTCGAATTCAAAGGGCCTTTCCCGGAGCGGAGCGAGGTATCGCTCTCGCTGCCGAAGGACCTGAAGGATGACGCGGGCCGGACTCTTTCGAACGCCGCAGCGTTTCCAATGAAGGTCGTGATCGACGACGATCCGCCGCTGGTCAAGTTTCCCTCGCGCTTTGGCATTCTCGAAGCCAATGCGCAGCCGGCGTTGCCGGTGACGGTGCGCAACGTGGAGCCGGCGCTCGACGCCTACGCGCTCGACGTGGCCAAAGCACCCAAAGTATCGGCCAAGGGGCGGGTCAAGCGCATCGATACCGACGATGACGTGGCGCTTGCGCACTGGATGAGCCGTATCTTGCGAGAGCCCGAGGCCGACATCCGTCGCCGCAACGGTGAGTACGCAAAACCAGGCTCGATCCCGATGTTGTCAGACGCCGAACGCGCGACAGCGCAGCCGATCGACATCCCGCGCGCGGAACCGAAAATGGCGATGCAGGTGATCGGCATTCCGCTGCCGCAGCCGGGGCTGTATGCGGTCGAGATTGCGAGCCTGCGGCTCGGGCAGGCGCTGCACGCCGAGGACAAGCCGTACTACGTCTCCGGCGGCGCGCTCGTCACGAATCTGGCAGTGCACTTCAAACATGGCCGCGAATCATCGCTCGCATGGGTGACGCGGCTCGACGATGGAAAGCCGGCGAGCGGCGCGCAGGTGCGTGTGACGGATTGCCTCGGCAAGCGGTGGTGGGACGGCGTGACCGATTCGAATGGCATCGCGCGCATCGGGCGCGAACTGCCGCAGCAAAATCGTTGGCAGGAATGCCGGCATGCTTCGAATGCCTACATCGTCAGTGCGCGACTCAACGGCGACATGTCGTTGATGTTGACGAGCTGGAACGAAGGCATACGGCCGTGGCAATTCAATCTGGGCGGAGGCTCGGGCGCGGAGCCGGTCATCGCGCACACGGTGTTTGACCGCGCGCTGTTTCGTGCCGGTGAGACGGTATCGATGAAGCATGTGATCCGGCGTCGCATGGGTATCGGCTTTACAGCCGTTGAAGACCGCTACTTGCCGCGCAAATTACAGCTGGTCCATTCGGGCAGCGGGCAACAATTTGAATTGCCGGTAAGTTGGAGCAACGGCACCGCGCTCACGACCTGGTCGATCCCGAAGGACGCGAAGCTCGGCGAGTACTCGACGCTTTTCTTCGACCCCGAGCATGGGCGCCGCGCTCGATTGCGAAGCGGCTCGTTTCGTGTCGAACAGTTTCGCGTGCCGCTGATGAAAGCGGTGCTGAAACCACCGTCGAAATCGGTCGTCAATGCGAGCCAGGTCACGATCGACGCGCAGTTGAGCTACCTGTCTGGCGGCCCCGCGGCCGGTGCGCCCGTCAAGTTCCGCAGCCGCATCGTTCCAAGTTCCCGGTCGTTCACCGACTACGACGAGTTCAGCTTTGGCGGTGAAGTCCCCAAGGTAGGAATCGAAGCCGAGACGCCCTACGACGAATCGCAGGAAGAATCGGAAGTCACCGGCGGCACGGCGCGCGTGCAAGACATTTCACTGGACGCCAACGGCGGCGCACGCGTCGTGTTCGACAAACTTTCAGCAGCGGAGAAAACGCAGCAAACGCGGGCGCTTGAAGTTGAAATGGAATACGCCGACCCGAATGGTCAGATCCTGACTGCGTTTACGCAGACATTGCTGACACCCTCGGCACTGGTGGTTGGCCTGGCCCCCGACGGCAGCTTCTTCAAGCGTGATTCGCTGCGCTTCAAAGCAGTGGTGCTCGATAACGCCGGCAAACCGCAGGCCGGGAAGGATGTCAGCGTCGACGCATACAGCAGCACGCGTTTTGCGTATCGCAAGCGGTTGCTTGGCGGTTTCTACGCGTACGAGCAGGCGGTCGAGATCAAGCGGCTGAAACAAGTGTGCCGCGGCACCAGTGATGAGCGCGGACTCGTTCTGTGTTCGGGGGCGGCGCCAGCGACGGGCGACTTGATTCTGGTTGCCCGCGCCGACGACGCGCAAGGCAATGCGGCGGTCGCCACGCGCGACGTTTACGTCGCTGGCCAGGATGATGGGTGGTTTGAAGCCGGGCAAAGTGATCGCATCGATCTGATTGCCGACAAGCGCGCGTACGAGCCCGGCGAAACCGCGCGCTTCGAAGTGCGCATGCCGTATCGCGTCGCGACCGCATTGATCAGCGTTGAGCGCGAAGGCGTGCTCGAGTCACGCGTGGTGACAATCGATTCGAAATCGCCGTATATCGAAGTGCCGATGCTCGGCCACTATGGGCCGAATGCGTACGTATCGGCGTTGATCGTGCGCGGGCGCGTCGATCCCGAGTTGCCAGGCCGCTTCGCATGGTTGCGGCGAATGATCTTTCGCGCGGCGAAGTTCGTTGGGCTGGTCGGTGAAGTGCCTGTCGAACGCGACACGCGGCCCACTGCGTTGGTCGATCTGACCAAGCCGTCGTACCGGCTCGGCATGGCGCAGGTAAAAGTCGGCTGGAAGGCGTACGAGCTGCGCGTCAGGGTCGAGCCCGAGAAGACCGTCTACAAGGTGCGCGATCGTGCAGCTGTCGTGGTTACGGTGACTGATCCGAGCGGTCGGCCCATGGCTAACGCCGAGCTCGCAGTCGCCGCGGTTGACGAAGGATTGCTCGCGCTTGCGTCCAACCGGTCATGGGATCTGCTGGGCGCGATGATGCAGCGGCGGCCGATCGAAGTCGAAACGTCGACCGCGCAGTCGCAGGTCATCGGTAAACGCCACTTCGGCAAGAAGGCGGTTGCGGCTGGCGGCGGTGGCGGCAGCGGCGAAAACGCGCGCGAATTGTTTGACACATTGCTGATGTGGAACCCGCGTGTCACGCTCGATGAAAACGGACGCGCGCGGGTCGAGATTCCGTTGAACGATTCGCTGACGTCGTTTCGCATTGAGGCGATTGCGAACACGACGACCGGCCCGAACGGTGAACAATCGCGGTTCGGCTCCGGCGGTGCCGCGATCCGCTCGACGCAGGACGTGATGCTGTTCGCCGGACTGCCGCCGTTCGTGCGCGAAGGCGATCGATTCGATGCTCAGGTGACCGTGCGAAATGGCGCCGATCGCCCGCTCGAGTTGTCAGTCGACGCCACGATGAACGGCGATGGCGTACCGCCCACAAAGCTGCCGCCAAGCACGATGTCTCTGGCCGCGGGCGGCGCGCAGACGATCTCATTGCCGGCGCAGGTGCCGTTTGGCGTCAAGCAACTGCAATGGCAGATCACGGCGCGGGAAGCGAATGCTTCCGCCTCGGACACGATCCGGATTTCGCAATCGGTCGGCGTCGCGGTTCCCATTCGTGTATTCCAACAAACGCTGCTGCAGATTGAGCCTGCCAAGACCACGAGCCTCCCGATCGAGCTGCCAAAGGGCGCGATCGCCGGGCGTGGTGGTGTTGAAGTCAAGCTGGCGCGATCGCTCGGCGGCAGCGCCGACACGATCAAGCAGTGGATGGCTGCGTATCCGTTCACCTGCCTTGAACAACGCGCGTCGGTCGCGGTGGCGCTCGAAGATCCAGTGCGCTGGCAGCGCGTGATGGACAGCCTGCCCGCGCTGCTCGATCGCGATGGTCTAGCCAAATTTTTTCCGAGCCCATGGAATGACGGCGACGACACGTTGACTGCCTACTTGTTGACGATCGCGAGCGAAGCGGGTTACGAGATACCCGAAGCCGCCCGCGAGCGCATGTTGCGCGGCCTGACGGACTTCGTTGCCGGACGCGTCGTCCGCTACACCGCGCTGCCAACGGCGGACCTCGCAATTCGCAAGGTCGCCGCGATTGACGCGCTGGCTCGGTATGAGAAAGCGGAACCCCGCATGCTCGAGTCAATCGAGATTGCGCCCAACCTGTGGCCGACGTCGGCTGTACTTGACTGGATGTCGCTGCTGAAGAAACTGCAGACGATTCCGAAGCGCAACGAGCGCCTCGCCGAAGCGCAGCAAATTCTGCGTTCACGCATGACGTTTTCCGGAACGGCGCTGGTGTTCTCGACCGAGAAGTCCGACTACCTCTGGTGGCTGATGGTTTCGCCCGATCGCAATGCCGTGCGGGCGCTGGCGCTGCTGAGCGACGACGCGTCGTTCAAGGATGAAATGCCACGCATCGCGCGCGGCGCGTTGTCGCGGCAACAAGCAGGCAAGTGGAATACGACGTTGGCCAATGCGTGGGGTGTACTGGCGCTGCGGCGATTCCAATCGCGCTTTGAAAGCGAGGCGGTGACGGGTCGCAGCATCGTCAGCGTCGGTAACAGTGATAACAATCGGCATCCCCTTGATTGGAGGAACGCGCAATCGCGCGCGAGCAGCGACCCGACAAAGGGCACTCCGATCGGCGCCGGTCTCGACACGCAATTCGCCTGGCCTGCGACCGTCGAGCCACTTTCAATAGCGCACGAAGGTTCGGGCCGGCCTTGGGCGTTCATCACGTCGCGCGCCGCGTTGCCGCTGCAGGCGCCGCTGTTCGCGGGCTACCAGATCAAGCGCACCGTCACGCCGATCGAGCAAAAGGCTGCGAGCGTGTGGGCACGCGGCGATGTGTACCGCGTGACGCTCGAAGTCGAAGCGCAGGCCGATATGACGTGGGTGGTCATCAGCGATCCGATTCCCGCCGGCGCGGCGGTGCTCGGCAGCGGACTTGGCGGTGACTCGCGGCAGCTGGCGGCCAACGAGCGACGCGACGGGCAGGCGTGGCCGGCGTACGAAGAGCGCGCATTCGACGGCTTTCGCGCGTACTACCGCTACGTGCCGAAAGGCAAGCTGAAGCTCGAATACACAGTGCGGCTGAACAATGCCGGTGCATTCTCGATGCCGCCCACGAGAGTCGAAGCGATGTATGCGCCTGAGTTGTTCGGCGAACTACCCGTGGCTCCAATCGAGGTGCGGCCATGATGCGCAAGCTATTCGTTGCAATGGGCACAACTGTTATTGCCTGGTTGCTGTCACTGGCGCTCGTGGCGGCGCTCACACCAACGCCGACGTTTGCCGAGCTTCGCGCGGATACGCTCGGCTCCGAATCGACGCTGCTGTCTCGTGATGGCGAACCGTTGCAGCGCCTGCGCGTTGACATGACGCGCCGCCAGCTCGAATGGAGCGCGCTCGACTCGATTTCACCGTCACTGGTGCGGGCGGTCGTTGCCGCCGAGGATCACCGCTTCTGGTGGCACTTCGGTTTCGATCCGGCGAGTGTCTTCTCAGCCTTGATGGATCAGTTCGGCAATGGGCGTGGGCGCGGCGCGAGCACGATCACGATGCAGCTCGCCGGCCTGATGATCGAAGGCGATCGATTCGGCCGCCGGTCGTTCGAAGAAAAGCTCGTGCAGTTCCGCTACGCGATTGCGCTCGAGCATCGCTGGTCAAAGCAGCAAATCATCGAGGCGTATTTGAATCTGGTGCCGCTGCGCGGCGAGCTTGTTGGCATCCGCGCTGCGTCGCTTGGTCTTTTCGGTCACGCTCCCGATGCGTTTGACGAAGCCGAAAGCGCGGTAATCGCAGCGCTGGTTCGTAGTCCGTCGGCGTCGCGCTCCGCGGTCGGCCGCCGTGCATGCTCGGTAATAAAAAAACTCGATAGAGCGGAAGAGTGCATGCGTGCCGAGTTGGCGGCGTCGACGCTTCCTTCTTACCCGCTGACAATGAGCGGGCTCGATGAGGCGCCGCATTTGGCGCGCCGATTGTTGACGCGCGCCGGCACATCAGTGCGCTCGACACTCGATGCGCCGCTGCAGCGCTTTGCCACGGAAACGCTGCGGAATCGCCTGGCGTCTCTCGCCGATCGAAACGTCGAAGACGGCGCGGTGATCGTGCTCGATAACGCCAGCGGTGACGTGCTGGCGTACGTCGGTTCGAGCGGTGATTTGTCTGGCGCGGCCGCGGTCGACGGCGCAGCCGCGCTAAGGCAGCCGGGTTCGACGCTGAAGCCTTTCTTGTACGGAGTCGCGATCGAACAGCGATGGCTCACCGCCGCATCGTTGCTCGACGATGCGCCGCTCGCATTGACCACGCCGAGCGGTTTGTACGTTCCGCAAAACTATGAGCGCGATTTCAAAGGCGCCGTGTCGGTGCGCTCCGCACTCGCCGCATCGCTGAACGTCCCGGCGGTGCGAACGCTGCAGCTTGTCGGCGTCGAGAGATTTCGACAAACGCTGCAGTCGTTCGGCATGTCGAGCGTCAAGCACGATGGGGAGTACTACGGTTACGGGCTTGCGCTCGGCGGTGGCGACACCAGCCTGCTCGCGCTGACCAACGCCTATCGTGGCTTCGCCAATGGCGGTGTGTGGTCGCCAGCGCATTTGCAGATCGAACGAAGCGTGGGCGATGGCGGCGAAGCAGTCCGCGTGCTGTCACCCGAAGCCAGCTTCATCGTTTCCGACATGTTGGCCGATTCTGCCGCGCGCGCATCGACGTTCGGACTCGCGAGTCCACTGTCGACGCGCTCCTGGGCCCCAGTGAAAACCGGCACCAGCAAAGGCATGCGCGATAACTGGGCGATCGGCTACACGGACCGCTACACGGTAGGCGTATGGGTCGGCAATTTTTCGGGTGCACCGATGTGGGATGTGTCGGGAGTGACGGGCGCGGCGCCGATCTGGCGCGAGATTGTCGATCACCTGCATGTGAGCCAGCCGAGCCGTGCGCCGAAGCCGCCGGGCGGTGTCGTGCAGCGCGACGTCGTCTTCGTTCCCGCAGTTGAACCGGCCCGTCGCGAGTGGTTCGTTGCAGGAACCGAATCGAGCGCGAAGGTCTTGACGATCAGCATGCCCACTGCAGAAGCAGCGGCGCGTGTCGTTGCGCCCGCCGACGGCAGCGTAATTGCGCCCGACCCCGATATTCCGGTGTCGCGCCAATCGATGTTGGTGCGCGCCGATGCACCGCAGGCGACGCGCGTGTGCCTGAAGCTGGGGGCGCAATCGCTGGCGCCGTGCGGTACGCGCGAGGCCATGGTCAGGCTGCCCGCGCCGGGCCGCCATCAGATCAGGCTCGAAACGGTCGATGGCGTACTGCTGGCACAGGCGTCCGTCGAAGTGCGCGGCGTCCCGCGCTGAGCCTTCTCGCAGGTACTGATCTGACTCGTCCGAGCGTTATCGCAGCCGGAGTTTTTGGTCGACAACATCGCGACTGCGGTTCTGCACGTCAACGCAGGCAAGCTGCGCGCGCTTGCAGTGACAAGCGCAACGCGCTCCATCGTGGCGCCTGACGCGCCCACGATGGCCGAGGCCGGATTCGCCGGCTATGACATCAGCTCGTGGCAGGCGGTGTTCGCCCCTGCGGGTACACCCGCGCCAATCGTCGAGCGGCTGTACACCGAAATCGCGCGGATCCTGAAGACGCCCAATATTCAAAAGCGGCTCAGCGATCTGGGTTTGAACGTCAGCGAGATGACGCCGAGTCAGCTGACGGTGGTGATCAAGACCGACGTGCCTCGGCTTGGCAAGATGATCGTGAAGGAAACTGGCGCCAAAGCGGATTGAAGTGGCGGACAGCAAACGTCTACCTACTTCGGCTTGGCCTCCGACCAGCCGCGCAATGCCTCAAGCGTGCGCTCGACGTGCCGCGTCGGGTTCAGGCTCATGTAGTGGTAGACGATCTTGCCGCCCGGCGCGATGACGTACGTGATGCGATTCGCGTACTCGGGGCGCGTCTTCATCACCGCGTCGTACGACTTGATCACGCTCATCGCCGGGTCGGACGCGACCGGAAACCGGCTTTGGCACGCCTGCACCGAAAACTTGGTCAGTGCTTGGATATCGTCGCCGGAGACGCCGATCACGGACGCCCCGAACGCCGCGAAGCGCGGGATCGCTTCGGCGAACTCGTGCGCTTCGATAGAGCAGCCTTCGGAAAACGCCGCGGGAAAGAAATACAGCACCACCGGGCCTTTCTTGAGTGATTCAGCGAGCGAATACTTGTAAATTGCTCCCGCGAGCGCAGCCGATGCGGTGAAGTCCGGCGCGTCGTCGCCGATGTCGAGCGCAGCGCGGGCCGGAAGGCAGACCGTGAGCGCGAACAGTGCGCAAGCCAGGAAGCGGGTCATGTCGGAGTCCTTTTAAATGCAGGTGCAGCGGCTACTACGGATTCTCGCGGGTGCGGCGCTCGTGCGCAAGGTTGCTGCGCTCATCGCTTACCCGACGCATCTTATGTTCGGCGCGGCATTCTTGCTCGCCGGCTGCGGCACGCTTCCGCTGCGGCCGGAAGCGCCCTATTCAGAGGCACGTGCTCCTGCGCCAGCAAGCAGTTCGCTGGCGCGGATCGCTCTGGCGTCGAGCCCGTCACCGCAGCTGTCGGGCTTTCGCCTGATGCCGCTTGGTGTTTTCTCGCTCGATGCGCGCCTCGAGCTGGCGCGCCGCGCGCGGCACACGCTCGACGTCCAGTACTACCACATCCACAACGACGTTACTGGCCGGCTGCTGATGCGCCATCTGCGCGACGCGGCAGCGCGCGGAGTGCGGGTGCGCCTGCTGGTCGACGATCTGTACACCGTCGGTGGCGACGTGCTGTTCTCGGGCCTCGCCGCGTTTCCCAACGTCGAGGTTCGCCTGTTCAATCCGTTTTGCTGCGGGCGCACCAGCATCGTCAATAAATACGCCGCGTCGCTGTTCGACTTCGGCCGCTTGAATCACCGGATGCACAACAAGCTGTTCATCGCCGACGGCGCGATGGTCGTCGCCGGCGGTCGCAATGTCGCCGACGAATATTTCATGCGCAGCATGGGCGCCAACTTCGTCGACATGGATGCGTTCATCGTCGGCGCCGTCGTGCCACAATTTGCAGCGATCTTCGACAAGTACTGGAACAGTCCCTACGTGTATCCGGTGGACACGATCATCGACGCCGGCGTTGACCGCACGATACTGCGCGAGCGATTCGACAAGCTGGTGGACGAAGGCGACCAGATGATGTCGCTGGTGTTGCCGCCGGTCGACGTGCTGGGATACGGCGCGATCAGCGAAGACCTGGATGCTGGGCGCCTGGGCCTTATTTGGGCTCCGGCCTTTGCGTTCGCAGATCCGCCCGCCAAGGTCAGCGCGAGGACCGATGATCAGGCGCGTGAAATGAGCGTCACTGTCGGCGTGATGGAGCGTGTGCTCGGCGCCGCCGACGAAGTCGTGATTTCGTCGCCGTATCTGATTCCAGGGTCGATGGGTGTGGATGCTTTCCGCGACCTCGGCAAACGCAAGGTCAAGGTCACGATCCTGACCAATTCGCTGGCGGCCACCGACGAGCCGCTGGTGCACACCGGCTACGCGCGTTACCGCGTGGCTATGCTCAACGCCGGCGTCGATCTCTACGAATTGAGCCCCACGCGCACGCAACGTAACCGCCGACTGGGATTCATCGGCGCGTCGCTGGGTCGGTTGCACGCGAAGACCGCGGTGATCGATCGCTCGCTGGTTTTCATCGGCTCGATGAATCTCGACCCGCGCTCGGCCACCAAGAACACCGAGCTCGGCATGATCGTCGAAAGCCCGGATCTGGCAAAGGAAGTGCTGCGCGTGATCCACATCAGCAAGCTGCAGAGCGCTTACCGCGTGCGCATTCGCGCCGATCGTCAAGGACTCGAATGGCTGACGATGGACGACGAGAAGGAAGTCGTGCTGACCGAGGAGCCCGACTCCTCGTTCTTTCTGCGGCTGCAGAATTTTCTGCTCGCGCCGTTCATTCCGGAAGATCAGCTTTAAGCGTTCATAACGATTACCGGCGCAGCTCGACCGCTTTGCCGTGAGGTGTTGCGCGCGCGGCAGCGTCCCATTCGTCCGCGCGTCGCTGCAGTTCCTGCTCCCGCACGACCCCTTTTTTTGCCACTAGCTTTTCGAGAGCGGCGAGCCAGTACTCGTAGTAGTGACTGCCGTCATCAGGGTCTCCGTGCGCGGCCGCTGCAGCGAGCTCCGCGGCGAGGGCGTCGGCCCATTCGCTCCAAGTGAACACGCCGGCGGCGTGCAGTGAAAGCGTCATCGCAAACGCCTGCGCCTCCCACGGCGCCTTGAACACCGGCCCTTCGTCATCGCGCGGCAAGGCATGCAGCGCGCCGAGGTCCAAGTCAGGCGGGATCGAGGTGGTCATCCCAAAGATCCACGAAGATGTGATCGCGAGCCGAGGCCTCGGCGCCCCACAGCTCGCGCGCGGTAAAGCGCACGCTGTAGCAGTGCTGCGGCTTTTTGTCGCGGCTCATGGCGTGCGTGTCGGCGAAGATGAACACCCCGTGATCGCGGTCGATCACCCCACGCCGGCCACGCGCGTAGCGCGGAAGCCGGGTATGCCCGGTCGGATGGATATTGCGAGCGACGACGCGGTCACCCGCTCTGAATAGCGGCGCCACGTCTTCGTCGAGCCGTGCCGCGCGGCGTTTGCGCAGCAGCGCCTCGACTTCGGGCGCTCGCACAGCACACGCATCGCTCTTAGCGTCGGCGTGTCCTGCTTGCAGCTCTTGTGCGGTCACAAGCTCCTGCTCAACGAGCAGCTTCTGCAGGCCGAACAGCCAGTGCTCGTAGTACGTCGTCGCGAGGTATTCAGCTGGCGGCATTTGCTCACGCGCGTAGCGGCTCATGTCGATGTTCCACTTACCGTGGAAACCGGACGCGAGGGTCAAAGCGAACATGCGCCTTTCCCAGTGCGAGTGGAAGACGGGCTCGTCGTGCTCGATCTCGACCGGCCCGAGACCGTGCATGCCCCCCAGGTCGTGCGCACCGTTCATCAGACGGTCCGCGCGGGCACAGTCGCTTCCGCGACGCCAATCATCGCGTCGCGCGAGACGATCTGCGCCAGTTGTTCCTCTGTCCAGTCCTCGGTGCCCGCTGGACGTTCAGGCAGCACGAGGTACCGCAGTTCGGCAGTCGAGTCCCATACGCGTACCTCGACGTCCTCGGGAACTTCGCTCCCCAGTTCCTTCAGCACGCCGCGGGGATCGATCACGGCACGCGCCCGGTACGGCGCGGCTTTGTACCAGACGGGTGGCAGCCCAAGCACGGGCCACGGATAGCAGGAGCACAGAGTGCAGACGACCACGTTGCGAACCTTGCGCGTGTTTTCGAGCACCACCATGTCCTCGCCCTGACGCCCGAAGAAGCCGAACTCTGCAATCGCGTCGCCGGCATCAGCGAGCAGGCGTTTCCGGTACGCGGGATCGACCCAGGCGCGAGCCACGACGCGGGCGCCGTTGCGCGGGCCGACCTTTGTCTCGTAGGTGTCGATCAGCTCGTCGAGCGCCTGCGGATCGACGAGACCTTTTTCGGTCAGCAGAGACTCGAGCGCCTTTACGCGCAGCGCGGGGCCGGAGAGCGGACGGTCGTGCTCGTGACCCTCGTCGCCGTGATGATGGTGTTCGTGATCGCTCATTTAGGAGGCCGCAGCGCTTGCAAGAAACACTACTCCGACCGCACCGACCACGGCGCCCACGGCAGACGAAACCGGACGCGCGCGATGCGCGCCCATCGCCAACAGGCGTCGATGCAACACCAACGCCGCCATCCCGATACCAAGCTGAACAAAACAAAAACCCATCAGGTAGCCGCCCAATGGCATCGGCTCCGCGCCGAATATCGATTCGGCGTAGGCGTGTCCGTGCAGTACTCCCGCGAGTGTCAAGCAACCGACCAGCCAGGAGAGCGCGATAGGGCGGTCGCTGATGACCACGGTGCCGATCAGGACGACTGATAGTGCCACCGCCGCTTCGCCTCCCGGCAGATTCAACTGCGCCAAATGCAGCACGGCGCCTAGCAGGCTTCCCAAGGTGAAGGCGACCATACCCCACATCCCACGCTTGATTAGACCCAGAAGAAATCCTGCCGCAATGATGAACGCCAGGTGATCAGCGCCAATGACTGGGTGGGCAAGCCCCGATAGAAGACCTTGCGCGAAAGTCTGCGGCAGTTGGTCCTCCATGAAGTGATGAGCCCAGGTCAAGCCGGGCAGCAACGAGAGCGTGGCCATGGGGGCGGCCCGGCGTGCGCGAAACCAGCGCAGCGCAACCGAAGTACAGCGCACGGAACGAGTTCGAGTCATTTGAATATGATTTGCATCTTAGACGACGAGCCCTTGCTTCGTTGCTAATCCTAGTTGAACAATTACTGCTATCACTCCAGCTTGCCGATCCGCTTCACCGCCTCGGTCATCACCTGTGCGTCGGCTTTCCAGTACGCGGCGAACTGCGGCGCATCCATGTACTCGATCGGGCTGCCCGCATTCAATATCGTTTGTTGCAGCGCTGGATCGCTCGTCAGCTTGCGCAGCGTCGTGCGCAGCTTTTCGATGACAGCGTCCGGCGTCGAAGCGGGCGCGAACAGCGCCGACCATTGAGCGAACTGCACGTTGTATCCACGCTCTTTTAGGCTGGGCACCCCGGGTAGTGTCGCCAAGGGTGCGTCACCCCAGTGCGCAAGCGCGCGCAGCCGGCCGGCGCGGATGTGCTGCACGACGCTTGCCGGGCCGCTGGAGATCGCGTCGACATGCCCACCGAGTAAAGCGACGACGGCGGGCCCTGCGCCGGCGTATGGAATATGGATCATTCGAAAGCCGGCGGCGGACTTCAGCATCTCCATCGGCACGTGCATCGTCCCGTAGTTGCCCGAGCTGCCGTAGTTGTAGGCCGCGGGTTTACCCCGCGCATCGTTGACGAAATCTTCGAGCGTGCGCCAGGGCGAATCCGCGCGAACGACCAGGACCGTCGGATCGGCGGTGATGCGACCGATGGGCTTGAACTGGTCGAGCTGGAACAACGGCTTGCGTTCGAGAATCTTGTCGGCCTCGGGCAGGATCGAGATCGACGACAAGCTCAACAGCAACGTATAGCCGTCACCGGCCGCGCGCGCGGCGTGGCCGATGCCGACCGCACCGCCGGCGCCGCTCTTGTTATCGATTACAACGGGCTGCTTCAGCTCGCGCGCCATTGCCTCGGCCACCGGCCGCGCCACCGTGTCTGCGACGCCGCCGGGCGGGAACGGAACGACCAGCGTAATAGTTTTGTCCGGATATTGCGCATGCACCGCGCCCGCAGCCAGCGAGCATGCCAAAAGCACAAGGCATTGTTGCAATGAGCGACGCATACATCCTCCCCTGATCATGTGCCAATGCTAGCGCCAAGCACTCAACCCTCACGATTCGAGTCTCCGAAACGGCCTATGAAGAGCGCGCGTTCGACGGTTTCCGCGCGTACTACCGCTAAGTGCCGCGTCGAAGTTCGCAGCGTGCCACGTTGAACCAGAATTGCTACTACGCCGCCAAGCACAAATTCAAAAGGCTGCCCGACGCTGTATCGCTGGTGTAAGTTCGCTTTTCCCGCAACGACTACTGCGTATGGCTGCCGCCTCGATCACCTCCGCTCCCTCACCGACGTACCTTTACTACCGCCACGCGCTGTCGGTGCGCATCATGCATTGGACGAATTTCATCGCGCTCACTATTTTGTTTATGAGTGGGCTGCACATTTTTAACGCCCACTCGGCGCTTTACTGGGGTGACTCGTCGTACTCGGGTCGTCCGCCGCTGTTCGAGATCACTGCGCGCCAGCGCGCAAATGGTGAACCGGTTGGAGTTACGCGCGTGTTCGGGCGCGAGTTCGACACCACTGGGGTACTCGGCGTGTCCAAGTATGCGAACGGTGAGATCAATCAGCATGCGTTTCCTGCGTGGGCCACGATTCCCGGCGGCTACTCGCTTTCAATGGCGCGTGACTGGCACTTCTTTTTCGCGTGGATATTCGTGCTCAATGGTGTGGCGTACGTTTTCTATTCCTTATTCAGCCGCCACTTGAAGCGCGATCTGGCGCCCACCGGCAGCGAGCTGCGCCAGATCGGCACGTCGATCGTCGATCACGTCAAATTCAAGCACCCGAGTGGTGAGGAAGCGAAGCGCTACAACGTATTGCAGAAGCTCGCATATCTGAGCGTGATCTTCGTTTTGCTGCCATTGGTCATTCTCGCTGGATGGGCAATGTCGCCCTGGCTCAACTCGCTGATTCCCGGCTGGACCGATTGGCTCGGCGGGCGGCAATCGGCGCGCACGATTCACTTTATCGTAGCGTGGCTGCTGTTCCTATTCCTCGCCGTGCACGTGTTCGAAGTGATCATCAGCGGCTTCTGGAATCACATGCGGTCGATGATTACCGGCCGGTATCGAATCAAGACGGAGGCCTGACATGAGATCAGCCGAAGAATCAAAACGCCGTTTCCTTCTCGGCGCAGGTGGCCTGAGCGCGCTGCTTCTCACCGGGTGCGATCGGCTATCGGAAACGGAATGGTTTCCGAAAGTGTTGCGCACGCATGAAACGCTGAGCCGCAGCGTGCATCAGCTGCTCGGATCACGGCCATCGATGGCGCAGGAATTTACCGAGGCTGATGTATCGCCGTTTTTTCGCAGCAACGGCACCTCGATGCCTGAGGGTGAGGAGTACAAGGCGCTCGTCAAAAGTGGCTTCGCGAATTGGCAGCTCGAAGTCGGCGGACTGGTCGAAGAGCCGACGAGGCTGTCATTGGCCGAACTGCGCGCCATGCCGCGCCGCACCCAGATCACACGCCACGACTGCGTCGAAGGCTGGAGCGCGATCGGTAAGTGGACGGGCGTGCCACTATCGAACGTCCTGGCGTTGGTGAAGCCGCGGCCGAAGGCGCGCTATGTCGTTTTCCATTGTGCCGATGCGATGGGTGGCAGCCTGACGCCCGAGTACTACTACGAGAGCATCGACATGGACGATGCGCTGCATCCGCAGACGATCCTTGCGTACGGATTGAACGGCAACGATCTTCCGATACCGAACGGCGCGCCGATCCGCCTGCGAGTCGAGCGGCAGCTCGGCTACAAGCATGCCAAGTACGTGATGCGCATCGAACTGGTGGAAAGCTTTGCGAACATCGCCGGCGGCCAGGGCGGTTATTGGGAAGATAACGGCTATCAGTGGTACGCCGGCATTTGAGGCTATGGCCGCTTCTATTGATGGCGGTCTACGGCGTGATGGCGCAACCGCCACGTTGGATGACAGCAAGCGTGCGGCGCTCACCAATCGCGGCTCGGTCGTCATCGTCAAGTGCGAGCGGCCTGCACCGTGGCCGCTGCCGTGTTGCGTCTGCTCGGCGCATATGAGCCGCTACCGCTCGATGCCCGGATCATCACCCTTGAATTAGGCGAGATTCCCCTATGCGATTACTTCATACGATGCTGCGGGTTGGCGATCTGCAGCGATCAATTGATTTCTATACTAAGTCGATGGGCATGCAGCTGCTGCGCACGACTGACCGCCCTGAACAGAAGTACTCACTCGCGTTTGTCGGCTTTGCCGAGGAGTCGCAGCAGGCAGCGATCGAGCTGACGTACAACTACGGCGTGACAAGTTATGAAATTGGCACCGGCTACGGCCACATTGCGATCGGGGTTGAAGACATCGAGGGTGTCTGCGAGCGCGCCAGGACCGCCGGTGGCCAGGTGACGCGCGAGCCGGGCCCCGTCAAGGGCGGCACCACCGTAATCGCGTTCGTGCAGGACCCGGATGGCTACAAGATCGAGCTGATCAAGTCGGCAGGATGAACCGATGCGCGGCTCAGATGTCGCGTCGCGCGACCTAGTGCTGCATCACAATAAAAGGCTACGCACTTAGCGCCGTGTCGGGCGAATAGCCGCATCACGCTTGGCCTGCTGCCGCATTGACCTCCGCCGGGTCAACACCGAGTTTGCGCGCGGCTTCAAGAATCTCTTTCCATGTGATTGCGTCGACTGGAACTCCGAGTGCGGTGCGTTGCGCGCGCATTTCACGCTCGGGTTCGCCCGCGATGCGCACCGGCTCGAAGCCTTCGCGCGCCGGCGATGCTTTGACCCAGTCGACAAACGCTAGCGTTTCCCGCTCGAAGGTTGATCGGTCCGCGAGCGCCGTGGGGTCGATCAGCACGGTCAGCATGCCGTTCAGAATGCGTTTCTTTGTCACATCTTCGGAGTGGTGCGTCATGCCGGCGGCGAGTGCGCCACCGAGCAGCTCGCATAGCAATGCCAGGCCATAGCCCTTGTGCTCGCCGAAGGCGAGCAGTGCACCGAACGGCGGATTAACGCCGAAGCGCGGCTCGCGCGTGGGACGCCCCTGATCGTCAAGCAGGGAGTCGGGCGGCACGAGCTCGCCCTTGTTAAACGCGACACGCGTTTTGCCTTGCGCCAGCACGCTCGTTGCGAAGTCGAGAATCACCGGCTTGTTTCCAGTAATCGGAATCCCGGCGGCGAACGGATTGGTACCAAAGCGCGCATCGGCGCCGCCATAGGGAGCGACGATGCTCCGTGCGATCACGTTCACGAAATGCAGCGAAACTAGACCGGCCCGGGTGGCCTGCTCAGCCCACGCGCCGATGCGCCCCAGATGGTGTGAGTTCCCCAGGGCCACGATGCAACTGCCATGCTGCAGCGCCCGCGCGATGCCGAGTTCCATCGTCTCGCGCCCAATGACCTGACCAAAACCGGCGCCGCCATCGAGCCGAAGCAATGTTCCCGCGTCGAGCGCGGTTTGCACGTGGCGATTCGGAACGAGGCCGCCTTGCTGGTACGCCTCGACATAGCGAGGCAGCATGCCGATTCCATGCGAATCGTGGCCGGTCAAATTGGCTTCGATCAAGTTGTCCGCCACCGCGTCGACTTCGGCTTGCTCGCTTCCGAAGCCGCGCACCACCGCACGTACTGCGCTGTGCAGGCGGTTGAGGTCGATCAAGTGCAATTCGCTCATAAGGTCTCGTTATGATTTTTTGGTTGAGCGGAACGAGATCGAATCGTAGACTGCACAATAGGTTTAATAAAAGCACACATAGGAGGAGACATGGTTGACGGACGGCGTGTCGTTATTTTGGGGGCATTCGCAGCGGCGATCACACTGGTGTCCGCGCCGGGGCTTGCGCAAACCGCCGCGTCTAACTGGCCGAACAAGCCGATTCGTTACATCGTGCCGTTTGCACCTGGGGGCACCACCGATATCCTTGCGCGCACGATCGGTGAACGTCTTGGCGCTGCGCTCGGCCAGCCCATCGTCGTCGATAATAAGCCTGGGCAGGGCGGCTCGATCGGTGCCGCCGAACTGGCGCGCGCGGCGCCCGATGGTTACACGATTGGCGGCGGTACCATCAGCTCGCACGCGATCAACGCCACGTTGTACGACAAGCTGACGTACGACCCGGTCACGAGCTTTGCGCCGATCACGCTGTACGCGACGCAACCGAATGTTCTGCTGGTTCACCCAAGCGTGCCGGCGAAGAACGTGCGCGAGTTCATTGATCTCGTAAAGGCCAACCCGGAAAAATATTCGTTCGGCTCCGCCGGCAACGGCACCTCGCAGCACATCTCGGGCGAGCTGTTCAAAACGATGGCGGGCGTCAAGATGCAGCACATTCCTTATCGTGGCAGCGGCCAGATGATGCCGGAGCTGCTCGCCGGCACGGTGCCGGTTGCTTTCGACAACATCGCAACTGCGGTTCAGCACGTCAACGCAGGGAAGCTGCGCGCGCTGGCGGTGACGAGCGCCACGCGCTCGATCGTTTCGCCCGACGTGCCAACGATGGCCGAAGCAGGGCTCGCGGGCTATGACATCAGCTCGTGGCAGGCTGTGTTTGCACCGGCCGGCACGCCGCCGGCGATCGTCGACCGTCTCTACACCGAGATCGCGCGCATTCTGAAAACACCGGACATTCAGAAGCGGCTCGGAGACCTGGGTCTGAACATTGTCGAGATGACTCCGGCGCAACTCACTGCGCTGATCAAAAGCGATGTGCCGCGCCTCGGCAAGATCGTCAAGGACAGCGGCGCGCGCGCTGATTGATAGCTACGCACCGAAGACAGGTTCGGGCAGCCCGCGAACCCCGGGAACGCACGCAAACAAACTTCCCGCAAGCGGCTGTTCGGGCCAGTCCGCCTGAGCGCCGCTGCGGCGGATGGTCGTAATGAACAACGTGTCCAGGCGCGGCCCTCCAAACGCACACATCGACGGCCACTTTACGGGCAGCGTCAC
>Ga0183260_10000489_pt1 | contig 33444 bp, 35 predicted proteins | sample AntDrymUQ4972206_2_FD_129768 | JGI IMG/M metagenome (GOLD analysis project Ga0183260, IMG submission 129768) | Polar desert sand microbial communities from Dry Valleys, Antarctica - metaG UQ497 (22.06) (version 2) (version 2) | ecosystem: Environmental > Terrestrial > Soil > Desert | place...
CACCGGTCTGCTGCGCTCCGGCGGCAAACAGGTCTCGGGGAGCCTCAGTATGCGCAGCCTCAAACTCTCTTCCCTCGACGACGTTAGTCGCCCGGAGCTGCGTGCCTTGGTGGCCGCCGCCATCCGTCACCTGGTTGCCCGCTCTGGTGATTGAGCCGCGGCGCCGCCTCCCTCCGGCAACGGCAGACCCAGCCCGAAACGCGCCACCGGCGTTTCGCCGCAGCATGCGGTGTCCAGACCATCCAACGGCCAGCCGTTGTGTGCACAGGCTCGATAACGCTCGTTCACGCGGCCACCAAACCTAAGCGTCGTACTTGTATCCCAGCCCACGGACGGTGACGAGAAACCGAGGATTCGCCGGGTCTTCCTCAATCTTCGCGCGCAGCCGCTTGACATGGACGTCGAGCGTCTTGGTGTCACCGACATAGTCGGCGCCCCAGACTCGATCGATGAGCTGCCCTCGGGTCAAGACGCGCCCAGCATTGCGCAAGAAAATCTCGAGCAGTTCGAACTCCTTCAGAGGCAGCCGGACCTCCGAACCATTGACCGTGACCACATGACGCTCCACATCCATCCGCACGCCACCCACCTCCAAAGTGGCCGGCGAAAGGTCCGGTTCGGCACGTCGACGAAGCACCGCTCGGATGCGGGCGACCAGCTCGCGTGGGCTGTAAGGCTTGGTCACGTAGTCGTCGGCGCCGAGCTCGAGGCCCACCACCTTGTCGACCTCTGCGTCCTTCGCGCTGACCACAATCACGGGAACACTCGAGGTCTGGCGCAGCTGCCTGCATACCTCCGTGCCGTGCAGGCCGGGCAACATCAGGTCGAGCAAGACAATGTCAGCTCCGTTACGGGCGAACTCGTCGAGGGCTGTTCGGCCGTCGCCGGCGACGGCGACCTCGAAGCCCTCCTTGCGCAGCATGTAGGCCAACGCCTCGCTGTAGCTCTCTTCGTCTTCGACGACGAGGACTCGGGTCACACTGCCTCCTGCGGCTGAGTGTCAGGGACGTGGTGAGTCTCGCCGAGCGACCGGGTTGAATCGGCGAGGGTCTCGGCCCGGGCACGCGGGGTCTCAGCGTTGTATGCCGGCAAGGACAGCGTGAAGGTGGAGCCCTGCCCTTCGGCGCTCCACACTCGAACGTCACCACCATGCGTCGCGAGTACATGCTTGACGATGGACAGACCTAGACCGGTCCCTCCGGTTGCTCGGGCCCGGGCTGGGTCAACGCGGTAGAAGCGCTCGAAGATTCGGTCAATTTCGGCGTGAGGGATTCCGACACCCCTGTCCGTGACCGCAATCTCTACGCGCGACTCCACGTCACGCACCGATACGGTGACGTGACCGCCTTCAGGGCTATAGGCGATTGCGTTCTCGACGATGTTGCCGAGCGCGACCACGAGCTGATCCAGATCGCCCATCACCCGGCATTCGTGGGCACCCGCGAACTGCAGTCCGATTCGCTTGTCCGCAGCATCGACGCGTACCCGGTCGATCGCCCGCTCGACAACCGTGTCGACGGAGACAGGGTCGGCCTGCTCAAGGGGATCGTCACTTTGCAGGCGGGAAAGCTCGATGACCTGCTGGACGAGCCGGGTCAACCGCTCGCTTTCGATCCGCATGCGTGCGGAGAAGCGTTGAACGGCCTCAGGGTCGTCGGAAGCCTCGGCAACCGCCTCCGCCAACAGGTTGAGCGCACCCACCGGCGTTTTGAGCTCGTGGCTCACATTGGCCACGAAGTCGCGTCGGATGGCGTCGACCTGGCGCTCTCTGGTCCGATCCTCGACGAGAGCCAGGACGAGTTGACCGCCGAGAGGAGCCGCGCGAGCGGTGACGTGAGTGACAACCCTGCCGCGACGGCGACGCAGAGCCAACTGCTCCTCACGGATCTGCCCGTCGACGCGAACCCGGCGTACCAAGTCGAGCAGCTCACCCGCCGCCACGCGACTGCCGGTGACCAGGCCGAGCATCTGCGCAGGTGCACTCGCTCGGATGACCTCGTCCTTCGGCCCCACGACAAGAGCCGGCGAGCGGAGTACAGAAAGCACGGAAGCGACACCCTCGGGCAACTGCGGAGCCGGCTCGACCGCCACCTGCGGCTCGCGGCGGTTGCCGATCCATGCTCGCATCGCAAACGCGGCGGCGAGTGCGCCTACCACCGCTCCCACGATCGAAGCGGCCCACGGATCCATGACTTCGATCGTACGCAGTGGAACAGGGCCTGCCACTAGTCGAAAGCTGGCTTCCACCAACAGGTTCTGTGACTGTTCATGTTCCGTTAACCCCGACACCCCACCGATTAACCGCTCCTGTCTACGGTAGAGGCATGCGAGATCAGTATCGGCAGCAACTTGACTCGGTCCTGACCGAATTGGTCCAGATGACTGAGGAAGTGCGCGCTGCTCTTTCTCAGGCCACCACCGCCCTGCTGACAGCAAACGCCGCCTTGGCCGAGGAGGTCATCAGTGGTGACCTGGCCATCGACGAGTCGCGCGAGCGGATAGAGGACGACAGCTTCGACATATTGGCGCGGCAGAGTCCGGTAGCCGGTGACCTGCGCATGCTGGTCGCCTCGTTGCGAATGGTCGCCGACCTCGAGCGGATGGGAGACCTTTCGGTGCATGTCGCCAAGGTGGCCCGGCTTCGCTACCCCACGTCCGCCGTGCCACCCAGTCTGGTCGGCACCATCGAGCAGATGGCACAGACCGCTGACGAAATGATTGCCTCTGCGGCGGAGATCGTCGCCTCCCGCGACGTCGACGCCGCACGTGAGCTCGAGGCAGCCGACGACACCATGGACCTGCTGCGTGAATCCATGTTTCGCATCTTGCTCAGCCCCTCGTGGAGCGACGGGGTCGAGCCGGCCGTCGATATGGCGCTGCTCGGCCGCTATTACGAGCGGATCGGTGATCATGCCGTGTCCATGGGGCGCAAGATCGTCTTCCTCGTGACCGGCCAGCATCCCGCTCCCGTTTGAGCTCGTGTCACCTCGCGCGGCGTATTGGACTGCGCCGACTCATGCCCGGACGGTGGCCGACCGTGAATCGCCGCGGGACGCGCGGTTGAACTGACGGCGCACGGAACCGCAGTGAATCTCCGCCAGATGTGCAGCGTCCCGAACCGGGGTGAATCTCGGCCAGATAGCGGCGCAGGGTGAGCGATACAGTGCGCGCATGACTGACGCGGCTTACCGTCTCGTACTCCTGCGCCACGGCGAAAGTGACTGGAACGCGAAGAACCTCTTCACCGGTTGGGTGGATGTCGGCCTCACTGACAAGGGGCGGGTAGAGGCCGATCGTGGGGGCTCACTGCTCATGGAGGCTGGAGTTCAGCCCGACGTACTTCACACATCGGTGCTGCGACGGGCCATCCAAACTGCCGAGCTGTGCCTGGACAGGGTCGACCGGCACTGGGTCCCGGTCCGCCGGTCCTGGCGGCTCAACGAACGCCACTACGGTGCGCTGCAAGGCAAGGACAAGAAGGCCACGCTTGCGGAGTACGGCGAGGAGCAGTTCATGCGGTGGCGCCGTTCCTACGACACCCCACCACCTGCAATCGAGGACTCCGATGAGTTCAGCCAGTACGGGGATGCTCGCTATGGCGGCCTGCCCGACGAGATCGTGCCGCGCACGGAGTGCCTCGCCGATGTCGTCCATCGCATGCTGCCCTACTGGTACGACGCGATCGTCCCCGCCCTACGCACCGGCGCGACTGTGTTGGTCGTAGCGCACGGGAACTCGCTGCGAGCACTCGTCAAGCATCTCGACGACATGTCCGCCGAGGCGGTCGTTGGGCTCAACATTCCGACCGGTATCCCCCTGCTCTACGACCTGGACGCCGACATGCGCCCCGTCACCCGGGGCGGGCAATACCTCGATCCCGAGGCCGCCGCGGCCGCCATCGAAGCGGTCAAGAACCAGGGCCGCTGACCAAGGCCGAACGCTGCACCGCGTCTTAAGAGTCGTCTCCTGACCGGAGTACGGCGAGCCGCGTTGCGCGATCATTACGGCCGCACAACCGTGCACATGAACGAGAACGAACAGAGCGCATCGCCTACCGTGTGCGCGCCCACAACGGTTCATATGAACCACTGCACGACCATATTCGGCCCGATCGGCCCCACAACCGTTCACGTGCTCGGAAACGTCCCCTCTCTGCACTCACAACAGTTCATATGAACGACCGCACGGCCAGATTCGGCCCGATCGGCCCCACAACCGTTTATGTGGGCGGCAATGATGAGCACTTCGTCACACGCTGAACCGAAAACTGGAGGAGTTACTCAGCAGGGAAGTGAGCCGTCCATTCCGCGCGCAACCGGCGGGGCAGCGTAGGACAGCCGCGCTCTTTGAGGGCGGTGCGGATGCGTGACAGGGTCCGGGCGGGCTCCTTGAAAATGCCTTCCGCGGTCACGACGAGCAATCTCCAATCTCCCCGGTCGAGCAGTTCTCGTCGTTCGAGGTCGCGTCGCCATTGCAGCGAGTCTTCGGCGTGCTGGCGACCGTCGTACTCAATCAGCAGTTTCAAGCCTGGATAGCTCAGGTCGAACCGCATGACGATGTTGCCCTGGCTGTCACGCACAGCGTGGTTGACCTCTGGCTCCGGAAGTCCGGCCAGCACGATCAACAAGCGGAGCCGCGTCTCCATGGGTGAGTCCACGCCGTACCGCACGAGACCTGCGGCCCGGCGAGCTCTCGCTGCACTGCGTCCGACAGCCGCTTTCGCCTTGGCCACTAGTTCTGGTGGGGTCACCAACTTCAGTCTGGTCATGGCGTCGCCAACAGCCACCAAGTCGACGAAATCAAGAATCTCTGCGAGCGCAACGAACGTCTCCAGTGCCGAGGACACCCTGACACCCCGAACCTTGACCACTGTCGGTTGTGCCGGAGCTACGTGGCTCAATACACCTGCCCGATGACGCCGATCTCGCGCAGAAGCAACGCAGACGTGCTCGAGACCGGCCTTCGGGACCGGCAGTTTGTACATGCGGGCAGCAGTGAGATGGCTCGCATAGGCGCCAGCGGGGTGGAAGCACAGCGCTGCCGCGGCCCGTATACACGGGTCGTCGGGCACGCCGCTCGAGATGTAGACGCCGCGGAATATCCTGCGAAACCTTGAGCCCGCCAGGACCTGCGGATCAATGCCTGCTGCCACAGCATCAGCCCGGGTGAACGGGCGATGGATGTCCAAAACAGCCGGCGAATCGGGCATGTTCGGCGTACTTGCCAGCGGCGTGTGAAGGGAGGGTTGTGCAACCATCCCCGTACTGTGCCGAAAATTGGCATCCGCCGTGTGAGTTATCCACAGCCGCGGGGTCGCGGCAGGATAGCGGGCGCTACCGGGTCCGATTCCGGAATTGTTCATGTGCGCGAAAGCGGAGTCAGAACCTGCGACTTCGGTGCCACAACCGTTCACGTGAACCACAACACGGCCATGCTCCGCTCGCTCGGCCCCACAACCGTTCACGTGCGCGAAAGCGGGGGCAGGCCCCGCCTTGGGTTTCGGAGGGTGAGCGCAACACCTGATCGTGTGGAGGTGTCGGGAGGGGATGCTCTTGTTGGTCGCCCTGGGCTGCCGAAGCTCAGGTCTCAAACGCGCGCTCGCAATCGTTCACATGCGCGCAAGGGTCGCTCGCACCGCCGTAGCCCCCCGATCGTTCGCGTGCGCCGAGAGGTGAGCGCTTCGAGAGACGCTCAGCCGCGGGAAAGGCCTACCCTTCGTCTCCTCTCTCGAGCCAGCCACGGAAAGCTTCGAGGTTCCGCGTCGACTCGCCGCGGCTTCGGCGCCACTCCCACTCCTTGCGAATGGACGAGGCAAACCCGAGCTCAAGGATCGGATTGAAGGACTCGTCGGCAGAGGTGAGGGCCGATCCGAGGAGGTGGTCCAACTCATCCTCCGTGACAGCGGAGAGCGGGAGGCGGCCCTCGAGGTAGATGTCGCCGTTATGGTCGATCGCGAAGGCGACGCCTCCCAGTCTCAGGTTGCGGCTCAGCAACCAGCGGTAGACGCCCGCGTGGTTTTCGTCAGGGTTACGGCATACGAACGCGTGAACTGCCAATGAGTGATCGCCCACCACCAGCTGGCAAGGCGTCGACAGCTTTCGCTCCCCCGGCAGGTCGAACACAAAGATGCCGGGGCGAGGTGAGGCGAACTCCAAGCCACCGGCGGCAAGAACTTTCTGGACGACAACCAGGGCCGTCTCTCGAACCGACGTGCGCCTCGGTGGCTGCGATGGGGACGCCGGCATCAGCCAACGCTAACCGAAGACACGGAACCGGCCCTATGTGGCGAAGACACGGAGCCGGCCCTACCTAGCGAGAAGGCACGGAACCGGCCCTATGTGGCAAGCGCCAACGGTTCGGCCTCCATCAAGACCGCAGCGGCTTGGTAGGCCTCGAGCGTGCGAGTCGACGTGCGGGCCCATCCGAACTTGGATGCGTGCACCGCGCCGGCAGCACCAAGGCGACGGAGCTCGGCATCGTCTGCGAGAAGCCGGCCGATCACGGCAGCGTAGTCGGCGGGGTCGTGGCCCGGCACGAGAACTCCCGTCTCACCGTCGACCACCGCGGTCGCCAACCCACCCACGTCGGCAGCGACTACAGCTGTCCCGCAGGCTTGCGCCTCGATGGCCACCAACCCGAAGGACTCGTTGTACGACGGCACGACCACCAGCGACGCTGCCCGGTAGTAGTCGGCCAGCCGAGACTGTTCGACTGGTGGTACGAACAAGACGACGTCATCGATGCCCAGATCCGCGGCAAGCTCGAGCAGCGAGTGGGGCGCATCGAGTCCACTGCCTGACGGCCCCCCCACGATGGGCACAACGAGCCGCTTCCGCAGGTCCGGCTGGCTCCGCACGAGTTGGGCAGCGGCCTTCAGCACCACGTCGGGCGCCTTCAGCGGCTGGATTCTTCCCGCGAACAACAGCACCAACGCGGTCGGCGGGAGGCCAAGGCGGTGCCGAGCTGCGGCCTTTCCAGCCGGCTCCGGCCAGAAAACCCCGAGGTCGACACCGGGTGTGATGACCCGAACGCGCTCGGGCTCAGCGCCGTACAGCTGTTGAAGCTGGTCCCTTTCCGTTGACGTGCTGGCGATGATGAGGTCCGCTGCCTCGACCACCTGTTCCTCGCCGATGATCCGTGCCGTCGGTTCTGCGGTGTCGCCCTCAGCAAGCAGCGAGTTCTTGACCTTGGCCATGGTGTGCATGGAGTGCACCAGCGGCACTCCCCAACGATCGCGTGCAAGAGCGCCCACCTGACCCGAAAGCCAGTAGTGGGAGTGGATGAGGTCGTAGTAGCCGGGCTCCTGGGTCGCCTCGGTGCGCAAGACCTCGCGTGCGAAGGTGCACAGCTGGGCGGGAAGCTCACCCTTCGTGAGTCCCTCGAGGGGGCCGGCAATGACGCGACGTACCACGACACCGGGCGTGAGCTCGACGGCTGGATCAAGACCGCTGGAAGTGGCGCGAGTGAAGATGTCCACCTCGATTCCGGCGGCGGCGAGTTGGCGAGAGAGCTCGACGATGTAGACGTTCATCCCGCCGGCGTCACCGGTGCCCGGTTGGTCGAGCGGACTCGTGTGCACGCTCAGCATCGCCACGCGACGAAGCGACTTGTAGGGTCGCAAGAGCGCGGGACCATCGGGCAGAGTGCGGAGCATGGGGGATACCTCCGAGACAACTCAACTACCTGCCGGTCCACCGTATTTCCCAAACCCCGAATGTTTCACCTCACCTGGTGATAAGGCGCGCCGAGCGGTGGTCGAGTGGCGACTCCCCGCACTGAAGTTATGCCCCACTTTGGGCTGTAGACCTGCCAGACTCCGACTTGCCCGCAACCTGGGCTGCCACTGCGACCTCAGGACCAGACCGGTGGCCAGCGAAAATTATCGCGGCTCCACTCAACCGACAGGGCTCGGAGCGGCGTTTGAAGTACGAGAGGCCGCAAGCAGCACCTAACCAGGTGGACTGCAGGATTGGCCGCCAAGGAGGCGAAGCATGTTGGCGCCACAGCCATCAGCCGGTTGGGTCGGCAGCGACCGGGCCGAGCCGTACGACGAAGAGGCCGACTTCGACGAGTTCATGAACGCCCAGTGGGGACCACAGTTTCGGACGGCGTACCTCCTGACCGGCGACTACCAGCTCGCCGAGGACCTGCTGCAGACGGCCTTCGCGAAGGTGTTCCGGTCGTGGTCAAAGGTGTCCCGGATGGGACAGCCCGCGGCCTACACGCGCAAGATCGTGACCAACCAGGCTCTGTCGTGGTGGCGCCGCCGATCCTCGACCGAGATCCCGACCCAAGACATCACAAGCGGCAGCCACGCTGGCCACGAGGACCGGGTGACGCAGGCCAGCGTGGTCTGGGCCGCTCTGGCCACCTTGCCGGCCAGGCAGCGTGCCGTGATGGTGTTGCGCTACTACGAGGACCTGAGCGAAGCGGAGATCGCCGACACCCTCGGCATCAGCGCCGGCGCGGTCAAGTCGCACGCCTCCGCAGCTCGAGCGGCCCTGGCGCAGCGTCTCGGCTCCATCGGACATGACTTGACGACCAACGGAGACCCAGCATGAACATCGACGACATCCTGCGCACATCGGTCGACGACCTCGCCCGGAGCGTCACCCCACCCCCACCGGACCGACGCGGCGTGCGAGCCCGCGCTCGCTCAACCCAACGACGTCAGTGGGTCGCCGCAGCAGCCGGCACCGCGGCCGTCGTGGTGGGCGGGGTGGCGATCGCCAATGGTCTCCCCGACCAGACGTCCACCCCACCCACCAACGACCCCGACCCGAGGCCCACCACCGTCGTACCGGCGAACGGATCAGCCATCTGGGGCGAGGCGAAATCCGTTCACTTCGGCTCGAGGCAAGTGCCTGCGCCTGACGGCGTCTTCGGTTTCGGGCTCGTCGAAGGCGGAGCGGTCTACTCGACTGACAGCCGCGACGCAAAGGTGTTCTACCAGCCTGCGGACGGTTCCGATCCGAGGCAGATCGGGGACAATGCACAGGTTTCTCCAGGCGGCGATCCGGCGTCGGGACTGGCCGCGTGGTTCGAGGCGAACGGCAAGGAAGGGTCGCTCGTGGTGTATGACACGAAGATCGGCGAGGAGGTGGCGAGAACCAGCGTGCCACCTGCCCTGCGTCCTCAGGACAACATCATCTTCCCCGGCTTCGGCCCGGTGATCTCGCTCTCCCCCAGTGGCGTCTACTACCACGGACCCGGCGAAGAGATCTGGGTCTACCGCTGGAAAGACAGGGCTATACCAGAGTCCACCGGCCAGACCAAGGACGAGCTGTTCGACGTCGCGGGCGGTGTGACAGCGCAAGCCGGTAGCGCCGAGGGGACGGTCGAATTCGTCACCTCCGGCGGCACCACAGCGGTATCGGACCTCCCGCCCGGCGGCTACCTGAACTCCGACGGCAGCTTGTTCGCCAGCGTCGACATGAACGAAGGCGGCCTGTCCGGCATCGCGATCGTCGACACCAGCACCGGAGAGACTACGAGTCTCGATGTCTTTGGATCCGAAGGGCGACCAGGGTTGCTCTTCGGAGTCGGGTGGTCCACCGACGACACCTTGATGGTCAAGAACGACGCCGTGTCGGAGGAGTCCGGTGACACGAACTCGATTACCCAGGTGATCGCGTGCACCGCAACCACGGGCGGATGCGACGTGGTGGCCACCGTGAAGAAGCAGAGCTTCCTCGTAACGGTTCCTCTCAGCTGACAGTCGCGTCAGTGCTCCACACGGAGTCCGACTTGTCAGACGCTGAGCGCGCTATAGCCGCCGCAGCGTCTGACAAGTCGGGGATTCGTCGGAGAACTCAAGCGTAGATAGACTCGACGGGTCCGCTGAGGCGCGTTTTCTGCGGCATATCCCGATCGACAGGACGTTGGCTTCACCATGTCTGCTCCCCAGACCGAGCAAACCCGAGCACCAACCACGGCACTGACCCAGCAGCGCACCGATCTGCGCAACGTGGCGATCGTGGCGCACGTCGACCACGGGAAGACGACGCTGGTCGACGCCATGCTGTGGCAGTCGGGCGCATTCGGGGACCACCAGCACGTCGACGAGCGGGCCATGGACTCAGGTGATCTGGAGCGCGAGAAGGGCATCACGATCCTCGCCAAGAACACGGCAGTGAACTACAAGGGGCCGGCAGCCACCGAGGAGTCCATGACGATCAACATCATCGACACCCCAGGTCACGCTGACTTCGGGGGCGAGGTGGAGCGCGGCTTGTCCATGGTCGACGGCATCGTCCTCCTCGTCGACGCTTCGGAGGGACCGCTTCCCCAGACCCGCTTCGTGCTGCGGAAGGCGCTCGAGCAGAAGCTGCCGGTCGTCTTGGTCGTCAACAAAGTGGACCGGCCGGACTCGCGGATCTCCGACGTGGTCGAGGAGACTTATGAGCTCTTTATGGACCTGCTCGACGACACTCATGACCAAGACGCGCTCAACTTCCCGGTCGTCTACGCATCAGCGAGAGCCGGCCGCGCCTCGACCGCGCAACCGGCCGACGGTGCCATGCCCGAGGGCAAGGACCTAGAGGCACTCTTTCGCACCATCATCGAGACGGTCCCCGCCCCGACGTACGTCGAAGGAGCGCCGCTGCAGGCTCACGTCACCAACCTCGACGCCTCGCCCTTCCTCGGCCGGTTAGCTCTTTGCCGTGTCCACGAGGGCACGCTGAGGAAAGGCCAGACCGTGGCCTGGCTCAAGCGGGACGGGTCTCGCCAAAATGTCAAGATCACCGAGCTGCTGGTCACCGAGGCGCTCGAGCGCGTGCCGGGCACATCTGCCGGTCCCGGCGACATCATCGCGGTGGCGGGCATACCGCAGATCAACATCGGCGAGACGCTTGCCGACGCCGACAACCCAGTGGCGTTACCGCTCATCACTGTCGACGAGCCGGCGATCTCGATGACGATTGGCACCAATACGGCACCGCTCGCGGGCCGTGCCAAGGGCACGAAAGTCACCGCGCGGCTCGTCAAAGACCGCCTCGACAGGGAGCTGGTCGGCAACGTCTCGATCAAGGTCTTGGCGACTGAGCGACCCGACACGTGGGAGGTTCAGGGACGTGGCGAACTGGCCTTGGCCATCCTCGTCGAGCAGATGCGGCGAGAGTCGTTCGAGCTCACCGTCGGGAAGCCGCAGGTCGTCACCCGCGTCATCGACGGAAAGTTGCACGAGCCGGTCGAGCGTCTCACCATCGATGCGCCGGAGGAGCATCTTGGGGTCATCACTCAGCTGCTCGCGGTCCGGAAGGGCCGGCTGGAGCAGATGATCAACCACGGCACCGGCTGGGTCCGGATGGAGTTCCTCGTACCGGCCCGAGGGCTGATCGGTTTCCGTACCGAGTTTCTGACCGACACCCGCGGCACCGGGATAGCCCACCACGTGTTCGAAGACTACGAGCCTTGGGTGGGCGAGCTGCGTACCCGTTCGAGCGGCTCGTTGGTCGCGGATCGAGTGGGCGTCGCAACGTCGTACGCGATGACCAACCTGCAGGAACGCGGGACACTCTTCGTCGAGCCGGGCACCGAGGTCTACGAAGGCATGATCGTGGGGGAGAACTCACGAGCCGACGACATGGACGTCAACATCACCAAGGAAAAGAAGATGACAAACGTCAGATCCAACGCCGACGAGTTTGAGAAACTCATCCCCCCACGCAAGCTGTCGCTCGAGCAGTCGTTGGAGTTCTGTCGGGAGGACGAGTGTGTCGAGGTAACGCCTCATGCGGTTCGCATCCGCAAAGTGATCCTCGATCAGACCACCCGAGCCCGCGCGAACGCCCGCTCACGTCGCGGCTGACCCGCGGCTCCCGCGCCCGAGAGGTGCGGAGGCTCAGTCGCGCAGCCAGCGGAGCTACTCAGTCATTGAGGAAAGCGCCGATGAGAGCCCTTAGCTCTGCCCGAGAGGTCCAGGGGACACCGCCTGGGCCAAAGACCTTGCCCTGTGCGTCCGGAACTGCCTCCACCAGTTCATGTACAAGGCCACTTGGATGGGCCTCGTCGCCCTCTTGCCCGATCACCAGGACGGGGCACGAGATTCTTGCGAGCGCTGACTTGTCCTCCAGTGGACACATACGAGGGATGTCTCGCATCACCCGACGGACTGTTGGTTGGAGAAGACGCTCAGCCTGCTGGCGCGCCCACACCTGCACAACGCTGCGGGCTCTGAGATCCTCCGGCTGCTCAGCCAACAACTCGGCCGCCAAGCCCTCGGCATCATCTGCTTTTGCGTACGACGCCATCACGTCCACGCGGTGCAATGCGCGGCCAGTGCGAGGCTTGTCGAGGGCCGGGGGCAAGACGAGGACCAGCCGGTCAAAACTGGAAGGCTGAGAGGTGGCGGCTCGGAGCAAAGCCCCGGCGCCGAGCGAGACACCCAGCCCCCGCCGAGCGTCAAACGCATCGCGCACCGACAGCAGCTCCGCCTCGAGTGCGGCGTACGTCCACGGAGTCTCGGCGGCTACCGAGGTGCCGTGAGACCGGAAGTGGAAGAAGACGCGGGTACCGCGAACCCCTGAGCCGAAGGGCCGGGTCTCAGTGATCGAGCCTGCTAGGCCATGAGCGAACAGGGTCGCCGGCTCACCCGAGCCAGAGACCAAGACCTCCAGTGGCCCATCGGGACCGGGGACGTGCGCCACGTCAGCGGCGAGGCATCGAACGCAAGATGGGGCGCACGTCGGCGAGGTAGACGAAGGCTGCGACCGTGCCCACCAAGTTGAACAAGTCGATCGGGCTCCTTCGCAGGATGTGCAGCGCCAACGCCACTCCCAAAATGAGCAACCAGATGACTTTGGTTTGCTTCTCGGCCGCGACATATGAGGGGCTGCTGCGTACGACCGCGTCACCGAACGCGAACGCCTTCACCGCGAGCAGCAGGTACCAAAGAATGAGACTGACCCAGCGTTCCACGTCGAGGACGATGTAGGCGTTGATTGCAGTCTGCACTTGACAAGCCTAACGGGGCCGGCGGGCGCCTCCTGGCTTGCACACGGGTGAGCGGCGGTGGGAAGGCCGTGACGGTGCTTCGCAGCCCGTCAGTCGTCGCTGGGCTCCGAGGCTGCCTCCGCGGACTCTCCCCCGGCCGTTGGGTAAGCGGAAGGCTCTCCAGCGAGTTCAGGGGCCGGTGCAGCTTTTTTTGCCCTGGTAGTGCGCGGCTTCGCGGCCGAATGTGACGCCGTGGACTTCTTGGCTGATGTCTTCTTTATCTGGCCCGACGACGCGGTGTCAGGGGAGTCGTCATGAGCCGGCGTTGATGTCGTCGACAACGGCTCCGCAGCAAACGCGCCGTCACTCGGCTCGGGAGCAAAGGCGCCGTCACTGGGTAGGTCAACCAGGGCGCTGTCGCTCGGCTCGGGAGCAAACGCGCCGTCACTGGGTAGGTCAACCAGGGCGCTGTCGCTCGGCTCGGGAGCAAACGCGCTGTCACTGGGTAGGTCAACCAGGGCGCTCTCACTCGACTCGGGAACCAACGCGGTGTCGCCCGGCAGGTCCGTCACCAGATCGACCGTCGGTGCGTCGGTGGGCTGCTCGGCTTCGGCCTCACCCCACACTGGTTCCGCGGCGACGATGATGGGCTCATCGCCCAGATCTGCGGCCGGCTGCGACTGCTCATCGGTCGTCTCAGGGTGATTGCGTACCCGCTCAACGAGGATCCTTCCGCGGCTGGCCAGGTCGCCGTATGCGCTGACGGCGTTGCCCATGGCACCGCCCAGCACCGCCTGCGCCCTTTCCGGCAACGCCCTGACTTGCTCAGGTGCCGCCTTTACGTCGTGGGGGATCGTGCTGACCCGCGCCCGCAGGGTGGCCCGCGCCTGATCGCCCAGTTGCTTGGGGTCGAAGCCTCCGGTGCGCGCATGCAACTCGGAGCGCGTCTCGCGCAGCTTGGCTACGGCAAGGTCACCGGCACCGACGACCGCATGCAGAACAGTGGACTCGCTCAAAATCTTGTCGATCTCGTGGCGGGTCCGGTCGAGTTTCGCTGACATGGGGGGTCCTCCCTTGGGGCTAGGCGCGCTGCGTCGCTGGGTGTGGGTCAGTTGCGGTGTCGAGGTCAGTCGCCGAGTCGGCGTGAGGCGCCGAGTCGGAGTCCGCTGGGCTGTCGAGGTCCGATGCGGTGTCGAGGTCAGTTGCCGAATCGGACGCAGTCGCGTTGTCGGAGCCTGTTGAGGTGGGTTTGGGGGGCGGGGCCCCATGACTGTCTCGGCTGAAGGAGTTGTAGATGTCGAGCAGGACTTGGCGTTGCCGCTCGGTCAAGGTCGGATCGGCGAGGATGGCGAACTGCACGTCGCGCTCGCCCGCCTTGTCAGCGTCGAGAATCCCGGCCCGGACATAGAGCGTTTCTGCCGAGATACGCAAAGCCTTGGCCAACTGCTGCAGCACGTCGGCTGAGGGTTTGCGCAAACCTCGCTCGATCTGGCTGAGGTAGGGGTTCGACACCCCGGCCCGGTCGGCCAACTGACGAAGAGTCAACTGGGCCCCGCGGCGCTGCTCCAGCAGAAAGTCTCCGAGCGTTTGTGCCCGCTGGCTTACTCCCATGAGCTCCATGATGCTTGCAATAGCTAGCAAATGCAAGCAGGGAGCACGCGGATCAGGAGGCTCGGCTCGAATTCGCGCACATGCACGATTCCGCGACCCCTACCCGCCTCGAAGCGCTCACTACCGCGCCCATGAACGATTCCGCGACCCGCACCCGCCCCCAAGCGCTCACTACCGCGCACATGAACGATTCCGTGCGAGCCGAGGCAAGCCCCTCGCGCTCTCAGAAGTGCACGCAGAGGCTCAGAATGTCGCTCGGAGCTCACCCACCGGAGCCCCGCCCCCAAGCACGGCCGCCGCACTCGTTGCGTCCAGAGCGCTCCCGTCGACGCCGCGCTCGCGCTGGACACCGAGACGCCGCAGCGCTGCGGCCATTGCCACCGGCCTTGCGCGTGCTCCGCCATCCTCGATCTTGAGCGCTACCGCACGGCCGTCCGGCAGCGCCACCGCGTAGCACGCCTCCGCCCCTGACTTCGCGATAGCGCCTGGGACCGCCTGCAGCAAGGCCGACTCGTCACGGCGGCTGCCGGATGCGTAGTCGGGTGCACCGACGAATGCGTCGGCGACGCGACGCTCTGGGCTCCCCGTAGGCGCGAGAACCAGCGCACGGAAGCCGCGGGCGAGCCCGACCAACGACGTGGAGAGCAAAGGCGCGCCACAGCCGTCGACCCCGACCGACGCGACAGGCTCGCCGGTCAGCTCCGCGAACGTTTCGGCGATCGACACGTGCAGCGGATGGTCGAACGACGTGTACGAGTCGATCGGCCAGCCGTTCAGTACACAGGTGTACAGCATCGCCGCGTGCTTGCCAGAGCAGTTCATCGCGAGCGACGACTTCGCGATTCCCGCTCGGATCGTCGACTCTCGGGCTGCTTCGTCGAGCGGGTAGTCGGGAGGCGTCTGTAAAGCCGACTCATCCAGACCCGCCCTGGACAGGATCCGCCGTACGCCCTCGAGATGGAAGGGCTCGCCTGAGTGACTCCCGCTGGTCAGTGCGAGCAGCTCACCCTCGAGATCCAGGCCGCACCGAACCATTGCCGCGGCCTGCAGTGGCTTGTTGCAGGACCGGGGATAGATCGCGACCTCCACTTCACCGAGCGCCCAATCGACTTCGCCGGCAGCGGAAAGGGCGACCACTGAGCCACGGTGGCGGCCCTCGACGAATCCGGAACGCACCACGTCAACCAAGATCTCGGAAGGGGCCACGAGGCGTGAGGCTACCCTCTCGCATACGCATCCCAGCAGAACGCAGTCGGGAGTCCGTGTCGATGGCACAATCTGCTCCGTGACTGCAAGCTCCGTCGCGATCCCGCAATGGACACCCACCCAACGTGAGCTCGACGACCTGGACCTCCTGGTCAACGGCTGCTTTGAGCCGCCGCTGCCGGGTTTCGTCGACCCGCGCACCGCAGGGGACGCGGCGCCGATCACTCTGCAGGTCAATGCGGACATCGCGACTCTCGCTCAGAGCGCTGGGGAGATTGACCTGGTCGACCCTGAGGGGGCGCCGCTGGCGCGGCTCACCGTCGAAGGCACCTGGCCGAGCGATGACGGATCGATTGGACTGCGCGGGCCGGTACGACGGCTCGCTCCCAACTCTTTCGGACCGTTCCGTCGGCTGCACATTGCGCCTGACGCCCTCCATGTGTCGTATGACCGAGGTGCGCTGCTGGCCGTTCCGGTCACCCGCCCGCTGACGGTTTCCGACATCGACACGATCCAGGCCGCAGCCGATGCCGAGCAACGCACCGTGCTGTTGTTGGCATGCGTCGGTGAGGGTATGGCGGACCCCCTGACCGGCCCTGCCCTCATGCGTGCGACGTTGGTCGCGTCAACACTGCTGCAGGGCTCCGTCGAGGTTGTCGCCGTCTCCACCGCTGACCACGGGCGGACCGGCCGCCACGGCAACTGGCGTTCCCCCAACGAATGGCTGCTGTCCAGCGTCGCGAGCGCCTACGCGTCTCGCGTCCTGCGGCTTGCGGACGAGCCAAGCGACAGACTGCAGGACAGCCGCGAGCGGCTGCCCGACCCTATCGCCACGATCGTCGACCAGGCGTTGCCACCCCGCGACCAGCAAGGGATCGTCGTTTTCTTCACCGGCCTCTCTGGTTCGGGCAAGTCGACTCTGGCCAGGGCTCTGGTCGACCACGTCCTCGAGCGGGGAGACCGCACCGTGACGAGTCTCGACGGTGACGTGGTTCGCCACCACCTGTCGAAGGGGTTGGGTTTCAGCCGTGAGGACCGGGAAACCAACATCCTGCGCATTGGCTACGTCGCAGCCGAGATCTCTCGGCATGGAGGTATGGCGATCTGCTCCCCCATCGCACCGTTCGAGTCGACCAGACAGCAGGTGAAATCCATGGTGGAACGTGCGGGCGGGGGCTTTGTCCTGGTCCACGTGTCCACTCCGCTCGAGGAGTGCGAGCGCCGCGACCGCAAGGGGCTCTATGCCAGGGCCCGAGCCGGCGAAATTCCTGACTTCACCGGTATTTCCTCCCCATACGAAGAACCGACGAATGTCTTGAAAATAGACACAACTGATAGACTTATAGAAGTATGCTTGCGCGAACTGCTCGACGCCCTCGTCGCTGACGGCTGGCTCTCCCCCTGATCCCCGACGGAGGTTCCCGTGCCTGACGGTGCACAGATGCTGCTCGCCGACAGTATTGTCACAACCACCGAACTCAAGACCGCGATCGCGGCGTTCATCGTCGGGATCGTGGTGGGCATCACCGGCATGGGTGGCGGTGCCCTGATGACGCCGGCGCTCATCTTCTTGGGCGTCGGTGACGCCGCCAAGGTCGTCACAGCCGACTTGACCGCTGCCGCCGTCTACAAGACCGGAGGCGCCGCGGTCCACTGGCGGGAGGGATCACCCAACTTCAGGCTCGCCGGGTGGCTGATCGCCGGCTCGATCCCGTTTGCCCTCCTCGGGCCACATCTGGTCGCTTGGCTCGCCCCCGAAGCTGATCTCGACAACATCCTCAAGCTGTGCATCGGTTTCGCTCTGCTGTTCGCTGCGGCAAGTTATGCGCTGCGCCTCTATATCCAGCTGCGTCACAAGGTCGCAGGGCGAGACCAGGGACCGACTGACCCCGTTATCCGACCGCTGCCCACGCTCCTGGTGGGTGCGGTAGGCGGTCTGCTGGTCGGCATCACGTCCGTCGGCTCAGGTTCGGTCATCATGATCGCCTTATTGATGCTCTATCCGACTCTGTCGGCGGTGAAGCTCGTCGGAACTGATCTGGTGCAGGCTGTGCCGTTGGTTTTGGCAGCCGCTCTCTCCAACATCGCCCTGCACGGCCTCGATTGGGGGATCGTCATACCGCTGACCATCGGTTCGGTCCCGGGCTGCATCCTCGGCGCAAAAATCGCACCCCGAGTGCGTCAGTCCTTCATCCGACGGGGAATCATCGTCGTCCTCACGATGTCCGGGTTCGCCTTGCTCGACAAGGCTGGTTGGGCTCCGTTGGGCGCAGGCGAGGACGAGACGTATCCCGTCCTGACCGCTGTCGTCGGCCTTGTCACGTTGGTGCTCGTGCCGCTCGTGTGGGGCCTGCTGCGCAAAACCGTTGGCCTGCCGATGTTCGGCGACCCGACAGTCGAGGAGATCGAGGACCCCGAAGCCGCTAACCCGCAAGAGCGTAAACAAGACGTCCATTGACCGCGCCACCCTGGGGGCAGCCCTCTGAGTCGGGATTCTCTGGACCTGGCAGCCCCGAACCGGAAATCAACTCGGTTCGTGGCGCAACCAGGCTGAGCCGAAGTGTCATTAACTGCACGCGATCTTGGTTAGTATTACCCGCTAATTCTTCAAAGAGGAGCCATCGCCTTCCATGACTGTTCACGCTGACTACCGCCTCAGCCAACTCGACGAGTTGGAGGCGGAGTCGCTCCACATCTTCCGTGAGGTCGCGGCGGAGTTCGAAAAACCGGTACTGATGTTCAGCGGTGGTAAGGACTCCATCGTGATGATGCGCCTTGCCGAGAAGGCATTCTTCCCCGCCAAGATCCCCTTTCCCGTCTTGCAGGTGGACACGGGCTTCGACTTCCCAGAGGTGCTCGAGTGCCGCGACAGCTGGGTGAGCCGGTTGGGTGTGCGGCTGATCGTGGCCTCCGTCGAAGAGGCGATGGCCAGCGGTGTGGTCGTCGACGACGGCAAGACGAGCCGCAACCGGCTTCAGACGGGCACCTTGCTCCACGCGATCGAGCAGGAGGGCTTCACCGCCGCATTCGGAGGTGGTCGCCGCGATGAAGAGAAGGCACGCGCCAAAGAGCGGGTCTACTCTCATCGCGACGAGTTCGGGCAGTGGGACCCCAAGAACCAGCGTCCCGAACTCTGGTCTCTCTACAACGGTCGTATCCATGCCGGTGAGCACATGCGCATCTTCCCCCTGTCCAACTGGACCGAACTCGACATCTGGGACTACATCGGACAGGAAAACATCCTCATACCCAACATCTACTTCTCACACCGGCGTCGCGTCTTCGCCCGCGACGGCATGCTGCTGACCGAGAGCGAGTTCAACCCGCTACGGCCGGGCGAGGTGGCCGAAGAGCGCACGGTGCGCTTCCGTACGGTGGGTGATCTCACTTTGACGGGCTGCGTAGAGAGCTCGGCGGCCACAATTCCCGAGATCATCGACGAGATCTCCGTGGCCGTGCTGACAGAGCGCGGTGCGACCCGTGGCGACGATCGCTTCAGCGAAGCCGCTATGGAGGATCGCAAGCGAGAGGGTTACTTCTGATGGTGATGGATCTGCTCCGGTTCGCGACTGCTGGCTCCGTCGACGACGGCAAGTCGACGCTGATCGGGCGGCTGCTGCTCGACTCCAAGTCGATCTTCGCCGACCAGCTCGCGGCGGTCCAAGCCACCTCGAACGCGCGTGGCTACGACTACACCGACCTGGCGCTGCTGACCGACGGGTTGCGGTCAGAGCGCGAACAAGGCATCACGATCGACGTTGCCTACCGCTACTTCGCCACACCCAACCGCAAGTTCATCATCGCCGACACTCCCGGGCACGTGCAGTACACCCGCAACATGGTGACGGGCGCCTCGACCGCGGACCTCGGACTGGTACTGGTCGACGCCCGCCAGGGCCTCACCGAGCAGTCGCGTCGGCATGCGGTCATCTTGTCCCTGCTGCGCGTTCCGCACCTGGTGCTGTGCGTCAACAAGATGGACCTCGTCGAGTTCTCCCAGGAGCGCTTCAACGAGATCCATCAGGAGTTCACGTCGTTCGCCACAAAACTGAGCATCCCCGACCTCACCGTCGTTCCGATCTCGGCGCTCCAGGGCGACAACGTGGTGAACCGTTCCGACCACATGCCCTGGTACGAGGGCCCCTCGCTGCTCCACCATCTGGAGAACGTGCACGTGGCATCCGACCGCGACCTGGTCGACACCCGGTTCCCGGTCCAGTACGTCGTTCGTCCCAAGTCCGACGACTACCACGACTACCGCGGCTACGCCGGTCGAGTCGCGGGGGGCATCTTGAAGCCCGGCGACGAGGTGCTGGTGCTGCCCTCGGGTATGACGTCGACAATCGCCGGCATCGACTTGTTCAATCGTGAACTGGACGAGGCTTTCCCCCCCATGTCGGTGACCGTCCGACTGGAGGACGATGTCGACGTTTCGCGCGGCGACATGATCTGCCGGCCGCAGAACGCACCCGTGCCGAGCCAAGACATCGATGCGATGGTGTGCTGGATGTCGACAACCCCGCTGCGTCCCCGCCAGAAGCTCTCCATCAAGCACACGACCCGCACTGCCAGAACCCTGATCAAAGATGTCCTGTACCGCCTCGACGTCAACTCGCTGCACCGCGACCTCGAGACCAAGGAGCTCACGTTGAACGAGATCGGCCGGGTCCAGTTGCGCACCACCGTTCCGCTCCTGTGTGACCCCTACGAGAAGAACCGCACGACGGGTTCATTCATCCTCATCGACGAGGCAACCGGCGTCACCCTAGGCGCCGGAATGATCAACTGACCTCTGGCGAAGCAGCTCAGACCCGGGGGCGAACGTGCAGACCGACCTCTGGGTCCACCACAATCTCCTGAAATGCGGGCACGCCACCTGCCGTTAGTACGGCGACCGGGTTGACGTTGCGCTTGACGACCGCCAAGGCGATCGGCCCGAGCTCATGGTGGCGCGCCGCAGAACCGACCCGCCCTACCTCTCGACCGTCTGACTCGACGGCGTCGCCACCCAGTGGCAGCCGGTCAACGGACCCATCGAGGTGGAGCAGCACCAGTCGGCGGGGTGGCCGGCCCAGGGTGTGGACTCGTGCCACGGTCTCCTGGCCGCGATAACAGCCCTTGTCGAGGTGCACGGCGCTGCCGATCCACCCAACCTCGTTGGGAATCGTCTTGTGATCGGTGTCGAGGCCGAAGCGCGGCTCACCTCTCGCAATTCGCAGCGCCTCGAAGGCCCAGACACCGCATGGTCGTGCATCGGAGGCGCCTGGTTGGCTCCCTAGCTCCAAACGGCGTACGAATTCGACCGTGAACTGCGATCGTGCCACTGCCGCCCACTGTGAGCTGATGTCTTCGACCTCCACCTGCATCATGAAGCGCATACTCTGCAGCCAGGCGACGAGAGGGACCGCTGCATGGGGCTCGACATGCAGCCAGAGGGCTTCGCCGTCGTCGTAGCCGCTCATGGCATGCTCGACGTGTCCGTGCGGTGAAAGCACCAGCGTGGTGAGCGGGTGGTGGGGCTGCAACGCCAGGAGGTGCTGGGTGGTCAGCGAGTGAAGCCAGGTCAGCCGATCGGGTCCGCTGACTCTGACGACGCCGCGATGGGACAGGTCGACGAGACCCTCACCAGCTAGGAGCACCTTCTGCTCCCGGAAGGGATCGCCGTAGTGGGCTGCGACTCCTGCGTCTATGCCGTCCGCCTCAACGGCACCGGGCAGTGCGAGAAGAGGACTAGCCCAGCTCATCGAGCGCATGCCTGGCATGAACCGAACACCGTGAGGTGACTGACGTCGGCGACGAACCCGTGGGTCTCGACGAGTGCCTGCACCATCAGGTCGACCGTCGGTGGGGACGCCTCGCTGATCTTGCCGCAGTCTCGGCAGACCAGGTGTACGTGCTCAGGAGCATCCGCTGCATGGTAGGTGGGGGCGCCGTGGTTGAGATGGGCATGTTTGATCAGACCGACCTCCTCGAGCACCTCGAGCGTGCGATAGACCGTGGAGATGTTCACGGCTGCTGAGCGTTCCCGGACCCAGGCATGAGCCTCTTCGGGGGTCGCGTGTTCGAGCGTCCTGACCGCATCGAGAACCAGCTGACGTTGAGGGGTCAACCGATAGCCGCGCGCGCGTAGCTCGTCGTCCAGCTTCACGCTGTCAGTGTAGGTGTCTGCTAGTCGCAGCGACGCTCACGCAGCCCGGCGCAGCCGGGCCCAGAGGTGTGACTGCAGGGGTTGGCCCACCGCTGCCATGTCGAAGGTCCACAGCAGGTCGCCTTCAACCAGGCCGTAGAGCCGTTGGCCGCCCGTGTATTCCTTCGCGGTCTCGGTGCGGGCGACCATGTCCGTCGTCAGCTCGATCTTGGCTCCGTCCACCCGGCCGTAGTAGATCTCGGAGTAGCCGGTCGGGTGGGTCAAAACGACTTCGAGCACACCCCCAGGCTTCGGCCGAAAGAAGCCGGTCTCGAGCGCCAACGGCCGGACCTCTGCACCCTCGTCGTCAAGCAGCCAACTTCGGCTGAAGTAGTGCAAGAAGGGCCGCCCATCGTGGGTGAATGCCATCTCTTGCCCGAACGAGAACCTTTCGATCGTCGGGTAGTCACCGTGCCCGTTTCCCTGCCAATGCCCGAGCAGAAAGGCGAGAGGCGTGACGTCGGGATGGAGGTCCGACGGAAGTTGAAAGGCCATCTCAGTGCAAGGCCCGAGTCGTCGAGGAAATGTCGCTCAGACCTGACCCTGATAGAGCTTGTAGACGACGTAGCCAGCGAACCAGGTCACGAAAACGCCGACGAGAACGAGCAGGCTGATGTAGAAGGCTTCCACGTTCGGAAGTCTATCCGGCTTGCCCTCCTGGCTCAGCGAGCCTTGACCTGCAAGAAGTCACGCGCCTCGACGGTGCTCATCGGTGGCCGCTGGGCCAGCTCGGCCAGCTGCGCGGCCCGCGCAACCAGCTCCTCGTTGTGCGAGACCGAGACGCCGCGCGCAAAACTCAGCGTGTCCTCCATACCGACGCGCAGATGCCCACCTTTGGACAGCGCGGCGTACGCCACCGCGAGGGAGGTTCGACCTATTCCCGTGGCAGACCAGGAGGTCACCGCCGGCGGCAGTCCCTGTACACCGGCCACCAGGGCATCGGTAGTTCCCGGCATACCGCCTGGAACTCCCATCACGAAGTCGCAGTGGACGCGCCCGCCGAAGGGCAGGCCGTAAGTGTCGAGCAACCGGTGCAGAGCCGCCACGTGGCCCAGGTCGAACAACTCAAACTCCGGCACCACCGCGCGCTCCTGCGAAAGCTGGTACAACTCGCACACAAACGGCCAGGGGTTCGAAAAGACGTCGTCGCCGAAGTTGGTGGTCCCCAGCGTCAGCGAGCACGAGTCCGGCTCGGCGTCGAGCACTTTGATGCGCAGCTCGAGGGGGTCGTGCACGGATCCGCCGGTTGACAGCTGGATGACAAGAGTCGTGTTATCTTGCACGGCTTGCACCGCCTCGCTCAGCCGACTCAGTTCCAAGGTGGGCTTGTGCTCGGCGTCGCGGATGTGCAGGTGGATCATCGCAGCACCGGCGGCCTCGCAGCGCACCGCCGTGTCGACCAGCTCCTCGATCGTCGTGGGCAGGGCAGGAAAGGCGTCCTTGCTCGTTTCCGCCCCGGTGGGTGCCACCGTGATGAGGGTGGTCGGGTGGAGAATCGCTGCGTGTGGGTGCGGCCCGGTCGTCATACGCGCATCGTGCCAGAACAGTCGCGACCGTCGAAGCGGCCCTCGTCGCCGAGCAAGCATGGCACCATGCCGACATGCGCGCTGTGATATCGCGAGTCACCCGAGCGGAAGTCTGCGTCGACAACGTGACCAGTGCCCAGATCGATGGTCCAGGACTGTTGGTGCTGCTGGGGGTCAGTCATTCCGACAGCCACTCTGATGCGGCTGCGCTGGCGAACAAGGTCTGGCAGCTGCGCATCATGCGCGGTGAGGAGTCGGCTGCAGGCCTCGACGCACCGCTGCTGGTGATCAGCCAGTTCACCCTGTACGGCGACACCCGCAAGGGCCGCCGACCGTCGTGGTCGAGCGCAGCACCGGCCACGGTGGCGGAGCCGCTCTACGAGGCGTTCTGCTCAGCACTCACCGATCTGGGCGCGACGGTCGGACGTGGCATCTTCGGCGCAGACATGGCGGTGAGCTCGACCAACGACGGCCCGGTCACCGTTATCGTCGACACCTGAAAGCGGGCTCATCCATTGCCTCCCGCTGCTCAGCCTCTGCGTGCAACGTCACTCTGACCATTTCAAATGTGTCTGGCCACGCAGGCGGCCCGCCTCCGCTTCCTGGAATCCGTCCGGGCCGGCCTCGGTTGAGAATCGCGACACTTTGACCATTCGAGCTTCCAGCGTGGAGGCGCTCGGGTTCCTAAGCGACGGCTGAGCGGATTCGCCCCGGCCACCGCGAATTGGCACACTGGAAGTCTGATTCATACCCGCTGAAAGAAATCCTTGAGCGATGAGCGACCGAAAGCCACCCCCTGAGGGTAACTCTGGCGACGGTTCAGGACCTCAGTCGTCAGGCTCGGCGAACAGCGGACCAGCCGAAAGCGGCGTAGCCGATACTAACGGGGCCACCGCGTCTGACGCTGACCCCGGCACCTTGCGTCGGGGTTTTGCTCGCAGACACAAGGTTCTAGTCGGTCTCGCAGTCGTATTAGGGCTGCTCGCCGCATCTGCTGCCGGCTACCTCTACTGGGCGGACCAGCAGATCGGCAACATTGCCCGGGTACCTGTTGACTTCGGTGAGCGACCGACGGCTGGCCTGCCAACTCCTCAAGAGGGCGAGGAAGACAAGGAGGCAACCGGTCCTCTCAACATCCTGCTGCTAGGTGCGGACAACGGTGAGGGGGCCGCGGAGGGCAAGGACAGCGCGTCGGTCGAGGAGGAGCTGGCCGACGGCGATTGGACCCCCTTCAGTCACCGCAGTGACACCATGATGATCGCCCACATCTCAGCTGACCGCCAGGATGTGCAGCTGGTCTCCATACCCCGTGACACCTGGGTGCCGATACCGGGCTACCCCGCCGACGACGAGCACGGCAAGATCACCGCGGCCTTCGCCTACGGGGGCCCGTCCCTTGCCGTCAAGACCGTGCAGGATCTGACCGGCATCCCGATCGATCACTTGGCGATCATCGACTGGGTAGGCTTCCGGGACCTGACGACAGCTCTGGGTGGCGTCCGGGTCTACATCCCCGAGACTTTCTACGACACGTCCCAAGGCATTGAGTGGACCAAGGGCTGGCACGAGTACGAAGGTCAGGAGGCCCTGGCGTACGTGCGAACCCGGTACAACCTTCCCGACGAGAGCGGCGACTTCGGCCGTATCGCCCGGCAGCAGAACTTCATGCGTGCCACCATGTCGAAGCTGCTGTCGACCGGAACCGTCGCCAATCCCATCAAGCTGACACGGGTGATCAACACCGTCACCAAATATTTGACCGTCGACGAAACCTGGGACAACGACGAGATCCGCAGTCTGGCCCTCTCCATGAGGAGTCTGCGGTCCGCCGACGTCGAGTTCCTCACTGCACCGCTCGGCAAGTACGACTACGTCGGCAAGCAGAGCATCGTGCGGCTGGCACCCAGGCAGAGCGAGGCCCTCTTCGACGCTGTGCGCCAAGACGACATCGACAGCTATCTGGAAAAGTACCCCGACGCGAACCTTGACGGAGAACAGTCAATCAGCTGACTGCCGCCTGGTCGTCGCGCGCGTAGTCATCGCTCAGCCGCTCGATGTCGTCCTCGCCCAGGTAGGAACCGATCTGGATCTCCACGAAGGTCAGGTCGGCACCATCTGCGGGGTCATCCGTCCTGGGGTTCGCCATCCGATGGGCTGCTCCGACGGGAATCCCGACAGTCGAGCCCTGCTCGACGGCGAACTCAGTATCGTCGATCGTCGCCACCCCAACCCCTGACACGACGTACCAGTGCTCTGAGCGGCGAGCATGTCGCTGGTAGCTCAGGCGGTGGCCGGAGCGGACGCAGATCCGCTTGACCTGCCAGCCGTCGCCCTTGTCGACCACCTGGTAGTAGCCCCAGGGACGCTCGTTGCGCTCGCTCGACACGCGCTTGCCTCCCACATTCGTTGCCGTGTGCTGAAGCCGCTCGGCTGGCTGGAGCTTCGGGCGTGCACGGTCCCCTAGCCAGTCGTCAGTCTAGGCAACGAGGAGCGATTTATACGGTGATGAGCACTTCTGCGATGTCTCCTTGCGACGCGGCGACGACACGGTCCACCGGCGCCGACCGTGGCGCGAGGGTGCGCAGCGTCCAGTCGCCCGGAGCAGCGAAGAACCGGAACTGACCAGTCGCACTCGTGGGGACCTCGGCGGTGAACTCACCGGTGCGGTCGAGCAGGCGGACGTAGGCGCCCCCGACTGGCCGACGGTCACCGCCGACAACGACACCTTGGATGATCGACTCCTTGGCGACATCGACCCCTTCGAGGCTGTTACCGCCTCCAGTGGCGCCGCACCCCATCAGACCGCACCCGGCTCGTCCCCGACGGCAACCGGTACACCGACGAGTGAGCCGTACTCGGTCCACGAGCCGTCGTAGTTCTTGACGTTGGGCTGGTCGAGCAGTTCATGCAGCACGAACCAGGTGTGCGCGCTGCGCTCGCCGATGCGGCAGTAGGCAATCGTGTCCTTGCTGGAGTCGACTCCTGCTTGGGCGTAGAGCGACTCGAGCTCGTCGTCACTGCGGAAGGTGCCGTCATCATTGGCCGCCTTGCTCCACGGGATGTTGGCAGCGGTGGGGATGTGGCCGCCTCGTTGCGCAGACTCCTGCGGAAGGTGGGCCGGTGCGAGCAGTCGACCGGCGTACTCGTCAGGAGAGCGGACGTCGACCAGGTTCTTGACGCCGATCGCATCAAGGACTTCGTCACGGAAGGCGCGGATGGCAAGGTTGGGAGCCTCGGCTGTGTAGGCCGTCTCCTCCCGGGTGACGACCTCGTCGGTCAACTCCCGAGAGTCAAGCTCCCACTTCTTTCGGCCACCGTCGAGCAGGAGGACCCGCTCGTGGCCGTACAGCTTGAAGTACCAGTAGGCGTAGGCGGCGAACCAGTTGTTGTTGCCGCCGTACAAGACCACCGTGTGGTCCTTGCTGATACCTCGCGAGGAGAGAAGACTGCCGAACTGGTGCTGATCGACGAAGTCGCGGCGAATGGGGTCTTGCAGGTCCTGCTTCCAGTCGATCTTGACAGCGCCGGGGATATGGCCCTTGTCATAGAAGCTGGTGTCTTCGTCGACTTCTACCAAGACCACGTTTGGGTCGTCGAGATGGCTCTCGACCCAGTCTGCGTCAACGAGTACGGAGTCGCGGCTCATATTGATACCTCCATTGATGGCGGATCGCACACATCTGGTAGCGATCGCAGTGCTTGTGGGTGCTGGTGCCGGGACAGCGGCGCCGCGTGTCAGCCGCAGGAAGTTATGAGCGGCAACATGAGTTCGGTGGCGGCGACCACGAGTGGGGCAACGCGCTCTCGGGACTTCCCGGATCGGGTCCAGTCAAGAGGAGTCGGGGCGTTGCCCTATCAGGACTGTCGACACAAGGCCGTCGCGGTGCGGCAGTGATCCACCGCACGACGCTTGGTCAGGTATGTCGAACGCATGCCTTCAAAGATAGTCGAGGGTTTCAACTATCCCTTTCCGCTCTCGCATGCTGAGACGGGCCGACATCCGGGGAGCGCAGTACTGCTGGCGATCATCCTCCGGCGAACGGGGGCAGAATTTCCAGGACATCTCCGGTCGCGACCTCCACGGTTTCACCCGCGCGGGCGCCCAGCGGAACCTCTCCGACCAATACCGACGAGATGCTGAGCATGCGCTCGAAACGGAGGTCATCAGGTCGCGAGCGGACAGCAGCGGCTAACACCTCGGCGACGTTGCCGCCTGGCAGCGTCTCCTCCGCGACACCGGCTGCGACGCGAGCGGCCGCCCAGTACCGTACCGTCACCAGCGGTAGACCGTTGTCAGGCCGGCGTGGATCGTGGTCTGTCAACGGTTGCTCCATGTCCGGTATGGTCTCAACTTCGACGACCCAGGGCGAATCGTCAGCCGCGCCTGCTTGCGCGCGGCCCAGCGGAGGTGCGAGGTGTCGATGCGCTCGCTCGAGCTGAGCGGGCTCCGGGAGGTGCTGGCTGGATGCGTCATCTGTTGCTGATCACCGACTCGCTCCAGGCGTCTGCCGAGGTCCTCCCGTCTCTTGGTCTGCTGCCGTACCGGGTGCGGATCATTCCCGCCGAGCCCACGTTGCTGCTCGAAGCCCCAGCCTGCGACGCGATCGTGGTCGACGGCCGGCGAGATCTCGCATCCGTCCGAACCCTGTGCCGACTCATCCGCACCACCGGTGTGAGCACTGCCGTGGTCCTGGTCGTCACCGAGGGCGGCTTGGCCGTGGTGGCCGCAGACTGGGGAGCCGACGATGTGCTTCTCACTACCGCGGGACCAGCCGAGGTCGAGGCCCGGCTCCGCTTGGCGCAGGGCCGCCTCGCACTATCTCGAGACCGTGAAGAGCCGGAGACCGTCATTCGCAGAGGGGGTGTCGAGATCGACGAGGCGACCTACTCGGCGCGAGTCGGCGGGACGGCACTCGATCTGACTTTCAAGGAGTTCGAGCTGCTCAAGTACCTCGTTCAACACCCGGGTCGGGTGTTCAGCAGACAGCAGCTGCTGTTGGAGGTTTGGGGCTACGACTACTTCGGTGGCACCCGGACCGTCGACGTCCACGTACGACGCCTCCGCGCCAAGCTCGGTCCCGAGCGCGAGGCACTGATCGGCACCGTGCGAAACGTCGGATACCGTTTTGTGCTCCCGAGCGCCGACCAGCCGAGTCGAGACGCTCCATTGCCCGGTGAAGTAGGGAACGCAGGGGGCCGTGGCGACGAGCTGGGACAGACCCCCGCCCCTGGCGACGAACTGCGGCAGACCCCCGCCGTCGCTGACGAACTCGGAGCGACCCGGGCCGCGAAGGCGCAGAATCCAGCCCAGAGCCGGTGAGTGGCCCCATGGAAGAGCCGATCTCGCCCACAGAGCTGGTCTCCGCCATGGTGCGCAGCTCGATCCGTGAAATCGAGCGAGCTTCTATCGCGGTCGACGGTACGGCTCCGCTTAACGACCGGGTGCGGCTCGACCTGGATTTCGGCGCCCCACCGCCCCGACGCCATCTGGTTGCGCGAGGCGCTGGGGAGCACGTCGTGGTCGGATATGCTCACCTCGACCTGAGCGGCGGGACCGCCAACTCTCATCTCGTGGTACACCCAGCCCATCGACGCGGTGGCATCGGCTCGGCGCTGCTCCGTGCTCTTCGAGCCGAGTCGCCTTCCGCTGCGCTGCGAATCTGGGCGCATGGCGACGCGCCTGCTGGCCGAGCTTTCGCCTCCAGCTTCGGCCTTGCGCGCATCCGCGAGCTGTGGCAGATGCGGCGCCCAGCAGACTCGCCGTTGTCTGCTCCGACGTACCCCTCGGACGTGACGGTGCGCACCTTCGACCCCGGCCGCGACGACGTGGCCTGGGTGGAGCTCAACGCCGCGGCCTTCGCTTCCCACCCTGAGCAGAGCCGCGTCAGTCTGGACGACCTGCACCATCGGATGCAGCAACCATGGTTCGCCCGTTCTGGTTTCTTCTTGGCTGAGCGCTCAGCGGAGCTGGTCGGATTCCACTGGACCAAGGTGCATCAGCCAGTCGGGCAGGAGGCAAGCCTGGGCGAGGTACACGCCATCGGAGTGCATCCTTGCGCCCAGGGTCTGGGGTTGGGCAAGGCGCTGACGCTGACGGGCATTCACCACCTGTACGGCCTCGGTCTCGGGCAGGTCATGCTCTATGTGGAGTCAGACAACGACCTTGCCATCGGTCTGTATCAGCGGCTGGGTTTCGTCCGGCATACGGTGGACGTGATGTACGGCGAGCGTTAGCGCCTAGCCGCAGAGTGGACGCGAACCCGTTCAGCGTGGCTTCAGCCGCTGTAGGCGAGGGTTGATGCAGCACGTATCTTCAGCAAGCACAAGGAGGACCAATGGACCGCAAGAAGCTGATCGTCGGCGCAGCTGGCGCTGTCACCGTCGCAACACTGCTAGGGGGCGGCATCGCGATCGCTTCCTCCACCGGTGACGACGGGGAGGGCAACGTGAGCGGCCCTGACGCAGACAAGGCCACCGCTGCCGCACTCAGGGCGACGGGAGGAGGGGAGGCGAACTCGGTCGAGCTCGACTCCGAGAATGGCGCCACCTGGGAAGTAGAGGTGACCAGGCCCGACGGCAACACCGTCGATGTGCGCCTCGACGACAACTTCGAGGTCGTCGTAATCGAGGGTGACAGCGAGGAAAGCGAAGGTAGCGGGGACTGAGCTTCATCAAGAGGCGGGGATTTCGCCTGCTGTTCACCAGCAGGTGAGAGCATTGCAGTATGTCAACGCAGTCTGCCGCGCCGTCGCGGCCCAGCTCAGCGGACCATACCGGCACGCTCCCTCTGTCCACACCCGAGGCCGGCGGCAAGGTTCTCGCTGACCAACAGGTGAGCGGAGACACCGAGACGTTCGACGTCGACCCGCCGTACGAGGCGCATCATTCCGACCTGCCTGCGGACAGGTTCCTCGACCGGGAGATTTCCTGGCTGCGGTTCAACAGCAGAGTGCTCGAGCTGGCCGAGGATCCGCTGCTCCCCCTGTTGGAGCGAACCCGGTTCCTGGCGATCTTCGCCGGTAACCTCGACGAGTTCTTCATGGTGCGGGTTGCGGGGCTCAAGCGCCGTCTAGCCGCAGGCGTAGCCGTCCAGGCTGCCAGCAGGATGATGCCGCGAGATGTCCTGGATTCGATCTGGCGCGAGTCACGAGACCTCATGAGGCGGCACGGCCAGCTGTTTCGTTCCGAAGTGATGCAGGGGCTGGACGCCGCCGGCATACACATCCTGCGTTGGGACGAGCTCGACACCGACGAGCACAAGCGCATGCAGGAGCTCTTCGCCGAACGGGTGTTCCCGGTGCTCACACCTCTGGCGGTCGATCCTGCCCACCCGTTCCCCTACATCTCTGGTCTCTCGCTGAACCTCGCCGTCACCATCAGAAACCCGGACTCGGGCAAGGAGCATTTTGCGAGGGTCAAGGTGCCACCGATCTTCCCTCGCTTCGTCAGTCTGGGTGACCAGCGCTTTGTGCCACTTGAAGACGTCATGGCCGCTCACCTGGACCAGCTCTTTCCCGGCATGGAGGTGTTGCAGCACCATGCCTTCCGGGTAACACGCAACGAGGACCTCGAGGTCGAGGAGGACGACGCCGAGAACCTGCTCAAGGCGTTGGAGCTGGGCCTGCAGCGCCGCCGTTTCGGCTCACCTGTCCGACTCGAGGTCGAGGAGAACATTGACGCTCATGTGCTCGACCTGATCGTGTCCGAGCTCGACGTGTCACCCAATGAGGTGTTTCACCTCCCTGGACCGCTCGATCTGACCGGCCTCCACGGCATCGCTGACCTCGACCGTCCCGAGCTCAAATACCCGGCCTTCGTCCCTCGTACCCATAGCCACCTGGCCGAGGTCGAGTCGGCCAGTCCCGTCGACATGTTCGCGGCGATAGCGCGCCGAGACGTGCTCGTGCACCACCCCTATGACAGTTTCGCAACGAGCGTCCAGCGGTTCATCGAGCAGGCTGCCGCTGACCCTCATGTGCTGGCGATCAAACAGACGCTTTACCGCACCTCCGGCGACTCCCCGATCATCGACGCCCTCATCGACGCGGCCGAGGCGGGCAAACAGGTGCTGGTCATCGTGGAGATCAAGGCGCGCTTCGACGAGCACGCCAACATTCGTTGGGCACGCAAGCTCGAGCAGGCTGGCTGCCATGTCGTCTACGGGCTGGTTGGCCTCAAGACCCACTGCAAGCTGGCGTTGGTAGTGCGCGACGAAGGAGCCCATATCCGTCGCTATGCCCACGTCGGCACCGGCAATTACAACCCCAAGACAGCGCGCGTGTATGAAGACCTCGGCGTGCTGACGGCCAACGAGGGAATCACCGCAGACATCAGCAACCTCTTCAACAACCTCAGCGGGTTCGCGAGGCACCGCGACTACCGCCATCTCTTCGTGGCACCCGAGTCGGTGCGAGGGGGACTGCTCGACTGCATCGAACGAGAGATCGAGCACTGCAACGACGGTCGGTCCGCCCACATCATGATGAAGCTCAACGCGCTCGTCGACGAAGCTGCCATCGACGCGCTTTACCACGCGTCATGCGCAGGGGTGAAGGTCGACTTGTGGATTCGGGGAATCTGCGCGCTCAAACCGGGAGTGCCAGGACTCTCCGAGAACATCCGGGTGCGCAGCGTGCTCGGGCGCTTCCTCGAGCACAGTCGGGTGTTCTGGTTCGAGAACGGTGGGGAGCCGCAAGCCTGGATCGGGTCGGCGGATCTCATGCACCGCAACCTTGACCGGCGAGTCGAGGTGCTTGTCGAGATTCCCACCAGCCAGCAGGTCGAAGAGCTCCATCAGCTGGTCGAGCGCGGGTTCGACGACACCAACGCGTCGTGGGCCCTCGGCGCCGACGGCGAATGGGAACGTCGCCACCTCGACCCGCAAGGCGCGCCGCTCACTGACCTGCAGGCAACCCTGATCTCTATTCAACGTCGAAGGCGTGAAAGCGGAGCTGCGTCGCGGCGTTGACGGCCCTCGTGCTGGCGTCGGGGCAGCGCTCAGCAAGGATGCGACTTGGCTCTGCAAAGCGCCCCGAGGCGTGCGAGAGTAGGCGGCTGTGGTGACTTTTGAACCCGTACGGGCGGCCGGCTGCGTCGTCTGGCGGGAAGGCAACGGGCAGCCAGAGATCTGCCTCGTCCACCGCCCAAGGTATGACGACTGGTCGTTTCCGAAGGGAAAGCACAACACCGACGAGGATGACCGGGCCGCAGCCCTGCGGGAGGTGGAGGAGGAAGCGTGTCTGCGGGTGTTGCTCGGACCCAAGCTTCCTGACCAGCACTACACCGTCAGTGGTGGTCAGGAAAAGGTGGTCGCCTACTGGGCGGCACAGCTGAACCCAGATGCCGACACCGGTGACTTCAAACCCAACGACGAGGTCGACGATCTGAGGTGGGTCACCCTGAGGCAGGCGCGGGAGCTGCTCAGCTACCGGCGCGACCGCGAACAACTGGAGGCGTTCGAGGCGTCCTGCTTCATGAGCACCCCCCTGCTCATCGTGCGTCACGCCCATGCGCGGAACCGCAAGACCTGGAAGTCCGATGACTCCGAGCGACCACTGGCTGCTGACGGCAAACGTCAGGCTGTGGCTCTGGTCGATCTGCTGAAGGCATACGGCGTCACGCATGTCGTCTCGAGTAACGCCATCCGCTGTGTCGACACCGTCCTTCCGTTCGTCAACACCGTCCGTGGCGTGCAGCTAAGGCTCGACGCTTCTTTGTCGGAGGATGGCGCGGCTGCTGCACCGCACAAGCTGACCAGACCGGTCCAGCTCGCTCTGGCGAGCCCCCATCGGGTGGCTCTGTGCTCCCACCGGCCGGTTCTTCCCCGCATCTTCAACACGTTGGGGCTGGATGCCGTTTGGCTTGACCCCGCTGGCGTGGTCGTCATTCATCGCCAAGACGGCAAGGTGCTCGACGTCGAGCATGTCGGCTGACAAGCAGAGGCGCTTCGACAGTTTGGCTGACACCGGCTCGGGTACG
>Ga0183260_10000490_pt1 | contig 33412 bp, 32 predicted proteins | sample AntDrymUQ4972206_2_FD_129768 | JGI IMG/M metagenome (GOLD analysis project Ga0183260, IMG submission 129768) | Polar desert sand microbial communities from Dry Valleys, Antarctica - metaG UQ497 (22.06) (version 2) (version 2) | ecosystem: Environmental > Terrestrial > Soil > Desert | place...
ATGGTGGGTGGTACAGGGTTCGAACCTGTGACCCCTGCCGTGTGAAGGCAGTGCTCTACCACTGAGCTAACCACCCGCTTGCCGATACAAAACGGGACCGGAATTATTGCACGGCTCGCGCGCTGTTTGCTTGCTTTACGATGCCTCTCGCGTCATCGCAGAGGTCGATCTGAATCTCTTGCAAGCTCGATTCCGGACTCCGCGCGAAAGGACTGCACAGCACGATGGACTCGGCAATACCGCCCCTGCCCGCAACCAACGCCGACCCGCGAGTCGATGTGATCCTCGACATCGTTGCACGCGAGACAAAGGTCGATCGCAACCGGCTGCGCCTGGATGCACGCACCGACGATCTCGGCATCGGCTCGCTGGATCTGACGCTGGCGGTGTTCGAGATCGAATCGCACTTTGGTATCGAGCTGCCACTCGCGCCCGAACCACCGGCCGATGCTTCGATGACCGTCGGGATGTTGATCGATCAGATCCTGGCGGTTCTCGATAGCAAGCCAACAGAACGGCGGGCGCATAGTTGACGATTTCCGAACGGCGCGTCGCCGTCACGGGACTGGGGGCAATCGCTGCGCTCGGCCACGACGCTGCGTCGCTATGGCGCGCTCTTCTCGCCGGTGAATGCGGCGTCCGGCCGATCGCAAACATTCCGATCGACCGCTTGACCGCACGCACTGCGGCCGAAGTGCTGGGCTTCGATCCGCACGCCCTCTTTGATGCGCGCAGGTTGCCGATGCTCGACCGCACGTCGCAGCTCGCGCTGGTGGCCGCGCGCGAAGCGATGCGCCAGGCCGCGCCCGCCGGCATTGGCGCGCTCGGGCTCGATGCGAACAAGGCCGGCGTCGTGTTCGGCGCAGGCCTTGGAGTGAACACCATCGACACGTCGTATCACACGCTCTACGGCGAAGGCTCGAACCGGCTGCACCCCTTCACGGTGCCGCGCATCATGCCCAACGCGCCGGCCAGCCACATCTCGATCGACTTCGGCTTGCGCGGCCCGTCGTTTGCCACTGCATCGGCATGCGCATCGTCGACGCACGCAATCGGACTCGCGTTTCACATGATTCGCGCGGGCTTGCTGCAGCTCGCGGTCACCGGCGGCAGCGATGCGTCGTTAACCGTCGGACACGTGCGGGCATGGGATGCCCTGCGCGTGCTCAGTCCCGACGCATGCCGCCCGTTCTCGAAGGACCGCGCCGGGTTGGTGCTTGGTGAGGGCGCCGCGGTGCTGGTGCTCGAAGAGTGGGAGCATGCGAAAAAGAGGGGCGCGATGATTCACGCCGAGATCGTCGGCTTCGGCATGAGCGCAGACGCTGCCGACATCACCGCGCCGGACGAAGCCGGCGCCGCGCAGGCGATCAGCGCAGCGCTCACCGATGCGGGCCTGCAGCCGGCCGACGTGCAGTATGTCAACGCGCACGGAACCGGCACGCGGCTCAACGATCGCAGCGAGACGGCAGCATTGAAGCGGGTGTTCGGCGACCACGCGCAGCGGCTCGCCGTGTCCTCGATCAAATCGATGCTCGGCCATTGCTTGAATGCGGGTGGCGCACTCGAGGCGCTCGCCACGGTGCTTGCGGTGCGTGACGACGTGGCGCCGCCAACCATCGGCTACCGCGTGTTCGACCCCGAGTGCGACCTTGACTACGTGCCGAACACGTCGCGCCACGCTTCGATCGACGCGGCCATCTCGAACTCGTTCGCCTTCGGCGGCTTTAATGCGGTGCTCGCCTTTCGCAAGGCACGATGACGACTGCCTACATCAATCGCATTGGCACCGCGGTGCCCGACCACGACGTGCATGCCGACTTCGTGAAATTTGCGCGCACGCTGCTGCCTGACGAGAAAACGCGATCCGTATTCGACCGCCTGGTCGAGCGCGCCGGCATCTCGCACCGCTATTCATACTTGCGCGCGGGGCGAATCGACGCGGGCGAAGTCGACGCGGACGGTTTTTATCAGCGCGGCCGGTTCCCCTCAACCGCCGCGCGGATGGCACTGTACGAGCCGCAGGCGCTGCGACTTGCCTGCAAGGCTGCGCTGCAGTTGGGTGATGAGGATCGGGCACTGACGCACCTGACCCATTTGGTCGTGGCTTCCTGCACCGGTTTCACTGCGCCGGGGTTGGATCTGCAGTTGGTTGGCGCACTCGGGCTGCGGCCCGATATCGAACGCACGATTATCGGCTTCATGGGATGTGCGGCGGCCGTGCCCGCGCTGCGCACCGCGCATCACATCGTGCGCTCCGATCCGGATGCGCGAGTGCTGGTCTTGAATCTCGAGCTGTCGACTCTGCATCTGCAGGAGACCGCCGACCTTGAAAAGGTGTTGTCATTTCTGTTGTTCGGCGACGGTGCCACGGCGGCGCTGGTCACGTCGCAGCCGCACGGCATCGCACTCGACGAGTTCCGGTCGGTCGTGATTCCAGACAGCGAATCGATGATCACGTGGCACATCGGCGACCAAGGCTTCGACATGCACCTTTCCGGCCAAGTGCCGGCGCGCATCATGCGGACCTTGAAGGAGGAGCTCGACACGCACGACGCAGGCGGTGTTCTGCGCGGCCGTGGATTGGACGCGATCGACCTGTGGGCCGTGCACGCGGGCGGCCGCACCGTGCTCGATGCCGTCGAGTCCGGCTTGCAGCTCGGCCGGCACGCGCTCGATGTATCGCGCGCCGTGCTCAACGACTTCGGCAACATGTCGTCGGCCACCGTGATGTTCGTCCTGCAGCGGCTGCTGCAATCCGCCGCTTGCGGCAATGGAATGGCGATGGCCTTCGGCCCGGGCATGGTCGCGGAGACATTCCGCTTCCGGCTCGAGCGGTGACGCGATGGACCTCGCGACGCGCAGCACGCAGGACGAATTGATGGACGGCCGGAACATCAGCGCCGCCGACTATGCGCAATGCCTTGCCGATCTGGAGCAAGTCAACCGAGTCACTTTCACGCATCGCGCAACGCTGCGTTGGCTGGCGCGCGCGACGCGGAGCGTGCCCGGATCGTTACCCGTGTCGATTTTCGACGTTGCATATGGCCATGGTGATTTTCTGCGAACGCTTTATCAGTGGGGCGTGATAAATGGGCGTGCGCTGTCGCTGGCCGGCATTGATCTGAATCCGCGCAGTGCACTTGCCGCACGCGCCGCGACTCCGTCAGAGATGCATATCGACTACCAGACCGGCGACGTGTTCGACGCCGCGCCACAACCGCGCCCGGATTTCATTGTCAGCTCCCAGTTCACGCATCACCTCGACGATGCGCACGCCGTCGACTTCGTGCGATGGATGGAACGCAATTGCACACGCGGGTGGTACGTCTCCGATCTGCAGCGGCACTCGATTTCGTACTACACGTTCCGCTGGCTGGCGCGGCTTGCGGGTTGGCACCGCATCGTGCGCCTCGATGGAACCGTGTCGATCGCACGCAGCTTCCGGCTTGCCGAATGGCGCGCGATGCTGCACGAAGCAGGCGTTGACGCCGAAGTTCGGTGGCACGTCCCGTTTCGCGTTGGCATCGGGCGATTGAAGTGAATCAGTCGCACCATCGCGAGGTCGTGATTGTCGGCGGCGGCCTTGCGGGCGGCGCGGCGGCCGCGCTGCTTGCGCAGGCCGGCAAGCGCGCGCTGCTGTTCGAGCGCGAGGCGGGTCCTTCGCACAAGATCTGCGGCGAGTTCGTGAGCGAGGAAGCGCAGCAGTATCTGGCGCGCGTCGGGCTTGATCTCGCGCCGCTCGGCGGTCACGCCATCTCGCGGTTGCGGCTGGTGCGCGGTGGCCAGATGGCCGAGACGCCGCTGCCTTTTCGCGGACTCGGTTTGTCGCGCTGTGTGCTCGATCACGCGCTGCTCGAACACGCTGCCCGTTGCGGCGCTGACGTGCGCCGCGGATGCGAAGCTCGCATCCTGAAGTCCGAATCGGGTGCGGGCGTGCACGTAGATGGCGAGGAATGGGAGCCAGAGGCGCTACTGCTCGCCACCGGCAAGCATGACGTGCGCGATCTGCGAAGGCATCTCGTCAAGCCGCCGGAAGACCTGATCGGATTCAAGACGTACTTCAAACTGAATCAAGCCCAAACAAAGGCGTTGAGGGGAAGCGTCGAGGTGATCGTGTTCTCGCACGGCTACGCAGGTCTGCAGCTGGTCGAGGAAGAGCGGGCCAATCTGTGCCTGCTGACCGATCGCGCGCAATTTCAGCAAAGCGGTTCGACCTGGGAAGGGCTGTTGCACGATTTGACGCACACCAGTGAGCATCTTCGGCAGCGCCTGTACGGCGCGACCCCGTTGCTTGACCGCCCGCTCGCGATCTATCGCGTGCCGTACGGGTTCGTTCACGCACCGCTGCCCAGCGACGCACAGAATATGTATCGGCTCGGCGATCAGGTCGCCGTGATCCCATCGTTCTCAGGCGATGGCATGGCGATCGCGCTCCACAGCGCCGCGCTCGCAGCTCAGTCGTATCTGTGCGGTAGCGGGCCGCGCGAGTACCACCGGCGCATTCGCACCGATGTCGCCGCGCAGGTCGCGCGCGCCTCAGCGTTGTATCGATTCGGGCGCTCGGCGCCTGGGCAGCGGATGCTGATCCCGATTGCGCGTGCCTGGCCGAAAGGGCTGCGGCTCGCGGCTGCGTTTACGCGAGTGCCGCCGGCGGCGGTGATGAGAGTGATGGGGTAAAAATGCAGCCGGTCGTCGCGACACGGCGCGACAAAGTTACTGCACCGCCCCGAGCACCGTTGGTGAGTACAGGTCCAGGCGCCAGACAGGCGTGAGCTTCGCTTCGCGCGCGATGGAGTCGAGCAAAGCCTCATGCGCCGCGATTTCGTCGTGCGAGACAACCACTGCGAGCAGTGACGATACGTCGATTGCGCCGAAGTTTCCGAGAAGGGTGTCGTCCTCGAGGACATCGATGACCAGGCTGTCCTGGCCGCGCGTCATTGATAGAAATACTTCGGCGAGCAAGCCGGCGTCGAGCAAAGCGCCATGCAACGTGCGGTGTGCGTTGGATACCGCATAACGCTCGCAGAGGGCATCGAGAGAGTTGCGTTTGCCAGGATGCTGCTCGCGCGCATGCTGTAGCGAGCAGGTAACTTTCACGCAGTAATCGGTGAACCGGTTTCGCCCGATTCGCGTGAGCTCAGCGTCGAGAAACTCCACATCGAACGGCGCGTTATGAATAATGATTTCAGCGCCGCTGACGAATTCGATCAGATCGTCGGCTATCTCGACGAACTTCGGTTTGCCATCCAGAAACTCGCGGTTGATGCCATGCACGCTTAGCGCGCCTTCATCGCATTCACGCTCTGGGTTGACGTACTGATGAAACAGTCGCTCCGTACGACGGCGCCCTACGATTTCTATCGCGCCAATTTCGATGATACGGTGGCCATCCCTGACTTCGAGACCGGTGGTCTCGGTGTCCAGCACAACCCAGCGTTCTGTCACACCGTGCCTTTCACGCAGCCCCGCCCTCTGCCGCCGCATGCTGTGCAGGCGAAGGTTGCCGCTGATGCTGGTGCGAGCCCATCCATTTGCCCAGCGCCTGCTCCATCAGTGTGTACATCGTCGGCACGACGTACAGGGTCAGCAACGTTCCGAACGACAGCCCACCGACTATGACCCATCCGATTTGAACGCGGCTTTCAGCACCGGCGCCGGACGACAATGCAAGCGGCACTGCGCCAAGCACCATTGCGCCGGTCGTCATCAAGATCGGCCGCAATCTGAGCACGGCCGAATGAGCGATCGCATCGAACAGCTGCTCTCCCCGTTCCTGCAGCTGATTCGCAAACTCGACGATCAAGATGCCATGCTTGGTAATCAAGCCCACCAGCGTAATCACCCCGATCTGGCTGTAGATGTTCCAGGTGCCTCCCGTGACCCACAGGGCGAATAGCGCGCCGGCCATCGACAACGGCACCGACAACATGATGACGAACGGATCGGCGAAGCTCTCGAACTGTGCGGCCAGCACCAGGTAGATGAAAATCAACGCGAGAGCCAGCGTCAGATAGAAGCCGCCGCGCGCATCGCGAAACTCGCGCGATTGGCCGTTCAGATCGGTCAGCGCATCGGGCGGCAACATGCGCTGCGCGGTCTCGTCCATCATCTTGAGCGCGTCGCCGATCGTGTATCCGGGCGCCAGAGTGGCGGAGATCGATACCGCGCGCAGTCTCTGAAAATGATTCAGCGATGAAGGCGACACCCCTTCGAGCACAGTCACGACATTTGCGAGCTGAACCATCGAGCCGTCACGCGCCCGCACATAGATGTCACTAATGTCGTTCGGCCGGCTGCGGTCGCGCGGCGCCACCTGCACGATCACGTCGTACTGCTCCCCGTCTTTCTTGAAGCGAGTGATCTGGCTTCCGCCAAGCATCGTCTGCAACGTGCGGCCGACGGTTTCGACTGGAATGCCGAGATCGCCCAGCTTGTCGCGATTGACCTCTACTCTGAGTTCGGGAGTGTTGAGTCGCAAATCCGACGTCGGGTTTTGCACGATTCCGGTTTTCGAGATCTCGGCGATGAACTGCTGGACGATGCGATCGAGTTCGGCATAGGGCACCTGCGCCATGATGATGTACTCGACCGGCAGCGAGCGAAACGATTGGCCGAGGGATGGCGGATTAACTGCGAAGCCGATGATGCCGGGTAACGTCTGAAATTTTTGGTTTAACTCGCGAGCGATGTCCTGCTGCTTGCGCGTGCGCTCCTCCCACGGCTTCAGGCGCAGGATGCCGGTACCGAATTCGACCGTAGGGAAACCGGCGATCGCGCTGTACGCCGAGGCTTCCGGAATCGTTGAAAAGAAACCCTCGACCGGCCGCAGTTGCTCGGACGTGTAATCGACCGTCGCCCCCGGCGGTGACTGCATACGGCCGAATATGACCCCGCGGTCTTCAAGCGGTGCCAGCTCCGAGCGCAGCAGCGAGAAAAACAGTGCGGCTAGTCCGGCGGCAATGAGCCAGACGATTACGACAATCCAGCGCCGCTCGAGCAGCCAGGCGAGCGACCGCGCATAGCCGTTGGTCAGGCCGTTTATCCAGCCTTCGATCGTCGTAAACACGCGGCCATGCTTTTCCTCATGCTTCAACAGCTTGCTGCACATCATCGGCGACAGGGTGAGCGCGACAAAGCCGGACACCAGCACGGCGCCGGCCAGCGCGAGCGCGAACTCGATGAACAGCCGCCCGGTGCGGCCGGTCGCAAACGCCAGCGGCGCATAAACCGCGGTCAACGTCAAGGTCATCGCGACAACCGCGAAGCCGATCTCCTTGATACCCTTGACTGCAGCCGCCACGCGCTCCATTCCGGACTCGACGTTGCGGTAGATATTTTCGAGCACCACGATCGCATCGTCGACGACCAGGCCGATCGCGAGCACCATCGCCAGTAGCGTCAGCGTGTTAACGGTGAAGCCGAACGCGTACATCAGCGCGAAAGAGCCGACCAGCGCCAACGGGATGGTCACCAGCGGAATCAGCGTGGCCCTCACATTGCGCAGGAAAAAGAAAATGACCAGCGCCACCAGCAAGACCGCCTCTGCGACCGTCCTGAAAACCGACTTGATCGAGCGTTCGATAAACACCGACGAGTCGTAGCCGATAGTGATGCGCATGCCGGGAGGCAGTGTCGGATTGATTCTCTCCAGTTCGGCGCGCAGCGCCTTCGACAGATCGAGCGGATTCGCAGTGGCCTGCTTGACCAGCCCCATATTGATCGCCGGCTGGCCGTTGAAGCGCGCGATCACGCGCTCGCTTGCCGCGCCGACAGCCACATCGGCCACATCGCGCAGCCGTACTGGGTAGCCCTTCGAATTCGCAACGATCAGGTTTTCAAACTGCTCGCGCGTGCTGACATCGGTCGAGGCGACGATCGAAAATTCGCGCTTGGCCGATTCGATGCGGCCCGATGGCAGTTCGACGTTCTGCCGTCGCAACGCGTTTTCGATTTCCTGTGGCGTCAAGCCGTAGCCGGCCAGACGATCGCGATCGACATTGATGCGCATCGACGTGCGACGCTCGCCGAAGATCCAGACGTCGGCGGCGCCCGGCAGCACTGACAGCCGCGGCTTCACATATCGCGCCAGATAGTCGGACACTTCTATCGGCGAGCGACCGCCGGCAGCCACTGCCATCCAAATGATCGGAAACGCATCGGCCTCGACCTTGGCAATCACCGGTTCGTCGACCGTATCGGGCAGGCGCGCGCGCACCCGTGCAACCTTGTCGCGCACGTCGGCCGCGGCCGAGTCAGGGTCGCGCGTTATACGGAAACGCACGTTAATCTGGCTCGTCTCGGCGCGGCTCGAGGACGTCATCAGTTCGACACCTTCGATGCCGGCGAGCGAATCCTCAAGCACTTTGCTGATCTGCGACTCGATCACGTCGGCCGACGCGCCTGGATACGTGGTGCTGACGCTGACCACCGGCTCGTCGATCTTCGGGTATTCGCGCACGGCGAGCCGCGTGTACGAAATCGCGCCGATCACCAGCACCAGCAGCGACAGCACCGTCGACAACACCGGCCGGCGGATGCACAACTCGAACAGGCTCATGCTGAAACCTCTGTTCGGTGCGCAGCTGCGGCCTTGACGGGCGGGCCGGCTTTCGGTTCGCCCTTGCCTGCATCTTTCGGGGCGGCAGGGCTGCCTGGCGAAGTGCCGGGCTGCAGGATGCGCACCGGTTGTCCGTCACGTGATAAGCGCATGCCGGCGGTCACCACCTGATCGCCCGCTGTCAGCCCTTCGACGATTTCTACTCTAGCGTCGCGTCGCACGCCGATTTTCACCGGCACGCGGCGCGCCTGGCCGTCGACTACCTTGTAGATAAAAAATTCTGCGCCCTGCGGCACGATCGCTTCTTCCGGCACGAGCAGCGCATTGGCGCGCTCGCCGATGATCACGCGCACGCGCACGAACATCCCCGGGCGCAGCTGGCCGCCGGTGTTCGGCAATCGCGCGCGCATTTCCAAGGAGCGGCCGTTGGCGTCAATGCGCGGATTGATCGCGTCGATCACGCCTGTGAAGCGCTCGCCCGGAAGCGCGTCGGCCACCACTTCAACACTTTGCCCACTCTTGATCTGCGTCAGATTGCGCTCGGGCAATCGAAAGTCGACCTTCAGGGTGCGCACGTCTTCAACGTTCACCAGATCGGTGCCATCCTTGACGTAGTCGCCTATGCTTACATCGCGAATGCCGACCACGCCGTCGAACGGCGCCAGGATGCGCATCTTCGACAGCCGTGCTTGCGCGAGCTTCAGCTTGGCTTCGGCCACTTGCGCATTCGACGCCGCGGTGTCCTGCGCGCTCGAGCTGATGAATTTGCGGCTGGCGAGGTCTTCGCTGCGCTTCAGGTTCGCCAGCGCGAGATCATTCTCGGCCTGCATCTGCGCCACCTCGGCCGCGTTCAGCGAATTGTCGAGCGCAATCAGCATCTGGCCTTTGCGCACCACTTGCCCATCCTTGAACCCGATCGCAGAAATGCGGCCCGACACTTCGGGGCGCAGGATGACGCTTTCATTGGATTGCAGCGAACCCACCGCCTGCAGATCCTCCTGCACCGTGCTCGGCTTGACCTGAATCACTTCGACCGCAATCGGTCCTGCGGCACCGCCCTTGGCCGTGCCGGCAGCGCCGGGCGCGGTTTTGGAAGCATCAGTCGCGCTCGCCCCTTTAACGCCCGCCACTGCGCTCGGTCCGGGCGTGAACCGATCCACCGCGAAATAGGCGATACCGGCGACCGCCAGTAACGCAACGACCGCCACAACGGAGACTCGATTTCTCTTCATGGGCAATGAACTGCGCGAGGCGCAACCCGGAGATCGAATTTAACACCCGGGGGCGACGACTTTACGTTGGCACGTGAGCAGACACCGATTCGGCCCCGCGGTTCGCCAATTCATCGGCTCGTTCATTACCGTCATTGCCCGCATGGCCTTTCACCCACCGCCATTCGATGTCGTGTTTGAACGCAACCGCCGATAGACGCTCCCAAAGATCGGCGTTCTTGACCGGCTTCTTCGCCGCGGTTTTCCAACCGCGCTGAATCCATGCCGGCAGCCACTCGGTAATCCCCAGTTGCACGTAACGTGAGTCGGTATGGACGATGACATTGCACCGGCGCTTCAGCGATTGCAGTGCCTCGATCACTGCCATCAACTCCATTCGGTTATTGGTCGTAGGGTTTTCACCGCCAAAGAGCTCTTTCTCGCGCTCGCCGTAGAGCAGCAGCGCGCCCCATCCACCCGGCCCGGGGTTGCCCTTGCAGGCTCCGTCGGTATAGATATGAACCGCCTCGACTTCGCTCGTCGCCGCACTCGCGACGGAATTGCCGAGCTTGATACTTCGTGCATGCCTCATCGGCGCGCGGAAGTCCGCGCGCCATCATTGGCGGCGTCGGGCAAATCGATCAGCGCGGAGTTCGCTTCGCCGGTCAGAAAGGTTCGTGTCGTGGCCGCGGGAGAGAGCAGCCGTGCCGGCTCTTCTTTGCCCTTCCAAACGGCACCGATCAAACGCATACCGCGTACGCGCTTGACTGCGGTCAGCATATAAATCGCGCCCAAAATGGGCCACCAGCGGTCGCCCGCCTTCTCCATAAATTGCCAGCGCGCCAGCCACTGTTCCCGCCGAACCGACGGCACATAGCACCCAAACCGCCCGCGCTCCACGTCGAACGAGAGCAGTTTGAGCCAGTCTTTGACCCGATGCAGCGACAGGAACCGGCCCTCTCTTGGCAGGTAAGGCGACGCGCCAAGCCGCGTCAGATACTGGCGCACGCCCCAGAGGCTCGCCGGGTTGAAACCGGTGATGACGACATGGCCTTCGGGAACCAGCACACGCTCAACCTCTCGCAGTACCTGGTGCGGATCCTCGGTGAACTCGAGGATGTGCGGCATCACCACCAGATCGATGGAGTGCGTGGCAAACGGCAATTCCTCGTAACGGTTAATCACTGCAACCGTCGGATGCGCGGACTCGGATGATGCGGCCGATAAGCGATTGGCGGCGCAAAAACGCAGTGGCATCCGGTTTTCGCGCAACGCATCGACGTCGGGAAACCCGAGTTGCAACGCGTGGTAACCGAAAATGTCGACTACCGCAGCGTCGAGCTGCAATTGCTCCCAGTCGAGCACGTACTGCCCGGCCGGCGAGCGCAGAAACTCGGATAGCCTCAGAATCGACGTGCTTTCATCCATGCTGAACAACCGATGCCGTCACTTGTCGACCCCGACCTCACGATTACGCCGCTACCCGCGTTCAAAGACAACTACATGTGGCTGCTTACGCGCGGACAGGATGCCGCCATTGTCGATCCCGGTGATGCCGCCCCTTTGGTGCAGGCATTAGAGCATCAGCACCTTCGTTTGACTGCGATTCTAGCGACGCATCATCACGCCGACCATGTCGGCGGCGCGTTGGCCCTGAAGGATCGCTATCGGGTCCCCGTTTATGGACCCGCTCGCGAGAAAATTGCTGCGGCGGATCGCCCACTCAATGGCGGCGATCAGATCGACGTCCTGGGCGCCCGGTTTGATGTCATCGATATTCCGGGACATACCGCGGGCCATATCGCCTACTACGCACCCGCGTTAAAAGTGCCGGCGCTATTTTGCGGCGACACGCTGTTCGCTTGCGGGTGCGGCCGCCTTTTCGAAGGCACGCCCGAACAGATGCTCGCGTCGCTTGACGCGCTGGCCGCGCTACCACCGGCAACACGCGTGTACTGCGGGCACGAATACACGGTGGCCAACATCCGCTTTGCACTCGCGGTCGAGCCCGATAACCGCGACCTGCAGTCGCGTGCAGCGCTGGCAACTGCGATGCGCAAGCGCGGCGAGCCGACACTGCCCTCGACAATCGGACTGGAGCTCCTGACCAATCCATTCATGCGGTGCGACACGGCGTCGGTGCGCGCAGCCGCGTCCGGTCTCGACCGCGGCGCAGGGTTCGCGCGCGTGTCCACATTTGCCGCAATCAGGCGCTGGAAGGACGGGTTTTAGCTAGACCGACCCGCCCGAACCCGAACTTGACGCCGTTTCCGCGTTCTACCTACACTGGGCCAACACAATGTAGATTTTTCACGATGCGTCTTTCAACACGATCGGCCACATTCTGGTTTGCATTCAGCGCGTGTTGCACGTTAATGGCGGGCTGCGCGACCAGCGACAATGTGCGAAGCAGCAGCCCCGTAGTGATTCGATCCCCCGCATCTCCCCCACCGACTTCCGCTTCATCAACAACCCCTTCCTCACCGGTCGCCGCTCCCACCCCCGGGATGGTTCAGCCTGCTGATGCGGCGCCTACCCCGCCTGCTCCGGCTGATGCGGGGCCCATTGTTCCTGTCATTGTCGTGCCCGACCGCGCACCGAGCGGTGAACCGGCGGCCACTCCGGTGGGTGATTTGTGGCAGCGAATTCGGCTCGGTTACAAAATGCCCGACCTCGAGACCCGGCTGGTGGATGAGCGCACGCGCTGGTATGCGGGCCAGCCTGAATACTTTGCGCGCATGACCCAGCGGTCGAGCCGCTATCTGTTTCATATCGTTGAAGAGATCGAGCGGCGCGGCATGCCGACCGAGCTTGCATTGCTGCCGTTCGTCGAAAGCGCGTTCGTCCCTGAAGCAAATTCATCTGCCAGCGCTGCGGGGCTCTGGCAATTCATTCCTTCAACTGGCCGTAGCTACGCGCTGGAGCAAAACATGTGGAAGGACGAGCGGCGCGATGTGGTCGAGTCGACCCGCGCGGCGCTTGATTATCTGCAAAAGCTGCACGACATGTTCGGCGACTGGCATTTGGCGCTCGCGTCATACAACTGGGGCGAAGGTGCCGTGTCGCGCGCGATCGCCAAGAATCGGCGCGCCGGCAAGCCCGGGCGCTACACCGATCTGCAGATGCCCAATGAAACGCAGCACTACGTCCCGAAGCTGCAGGCGGTCAAAAATATCGTGTCAAACCCGGAGAAATACGGCGTCACGTTACCGCCAATCGACAATGCGCCTCATTTCATCGCCGTGCACAAGACGCGCGACATCGATGTGCACACAGCGGCAAAGCTTGCCGAGATGAAGGTCGAAGACTTTCGAGCGCTTAACCCGGCGTTCAACCGCCCAGTTATCTTGGGTGCCGGCGGCGGTGCTCAATTACTGTTGCCTGCGGATAAGGTTGAGCGGTTTCAGGCCAACGTTGCAGCCTGGGAGGCGACCGGGCAGCCGCTGGCAAGTTGGACCACCTATAAAACGATTGCATCCGATACGCTTGCCGCCGTGGCAAAGCGAGCGGGCATCAGCGAGGATCAGCTGCGTGAGGCCAACCGTATCCCGCCCCGCTACCGGTTGGGACCCGGTTCGACGATTCTGATACCGCGCGACGAAACAATGGAGACCGACATTCCTGCGGAAAGCCTTACGGCCAGTTTTGCGCTGATGCCAGAACAATCGAACGCGCGGAAGATCACCTATCGCGTTAGACGCGGTGACACAGTTGCGAGCGTGGCGCGCCGATGGAATGTGCTGCCCAAGGATCTGATCGTTTGGAACCGGTTAACCGCACCTGCGCTCTTCGCCGGCCAAAGACTCGAGTTGACGGTACCCGCGGCGCAGGCAAGAAGCCGCGCTAGAAAATCCGCGGTGCCGGTCCGCAAGCCGACTGCCGCACGCAGCAGCGTCCGAACCCCTGCACACAGCCGGCTTCACTGATGGGCTTTTTAAGCGGCAAGCGCGTCCTGATCACCGGCGTGCTTTCGAATCGATCGATCGCCTACGGCATCGCGCAAGTGTGCAAGCGTGAAGGCGCCGAACTCGCTTTCACCTACGTCGGTGAGCGGTTCCGAGCGCGAATCGTCGAGATCGCCTCCCAGTTCGATACCGATCGCGTGTTCGACATGGACGTAGCGGATGACGCCCAGATCACAGCCGCATTTAACGCGTTGAAGCAGCACTGGAACGGGCTCGATGGCCTTGTGCATTCAATTGGTTTCGCACCGCGCGAAGCCATTGCAGGCGATTTTCTCGAAGGGCTTTCGCGCGAAGGCTTCCGCGTCGCGCACGATATTTCCGCGTACAGCTTTCCGGCGTTGGCCAAGGCCGCGTTACCGCTGATGGAAGGTCGCAACGCGGCGTTGCTGACGCTCACCTACCTGGGTTCGACGCGCGTCGTACCCAACTACAACACGATGGGCTTGGCCAAGGCGAGCCTTGAGGCCAGTGTGCGATACCTCGCCGCGAGCCTCGGTCCGCGCGGCATTCGCGTCAATGGAATCTCTGCCGGACCGATCCGGACGCTGGCTGCGGCCGGTATCAAGGGCTTCTCGAAAATCCTGTCCGCCGTTGAAAACAACGCGCCGATGCGGCGCAATGTGACCATCGAGGATGTCGGCAACGTGGCGGCATTCTTGCTATCTGATCTGGCGGCAGGCATTACGGCCGAGATCACGCACGTCGACGGTGGCTTTAACTCGGTTATGGGGCTGCCGCTCGAATCTGAATAGCTATGGAGGATTGAAATGGCAACCGCCGCCGACCTCGACATCAAAATGGACGCCACCTCGCTGTACCGAGAGGAAATCTATACCGATCGCAAAATCGGCACGATCCGCGCGATGGTGCCGGTGACACCCGCCGGCGAGGCGGACACCGCACGCGACACGCTTTTTATCGGTGAAGCGCAAATCATGACGCAGATGGGTCCACTACCCGTCACCTTCGAAATTGACGCGGTCACACTCGACGTTGCAGTTGCCGGTTATGCGGGCGCTGCCAAGGTCGCGATCGAGCGCACAGTCAACGAGCTGCAGGATCTGCGCCGTCAAAGCGCGTCGTCGCTGGTGCTTCCGGGCCAGGGCGGCGGCAGCTTCGGCCCGGGCGCGTTGGGCGGCGTCCCCAGTCTGGGCGGCAAGATTCAAATGCCGTGAGCGTGCGGCCGTCAGTTCGCAAAGCGCATGTGGATATACAGATAAAACGGTGCACGGGGCGGCGGCGGGAAGCGCTCGAACAACAGCCTGCCTCGCACGCATGAGTAGACCGCCGGGCTGCGGTCGCTCCAGATCCTGAGCACGTTACCCGCGCCGTCCAGCGCCGCGACAAACGAGAACGGTGACTGATCAGGCTCGGGCAGCGCAGCCTGGCAATCACGCAGATGAGCGCGATAACTGGCGCTAAAGGCAGGCAACAGCACCAAGCGGTGATATTCCATAGTCGCAGGATCTTTTTCGTCGTTTCGCCCGAGTTCCTGCGCTTCAACGTACGACGTTGCAAGAACCGGCAAGCCCTGCGCGAAAGAATTCGCAAAAACAAAACTGGCCGCCAGTATCAGCACCACGAGTGCATGAGGCATTTTCATGGGTCGATCATAATTGCGGAATGAATGCGCCCAACGATCTCAAAATCAAGCTGACCTCTTTTGCGCATGGCGGCGGATGCGGCTGCAAGATCGCACCGGGCGTGCTCAGCGAAATTCTGCAAGGCGTGCGAGGCATTGTGCCCCCGCAACTATTGGTCGGCATCGAAACTGCGGATGACGCAGCGGTCTATCAGCTCAACGATGAGCAGGCACTGATCGCAACCACGGATTTTTTTACGCCTGTGGTCGACGACCCGTACGACTTCGGCCGCATCGCCGCGACCAATGCAATCTCGGATGTGTACGCAATGGGCGGAACGCCGATCATGGCGCTCGCGCTGCTCGGCATGCCAATCGACAAGATTCCGCTCGAAGTTATCCGCCGCATTGCAGAGGGTGGCCAGTCAGTCTGCAACGCGATCGGAATTCCAATCGCCGGTGGACACACGATCGATTCGGCCGAACCTATCTACGGCTTGGTCGCTCTCGGGCTGGTGCATCCCTCAAAGGTCAAGAAAAACAGCGGCGCCAAAGCCGGCGACGTGCTGATTCTGGGCAAACCGCTCGGGGTTGGCGTCTATTCGGCAGCGCTGAAGAAGAGCGCACTCGACCCGGCGGGCTACGCGCAATTGATTGCGAGCACGACGCAACTGAATACTCCTGGCCGCACATTTGCCAGCATGCCGGAAGTGCATGCGATGACCGACGTGACGGGGTTCGGCCTGCTCGGGCATTTAAATGAAATCGCGCTCGGCAGCGGCCTTGCCGCGCATGTTGATGTGAGGGCAGTGCCGCTTCTGCCGCAAGCCGGAGAACTCGCGGCGGCGGGCTACGTCACCGGTGCTTCGAGCCGCAATTGGGCCGGGTACAACAAGTACATGAATCTTTCAAAAGTCAACGATACGCAGCGCGCATTGCTGACCGATCCGCAAACAAGCGGCGGGCTTTTGATTGCATGTGCTCCCGTCGCTGCGGAAGCAGTGCTCGACATTTTTCACGCTGATGGTTTCGAGCACGCGGCTGTGATCGGAAGAATGGCGCCTGGCGCGGGCATCATCGCCGAATGAAGCGAGAGATCGCGCGCTCGCGTCGCGCTCTGCTTCGGCGCGCGAGATTTCCTGATCGGCGGGCCGGTTATTTTTTCGCCGGCATATCCACGATCGGAGCCGGCGGGCCGTTCCGCTTTTGCGTATCGACGATGGGCGCGGGTGTTGCGCGCTCGTCGACCGGCGCGTCACTGGCTTTTTTTCCAGATTGCTTGACCGCACCGCTGACCGACGAGAGCGCAGCCTGACAATCGGCGTTCTGACCCGGGCCAGTTTCTATCAATGGAAGCAGTGCGAGTATTGGATTTACAAGTGCAAGGCCTATTGCGCCGAGTCCGCGCCCGACGGTCTGCGCTGACACACCGAAGTCGACATCGCGAAAGGTGCCGCGGATATGCACGGGGCCGCGCAGGGACAGGATGCCCGGCTTCTTCGGCTTGGGGTCGAGCGTGATGTCGAGCTTTTCGGTGCCGAGGTTGATGGTGCCGCTACCGTTGATGTTCGACTCCTCGGTATCGAACACGAACAGACCCATCGTTGCAAGGCCATCATCAACCGCAAATGAAACGGCACCGCAGCGGATCTGAGTTGGACGATCTCCGCCGAAGAGCAGCGGCACCAGCTCACCGCCGTGCAGGTTGACCAGCCATATGCCGAGCTCCGACACGCGACCACCCGCCATACCCGCGCTGATCGTGCCATCCGAGGTCGCGAGCATGTCGGCAATCGAATTGCCGCGCCCCGCAAGCCGAATCTGCGCGCCCAGCGAGCCGGTGCTTGTGTTCTTGATGGTCTCGACCGTTGGAAACAACTGCCCAAGTCGTACGCGCCGCAGATCGATCGAAGCCTTTGCAGCAATTGGGTTGCTGCGTGCATCGAGCGTGATCTGCGACACAAGATTGCCGCCCGCCAGACCAAAGTTCATTGGGTCGAGCACGAGCACGCCCCCGGCGAGCTTCAGGTGAGTCGAAAAATTTTCCAGCGGTATCTGCTCCGGAATCTTCAGCGTCGCCGCAGTCAGGCGAACGTCGGCATCCATCGCGTTCAACTTCTCCCGGTTGAAGTCGTTATCCGGAAAAACCTTTCCTGTGGGAAGCTTGGTCGGGGCTGCCTTGGCGGGCGTGGACTTACCTTGAACGGGAGCGGCAGACGGAGCTTTGGCAGCGCCGGGGCGCGGTGCCAGCCCAATCAGCGGGCCCAGATCGGCCAAATCCAGGCTCTTACTCTTTAGCGTAGCCGTCAGCATCGGACGTGGCTGACGGCGCTCGTAACGCGCGTCGCCTGCGAGGTCGGTGTTACCGATCACACCGCTGAAATTTTCGTAAGTGTATGTATCGCCATCACGAATCAAGTGACCCGTGACCCGATAAGGCGGCGTGTCCGGCAGCGCAAGTGGCAACGTCGGATACAGAGCGCCCAGGCTCGGTCCGCTGACCGAGACCTTTGCATCGACCCGCGCGAAATTCTTGATGCCTGTCACATGACCCTCGGCGTTCACGGAGGTCCGTCCAAAGGTCAGCGCAAGCCGCAGTGGAAACGGTTCACTCGAATCCCGCAGCGATAAGACGTTTCCGGTATCAGCCGTGCCCTGGAAGGGGTTGCCACGCCAGCGTCCACTGAACGTCATACGCGATTCGTAGGCACCCTCGACCCTCGTTTCACCGGAAACGTCGACGTCGATGTTCTGAATTGCATCGCGGAACGACAGGCTTGCGTCGTTCAAAGCGAGCGACTGCACATCAATCGTGCGCGTCGAGGGCTCGTCCGATTTTCGCAATTGCCAGTTGGCACGCCCGTCCTTGTCGCGCACCAGATCGACGTGACCTTCAGTCAGGCTCACAAGGGGCAGCACAATTTCGCTGGTGAACAGCGACGGTATGCTGACGCTCACCATCAGCTCACGCAAAATGCCCAGCGGTTCGTCGCCGGCCCATTCTGCGTTTCCGATCGCGATGTCGGAGATGACAATGCGCGGAAACCGCGCCAGTTCGACGTCCAGATGTCCGATCGTCACGGGCCTTCCACTCGATTCGCTCAAGCGGCGCTCGAGCGGACCGCGAAACCAGTTCCAGTCGAAAATGGCAACGAATATAAGTAACCCGAGGGCGATCGCACCCAAAATCCATGGCCAGCGTCGCTTGCGCGGAGGCACAGGCGTATCCGGTTTAGATGGAGGTGAAGGCGAAGTTGTCACCGTGCTCACGTGTCAGAAAATGCAAATGCTGTGCCCACTGGCCTGGGGCTTGCTAAGAGCATTATCGCGCCTCGATCTACCGAGCACGCGCCACGCAACTTTTAAAGCGCCAGTCAGTCGTTAGCCATGAACACTAGAAGCGAACTTCAGCGCGCCCGAGCACACACCGACTCGCTTTTCCAGCTTGTTTCCTGCGAGACGTTGTACGAGCGGCCGATCCCGGACCGCCATCGCCTGATTTTTTACGTCGGCCATCTGGACGCGTTTGATTGGAACCAACTGGGGCGCGGGGTCCACCGCATGCCGTCGTTCGCTACTGAGTTTGATAGCTTGTTTGAAGCCGGCATCGATCCCCCGCCTGGACAAGCCGCTCAAGATACGGCCGCAGACTGGCCCAGGTTGGACGCGGTGACGGCGTACGTTGCGCGCACGCGTACCGCGATTGACCAGATCTGGGATCACATCCCATCCGACATGCAGCAAATGGTCATCGAGCACCGTTGGATGCACGCCGAGACGCTGTGCTACCTGCTCTACCAGCTTGATCCCGAGTTGAAGCGTCGCCCGAAAGTGGCGACAACATACGATGCACCGGCGCCGAACCAGCGCTTTATCGCCATCCCGGCCGGCGATGCACCCCTCGGTCAACCTCCGGGAATGTTCGGTTGGGACAACGAATTCTCCGCGCACCAGCAGTCGGTCGACGCGTTCGAAATAGCCCAGCACAAAGTGACCAATGCGGAATATTTGCGCTTCGTAGAGGCGGGCGGCACGGCCCCGATCTTCTGGCGGCAGCGGAACGGCGCGTGGTCGCTGCGCCGCATGTTCGACGAAGTGCCCCTGCCTCCAGCGGCCCCCGTGTATGCAACGCATCAGCAGGCAACCGCGTACGCGCGCTGGGCAGGTTGCGATTTACCGACCGAAGCGCAGTGGCACCGAGCTGCATACGGGCGCAGCGATCAGCGTTATCCGTGGGGCGACGCCGCGCCCAATGGCGTGCATGGGAATTTTGACTTTGTCGATTGGGATCCGGTTAGCGTAACGACATCGCCGGCGGGCGACAGCGCTTATGGTGTATCGCAGATGATCGGAAACGGATGGGAGTGGACGTCCACGCCGTTTGCGCCGTTCGAAGGCTTCAAGGCGCACACGTACTACCCGGGCTACTCGGCCAACTTTTTTGATGACGAGCACTACGTGCTCAAAGGCGCTTCGCCGGTCACCTCGCGAGCCTTGTTGCGGCGCTCGTTCCGAAACTGGTTCCGCAAAGATTATCCGTACGTCTTTTCTACTATCAGACTGATTAGACGCTGACGCCTACGCCTCGCCCAGAGCGACCGCAAAAGCGCTGGCGGCGACGCTGTAGACCGTTACCGCCGAATAACCCGCTTGCCTGAAGAGCTCCCGCAACGTTGCGGGCGTGTACTTGTACGAATTTTCGGTGTGAATGCGATCCCCTGCGCGGAACTGACGGCTGTTGGAAGACCATTTAACCGCAAGATCGCGGCGTGCTTCCAGATGCATTTCGATGCGCGAGCATTCGGGATTAAAAAACGCAACATGGCGCCAATCGCCGACGTCGAAATTGCTGTCAAGCACGCCGTTCACGTTGCGGAGCACATTTAGATTGAAAGCAGCAGTAACCCCGAGCGGATCGTCGTAGGCAAGATCCAGCAGCGACTTTTCCTTTACCAGATCCACGCCCAGCAGCAGGTGGCTGTCGGGTCCGCCGGCCGCTCGCACACGTTGCAAGAACGCGAGCGCCTGGTCAGGCGTAAAGTTTCCAATCGACGAACCGGGAAAGAAAAATGCACGCGCGCCGCGCTCGACCTGAGGCGGCAGCTGGATGGTCCGCGTGAAGTCCTGCGCAATCCCTAGCATCTGATGTTGTGGATTGCGGGCGGCAAGAATCTCGAGGCGCTCCCGCAGAAAATCCGCTGCGATGTCGATTGCCACATATTGCGTCGGTGCCAGCCATCCAAATAGGCGCTCCGCCTTTTCGCAATTGCCGGCGCCGAGATCGATCAACACACTGCCCGGCCCGATGCGCGCCGCAATTTCGTGCACGTGCGCGTCGACGATCGATCGCTCGGTGCGCGTCAGTGGATATTCCGGCAGCTCGCAGATCGTTTCGAACAGACGTGACCCGACCGCGTCATAAAAATATTTAGGCGGTATGAAAGCAGCAGGTTCCAGCAGCGCGGCAGTTAGCTCCACGCGGGGATCGATCGTCTGGCCGAGCAGATTTATAAATAGCGGGCGAGTGCGCGGCGGAGCAAGAATTTCGTCTGGAACCATCGCCGGATTTTAACCCTCGCTACAAAGCGCGCTAATACGGATGTGTCGTTGCGTATAGACCTGCAGCGTGCAGCACGCGCAGCACTTCTTCAATGTGATCCGGGCCGCGCGTCTGCAGAACGAACTCGAGTTCTGCGTTTTGCACCGGCAACGTCGTAAACGCCCGTTGATGCTCGACCTCTTCAATGTTGGCGCCCGCTTGCCCAATCAACGTGGCCGCACGCGCCAGTTCGCCCGGGACATCGCGCGTGTGCACGCGAATTCGAGCCAATCGACCAGCACGAACCATGCCGCGTTCGATGATATCGGCCAAAAACAGCGGATCGATGTTCCCGCCGCACAGGATCAGACCGACCTTGCGCCCCGCAAATCGCTCGCGGTGACGGATCACCGCGGCCAGACCGGTAGCACCAGCGCCCTCGACCACGGTTTTTTCGATCTCGAGCAACATCACGATCGCCTGTTCGATGTCGCCTTCGGAAACCAGCACGACGTCGTCGACCAATTTCCTGACGATCTGCAGTGTCAGATCGCCAGGATGCTTTACCGCAATGCCTTCGGCCAGCGTTGCGTTGGCCGAAGGCATGTCCACACCCTTGAACGCGGCATACATCGACGGAAACTGTTCGGTCTGCACGCCGACGATGTCGATCGTCGGCTTCAATTGGTGCGCAGCCACTGCGATTCCAGAAATCAGTCCTCCGCCTCCGATCGCAACGCACAGGCAGTCGATCTCAGGCTGCTGCTGCAGCATTTCGAGCGCGATCGTTCCCTGCCCCGCGATGATGTCGGCATCGTCGTATGGGTGAACCATCGTCAATGCACGTGAGATCGCCAACCGCGCAGCCTCCGTCTTTGCATCGTCGAACGTATCGCCAAAAAGAACCACTTCCGCACCGAAGCCGCGTGTGCGCTCGATCTTGACCATCGGCGAAAAACGAGGCATCACGATCACCGCTGGCACGCCGAGCCGCTGTGCGTGATAGGCGACACCCTGCGCATGATTGCCCGCCGAAACGGCAATCACGCCCCTGTCGCGTTGCTGCTGCGACAGCAATGAAAGCTTGTTCAGCGCGCCACGTTCCTTGAATGACGAGGTGAACTGCAGATTCTCAAACTTGAGATATACCTTGGCGCCGGTGATCTGCGACAAGGTCTGCGAATGCAGGCACGGCGTGTTATCCACGTGCCCCGCAATGCGTGCTTGCGCTGAAACAACATCGTTATAGGTGACTGCGAGAGCGCTCAAGTGGGTTGGCGGCACGATGGAGAAGCGATTGTAACGAGCGCTGTTCGTTCAAGCCCGACCGTTGCACTCCGTAGAATGATTGCATGCTGTCAATCGCAGGTTTGGTCAAGCGCTTCGGCAACCGCACGGTACTCGACCAACTGGCGCTCGATGTCGCAGGCGGTGAGTATGTGGCGATCGTCGGTGAGTCGGGCTCGGGCAAATCGACACTGTTGAATTTAATCGCAGGTCTGGAGCGACCCGATGCCGGAAGCGTAGTCGTTGACGGCTCCGATCTCGCCGCGATGGAGGATGACCAGCGCACGCTAACGCGCAGGGCGCGACTTGGTTTTGTCTTTCAATCGTTTCACATCCTGCCCCATTTAACGATTCAGCAGAACGTCGAGCTGCCGCTGGTGTTGCTTGCAGTGGCGCGCGAACAGCGCAGCGCCCGAAGCAGCGAGCTGCTGACGGCAGTGGGGCTTGGCGATCGCGCCAACAGCATGCCGCGCGAACTTTCCGGCGGTGAAATGCAACGCGTTGCAGTCGCGCGCGCGCTGGTGCACCGCCCTGCACTCATCCTGGCCGACGAACCGACCGGCAATCTCGATCCCGACACGGCGCAAACGGTCCTGAATCTTCTTGCACGCGAAATTCGATCGCGCGGCGCTGGAGGCGTGCTCGTTACCCATTCGAAGGTGGCGGCACACTCCGCGGATCGGATTGTCGTTCTCGAACACGGCAAGCTGAGGTCGCCGTGACGCTGTACTGGCTAGCCTGGTACGTGATCGCTGGCTATGCACGCCTGCATCCGCTTCGCACGGTTGTGCAGATTGCTGCGATTGCCATCGGCGTAGCGCTCGGCTACGCCGTGCAACTGATCAACACCTCGGCGTTGAACGAATTTTCATCGGCGGTGCGCTCGGCAACCGGGCAAGCAGACGCGGCAATAACGGGTTCCGGCCAAGGTTTTGACGAGCAGTTGCTGCAGCGTGTGATCGCGCACCCAGCGGTCGAAGTTGCGAGTCCGCAGCTGACCGTTACCGCAGCTGTGCTTGACTCGGAAAGCACCGACGCGCCGTTGCTGACAATTGCCGGGATCGACGCGTTTCGCGCGGCCACATTGTCGTCGAACCTGGTGCCGGGGCCGGGCGCTGACGCGGCGCGCTTTGCGCTGCTCGATGACGGGATCTGGCTTGCACCCGCAGCTCTGCAAAAGTTTAAGCGCAGCGTGGGCGATAGGTTGCGCCTTCAGGTCGGTGACGGTGTAGTGGCCCTGACGATCGTTGGCACGCTACCCGGCGCTGCGCGTGACCAGCTGATTGGTGTGATGGACATCGGGTTTGCGCAGTGGCGGCTCGGGCGAATCGGAACTTTGAATCGAATTGACTTGAAGCTCGCGCCCGGCACATCTCTGGCTAGCCTTGCACACTCGCTCGCACTACCGCCTGGAGTTTTGTTGACGGGCACCGATGCAGAAGCGATGCGCGTGTCCAACATGTCGCGCGCTTATCGCATTAACCTGACCGTGTTGGCGCTGGTGGCGCTGTTTACCGGAGGGTTTTTAGTCCTGTCGCTTCAAGCGCAAGCAACCATCGCACGTCGCTCGCAAATTGCGTTTCTGCGAGTCACCGGAGTGACCATGCGCGAGGTCCAGAGCCTGATGATCGGCGAAGCGCTGCTGTTAGGCACGATCGGAAGCGGCCTTGGGCTTGCGCTCGGTGCCGGGCTTGCAACGCTCAGCCTGCAGCTTCTCGGCGGCGACCTTGGCAGCGGATTTTTCGCCGGGGCGCAGCCGCAGATCGAATATTCACTGACCTCGCTGGTCGCATTCTTCGGACTGGGTCTGGCAGCTGCCGTTGCCGGAAGTTGGCTTCCTGCGCGCGACGCGGCTCGCACCTCCCCCGCGATGGCATTGAAGTCCGGCGCCGAAGAAGAAGCGTACAAACCGCTGGGACGCGCCTGGCCGGGTATTGCAATCCTCGCTGTTGCGGCGTTGCTGGTTACATTGCCGCCGGTCGACAACGTCCCCGTATTCGGATACAGCGCAATCGCAGCGATATTGATTGGTGCGATATCGCTGCAATCAAGATTGGCACGCCTGGTGTTCGAGCCGCTTGCACACGCTCTCGAACGGTCTGCGGCCCCCCGGCCTGCGATATTGATGCTCGCCGTGACGCGAATTGCGCAAGCACCGAGCTTCGCCGCAATCGGAATGGCCGGCATTGTTGCGAGCTTCTCACTGATGATCGCGATGGCAACCATGGTGGCAAGCTTCCGCGACTCGGTTGACGACTGGCTCGATCGCATTTTGCCGGCGCAGATCTACGTGCGTGTCGCAGCCGGCGCGTCGAGCGCATTTTTCACCACACGGGATCTCGATCGCATCGCGTCGCACCCCGGTGTGGCCCGAGCAGATTTTTCGCGCGCGATCAAACTGCAGCTCGACCCGCAGCGTGCGCAGGTCACACTACTGGTGCGCCCGATCGACATCGCTGATCCGGCAGCATCGCTGCCGTTGACAGGACCCAGTGTCAAGCCCGCGCGCGATGGCCCGCCCCCGATCTGGGTCACCGAACCGATGGTGGATATTTACGGCATGCGGGTAGGCAGCGTCATCGAGCTCCCGCTGGCAGGCCGCCTGCACGCTTTCAGCGTCGCCGGCGTGTGGCGCGACTACGCACGTCAGTTCGGCGCAATCGCGATGCGGACTTCCGATTATCAGCGCCTGACCGGAGACAACACAGTCACCGACGCCAGCGTGTGGTTGGCGCCTGGCGCGCGCGCAGCGGAGGTGATTGCGGGCTTGCGCGAGCAACTTGAAGCGCCCGCTGTGGAGTTCGCAGAGACCGAGGAGATACGACAACTCAGTCTGCGGATCTTCGACCGAAGTTTCGCAGTGACCTATGTCTTGGAATTTGCAGCAATCGTCATAGGTCTGATTGGAATCGCGGCAACGTTTTCATCGCAGGCGATCGCGCGCACGCGTGAGTTTGGAATGCTGCGTCACATTGGGCTGACCCGACGCCAGATCCTGCAGATGCTGGCTGTCGAGGGCGCACTACTCACCGCGCTTGCCATCGCGGTCGGGCTCGTGACCGGGCTTGTGATCGCAGTCGTACTGATCGAGATCATCAATCCGCAGTCGTTTAGCTGGACCATGGACTTCAACGCACCCCAGGGCCTGATCATTACGTTGATGGTCGCGTTGATGTCTGCTTCGGTCGCTACCGCCGTTGTGGCGGGTCGCCGGGCCGTGTCGATCGACGCCGTTCGCGCCGTAAGCGAGGATTGGTGAGGTGTCGACCTTGATGCAGTCACGCCGATTTTTTCTGCAAGCGAGCGCCGCACTCGTTGCAACGCAAGCTCATGCGCAGGTCGACTTCGCTCCGGTCCGCCCGCGACCGCTGATTTTTCCACGCGACCATGGCGCACATCCAGAATTCCGCACCGAGTGGTGGTACCTCACCGGTTGGCTCGACGATCCCCGGGCGAGCGCTGCATCGATCGGTTTTCAAATCACGTTCTTCCGAACTCGCACCACGATTGACTCGGCAAACCCAAGCGCTTTCGCAGCCAAGCAGTTGGTTATCGCACACGCAGCGATCGCCGATTCCGCACGCGGCAGACTTCTGCACGATGCGCGCGTAGCACGCACCGGTTTTGCAGCCGCTTCCGTTTCCAGTGAGGACACTGACATATCGGTCGATCGCTGGAGGCTGGTTCGCTCGCCGCAAATGGGCAGTTATCGCGGCGTGGTGTCCGCGCGCGGTTTCACGCTCGAGCTGGAAGCGCAGCCAACGCAACCTTTGCTGCTGCAAGGCGACGCGGGTTTTTCCCGCAAGGGCGGTGGCGCAGCGCAGGCCAGTTTCTATTACTCGCAGCCGCAGCTTGCAGTGCGCGCGCGGATAACACGCGACGGCAAGGTCGAGGAGCGAAGCGGCCACGGGTGGCTCGATCACGAGTGGTCCAGTACGTTGCTACCCGCCAATGCGGCAGGGTGGGACTGGATCGGCATGAACCTCGACGACGGCAGTGCGTTAACCGCCTTTTCGATTCGCCAGCAAGGGGCCACCGCTAGCGCCCCTGCGCTGCATGCGTACGCATCCATCCGGCCACGCGGTGGACAATTGCAGACATTCGACGCGCGCCAGGTTGCGTTCTCCACTCTCACCGAGTGGACATCACCACTTACGAGCGCCACATGGCCCACCGCACGCGAGGTCCGTGTGGGCGATCGCACCTTTGTCACGCAGCCGCTGATGAATGACCAGGAACTGGATTCGCGGCTGACCACCGGCGCCGTGTACTGGGAAGGCGCAAGCCGTTTGATCGAAAATGGAAAAACAGTTGGACGCGGCTATCTTGAGATGACCGGCTACGTCGCGCCTCTGCGGCTTTAGCCCCCGGAATTAAGTGGCCGCTTTCCGGCCAGTAGCGGATATTTCGTCTTAGCTCTCGCTCATTCTTAGGAGTGGGCAGAAGCGCGTTTGTCGCCTAGCTGAAGCAGCGGGCACGGTGACTGCTGCCGGGCGCGAGGGCACCCGAATGACGAATACTGGAGAAACGTAATGGCAGCCGAAACCACTGATGCACTGGAAATGTTGAAAGACGATCACCGAGAGGTCGAGACATTGTTTAAGGAGTATGAACGTCTCGCCGATGGCGACGACCCTGCCGCCAAAGAAGCGGTGGCCGCGGAGATTTGCGAAAAACTGACGGTTCATGCGCAGGTCGAAGAGGAAGTTTTCTATCCCGCAGCACGTCAGGCGTTGGACCAGCCTGAACTCATTGATGAAGCCGAGGAAGAGCACGCCGACGCTAAGCAGCTGATTTCGGAGCTCGAAGAAATGTCACCCGAAGATGACGCCTATGACGCGACGGTCAAGTCGCTGAGCGACGCGATTGCCCATCACGTTGAGGAGGAAGAAAGCGAAATGTTTCCGAAGTTGAAGGAAGCGGGGATGGAAACGGAAACAGTGGGCGAGCAGATGGCCGAACGTAAGCGAGAGATTCTGGACGAGCTTGGCGTCGCGGAGACCGAAGAAGATTAGCCGTTAGTTGTAGGGTCGCGGTCGCCAGGTTGCGCGCGAAATCGCTGACCTGGTCGCGCCGGCGTTGAATCGTGGAACGCCGCTCGCCTAAAGAGCGGCATTTCGCGTGAGAGTTAAACAGAGTCCTCTCAAGCCAGAGGATACGTATTTTGGCACCGAAATTCTTCGGGTCCCGACATCGTTGGGATTAATAGTTTGTGAACAGTCGTACCAGGCATTACGTTATACGACCGACTCGAGGACGGGATCATGCAAAGGCAGCTCGTACGATCAAAAGTGATTCTGGTTGGATTGGTCGTGGGACTGGTGCTTACGGTAGCCGTGTTTCAATTGCAAGCCGCGGATGCGGCGCCGGAGAGGACTCCGGAGAGGACTCTCGACTGAGGCAACAACTCGCTGCCCAATGCGCCCAAATCGCAGTATGGGGCGAAAATATCGAAGTGCCTGACGACATGCGTGAATAACGGAAGCTAGCCTGCGCGCAAAGTACGCAGGCATAGTCCTTACTCCGAGTTAATTAACGCTTGTTGTTTTGGCCGCTTTGGTTGCGATCCTGCTGGCTTTGCTGGCCGCTTTGATTGCGATCCTGTTGATCTTGCTGTCCACTGCGGTTGCGATCTTCCTGGCTCTGCTGCCCGCCTTGGCCGCGATCCGGCTGGCCCTGTTTACCACCTTGGGTACGGTCTTTTTGGCCCTGCTGGCCGCCTTGGCTAGGATTCTGTTGATCCTGTTGACCTGACTTGCGGGACTGATCTTGCGCGCCTTGACCCTGATTGCTGCGCTGGTCCTGATCGCGCTGGTTCTGGCTGTTCATACTTACTCCCTAGAAGCCGGCACATCGCCGTCTCTCATACTTGGCAATCATCATTCCTAAATAGATGCTTTTCTTCGCGGAGATTGCCGCCGGCAACCTGACACGCACGCGTGGCGGCAGCGCATCAACGTTCGTTTGGTGCCCCGTGAAGAGGCGGAACGCTTTGACGTTGAAAGTGAAATCCGGCGGTGTCCGCTCCAACCACGCATTCGAATTTTCAACGGACGGCAGCGCGTAATAGCTGCTGTTAACCTCGACCAGCGGAAAACATGCTGGCGTAATAGCGCAGGCGCGCGTCGGCGGAGCTGCAACCTCTCGGATAACACCTGCGTGACTTTATGAGCGTGGGATGGTCCACGACGCCGTGCCGACCAGCACGGAAGTTTTCGCTTCGGGCAAGACGCGCCCGGCGCCGCGACCTAGCGTACCGCTCGAAATGAGCCTAGTCGGTCAAGACAAATGTGACCTTCAAAATGACCTTGAATCCGGTTACTTTGCCTTTTTCGATCATGACTTCCTGATCCTTAACCCACGCGCCCCGAACGTTTTTCAGTGTCTTGTCGGCGCGTGCGACGCCCTGCAGGATCGCGTCTTCAAAGCTTTTCTTGCTGACGCTGCTAATTTCGCTAATGCGTGCGACGGTCATTATTGGCTCCTTCGTTCAGGTTCTTCTTGGCGGAGAGGTTTTCTGTCAACACCTTTGTATCTAGCGCCTTTTCAGGCTATTCGAGCAGCGATCCGCCACTATATCCGCCATGCAGACACATCGTCTACGTCGAATACTGCGCAGTCTAGCGAAATGGCGGTGGCGTCGCGCTGCTTCTCGAAAATTGAGATCCTTGCTGCACAGCTTTTCAAACACTGGCACGTGACGCCATGCACCGGCTTCGCGCCATGTACTTCAGGAGGTCATTCCGCTGGGAACCAGCTACCACCCATTCGATCCTGTCGGCGAAGCGGAGCATCGCGACTTTCTGGCGGGGCCTGTAATCAAGGGGCTTTCGACGCCGCCTCTGGGTTGGACGGTCCGTGGAAGGTCACGCTAGCGAGCGGTTACGTGAGAGTAACGGAGCGCAGCTTCAAGTAGCTATCGAGCCGTCATTCGTTTTGCAAAGTCCGCTCTCGACCCCAAAGCCGACGTATTAGGAACTCCTGGAAGACCAGGACGGCGCTAGCAATGCGTCACCTTTCATTGTCTTTCGTACTCGGTTGTGACGTAGATGGCGGCGACACACCCTCAGGTAGCTTCTCGTATGTACTGAGCATTTGTTCAAACAAAGCTCCTAAGCTGATTTGGCGTGCATCCGCGATGCGGATAAACCGCGCTTTCGTTTCCGCCCTGCACTTTAAGTTCGCTGTGTGTCCCGACCCGTCGTATAGCGACGTTGCTTTAATGATTGGTAAGGAGGTTCGGTCGGCAAGGATGCGCAGCGGACGCGCGTCCTCGCTGTCAAGGAACTGCTCGTTCTTGTACGCAAGTAAGGCGTGCGGCCGATCAATCGAATTCATCGTTTCCTGTTCACTGCGGCAAAGTCGATGAAGCCGCGCGCAACGTCGGTGTGCACAAGCTCTACGCGGACTTTGTCGCCGACATCGAGTCCGTCAAATCCTCGGACGACTCTACCTTCGGTTGTCGGGCGCATGATTCGCACCCAGGTCCCCTTGTCCGATGCGCCGGTCACGATGGCATCGAATTGCGCCCCGCGCCGTGGGGCCAGCAGCAGCGCAGCGGCGGACTTCCGGACCTGACGTTCCACTTTTTCTGCGTTGTCCTCCTGCACCGTACAGTGCAGCGCCAGCGTCGTGAGTTCGTCATTTGTATATGGTGACGGACGCCCGTGCAGGGCCGCTTTCAACAGGCGCTGCGACACGAGATCGGGAAACCGGCGGTTCGGTGCCGTCGAGTGTGTGTAGTCTTTCACGGCCAGTCCGAAGTGCCCTGCTGCCGGCTGGCCAGGGACTTCAAGCGCGTACTCGCCCGAGCCCAGCAGCTTGATGACGGACAGCGAAAGGTCAGGAAAGCGCACCGGGTCGATTTGACGTCGCTTCGTCAGAAAAACGTCCAGCGCCGCGGCGTCGGGTGTGGTTGGCAATCTTTCCCCTGATTCAGCGGCCAGCGCGACAATCCGATCCCAGCGCTTCGGAGTGCGCAGTACCCGGCGCAGCGACGGCAGGCCCTTGCTGTATAGATATTTTGCGACCACGCCATTGGCTGCAATCATGAAATCCTCGATCAGCTCCCGCGCACGGTTTTTCTCGTCTGGTACCAGATCGGCCAACGCGCCGTTATCAAATACGACCCGTGCTTCAGTCGTTTCAAGTCGCAGCGCACCTTGCGCTTGACGCACGCGTCGCAGCGCCTGCGCGGCTCGATCCTGAGTGCGAAGCTGCTCGTCAAGTCCAGGCACTGACGTGACTCGTGGCGGCGCCGGCGCACCGCCCTCGAGCCATGCAGCAACCGAGTTGTAGGCGAGTTTGGCGCGATTTAGAACGACTGCGCGGTAGATATCGGAAGCGGTCACGCTGCCGTCAGGGGCAATTGCCATTTCCATCACGATCGCCAGCCGCTCCCGATCTTGGCCCAACGAAGTCAGATCGGTCGACAGTTTCTCTGGCAGCATCGGAAAGATTCTTGCGACCGTATACACCGAGGTGGTGTTCGCCCATGCATGGCCGTCAATGGCGGAGTCTTTTTTCACCAGCACGTCGACATCGGCGATGGCTATCAGGATTTTTACACCGCCGCCCTGCACTGGTACCGCAACTGACAGTTGATCGAGATCGCGGGAATCATCGTTATCGATCGACGCCCACAACATGCTGCGCAAATCGCGAATAGTCACGTCCGAAGCGGTGGCGGCGTGCGCGATCTGATTGGTCTCGGCGATGACTGCGGATGAAAAATTCGGCAGCAGTCCGCGCTGAAGCATCGCCTCGTGCGCGATGCTCTGCAGTTCATTCTGGCTCGTTCGGGGGTTTTTCATCACGGCCCAAGCTTGCAGTGATCAGGGCCGCGGGTCAACGCGCGCCGAATGCAGTGTCTGCGCAGACTGCACAACCTGTGCAGACGTCGAAAGCCAAAATCGCGCCGCCCTCGAGTTGAACGCTGGCTGCCACACAGCGGCAGGCTGCCTCGGCCGCGCCGCTGCGTTGACCTGATCGGCAGGGACCGCGGTCGTAGCCGAGCGTGCTGAGCGGTTTCCCGACAATGTGAGGGCTTAGTGCGAAGCTGCGAGGCTCAGTGCGTGCGGGTCGATCGTCACTTGTAATGTCAGCACCCGGCCAATTGCGGTCGTTCGCCCCCTTTCTCCAGTGCGTCCAAGAGCGGACGCAAAGGGTCCCGCTTATCGCTGCTGACAATTTGGGCACTGCCGCTGCTACGCTCTTTCTCGGATTTGTTAGTACTGTACTTTTATACAGTATAGCCGGCGGAAGCAAGGCGCAATGCGGTCCGGCGACGAATCGCCGCTCCGTGTTATTCCGCTGCGGCCGCATTTAGGAGCAGAATCTGTTTCTGCGATGCTTGGGCACCAACCAAGCGCTAGGTCGTCAAGGCCTGCCGGTGCGCGCCGTGTATGTGCCTGTTGGCGAAGCCGAGCGAACGCCGGGGTTGATCCGCAGCATGTCGGTCGCACCACCGCCGACGCCCGACGGCCGCCTGCGCGTTATCGAGATCGGCGATCTGGATCGTCAGGCCTGCGGCTGCACGCATCTGACCAACACGGCCGAATCGAGAATGATCAAGATCACCAAGATCGAGAACAAAGGGCGTCACAACCGCGGGATTCGCATTGCGCTCGGGTGAGGCCGGACTACTGCTCGACCACCGGCGTCACTCTTTGCGATGACACAAAGATCAGCGCGTCCGAAACGGCCTCCACTTCGTGCTCTTCTCCTGCCTCGGTGAACAGATAGTCGCCTTGCGCCAGTTCCACGCCTCCGATCTTGACGATGCCGGACAGCACGACAACCTCCTCGGTGCCGAGATGTGCGTGGCGCGGGAAACAAGCGCCCCGCGTCAGACGCACAACTGAAGACCGACCACCCGTTTCATTGTTTCGAAACAAACTACGTTCGATGCCCGCGTAGTCGGTGACCTTCCATTCCCGGTCAACGGACTTTTTCAGCAACATCGGCGGCGTCCTTCGAAAGCGTGAGTTGGAAGCTTACTGCGCAACTGTATTCCCGCTGCAGCGCCCGAGCGATTTACGGAACGGTAAATGCCAGCAACGCCAGCGTCGTAAGCGGCCGCGTGAACGTGCGCAAGTTTCGTTTCTCCGATTTGAACCCGGCGTACACGTGATTGATTGCCGACAGCGCCAGGAACACAAGCAGTACCAGTAAAACGGCAAGCGCCGCATGAAGGCCCCAGCCTGCAAAAAACACGAGCAGCGAAACCAGCGCGAGCGCCAGGTTGTTCATCGCCGATTGACGCTGGTACGGGCTGCCGGCGCCGTAACCCGATAGCTGAGCCGCGCCGGCTGAACGGTAGAGGCCAACGCAAATCCGGCGATGACGCCGGCGATTCGCAGGCGCTCAAGGTTGACGTTGCACGAGTCGAGATCGCGGCCACTACGCCCGCCTGACGCGCTGCGTGACTTACGCTTACTTGAAGCGCGCCGCTTCGTCCGAACCGCCGGTCGCATTGCCAGCGCTGTACGAATGCGCGCCCATGCCGGCAAGCTGGCCTTTGTCGACGATCAGGTACTCCTCGCGAATCGGGCGCTTGCCGAACCAGCATTCGAGAATCTCGCGCGTGCCCGCCGCATAGCGCGCCTGCGCCGACAGGCTCGAGCCGGAGATGTGCGGCGTCATTCCATGGTGCGGCATCGTGCGCCACGGGTGATCCTTCGGCGCTGGCTGCGGAAACCACACGTCGCCTGCATAACCGGCGAGTTGACCGCTTTCGAGCGCGCGCACAATCGCGTCGCGGTCGCAGATCTTGCCGCGCGCGGTATTGACGATGTACGCGCCGCGTTTCATCTTGGCGATCACCTTGTCATCGAACAAATGCTCGGTCTCGGGATGCAGCGGGCAGTTGATCGTCACCACGTCGCACACCTTGACCATCGACTCGACGTTCGGATGGTAGGTGACGCCGAGCTCTTTCTCGACCGCTTCCGGCAACCGGTGACGGTCGGTGTAATGCAGCTTCATATCGAACGGCTTCAGGCGGCGCAGCACCGCAGCGCCGATGCGTCCGGCGGCGACGGTTCCGACCGCCATGCCTTCCACATCGTAGGAACGCTCGACGCAGTCCGCGATGTTCCAGCCTTCGTCGACCACCCACTGGTAAGACGGAATGTAGTTGCGCACCAGCGCCAGGATCATCATCACCACGTGCTCGGAGACGCTGATGCTGTTGCAGTAGGTCACTTCCGCCACGGTGATGCCGCGCTCCGTCGCCGCCTGCAGATCTGTGTGGTCGGAGCCGATGCCGGC
>Ga0183260_10000491_pt1 | contig 33411 bp, 30 predicted proteins | sample AntDrymUQ4972206_2_FD_129768 | JGI IMG/M metagenome (GOLD analysis project Ga0183260, IMG submission 129768) | Polar desert sand microbial communities from Dry Valleys, Antarctica - metaG UQ497 (22.06) (version 2) (version 2) | ecosystem: Environmental > Terrestrial > Soil > Desert | place...
GAAATAGCGATCGGCCACGGAGTCGAGCGTGTCGCTCGAATTCTGCATGAAACTGTCCGCGTAGCCGCGCATCTTGTCGGTGCCGCGGAACGACTGCAGCAGGTATCGGCGCACAGCACTGCGCAACCCGCCTCGGCATAGCGCGTCGCGAGCGCCCGGCCGATGCCGCTCCCGGCTCCGGTGATCAATACCTGGCGTTGCGTCATCCCGGTCTTCCCCCCATGCTCGCGGAGAGCATACCGCCGCGCCCGGGAATTGATTGATGACTGCATCCGCGAGCCTGTTCGACCTCGGCGGGCGCACTGCGCTGGTGACAGGCGCTTCGCGCGGGATTGGCGCCGCGATCGCGCGCCTGCTCGCCGCGCACGGCGCGCACGTCGTCGTCAGCAGTCGACGCCTGGCCGATTGCGAGACTGTCGCTGCATCTTTGCGCGACGCCGGGGGCAGCGCCGCAGCCTTGGCGTTGCATGTCGGCGACGTGGCCATGATCGAGGATGCCTTCGCCGAGCTCGACGCGCGCGGCCGCACGCCCGGCATCCTCGTCAACAACGCCGCCGCCAACCCTTACTTCGGTCCCATGCTGGACATGGACCTCGACGCGTACGCCAAGACCGTCGACGTCAACCTGCGTGGGTATTTCTGGTGCAGCGTGCAGGTCGCCCGGCGCATGCGCGCCAGGAGTGGCGGCGCCATCGTCAACATCGCCTCGGTCAACGCGCGCCGCGCGGCGCCGGGGCAGGGCGTGTACTCGATGACCAAGGCCGGCATCGTCAGCTTCACAGAAAGTTTCGCGCGGGAGTGCGCGCCGCACGGTATCCGCGTCAATGCGGTGCTGCCGGGGCTCACCGACACGAAGTTCGCCAGTGCGCTCACGGGTAACGAGGCGATCCTCAAGCCGCTGTTGCGACAGATACCGATGGCGCGCGCCGCGCAACCGGACGAGATCGCGCCGCTGGTGCTGTTCCTAGTCTCCGACGCGGCGAGTTACCTGACGGGCGCGAGCATCCCGGTCGACGGCGGCTATCTCACATAACGCTTGTCCCACTTCATCCCTTCCCCCTCCGGGGGCGAGCCCCCTTTCCCTCCGGAAGCGAGCGCCTCTCCCGGAAGGAGAGGGGCTGACGCTGTTCTTCCCTCTCCCTTCGGGGTGAAGAGGTGCGCCTGCGGACCACTGGTCCGCGCGCCGATGAACGCCTGAGCGCTATGCGCGAAGGCCGGGGCGCGGATCGAGGGAGAGGGTGCGAAGAAATCCGCGTGCAGTAATCTGGCGGAGGTCTGTGTGATCGCGCCGCAAGATCGGACCCTCTCCCCAACCCCTCTCCCGTAGGGAGAGGGGCTCGCCTCCGTCGGCAGAAGGAAGAAGTGCGGCTAGCGCAGGACCGGCCGCAACAACACCTGGAATCCGAAGGGAGCGAGAAGGAAAAGCCCGGGTATCCTTGGAGCTTCGTGGTGGCGGATGTGCGACATGATCGATGTGCATTATTGGCCGACGCCGAATGGCCACAAGGTCACGATGTTCCTGGAGGAAACGGGGCTCGCGTACCGCATCTCGCGCGTCAACATCGGCGGCGGCGACCAGTTCAAGCCCGAGTTCCTCAAGATCGCGCCGAACAACCGCATGCCGGCGATCGTCGATGACTCCCCCGCCGGCGGCGGCGAACCCGTCAGCGTGTTCGAGTCGGGCGCGATCCTGGTCTACCTCGCGGACAAGACCGGGCAGTTCCTTGCCACCCAATTGCGCGCGCGCACCGCGACACTCGAGTGGATGTTCTGGCAGATGTCCGGACTCGGTCCCATGCTCGGCCAGAACCATCACTTCAACGTATATGCGCCCGAGAAGATTCCCTACGCGATCGAGCGCTACGTGCGCGAAACCGCGCGTCTCTACGGGGTGCTCGACCGGCGTCTGGCGGACCGCGAATTCATCGTCGGCGGTGATTACACGATTGCGGACATGGCCTGCTATCCCTGGATCGTGCCGCATCAACGACAGCAGATGGACCTGGCAGATTTCCCGAACGTCAAGCGCTGGTTCGAGGTGATTCGCGCACGCCCCGCCACGCTGCGAGCGTATGCGCTCGCCGACGATTTCCCGACGCCGACCACGAACTTCACGGACGAGCAGCGCCGCCACCTGTTCACCGCGCCCGCCAACCCGACGGCCGCAACGTGAGGAATGGAACGATGCTGCGATTTGCTGCCGGAGCGTTGCTCCTGATGTCCTCACAACTCGCCGCTGAAAAGCTCACGCTCGAAGCCATTGCGGGCGACAAGCCCCTGTCGGGTCCGACCTTGTCATCGCCGAAGATCGCGCCCGATGGCAGCCGCGTGACCTTTCTGCGCGGCCGCACGGACGATCGCAACCGCCTCGACCTCTGGGCGTTCGAAGTGGCCAACGGCACCACCTTGCGCCTGGTCAACGCCGACGACGTGTTGCCCGCGGATCGCGAGCTCCTCTCGGACGAGGAGAAAGCGCGCCGCGAACGCCAGCGCATCGCGGGCCAGACCGGCATCGTGGACTATCACTGGGCACCCGACTCGACGCACCTGCTGTTCCCGCTCGGTGGCGAGTTGTACTGGTTCGATCTGGAAGCCACCGGCAAGGACCGCGTGCGCAAGCTGACGAATGGCGAGGGTTCGGTGACCGATCCCAAGGTCTCGCCGCGTGGTCGCTTCGTGAGCTTCGTCCGGGCGCGGAACCTCTGGATCATCGAACTTGCCACCGGCAAGGCCACGCAATTGACGCGCGACGGCTCGGACACCCTCGGCAACGGTGTCGCGGAATTCGTCGCGGACGAGGAAATGGCACGCCATACCGGATACTGGTGGGCGCCCGACGACTCAGCCATCGCCTACGCAAGAATCGACGAAAGCGCGGTTCCGGTGCAAAAGCGATTCGAGATTTATCCGGATCGCACCGAAGTTGTGCAGCAGCGCTATCCCGCGGCCGGCGATCCCAACGTGACCGTCGAGTTGTTCGTCCAACGCATGCCCACCGGGAGCGCCGAGCTCGCGCCCCGCCAACGCGTTGATCTCGGCAGCGAACGCGATATCTACCTCGCCCGCGTGGACTGGCGCGACGCGACGCACCTGGTTTTCCAGCGGCAGGACCGGCGCCAACGCGGACTCGACCTGGTGGAGGTCACGCTGCCTGGCGGCAAACAACGCACCCTGCTGCGCGAGACCAGCCGCACCTGGGTCCCGCTCAACGATGACCTCAATTTCCTCGACGACGGCACCCTCGTCTGGAGTTCGGAGCGCGGTGGTTTCCAGCACGTCTACGCGTTCGACGCGGACGGCGGCAACGCGCGCGCGGTGACGTCCGGTGACTGGAGCATCGACGCCATCGAAGCCGTCGACGAGAAGAACGGCTTCGTCTACTTCACCGGCGCGCGCGACAACCCGCGCGAGCGGCATCTCTATCGAGTCAAGCTGGCCGGCGGCGACGTTGAGAAGTTGACGCGAACGCCCGGCCAGCACTTCATCGAGTTCGCCGATAACGCGAGCGTGTATGTCGACCGCTGGTCGAGCACAACCACGCCGCCGCAGCTCGACCTGCATCGCGCGGACGGCACGCGCATCGCGCAGCTGATCGACAACCGCCTCGACGATCCGGCGCATCCCTACGCGGTGTATCGCGAAGCGCATCGACCCACCGACTTCGGCACGCTGACCGCGGCCGACGGAAAGTCCACCCTGCACTACAGCCTGATCAAGCCTTCCGACTTCGATGCCAACAAACGCTATCCGGTTGTCGTCTATGTCTACGGCGGGCCCGCTGCGCAAACCGTGATCGAGGCGTGGCCGGGACGCGCAGACCATTGGTTCAACCAGTACCTCGCGCAACAGGGTTACGTGGTGTTCTCGCTCGACAATCGCGGCACGCCGCGGCGGGGCGCCGCGTTCGGTGCGGCGTTGTATGGAAAGCAGGGAACGGTCGAGGTCGCGGACCAGCTCAAAGGCCTCGACTGGCTGTCGGCGCAGCCGTGGGTCGATGCGAAGCGCATCGGCGTGCACGGCTGGTCCAATGGCGGTTACATGACGCTGATGCTGCTGGCCCAGGCCAGCGATCGCTACGCGTGCGGCGCGGCGGGCGCGCCGGTGACGGACTGGGCGCTGTACGACACGCACTACACCGAACGCTACATGGACCTGCCCGACGACAACGTCGCAGGTTATGCCAAGGCGCGCGTGTTCGATCACCTTGACGGACTGACTTCGCCACTGCTGCTGGTGCACGGGATGGCCGACGACAACGTGCTGTTCTCCAACACGACCGCATTGCTGTCGGCGCTGCAGGCCCGCGGCACCGAGTTCGAGCTCATGACCTATCCGGGCGCCAAACACGGCCTGCTCGGATCCAACCAGCTGCACCGCCTGCGCACCACGCTGCGCTTCTTCGAACGCTGTCTCAAGCTGGATCGCTGAACAAACCTTGCCGCTCGGGGTGAGCCTGTCGAACCATGGGGGGTGCACGGAGGGCAAAGTCGCGCCGCGCGCCCACTCGCCCAATCCGTCCCCCGCGCCTTCGAGTCGGCGAGTGATCCCGGCCCCTGGCGGAAAGTCAGGGTGCCGTGGGGCACATGCGCGCCCGCGATCCCGCGCGTAACGTGCATCACCAGACTGTCGAACTTTCCGAGGCCGCCATGATGATCCGCACGCTTCTCCTTGCCACGGTGTTGCTCGCCGCCGCGCCACTGGCCTATGGCCGGACGCTGCACAGCTGCGACGCGGAAAGCGACTTCGACATCACCTTGCACCCGAACCGGCTCGAATTGACGCGCGAACACGGGAACAAGTACCCCAACCGTGTGGAGCTCGTCGATGGACGGCTGTGGCTCGACAATCGCGAGCACAAGCTGACCCCGGAGGATCGCGCCCGCGTACTGCGCTTCGAGGCCGAAGTCAGGGCCCTGGCTCCGCGCGTCCGGGAGGTCGCCCTCGAAGGCATCGCGATAGCGGTGGAAGCTATCGGCCTGGTGATCGAGCACCTCGGCGGCGACGGCGCCAGGCTCGACGAACTGCGTGGCGAACTGGCGCATCACGGGCGACAGTGGGAACAGCGCATCCGAACCGCGCAGACCACCCGCGACTGGGGCACCGGCGACGACGCGAAGTTCGCGGGCAAGCTGGTCGCACAAATGGTTCCCGCAATCGCGGGTGAGATGGCGACGAGCGCGGTGCGCGCTGCGCTCTCCGGCGATGAGGCAAAGCTCGAGGCCATCGAGGCGCGCGCCGAAAACCTCGAGAAGGAAATCGAAAAGCGCATCGAAGCGCGTGCCGACCGGCTCGAGGTCGTCGCCAGGACGCTGTGCCCCCGAATCCGCGAGCTCGACCGCATAGACAACGCGCTCGCGTTGCGCTTGCCGAACCAGCGGCGCCTCAACCTCATCGAGATCGACAACGATTAACTGTGACGTGCGGGAAATTCCGCTCATGGTTCGACAGGCTCACCACGAACGGAATTTGTCAGGTGCAGCGAATATCCTCGAACACCGTTCGTGGTGAGCCCTTCGACAAGCTCAGGACGGGCTTGTCGAACCATGGACGGTGTCGCGTCACCGCTCGGGCGCCCCGCGATCACGCTCACGCACGAATGACCTGAGTCCGTTTACGCGTTCGCGCTATCCTGCCGCGACTTCTCCTGACGCGCAGCCCCACATGTTCGACGGCGTTGAAATCGCAACCGGCGCCACGCCGCGACACAGCGTGATCTGGCTGCACGGCCTTGGCGCGGATGGACACGACTTCGAGCCGCTGGTGCCGCAATTGGTGCAGCGCGACTGGCCAGCGCTGCGCTTCGTGTTTCCGCACGCGCCGGTGCGCGCGGTCACGGTGAACAACGGCATGCGCATGCGCGCCTGGTACGACATCCGCGGTTTCGACATCGCGGATCGGGAAGACGCCGAAGGCGTTCGGGAATCCGTCGCGACCGTGGAGCGCCTCATCGCGCGCGAAGTGGGGAAGGGGATCGCCACCGAGCGCATTTTCCTGGCTGGCTTCTCCCAGGGCGGCGCGATCGCGCTCGCGACCACCGTTCGTCGCGCGACGCCGTTGGCCGGGACCATCGCGTTGTCGTGCTACTTGCCCCTGGCCGGAGTCGGCGAGACAGAAATCGGGGCGGCAGCCCGTTCGATTGCCGTATTCATGGCGCACGGCAGCCACGACCCGGTCGTCCCGCAACCGCTCGGGGAACGCAGTCGCGAATGGCTGCGCACCGCAGGATTCAAGGTCGACTGGCACACTTATCCCATGCAGCATTCACTGTGCGCGGACGAAGTCCACGATCTCGCGACATGGCTGTCGGCGCGCCTGTCCGCCGCCTGATCCTGCGCGTCCGGCGCGCCGCTTCGCGCTCGCCGGAACGCAGCGATCACTGGCTGCCCGAGTTTTGCAGCGCCAGCCAGATCGCGATGTTCGTGCTGCTGGCCGAGGCTGTGTATCTCATCGTGTTCCTCGCGCCCACCTCGCGCGCCGACTGGTCGCTGTCGCGCCTCGTCGCAGGCACGTCGTTCGTTATCTGGATCGCGCTGATTTCGGTCGTTGCCTTGTGCAAGCTCCGACCCTGGCTGGTCGAGCGCAACGAGGTGGTGACCGTGATCGGGGCGTGGCTGGTCGTGCCGCTGACGACGCTGCTCGCGAGTCTCTCGCTGGTTCCCCTGGCACCGAGCCTGTCCATGGTGCTGCCCGAAGCAGCGATGCCGCATGCACATCTGGCACGATTCGTCGCTGGCAACACGCTCATCGCGCTGCTCGCGAGCAGCGTGCTGTTTCGTTATCTGTACGTAAGCGATGCGCGACGACAGAACGAACGCGGCCAGGCGCGCGCCCAGGTCATCGCGCTGCAGGCGCGCATCCGGCCGCACTTTCTTTTCAACAGCATGAACACCATTGCGAGCCTCATCCCGTTGCGACCAGCCGACGCGGAGCGCGCGATCGAGGACCTGGCCGAGCTGTTCCGCGCGGCGCTCGCGCCTGGCGAGCGACTGAGCACACTGGGTGACGAGCTCGAGCTGGTGCGCCGTTACCTCGAGATCGAGCGATTGCGACTGGGCGACCGACTGCGCGTGCGCTGGGCGATCGACGCGCTGCCGCTGGAAACCCCGATGCCGGCATTGCTGCTGCAACCCCTCGTGGAGAACGCCGTGCATCACGGCGTCAGCGCGCTGCCCTCCGGCGGAGAGATCGAAATCGAAGGAAGCAGCGACAGCGACTGCGTGAGGCTGCGAATCGCCAATCCGCGGCCCGCGCGCGCGCAGGCGGTGCGCGCCGGTAACGGCATCGCTCTCGACAACGTACGGCAACGGCTCGCGTACCACTACGGCGACGGCGCGCGCCTGCTGGTGCATGATGCGGAAGGCAGCTACACCTGCGAAGTGATGGTCCCCCGATGAGAATGAGCCGATGAAAGTACTGATCGTCGACGATGAACCCTTGGCGCGCGAGCGCCTCGCGTCCCTGCTGGCAGGCATCGAGGGGGTCGAAGTGGTGGGCGAGGCGGCCGACGGGCTGAGCGCGCTGGCTCTGATCGAGAGCACGCACACTGACGTGGTGTTGCTCGACATCGTGATGCCCGCGATTGACGGTCTCGAGGTCGCGCGACATCTCGCCACGCACGAGCGTCCGCCCGCGGTCATCTTCTGCACTGCGTTTGGTGACCACGCGCTCGCAGCGTTCGAGGCCAGCGCGCTCGACTATCTCGTCAAACCAGTGCGGGCAGAGCGACTCCAGGCGGCGCTCCAACGGGCGCAGCGCTTCAGCGGCGAAGCCAGCGCCGAGCTGCAGCGTGCGCTCCCGGAGGCGCGCCGCCGCAGTCATATCTGTGCGCGATTTCGCGGCAGTCTGAAACTCGTGCCACTGTCCGACATCGCCGCATTTGTCGCCGAAGACAAGTATGTCGTCGTGCACCACGACCACGGCGAGCTGCTGATCGAGGAGTCGCTCAAGGCGCTGGAGGATGAATTCGGCGAACCATTCGTGCGCGTGCATCGCAACTGCCTCGCGGCGGTGGATCGCATCGAAGCACTGACGCGCGCGCCCGACGGGCGCATGCTGCTGCGTCTGCGTGGCATGAAGGAGCCCGTGGAAGTCTCGCGCCGCAATCTCGCTGCCCTGCGACGCATGGTCCGTACATTGTGATGGCGTTCGAGCTTGCGCGAAGTCCAGACCGTCTCCCTCCGGGGTGCAGAACGATAACCCCTCTCCCTTCGGGAGAGGGGTTGGGGAGAGGGTTCGACGAGGCGAAGTCGGCTGGATTTCGCGCCAAGGTTTGCCCGTCATTCGAAACCCGGACCCTCTCCCCCGACCCCTCTCCCGGAGGGAGAGGGGAGAAGGGCTCAAAAGGCGCAGGTCGAGGGGTGTCTCGCCGCGTCAGGAGCCGAAGCTGAAAGTGCTGCGCATCGCCACGCGCCGCAGTCCGCTCGCGCTCTGGCAGGCCGAACACGTTGCCGCGCGCCTGCGCGAGATGCACGAAGGTTTGCAAGTCGAGCTGGTGCCGCTGTCCACGCGCGGAGACGAGGTGCTCGACCGTTCACTCGCCGCCATCGGCGGCAAGGGCCTGTTCCTCAAGGAACTCGAAGTGGCGATGCTCGAAGGCCGCGCCGATCTCGCGGTGCATTCGGCCAAGGACGTTCCTGTCGAACTCGACCCGCCGTTCGTGCTCGCCGCGATCCTCGAACGTGCCGATCCGTTCGACGCGCTGGTGACTCGCGCTGGCGAGACGCTTGATTCGCTGCCCGGCGGCGCGCGCGTGGGCACTTCGTCCCTGCGACGCCAACTGCAACTGCTCGCGCGTCGGCCCGATCTTGTGGCGGTCGATTTGCGCGGCAACGTAGGCTCGCGCCTCGCCAGAGTCGACTCAGGTGAAATCGACGCCGCGATCCTTGCGTGCGCCGGACTCGAACGGCTGGGCTTCGGCGCGTACATTACGCAGCGGCTCGAAGCGCCCGAGTGGCTGCCCGCTGCAGCGCAGGGTGCGCTTGCCATCGAATGCCGCGAGGGCGACGCCAATGTCACCGCGCTGGTCGCACGACTCGCGCACCCCGCCACCGCGTTGTGCGTGATCGCCGAGCGCGCTGTCACCCGCGCTCTCCAGGGCAGTTGCCAGGTTCCGATCGCCGCGTATGCTCAGGCCGACGGCATCGCGATGACCCTGACCGGGTGGGTAGGCTCGCAACGCACGGGTCAATCGCTGCGTGCGTCACGTCAACGGGACGTATCGAGCCAGACCGAAGCAGCGGCCCTCGGCGACGACGTAGCACAGGCATTAATGGCACGAGGCGCCCGCGCGCTGCTCGACGACTGACCGAAAGTACCGGCGACACTGCAACGCGTGCGCGAATGCATGCCCATCGCCGAATCCAGCGTCGGCCCGCCCGGGCGCAACCAAGCGCGACGGTTCCAGTCTTTGCGCTGCACGTGCCGTTGCATTGCCCGACACTTCTCCCCCGCTTGCGGAACCATTGACTGACTCGAGTGCCGCATCGCTCACGATTCTCGGTGGACTGCGGTCGCTGACTGGCCAGCAACCGTCTGCGGCACAGGTTGTTCCGATCGCCGCAAGACGGCACAGTGCACGGTTGTTCCGATGAAGCGCGCGCGCCGATCCAATGACCGACCCCGAAACCCCATTGCCGCTGCAACAGGGCAGTTTGCTCGAGCGGCTGCAGTCCGCCACGGAACTGCTGGAAGCGGTGGCCGCCGATGCCACGCTGCTCGACGCGCTGCCCGAATCCGGGCGCAAGCGCTTGAAGGAAGCGGTCCATCGGTATCACCACCCCGACCCGATCGACCATCGCAAGGAGCGGCGCAAGATCAAGCGCGAGCGCAATGCCGACAAGGTCCGCCGCGAGGAGCTCAAGCTCGACGCGACCGGCATCCGCACGCTGCGCGCGAAGCCGGTTTTCACTACGCCGAACGTGTTTCCGCCGGCAGGGTTCGTGGCGGAGGACGGCGAAACCGGGGACCCCGATCAGCGCGAGCCCATCGAGCCGCAGCACTGCTATGTCTGCAAGCAGAAGTACTCGGAGCTGCATCATTTCTACGACCAGCTCTGTCCTTCGTGCGCAGACTTCAACTTCACCAAGCGCACCGAAACCGCCGACCTGCGCGGCCGCGTAGCCTTGCTCACCGGCGGGCGGGTCAAGATCGGTTACCAGGCCGGCATCAAGCTGCTGCGCGCGGGCGCGCACCTCATCGTCACCACGCGCTTTCCGCGCGATTCGGCCGCTCGTTATGCAGAGGAAGCGGATTTCGGCGAATGGGCGCATCGACTCGAGATCTTCGGTCTGGACCTTCGCCATACGCCGTCCGTCGAGGCCTTCTGCCAGACCCTGATCGAGACGCGCCCGCGCCTGGATTTCATCATCAACAACGCCTGCCAGACGGTGCGCCGCCCGCCCGAGTTCTATGCGCACATGATGGCGGCGGAGAGCGCGGCGCATCGCGACATGCCCGAGCACGTGCGCGCCCTGCTCGGCAGCTACGAGGGACTGCGCGGCGTGGACCTGCTCGCCGACACAACTGCGTTGTCGCACTCATTGCACCATCGCCAGTCGCACGCACCGGGGCTGACGCACGCCGCCGAACTCTCGCAGTTGCCGCTGCTGGCGGACGAACTGCTGGCGCAGAACCATCTATTTCCCGAAGGCCGGCTCGATCAGGACCGGCAGCAAGTCGACCTGCGCGGGCGCAACTCCTGGCGCATGCTGATGGCCGAAGTGCCGTCGGTGGAGCTGCTCGAGGTGCATCTGGTCAACGCGATCGCGCCCTTCGTCATCAACGCGCGACTCAAGGCGTTGATGTTGAAGACGCCCGAGCGCGACAAGCACATCGTCAATGTGTCGGCGGTCGAAGGACAGTTCTATCGCAACTTCAAGACCACGCGACATCCGCATACCAACATGGCGAAGGCGGCGCTCAACATGATGACCCGCACCTCCGCCACCGATTACCACGGCGACGGCATCCACATGAACGCCGTTGACACCGGCTGGGTGACGGACGAGGACCCGATCGAGGTCGCGGCGCGCAAGAAAATCGAGGAGCGCTTCCATCCGCCGCTCGACATCGTCGATGGCGCCGCGCGCATCGTCGACCCCATCATCGCCGGCATCAACAGCGGTGAGCACATCTGGGGCCAGTTCCTCAAGGACTATCGGCCAACCGACTGGTGAGCGAGCGCGGGATCCGCGGGTTTCGGTTCACTTCGCGTTCGCCGGGCACGCTGAACGCTTCATCATTCCTAGACGTGACGCATGCAGGCATGCGTGTACGGTGCGGGCACGTCGCCCCCGAGTGCTCTGCCATGCCGTTCTCCATGTCTCGACTTGTCGCTGCGGCAGCCCTGGTGCTGCTCGCCTCCTGCGCCACAGCTCCAAGGGACCGCGCAGGAGGAATTGATTCCGAGAGTCGCCTGCGCGTCGTGGCCAAGGAGCGCCATCGCCTGATCCAGCAGTTCGTCGACGTGGAGGCCTTGTCGAGATTCGACCGCTTCCGCGTTCCGCACGTGGAACTTGCGGCGGAGGCTCGGGGACCGGGCATCAGTGCAAGTCAGGCGGCCCTTGTTGCCAATAATGCCGGCAGGGCGGCCTGCAACCGCATGGGAAAGTACGTTGAACTTGAAGAAGCGGGCGGCGAGGGCGGACCAGAGGTGCGACTCGTGGTCACCGGCATCGTGCCGACGGGCCGCGCGGCGGCGGGCGCCTCGTCCGTGATCGGATTCTTCGTTCCCTACGTGCCGTTCCGTCTGCCGACGGGCCTCGGCGCGCTGGCCGCGGAGGCGGAAGTCCGTAGCCCCGATGGGGAACAACTTGCCGTCATGCACTGGGCCCGCGGCGCGAATTCGGTGATGAACAGCGCCAAGGTCTCCACCATCGGAGATGCGTGGCAGCTCGCCAGACAGTTTGGCGACCAGTTCGCGCGTTCGATCCTCGATTCACAAGCGAAGCGAAGCGGCATTCAGCACGCACCCGCGGAACCGGCCGTGCGTGCCGCGAATCGCGCGCTGTGCGATCGACACTTCGGCACGGTAAACCTGGCTGGTCGAGGTGCGTCGCTGGTGCTGCCCTTGTCGCCGGAATCCATCGATCCGGGCGCCCCTGCCTCGAGCGAAGACAACGCCAACCAGCCCTGAGTCCGGTTCGTTGTTCCCGGGTGCGCGTCGATGCGCGGCCAAGACTCAATGACCACTGGTTCGAGATTGCGCAAAGGGTGCTGGTAGTGATCGCAGGCGGGGCGTAAGCTCGGGCGAACCTTTAGTGACCTGGCCCGATCGACGATGGCGTCGAAGCCCCAGCATCCCGGATCCGCCGGCCCTCCCGGCGAGGCACTCTCGCGCGTCGTGTGGCGAGTTGGGTCGGGGTTGGCACAGGAGATCAGCAGCGACGAGCTCGCATTGCTCGGCCCCGCGGCCTTGCGCCAGCTGCTGATGCGCACCTTGCGGCAGGCGGAATCCTCGCAGGGCAGCTATCGCAGCCTGCTCGACGCGGTGCCCGACGCGGTGACCGTATTCGATCGTCGCGGGCGCGTGGTCGAGGTCAACGCCGCCGCCTGCACCAGCTTCGGACTGGCGCGCGACGTGTTTCTCAAAATGACCGTGTGGGACCTCAATCCCGATCTGCCCCGCGATCACATCCGGCGCGTGTGGAGCCAATTACAGCTCGGCCATACCTTTCCCGATCGCGCGTTCAACCGGCGCGCCGATGGCACCCGCTTCCCGGTCGACGTTCATTCGAATGGTTATCTCGATCGAGGCCGGGCGCGCATCGTCGCGATCGCGCGCGACATCACGGCGCAGCTGGCTGCGGAAGATGCGCTGACGCGACAGAACGCGATGCTGACCGAGACAGAAGCGCTGGCCGGCATCGGCGGTTGGGAGTTCGACATTGCCCGCGGCACGTTCCAGTTCTCGGCGCAGGCCTGGAAACTGCTTGGCGAAGCCCCTGGTTCCGCGGCCAGCTGGAAGACCGTTTTCACCGCGCTTCGCCCCGGCGATGCGATCAATCTCAAGGCCGCGTTTCGGAAGCTGTCGGAAACGGGGATTTCGTTTGACATGGAAGTCGCCTTCGCCGCAACGGCGGATGCGCGCTGGCTGCGGGTCATCGGACAGGTGTTGCGGCGCGAGGGCGAACACAAACCCACCGCGCTATCCGGCACGTTGCAGGACGTTACCCAGCGTCACCACTTCGAGCAGCAGCTTCACGAACGTGCGACGCGCGATCCGCTGACGTCGCTGCCCAATCGCCAGATGATGCTGCAGGCGTTGGAGGACTCCATCGCGCTTGGCGAGCCGTTCGCGCTGCTCAGCATTGACCTGGATCGTTTCAAGGTCGTCAACGATTTCCTGGGCCACGCCGGCGGTGATCGACTGCTGATGGCTGCGGCGCAACGATTGCGTCGCTGCTGCCGGAACCAGGAGCTGCTGGTCCGTTTCGGCGGCGACGAGTTTCTGATTTCAAAACGATTGCCCGAGGATCCCGGACTCGGCGAGCGTCTGATCGCACGGCTGACGGCCCGGCTGACGCGCGCGTTTGCGCGGCCGTTCCGCTTCCAGGGCCAGGACTTCTCGGTGACCCTCTCGATCGGGGTCGCGCGCTGGCCCGACGACGGGCACCGCATGCGCGACCTGTTGAATCACGCCGACGCAGCCCTGTACGACGCCAAGCAACGCGGCCGCAACCAGTGGCGGCGCTTCGATGCAGTCCTGGCCGCATCGATCCGCAGCCGCCTCGTCATGGAAACCGAACTGCGCAGAGCACTCGATCGCAACGAGATGTCCGTGCAATACCAGCCGAAGGTCGACCTGCGCGATGGCAAGCTGGTTGGCGCCGAAGCGCTCCTGCGGTGGAACAACCGGCTTCTGGGCGCGACTGGCCCGGACGTATTCATCCCTCGGGCCGAGAGCACCGGAGACATTGTTCGACTGGGTGCGTGGGCGTTGCGACAGGCCTGCTGGCAGTGGCGGGACTGGCACGACCGCGGGCTGATCGTCGACCGCATGGCTGTCAATGCTTCGGCTCGCCAACTGCTCACCGACGATTTTCCGGCTCGCGTCTCACGCTATCTGACTGAATTCGCGATGCCGGGCGAAGTACTCGAGATCGAAATCACCGAGCATGCATTGATCGAAGACCTCCCGGAAATCGGCAGCGCATGCGCGGCGCTGAAGTCCCTTGGAGTCAAGTTGGTGATCGACGACTTTGGCGAAGGCTATGCGGGCCTCAACGTGCTGCGCCGCCTGCCCTTCGACGGCGTCAAGATCAGCCACCAGTTCATGCAGGGCGTGCCGAGCAACGACGCTGACACCTCGGTGTGCGAAGCCATCGTGCAGATTGCCCGGCGGCTCAAGCTGACCGTGGTCGCCGAAGGCATCGAGACGCTCGGCCAACGTGATTTCATGGTCGGGCTCGGCGCCGAATGGGCGCAGGGGTTCTTCTTTGGTCGTCCCGTGGATCCCGCGACTTTCTTTCGCGCGCACCATCATTGATCGCCCTGAGCGGCGCGGGTGGCAGAGCTGGATGTCAGGTCGGCGGAGCCGACCTGACCTACGCGGAGCGGGGTGCGAGTAGGTCAGGTCGCGCCGCGACCTGACAGAAGTGCCAGTAGGTCAGGTCGCGCCGCGACCTGACATCAGGATCACAAAGCTTTGCCGCAGGCGGCGCCCGAAGCCCAGGCCCACTGGAAGTTGTAGCCGCCGAGCCAGCCGGTGACGTCGACGCATTCGCCGATGAAGTAGAGACCGGGCACACGCCGCGACTCCATCGTGGTCGAGGAAAGTTCGTTGGTATCGACGCCGCCCAGCGTGACCTCGGCCGTGCGATAGCCTTCGGTGCCGCTCGCCACGAGCATCCAGTGATGGAGTTGAACTGAGATGTCGCGCAGTTCCGCATCGCGGTACTGACGCATCGGCTTGTTCGGCAACCACACTTCGCACAATCGTTGCGCCAGCCGGCGCGGCAGGAGGTCGGACAGCACGGACTTGAGCTCCGCCGCGGGTCGCGCGTTGCGCTGCGTCTGAAAGGCTTCGAACGCGTCCTGCTCCGGCAACAAATCGATGCACAGTTCGTCGCCCGGTTGCCAGTACGACGAGATCTGCAGGATCGCCGGGCCACTCACGCCGCGATGGGTGACCAGCATGGCATTGCGAAAACTCTGGCCATTGCACCTTGCCTCGACCGGCAACGCGACGCCGCTCAGGTCCTGCAAATGGTCCGAGTGCTTGCCGCTGAGCGTGAGAGGCACTAGTCCCGCACGAGTAGGCACCACCGCGTGGCCGAACTGGCGCGCGATCGCGTAACCGAAACCTGTTGCGCCCATGCTCGGGATCGAGAGACCCCCACTCGCGATCACGAGCATGGGCCCATCGAACGCGCCGAGCGTGGTACGTATCGAAAAGCCGGCATCGCTACGCTCGACCTGCTCGACACTGCAGCTGGTCTCGACACGCACTCCGGCGGCGGCGCACTCGTCGAGCAGCATTTTCACGATCTGCTTCGACGAGTCGTCGCAAAAGAGCTGCCCGAGTTCCTTTTCGTGATACGCGATGCCGTGGCGCTCCACCATCGCAACGAAGTCGCCGGGCGAGTAACGCGCGAGCGCCGACTTGCAGAAGTGCGGGTTGGCCGAGAGGAACTGCGCGGCCGTGGTGCCCGTGTTGGTGAAGTTGCAGCGCCCGCCACCGGACATGAGGATCTTCTTGCCGACCCGGTTTGCGTGTTCGATCACCAGCACGCGCCTGCCGCGTTGGCCCGCGACGATCGCGCACATGAGGCCGGCGGCTCCGCCGCCCACGATCAAGACATCGAACGATTGCGCCATGCGCTCAGCGGGAATGCGTGGCCGCGGCCATGCGCACCGCAGGTGTCACCGTCGCGCTCGTGTTCGCGTCCATGAGCTGCACATCGCCTTCCTGGATCAGGCATTGCAGTTGCATGTTGCGTCCCGCCAGCACCGTGAGCGCGGCTGCCGAGTCGGTCGGGATGTCGATGACCGTGAGGTTCTTCGAACGCGACAGGCCCGGCGCGATCTTGTCCCACCAGATATCGGCGCTGCGGCCGCTGTAGGTCACGATGATTACTTGCCGCGCTCGCCCGCAGGCCTTGCGGATGCGCTGCTCGTCGGGCTGGCCGAGGTCGATCCACTGCTCGATCTCGCCGGTGAGCGACTTGCGCCACAGGTCGGGCTCGTCGTCCGCACTCAGGCCCGCGCCGAATTCGAGACGCTCGTCCGCGTGCATCGCAAAGGCGAGCAATCGCACCATCAGCCGCTCGGCGGTCTCGGACGGGTGTTGAGCCAACGTCAGGGCGTGCGTCGCGTAGTAACCGCGATCCATGTCGCTGATCTCGAGCTGCGCCTTGTGGATCGTCGATTTGAGCGCCATGTTCGGGAGGTCCGGCGCTGTACGTGGCGCTTCAGGTGAATGGGTGACGAGTGCCGCCCCTGCGATGTTACGACGTTGCGGAGAGCGAATCGGGCCATTCGTGCGGGATCGTACCTTCCGTTTGCAACCACGCGCGAGGCGAAACGCCCATGCGGGAGCGAAAGGCGCGGGTCAGCGCAAGCGCGCTGCCGTAGCCGACTTTGCTCGCCACCTGCTTGAGCGGCGTGGCGCCGCGCAGCAATTCCTGCGCGACAGCGACTCGCCAACCGACCAGATATTCGCCCAGAGTCGTGCCGACGGTCGACTTGAAGTCCTGTGCAAAGCGGCTGCGCGACATGCCGGCGATATCGGCAACCTTTTCGAGCGTCCACTGCTGCGCCGGCGCATCGTGTAGTGCGACCAGCGCCTTCCCCAGTTGCGGATGCGCGAGCCCCGCGAGCATGCCGCTGCTGATCAGCTTGTCCTCGAGGACCTTGCGCAGCAGCTGCGTCAGGATGACCTCGAAAAGCCTGCCGATGGTCGCGCGCCGACCGTAGCGTGACGCGGACGCTTCCGAAAAAAGCAGGTCGAGCGTCGCATGCATTTCGGGCACCTCGGCCAACGGCAGCGCAATCAGGGGCGGCAGTGCCTGCACGATCGGATTCAGACGCCCCGCACGAAAGGCAATCGTCGCGCAGACGAAATCCGCGCCGGAGTCCTCGTCGGTCAGGAACCGGTGCGCGAGCGGTCGCGGATAAAAGAGCAGGGTAGGTTCGGCGATGTAAAGCGCGGGAAGCTCGTCGTGCCTCACGTCCGCCCAGCCGCGCTGGATGACGTGCAAGTGCCCCTTACCCTCTGTGACGACGGCCGGCGAGTCTCCGCAGAGTGGCCCAGAATGGATCAGGTTTGCGCTGACGCTGAAATGCCTGAGCAAGCTATCGAGTGGATCGAGAGTCATGCAATACGCTCGGTAGGTTTATGGAGACAGGATCAGAGGTACGGTTCACCTCACTGCTGCGTAAAGACGCGTATCGAGTGCGCACCGTCGCAAGCCCTGTCGGCGTGCCGACAGGGTGCGCGCCGTCGCAAACCCTGTCGGCGTGCGACGAGGACAGACTTGCCGGCGGTCAGTCGAGCATATGTGCTGGAATGTTGCCGCCGTTCTTCGCGAGGTTGGTCAGCACGGCCTTGTGCAACCACACGTTCATTTCGGCCGAGCTGTCCATCTTGTCGGCGGGACAACCCAGTTCCGTCGCCAGTTCCTTGCGCTCCTCGAGGCTGCTGTCGAGGCCGAGCAGCTTCATGAGGTCGACGATGGACGTCTTCCAGTTCAACTTCTGGGAGCTCGCCGCCGACATCGCTTCGAGCTTCGCCATCACGTCAACCTCGGTCATCGGGACGGGTGCCGCAGGGGCCGCTGCGGGCGCCGGCGCCGTGCTGGAACTCCCTCCGGTGGCCCGGTTCGACCCGGAAAATACGCCGCCACCACCGCCGGAGCCGCCGGTCCGTGTGAAGATCTGGCGGCGTTTGCCGAAGCCGAGTTTGTCGAAAATCTTGTCGAAGATACCCATGGTCTTTGCCCTTAGCCTTTAGCCTTGCGAGAAATTCGCTGCTTCCGAACGTGATTGTCGTCTCCGGCACCATGTACTGAAAATAACCGGCGTGTTGCAGCATGTCGCAAGGCCGGCGAAGACGGTTGCTTCGACGCCGCGGGCAGGCGACGGATCACACTTGCTGAACCCACGGGCTCGCGGCGGTCCGGTTTCACGCGCGCCTGTCAGCCCGTGGCGCAATGTCCACGGCCCAACGCACTGCACGGAGCGGACCATGACGGACGAACGCAATATCGCGCACGACAAGAAGGTCGCGCAGGACAAGCTCCACAATGGCCAGGCGGTGGTCGAGAACAGTTCGATCGTTCCGCAGCCGGGCAAGAAGCCGCCGCTGATCGACGCGGACACCGGCCCGAGCAACAGCGTCGCGAAGGAAATGTACCGGCACGGCGACGAGCCGCGTGTGCATCGTGACGAAACGGATGACAGTGGCGACGGCGACGGTGACGCGAACACCGACAGCAAGACCGGCGGCAAGAACGACGACCAGTAATCCGCGTTTCCGCGCGGGCCAGGATCGCGACGTCCCATTTGCATTCCCTCGCCGGGTTCGATCCGGTGGGAAGCGCCGACTCAGCGCGGGGAAGTGTTGCGGCGCTTTGGTTTTTTCGATACGACGCGCTTGCGGGGTCGCTTCGCGACCGATGAATCGGCCAGCGTGATCCAGGTGGGCGCGTGATCGCTCGCGCCCGTTTCTCCCCGCACCCACGCGTCAACGCCGGCGGACACGAGTCGCGGCGCGAGCTCGGTGTTGAGCAGCAGGTGATCGATGCGCAGCCCCGCGTTACGCGGCCAGTGCTGCCGGAAATAATCCCAGAACGTGTAGATCCGCTCATCGGGATGCAGGGCGCGCAACGAGTCGAGCCAACCCTGGGCGAGCAGGCGTTCGTAACAGGCGCGGGTCTCGGGCTGCAACAGCGCGTCGCGGCGCCACGATTTCGGGTCGTAGATGTCGAAGTCAGTCGGCACCACGTTGTAGTCGCCGAGCAGCACCACCGGATGTCCAGACTCGAAAAGCGACTGCGCGTGCGTGATCAAACGCTCGAACCAGGCGAGCTTGTATACGAACTTGGGTCCGGGCTGCGGATTGCCGTTGGGCAGGTAGAGGCAGCCGACGATGATCCCGTTGACCGCGGCTTCGATGTAACGGCTCTGGTCGTCGGATCGGTCGCCAGGCAGCTCGCGCCGGCTCTCGACCGGCTTCGCGTCGCGCGCGAGGATCGCGACCCCGTTCCAGGATCGCTGACCCTTCCAGATCGCGCCGTAGCCGGCGGACTCGATCTCGGTTGCGGGAAAGTTTTCGTCGGCCGCCTTGAGTTCCTGCAGGCAGACGATGTCCGGCGCTTCGCGCGCAAGCCAGTCGAGCAGTCGCGGCAAGCGCGACTTGATCCCGTTGATGTTATACGTCGCGACTTTCATCGGCAGGGGTCCAATCGGCCGCCGGCGGTTCCCGGCCCGCGCGTGCCGCACTCTACCCTGTGCTTGAAGCGGAGCCGAATCCAGCTCGGGTACGTATAAACTGCGGCGGATCATTTCAGGGGAAGCCCTTGACCATGCAGGCCGCAGTGCCGCGCGTCGCGCTGCTCTCGCTGGTGTTCGCGGTACTCGGCTGCGCAGCAGCGCCGTCGTCTTTTTCGCGCAAGCCCCAATCACCTGCCGATTCGTTCTTCGCCGCGGTCGGATCGCTGTGCGGTCGAGCGTTTCCGGGGCGCGTCCTCGTCGACACGCCCGCGGCGACCGGCCCCAACCCGTTTGCCGGCAAGCCGCTGGTCATGCACGTTCGCGAATGCACTGGCACCGCGCTGCGCATTCCGTTTCACGTCGGTGAAAACCGCTCGCGAACGTGGGTGCTGACGCGCACGGCCGCGGGATTGCGGCTCAAGCACGATCATCGCCACGAAGACGGCGTCGCGGACGCCGTGACCTTGTACGGCGGAGACACGGCCGACCAAGGCACCTCGATGCGACAGACCTTTCCGGTCGACGCGTATTCGAAGGCAATGTTCGTTCGCGAAGGTCTCACCGCATCGGTGACGAATACCTGGGCGATGGAGATCCGGCGTGGACAATTTTTCGTCTACGAGCTGTCGCGACCCGGCGGTCGCTTGTTTCGCGTGGAATTCGATCTGACCCGCCCGATCGCACCACCGCCCCCCGCGTGGGGCGAACCGTAGCTACGGCGCGCACGGTTAAACTGGAGCCGATCAAGCTGGACAAAGGGAATCATTGATCCCTTTCTTCCACGTCGACGATCATGCCTCTCCACGAATGCGCGCGACGGGGAAAACCCAGATGTCCGATCCGAGTTTCAGGGAGCTGCACCAAAGCCCCGAAATCCTCCTGCTTGCCAACGCCTGGGACGCGGGGAGCGCACGCCTCGTGGAAAGCCTCGGCGCGAAGGCGATCGCGACGACCAGCGCGGGGCTTGCGTGGTCGCGCGGTTATCCCGATGGCGACGCGTTGCCGCTCGAACAGCTCGTTGCCGCCACGCGCGAGATCGCGCGCGTCATCCGCGTACCGCTCAGCGTCGACATCGAGGGTGGCTATTCCGACGATCCGGCGGCGGTCGCAGAAGTCGTCGCGGCCGTCATCGATGCGGGCGCGATCGGCATCAACCTCGAAGACGGCGCGGGTTCGGCGGACCTGCTCTGCGCCAAGATCGAGGCGGCGCGGCAGGCCGCCGTCCGCGCGGGCTTCGACCTTTTCATCAACGCCCGTACCGACGTTTACTTGCGCGGGCTCGCAACCGGCGATGCCGGGGTGGAGGAAGTCCTGCGGCGCGCAGAGCGGTACCGCGCGGCGGGCTGCGATGGTCTGTTCGTCCCCGTGCTTGCGGAGGAAGGTGCCATCCGAGCGATCGCGACGGCAATCGCGCCCCTGCCGCTCAACATCATGTTGCTGCCGAGCCTGCCTTCCATAGACAGGTTGCAAGTGCTCGGCGTGCGACGCCTGAGCGCGGGGGCGGCCATTGCCAAGGCGGCATGGAGCACCACGTCGCGACTTGCCGAGGCGTTCCTCGGCGGCAGCTGGGACGAAATGTTCGCGAACCCTGTCGACTACGTCGCCACGAACCGTCTCTTCGAGAAGCACTGAGCGAAATTCATCGCGCAAACAAAAGGCCGGGCTGGTTGCGGGATCCAAGGAAAAAATCAGCGCGAAGTCACCGCGTGCCGGTCTGCGCCGGCGCCGTCGCAGAAGAAACGGTCATCCGGGCGTCGACTGTGCGCGTCCCGCTTTCACCACCGCCCGAACTGGTGTCTTCGCGGCGATGGCGCACGACGACCAGACGATCGCCGCGCTTCTGGAACTCGAACGATTCGTGCGTGGCCGACTCGAAATTGATCACCAGCATCGCACGACCGGAATAGGCGTAGTGCTGTTCCGCCGCCAGCGGAACGCCGTCCGCTGAAATCCACACCTTGGCGCTGGCGTCCAGCTTCTTGACGTACTTGCGCTCCTGTTTGCCAAGCAACGGGTTGAGCTTGAGCGCGAGTACGCGCGCCGGCTGTCCACGCCAGACTTCCGACTTTTCGCTGATGAGTTCCGCACGCTCGAGCGGGGCCAGCAGCTTCGGCGCTGCATTGAGGTATTCGTCGACATCGGTGACCAGGATTTGCGAGAGCGCCGCGCTCACGGGCTTCTTCGCCTCCGGATCCGTCTGTCGTGATTCGGCGACGGCAAGGTCAAGCGTGCGACGCGGGAATTCGAGGCGCACGCCATTCGGATCGGCACCCACCTCCGCGTGCACCGTCAACGGCGCGCGCGCCTTGCCCGCATCACCGGCGTTGACCTGCGAGTGCGAGAAGGCAAGCTGCGCTTCGATCGGCTGTCGCCCTACGAGTCCCGCCAACGTGCGTTTGAGGTCGGCGAGCCCATCGGCAAACGCCAGAGAACAAGCCAACAACAGACCGATAGCTACGAAGCTGCGCATGCGCGGAACCCAGGAGGTGGAGATAGGCGTGGACGCCGAAGTCGGGTCGAAGTTCCGCACGCCGCTACAGCGGCAACCCGACCTTCTTCAGCAACTCGCGACCACCGTCACCGAGCTTGGAGTCGCGTTGCTTGGGCGGTAGCCAATCACGCCGGGGTAACTCGCATTCACGGAGCGAATTCCCGCTGTGGCGGTCGTGATCTGGCAACTCCCATCGCCCAGGCTGTTGAGCGTGGCGATGCATGCGCCGCCGCCAGTGACGCTGACGTTGACGGCGCCGCGCCCAAGTTGCGTACCGCCCGTAGCGAGTCTTCGACTGCGCACCGTCACGGTGTAGGGACGCCCGGCGGCCACGGGGTTGGGCGAGATGGATTGGATGGTGGTCAGCGTGTCACCCGAACTGAAAACCAGACTGATCCCGCCAAGATTGGTCGCGACACCATCGTCGATCTGGAAAATTCCAATGGCCAGATCGTCGACTTGATCATTGTTGAAGTCGCCTGAGGCGAGCGTGTGTCCCAACTGGTCGGTAACCCCCGCCGAGCCCACGATGCCCGGGGTGTTGAGGTTGAAGACCTTGAACGCCGCAACGTCGATGCCGCTTGCCGATCCGTACACCACAAGCGAGTTGCCCGCGGCGATCGTGGAGCCGATGTCTTCTCCCGGCGCGCCGATCGCCAGGTCGTCGAACCCATCGCGGTTGTAGTCGCCGGTGGTCAGTGTCTTGCCGAACAAGTCCCCGGTCTCCGAATTCAGACCGAAGGAGCCCTGGTTGAACACGATGCTGCTCGCCGCCCCGGCAAGCAACCCATTGCCGGCGCCATACAGAATGGTGACCGAGCCGGCATTCCGGATGTCGCCGATGTCCTCTTCCGGAGCACCCACTGCGAGGTCCTCACGGCCGTCCCCATTGAAGTCGCCGGCTGCGAGGGCCGCGCCGAAAAAATCGCCAGGTTCCGCATTGCCGGGAACGCCGGGAGAGTCCTCCGTAATTTTCTCGCGCTCAATGAAGTCGCCAAACGCCGCGCCGTACTGGATGAAAAGCAAACCGATGCCGTCGTTGCACAGCGAAGGTGTCGCGCAGAAACCAGAGTGATTGGCACTGGAGACTAGGTCGTCGAAACCGTCGTTGTTGAAATCACCGGCCGCCATCGTTCCGCTAAAGTTATCGCCGATCGGCCGACTCTCGAACGGGAAATCACCGCGATCGAAGAAGCCCACCACGTCCGACAAAATCCCGATGCCGCTCCTGCGCACGGCAACTCCGCCGGTTTGAAAGGAAACGCCCACCGAGTGTCCGGGGGCATTGATCGCAAGGTGCGGCCGAGGGTCTTCCCCCGTCCAGTTGAGCGCCGCGAGCGCGGTGCCCTTGAAATGCCCGCTAGTGTGTCCACCCGGGGCCGGCCCCGCGCGGGGAACGAATACATCGTTGGTGCCGCTGAGTCCGCCCGGTCCGCCGAGCAGGACATTTGCACCGCCGCTGTCGGTGGTGCCGGCGCTCGCATCGTCTTCACCGGGCACCCCGATGGCGAGATCGGTGCAGAGGTCGTCGTCGAAGTCGGCGGCAGCGAGTGCCTCGCCGAAGCGATCCCCATCCTCCGCGATGCCAATCACCGACACGGTGTCCTGGTTGATCAACTGCCCACCTACGCGCAATCCCGCGAGGCGGTCTCCGAATGCGACGCTCACCGACCCATGCTCGAACTGGAAATCGTTGGTGCGGCTGCCGAGATTATCTCCGACCGCCAGATCCGCCTCGCCGTCGCAGTTGAAATCGCCCGACACCATCGAGTCGATCACGGAATCGCCGGGCTCCTTCGGCAGTTCAGGCGAGCCCTTGAAGATCAACCGGTTGAAATCGCGCTGAGGTCTGCGCCCTCGGATTCCGTGGCGAGGATGCACGTCAGCAAACAGGAAACCAGGAGCTTTAGGCGATTCATGAATGATCCTCGAAATGGACTTGTCTAAAGGAACCCGAAAACATCGCCACGCCGCACAGGCATGCACGCGCTCAGCGACGCGTTGGAAGTCGTGTCAACGACTAACGTGGCGGCGTTGAGGTAGACCGGAAACAACACGACAAGGCGGCTCCGAGGAGCGTGGACAATTGCATGGAAGCCCCCAACGTCTGGTGGCTACATGGATGGAACCCGAAATGGCTTCGGTTCCCGCCAAACCCTTGTCATCGGCCGCAGGACCATGATCGGGCCATGAAAATGCCGCTGGGAATGGGCGCCGCCTAATGCCGCGATCCTGCGCAGTCCCAGGCTCGGCGACTACCCGCTGAAACTGGAGCCAGTCTGGCGCCTACGATCGACCCTGAGTTCCAGCACGTCGGGCCGCGAGTAGTGCCCGAACGGATCGAAGCTGTGCCTTGCTTCGCGCACGCGGGCGTGGTCGAGCTCGGCGACCAGCAGGATCTCCTCACCCGTGTGCGGCGGTACCACCCAGTTGCCATCGGGGCCCGCGATGCATGATCCACCGTCCGCGCACACCGCTGGCAGGCGCTCGCGCAGCAACGCGGCGTGGGGTGCGCTGTCCGGGATGTCCTCGCGGCGCATCAGTCCCGAGACCGAGAGCGCGAAACTGCGGCCTTCGCGCGCGATGAAGGGCGTGATCTGTTCGGTATTGCGCGCGCTGCCGGGCCAGAGCGCGACATGCAGGTCCTCGCCCTGCGCATACAACGACGAGCGCGCCAGCGGCATCCAGTTTTCCCAGCAGTTGAGCGCGCCGAGCCGGAAGCGATCGAGCGCAAACGTCTCGAGCCCTACGCCATCGCCCAGTGACCACACCAAGCGTTCCTCGTGGGTCGGGCACAGTTTGCGATGCACGGTGCGGATTTCGCCGGCGTCATCGATCACCACCAGCGAACAGAACACGCTATGGCCGCGCGAGCGGTCGCACTCGATGCAACCCACGACTGCCCAGATTCGTGCATCGCGCGCGGCCTTGCACAGGGGTGCCAGGTCGCCGCCCTGCACATCCACCGCCTGGTCGACGTAGCGCGCGTACAGTTCCTTCTGCAGCGGCGATTCGAACCGCGCACCGTCGGTGTGCTCGACCCAGAACGGATAGCCCGGCAGCAGGGCTTCGCCGAACGCCACCAGTCGTGCACCCGAGCGCCCGGCCTCGTCAATCCGCGCGGCGATTTTCATCAAGGTCGCGGCGCGATCGAGCCAGACCGGTGCGATCTGGGCGAGTGCCACCACACAACGATCGGAGCTCATGGCGATCCTTCTCTGCCGTCGCGCATTGTCGCACCGGGCATGGGCGCGGTGCCGCGGGGACGTTTCAGGTTCGGGTGACGTGACGGATGACGCGCAACGCGGCACCCGCGCCGGGACAACCGTTAACCTAGTCACTGAATCGCCACCCGTGCAGGTCGGCGCACCGGACATCGACCTCGAGGAACCAGCATGGCCGCGGTGGAAGTCGAAACCGGCAATGACGGACAGTTGACGCAGAGCCACCGCAAGGTCGTGTTTGCGTCGAGCCTCGGCACGGTGTTCGAGTGGTACGACTTCTATCTGTACGGCTCGCTCGCGGCAATCATCGCGAAACAGTTCTTCTCGGCGCTCGATCCCACCAGTGGTTTCATCTTCGCGCTGCTCGCGTTCGCCGCGGGTTTCGCGGTGCGGCCGTTCGGCGCGCTGGTGTTCGGCCGCATCGGCGACATGGTCGGGCGCAAAGTCACGTTTCTCATCACCATCGTGATCATGGGTGCGTCGACGTTCCTCGTGGGCCTGCTGCCGGGTTACGCGAGCATCGGCGTTGCGGCGCCCGTGATCCTGATCGCGTTGCGCCTGCTGCAGGGCCTCGCGCTCGGCGGTGAATACGGCGGCGCCGCGACTTACGTTGCGGAGCACGCACCGATGGGCAAACGCGGGCTCTACACCAGCTTCATCCAGACGACTGCGACGCTGGGTCTTCTGTTGTCGCTGCTGGTGATCCTCGGATGCCGGTATGCGCTCGGCACCGAATCCTTTGAAGCCTGGGGCTGGCGTATACCTTTCCTGCTCTCCGTGGTGCTGCTCGGCGTATCGGTATGGATCCGACTGCAGCTGCGCGAGTCGCCGGTGTTCGCGGAGATGAAGGCGCAGGGCAGGACATCGCAGGCGCCGATCACCGAAAGCTTTTTCTCGGCCAACGGCAAGATCGCGTTGCTGGCGTTACTGGGGGCGACCGCAGGGCAAGCCGTGGTCTGGTATGCAGGTCAGTTCTACGCGCTGTTCTTCCTCACGCAGACTCTCAAGGTCGAGGCGACCACCGCGAACCTACTGATCGCGGGCGCGCTGATCCTCGGCACACCTTTTTTCATCCTTTTCGGCTGGCTATCGGACAGGGTCGGTCGCAAGCCGATCGTGATGGCGGGATGCCTGCTCGCGGCGCTGACGTACTTTCCGATCTTCAAGGCGCTCACGCACTACGGCAATCCGGCGATGGAGCGAGCGGTCGCGACGAGTCCCGTGGTGGTCATGGCCGATCCCGCGGCGTGCCATTTGCAATTCGATCCGGTCGGCAAGAAGGTATTCGTCAGCAGCTGCGACATCGCCAAGGCCGCGCTCGCGAAAGCCGGCGTCAGCTACGCGAACGAAGCCGCGCTGGCGGGCGTCGTGGCGACGGTCAAGGTCGGTTCCGGCAATGTGCGCGCATTCGAAGGCAGCGGTCTCGCGCCGGGCGCGTTCAAGACGCAGGGCGAGGGTTTCGTCGCGGCGCTGAAAGCGGAACTCGGCCGTGCCGGCTATCCGGAAAAGGCCGATCCCGCGCGCGTCGACAAGCCCATGGTGCTCCTGCTGCTGACGATCCTCGTGCTTTACGTAACGATGGTGTACGGCCCGATCGCCGCGTGGCTGGTCGAACTCTTCCCGACCCGCATCCGCTACACGTCGATGTCGCTGCCGTACCACATCGGCAACGGCTGGTTCGGCGGCTTCCTGCCGACCATCGCCTTTGCGATGGTCGTCGCCAGCGGCAACATCTACCAGGGACTCTGGTATCCCATCGCCATCGCCGCCATGACGCTGGTCATCGGCACGCTGTTCCTGCCGGAAACCAAGGACGTCGACATCACCCGGTGACTGATGCACGGAAAAGTGCATCGACGCGTGACCGTGGCCGTCGAGATTCTCGGGCCGCCCGCCGAAGTCGAGTTAACGATGGTTTGCGCAGGCTCGACTGCCGATCGACAATTCAAGACTCAGCAGCGGCAGGGTGTGCATCGGGTTGGCCGCAGCCGAGCAGCGCGAGGCCGTGCGCACTGTTTGCACCCATCAGAACCCGGAAGCACTTCGTTTCTCGCCAGGCTCGTCGTCAGACGGCGCAAGACTTGTGAACAATTGAGTCGCGCGCGCCGGTGCTACGACTGGGCACGCGCCTATACTGCCGCGCATGGCACCGCGTTCGACGTGCATGGATGAATTCACGCATGGGTGAAGTCACACAGCTGCTTGAGCGCGCGCGCGGCGGCGACGCGGGGGCGTGGGATGAGGTCGTTGCGTTGATCTACGACGACCTCCGGCGCATCGCGGGCGCAATGCTCGGGGGTCAGCGCAGCGCCACGCTCAACGCCACTGGCCTCGTGCACGAGTGCTATCTGAGGTTGCAGAAGAGCGGCGCCGCTGGCGTGAGCGACCGCGCGCATTTCCTCGCGCTCGCCGCGCGCGCGATGCGGCAACTCATGCTCAATCACGCGCGCGACAAGCTCGCGCGCAAACGCGGCGCAGGCGCCACGCACGTCGAGATCGATCCCGACCAGGCGGCGGTAGAGAGCGAGAGTGAACAGCTGCTCGCCATCGATCAAGCCTTGCAAAGCTTGTCGCACGAAGACGAGCGCATGGTGCGCGTGGTCGAGTGCCGCATCTTCGCGGGCCTGAGCGAGACCGAAACGGCCGAAGCGCTCGAGCTGCCTCTGCGCAGCTGCCAGCGTCTGTGGGCGGACGCCCGCTCGCGACTCGAAGTGCTTTTGGCCGCCTGAGCGCATATGGTCGCGGAGCAGGGACGCTGCACGTTGGCTTGAAGGCGTGGCGGACTTTGTCGGCACCAGCGAAGTCGACCGGCGGACCGCAATCGCACTGCATCGCAACATCGGTGATTTGAGGCTTGCGCAAGGTCGTGCCAGCGACGCGCTCGCGAGCTGCAGCGAGGGCCTCGTGGGAAGTCCGGACCTTGCAGAGGCGAACCACCCGTTGCGCCTCGGCATCGAGGCCTGTCGTGGCATCGCGCTGGCGGAGACCGGTCGCGAACGGGAGGGCCGCGCCGTGCTTGAACGCGTGGCCGAGCCGCTGCGCGCGTCCGGCACGCAAACCCTGGGTTGGTCGCAACGCGTACACCAGCAACTCGGCAAATCATCGGTCCCGACACGGGACTGAAGGAACCTCTGAACAAGTTCAGAGGTTCTGCAGTGCAGGGACGCACTGCCGCAAATCGATCACGCAAGTGATTGATTTGCGTAAGCCGAGGCCGGACCTGAGCCGGACTCGGCGCTGCTCTGGCAAGCCAGGATGGCTTGATCAGAGCTTCCTGAAGCTTGTTCAGCGTGACATTGGCGGGTTTCGCCACGGTTCCGGGTTCCTGATCATGTGACCGCGTTTGTGCGGTCCTGCCAGCACCGGAGCCCACCATGCGCTACGTCCCGCAACACCTTCGCTTGTTTGCTGCTGTCGTCGTCGCGGTCGCGGCGCCATCGATGGCCGCCGATCTCAGCGCGGACTTCAACCGCTTTCTGCTCAAGGGTACGCCCGAGATTCCGAGTCAGTCGGGTCGGACCCGCATCGGGCCGTTGGCGACGGGCGACTTCGACTGCGACGGAATGCCCGATCTCGCCATTGGCGACGAGCGCAGCGATGTCGATGGCGCCATCGGCAGCGATCATGGATCGGTGACCATTGCATTTGGCGCTCGATTCACCGCGTTTCGAGCGGGCGGCCAGCTCGTCAACCAGAGCACCAGTGGCGTCAGCGGTGAACCCGAAGAGCTCGATTTCTTTGGTGCCGCCTTGTCCGCGGACGACTTCGATGGCGATGGCTGCACCGACCTTGCCATCGGTGTGTCTCTTGAAGACGTCGGCGACGCCTCCGACAGTGGCGGCGCCAATGTACTGCTGGGTTCTCCGTCAGGCTTGAGCGGCACCAACGACGTGTTCGTTCCAGGCACGGAAGCCCCGCCGAACGGTCACACCGCGGGGCACAGAAAGGGCAGGTCACTGGTGTCGATCGACAATTGGACCTCGACCGGCGCGCAGCCTTTTCTGGCGCTGAGCGCAAGTTATCATTCGCCCGGCACGCAGCTGTTCGCAGGTGGGGTTGCGGTCCGGCGCAGCGGCACCGCGACGCTTTCGTTGCCAGTGGATTTCGTCGAGCGCAGCGACTTTCCCTTCGAGATCGATCGTTACGTCGGCTTCTTCGGGGAGAAACTCGCAGCCGGAGACTTCAACAACGACGGCTTCGGCGATCTGGTCGTGCAAAGCGCGAACGACGGCTGCTTCACGATTACGGCGGGTTGCGAAGAAGGGAAAGGTTATCTGTGGATCGTCTACGGCGCTTCCGGAGCAGCAGGTTTCATCTACGAAAAGATCACGCAGAATTCGCCCAATGTCCCGTCTTTCGAGGAAGACGATGATCGCTTTGGTGAAGCCCTGGCGGTTGGCGATTTCAACAATGATGGCAGGGACGACCTCGCGGTGGGCGCGCCGGGAGAAGGGGGCACCAGCACGACTGCCTCCGGTACCGTCACCATCCTGTACGGAGCCGCCAGCCGCCTCCTCAACAACGCGAGCACCAGTATCGCCTTCGACCAATCGGACATTGCCGGCCTTGCGTTCGAATCGGGCGACGAATTCGGCGCGGCGCTCACCACCGGCGACTTCAATCGCGACGGCTTCGACGACCTTGCCGTCGGCAGTCCGGGAGAGCAGTTCGGCACCGTGGTGGCGGCGGGCCGGGTGGTAGTGGTTTACGGTTCGAGCAGCGGCATCGACACGTCAGTCGCGAAGGTGTTCGACCTCAATACGGCAGGCATCTCTGACGTTGCGACGACGGACGACCGGTTCGGCACCACGCTCGTTGCGGGCGATTTCAACGACGACCAGGTCGACGACCTGGTGGTCGGCATCCCCGAGCGGCGCGATGCTGCCGGGACGATCACCGGCGCGGTGAGTGTGATCTTCAGCTCAGCCGATACCGCCACCAGCATCCAGTCGATCTCGCCCAATCCCGTGTTCGCCGGTCGGCCCTATACGGTGACCGTGCGCAGCCGGCGTCTTGCCACTGGCGTCTTGCCATTCGGCCGCGGCACCGTCAACGTCAGTGTGAGTGGCGGCAACGGCAGCTGCGTGGCGACGCTCGACAGATTCGGGGACGGCAGTTGCCAGATCACCACCACGACCGTCGGCGTGCGCACGGTCACCGCCAGCTATCCCGGCGTCATTGGCTATCGCCCCAGCGTCGCGCTGGCAAGTTCGGTCAACGTGATCGCGCTGGTGGATCCCATCTTCGCGAACAGCTTCGAATGAGTCATGGCATCGGCGAACCTCGCGTCCAGCAAGAAGGTGATGGCCCTTGTAGGAGCGACGTCAGTCGCGACCGCAACGTGAGAAAGCTTCCTCTCCGCTAGTCCCTGAGGTCGACGCCGCCGCGGCGGCGGCGATCGACAACGAGTTCCAGCACATCCGGCGCGATCGCGTTCGTATCCCATCGTCATCGCCGCGATGACGCTCGTCATCGGCACGCTGTTCCTGCCAGAGACCAAGGACGTCGGTATTCGCGCCTAATGCGCTCTTCAATATTTCGACTGCACCCGCTCCCGCTTGCGAAGACGCGAACTTGAGACCTGCCGGGGTCAGGTGCGCTTTGGAGCAGCGGCCGCGGCCTTGCGAGCGCGACTCGCACGCGCGACGGGGCGTGTCGATCGCTGGGCGACTCCGATCAGCGAGCGCAGCGCGTCGTTGACGGATTCGGGTGTGGTGAACACTTCCGCTACATCGGGCGCCAGCAGTACCAGATTCGAGCCGGCCTGAAATGCCTCGAAGTGCTTGCCGCGAACTCCGACGCCCAGGTCCTGTCGGTGGTACTCGGCACGCATTGCATCATGCGTTTCGGGCTTACTCTTGTTCGTAGATCTTGCGCTCATGTCGGGTCGCCTCTCGGGCGCTGATGATTCGAACGCGACCATCGCGTTCGACGTGTGAAACCACGAGGAGCAATCGGCCGCGCGATACCCCGAATGTCAGCCAACGATCCTCGTCTTGCGAATGGGCTGGGTCCGCGAACGTGTAGGCAAGTGGATCGCCGAATACGGATGCGGCTGCCGCAAACGAAACCCCGTGCTTCCGAATATTGCGAGAAGCCTTGTTCGGATCCCATTCGAACTGCATGCGCCCGAGTCTACTCCTCAAGGCACATGGCTTGCGGTCAACGCTTCTGCTGGCTCAACTGCTGTTGTGGGTAACGCACGCTTGGCCGGTTAATCTGCCGCGGCGGCCTCCTCGCGCCCTTGTTGGCGGATCAGCGCGACCTGTCGCGCGTCCTCGATGGAGTCCAGCACGGCGTCGATGTCTGCGGTCGCGTCGTCAAAGACGAAATGTCCGGTGAGCTTGATGTCGGGCATCAACTCACTGCGCTCGTACAGCGCCCACATTTCCTCCCCGTAGTGCGTGGACGCGAGCTCGGGCGCGAAGCGGGCGAGCGTGTCACGCAGGTTGTGCACGTCGCGCAGCAGCATCGCGCGCGCGGCGTTGTTGCCGGCGGCGCTCACGACCTGGGGCAGGTCGATGATCACCGGGCCATCCGCGGCGACAAGCACGTTGTACTCGGACAGGTCGCCGTGGATGAGCCCGAGGCACAACATGCGCACCACGTCCTGCATCAGCCGGGCATGGAAATCGCGCGCCTGTTCCGGCGTGAATTCGACTTCGCCGAGGCGTGGCGCGCTATGTCCGGTGTCGTCCGTGATGAGGTCCATCAGCAGCACACCGTGGAAATAGCCGCGCGGTTTCGGAACGCGCACGCCCGCGGCGTCCAGGCGATAGAGCGCGTCGACCTCGGTGTTCTTCCACTCGGATTCGAGCTCGCGGCGGCCGAACTTCGAGCCCTTGTTGATCGCGCGCGTCTGGCGGCTGCCGCGTGCCTTGCGGCCCTCCTGGTACTGCACCCGCGCCTGGAAGCTGCGTTGCGCCATGTCCTTGTAGACCTTGGCGCAGCCGATCTCGTCGCCCCAGCGCACCACGTACACCGACGCTTCCTTGCCGCTTTTCAGCGGGCGCAGCACCGCGTCGATCACGCCCTCGTCGATGAGCGGTTGCAGTCCCTTGGGGGTTTTCATTAATCGGTTGTGTCTGTGCGATAAGACGTGCATTGTCGTCGATCGCGGCCGGGGCCGAACGCCCGGCCTACGGGCTCGCCGCCCGCGTCCGCCAACCAGCGCTCACTCGTACCGAAGGAGTCAACCGTGAATCGATCAATGGCCCTTGTCGCTTGTCTCGCGAGCGTTGCCGTGTGTCACGGCGCCGAGTCCACCGTCGCGCTGGCCATCGCCGGCACGAAGGGCAAGGGCGCCCCGGTGGGGACCGTCCGACTCGTCGAAAACCGCCACGGGCTGGTCTTCTACCCCGCGCTATCCGGCCTGCCACCGGGCCAGCACGGATTCCACGTGCACGAAAAGCCCTCTTGCGGGACGGCGTTGCGCGACGGCAAGCCCGTGCCCGCGCTCGCCGCGGGCGACCACCTCGACCCGCGCACCACCCGGCGACACGGTGAACCGTGGGGCGAGGGTCACTTGGGAGACCTGCCCCCGCTACACGTAGCGGCGGACGGCACCGCGACCACTCCGGTGCTTGCTCCGCGGCTCAAGCTCGCGGACGTGGTCCATCGTTCGCTGATGGTCCATGCCGGTGGCGACAACCATTCCGATCACCCGGCGCCGCTCGGCGGCGGCGGCGCGCGCATCGCGTGCGGCGTGATCGGCGGCTGAGTCGAGTTGCGTCGAACCCCCGGCTACGCACGGCTGCGTAGCCATTGCACTGCGCCGAGTCCTGCCGCGCGGCCGCTGGCGAGGCACGCGGTGAGCAGATAGCCCCCGGTCGGCGCTTCCCAGTCGAGCATCTCGCCCGCGCAGAACGCGCCTGGCAATGCGCGCAACATGAGGTGCTCGTCCAGCGCGTCGAAAAGTACGCCGCCCGCGGTGCTGATCGCTTCATCGATGGGGCGCGTGCGTATCAGGCGTATTGGCAGGGACTTGATGGCCTTGGCCAGCTTCTCCGAATCGGCGAATTCGGTCTTGTCCAGGTACTCGTGCAGCAGACCGACCTTGACGCCCTCGATGCCGATGCTGCGCTTGAGGTGCTTGGCGTGCGAATGGTGGCTGCGCGGCTTGGAGAGCGCTGCGTCGAGTTGTTCGACTGTCCGGTCGGGAGCGAGATCGAGCATCAGCGTCGCGAAGCCACGTGCGGCGATTTCGTCGCGCAGCGCGGCGGACAAGGCGTACACGAGGCTGCCCTCGATGCCGGTGGCCGTCAC
>Ga0183260_10000493_pt1 | contig 33386 bp, 37 predicted proteins | sample AntDrymUQ4972206_2_FD_129768 | JGI IMG/M metagenome (GOLD analysis project Ga0183260, IMG submission 129768) | Polar desert sand microbial communities from Dry Valleys, Antarctica - metaG UQ497 (22.06) (version 2) (version 2) | ecosystem: Environmental > Terrestrial > Soil > Desert | place...
ACCCACACTCCGGGAAGGAGACCACATGAAGATCGGAATGGTCGGCCTCGGGAAGATGGGGGCGAACATGACCCGCCGTCTTCTCCGCCACCACCACGAGGTCGTCGTTTACGACGTGAACCAGAAGGCGGTCGAGGGGCTGGCGACCGTCGGGGCCGTCGGGGCGGCCTCGCTGGGAGACCTCGTGAGCCAGCTCGAGGGCCCTCGCGCGATCTGGATCATGGTCCCAGCAGGGGACGTGACGGACCGGACGGTGGCGGAGCTCGGCGAGCTGCTGGGGCCGGGTGACACGCTCGTAGACGGCGGAAACTCCAGGTACACGGACAGTATGGCGCGAGCGCAGGCCCTCGCCCCCAAAGAGGTGTCCTTCGTGGACGCCGGCACGTCGGGGGGCGTGTGGGGACTGGAAGAGGGCTACTGCCTGATGCTCGGTGGGGAGAAGGGGGCCATCGAGCGACTCGAGCCGATCTTCGCCGCCCTCGCCCCCGAGAAAGGTTTCGCGCACGTCGGTCCATCCGGGGCGGGACACTTCACGAAGATGGTGCACAACGGGGTCGAATACGGGCTCATGCAGGCATACGGCGAGGGATTCGAGCTCTTGCAGTCGTCTCCGTTCGACCTCGACCTCGGGCAGGTAGCCGAGGTGTGGCGGCACGGCAGCGTCGTTCGCTCGTGGTTGTTGGATCTCGCCGCGCGAGCGCTGAAAGAAGACCCTGGACTGCAGCGCGTCGAGGGATGGGTTGAAGACTCCGGCGAGGGCCGGTGGACGCTCGAGACCGCGATAGACAACGCGGTGCCCATCCCCGTCATAGCCCAGGCCCTCTTCGCACGGTTCGCATCACGCCAGGACGAGTCCTTCTCGGCCAAGATGCTGGCTGCGCTCCGTAATCAGTTCGGGGGGCACTCGGTCCGCCCAGTCGATCCCAGGCGGTAGGAGCAGCAGGCGTTTGGAACAACTCCCACGGGTACACGACGTAACCAAGAGGACTTGACTAGGAGATCGGGAGGCAACACATGCTGGGTTGGGTCGGCGATATCGAGCAGACGACACTCGACAACGACAACTTCAGGACCGTGGTCTACACCGGCGAGCACACGCAGCTGACTGTGATGCGCCTCGCCCCCGGAGAGGACATCGGGCTCGAAGCCCATCCGCAACTCGACCAGTTCCTACGCATCGAGCAGGGTCACGGACGAGCGGAGCTCGGACGCAGCGAAGACCAGATGGATGAGACTCACGACGTGGGTCCCGATTGGGCCATCATCGTTCCGGCCGGCGTGTGGCACAACGTGGTCAACACGGGAGACGAAGAGCTGAAGCTGTACTCGCTCTACTCGCCGCCCGAGCACCCCGATGGCACGGTGCACGAGACCAAGCAGGAGTCCGAGGACGCCGAGCACGATCACTAGAACCGTCCCGGGCCGTCCAGAACGATCACTATGGCCCCTAGGCACCATTACTAGCCGCCACGGCTAGCCGGGCGCTATCTGACCGCGCTCGGTTAGTAGTTCGGCGGGGCTCAGCCGCTCGGTCTGACCTGTGAAGAGCGTGGTCAGGCGGTAGCGAGGGCGACCGCGACGGCCACTCCACCGTCGTGCGAGATGGAGATCGGAACCTCCGTGGATGGGCCATGGCCGCCGCGCACCGAGGCATGGGGAACCCCTTGGGGCATGCGGACGATCTCGATGCGCGACGACCAGGCCACAAGTGGACCGAGACGCAGAGCTTTGATCACGGCCTCTTTGGCGGCCAATGTCCCTGCAAAGCTCTCCGCTGGGTCGAAAGCCGAGCGGCAATAGATGCGTTCTTCTTTGGTGAACAACCTGGCCTCGAGCCGGGGTACGGACTCGAGCTTCCTCCGCAATCTCTCGATGTCTACGACGTCGACGCCGAGCATCAGGCCAGCAGACTCGCGCCGCCGTCGATGACGATCGTCTGACCGGTGATCATCGACGCGTCGTCCGACGTTAGGAAGTCGACCGCGCGAGCGACGTCCTCGGGGGTGACGAGACGACCGGCGGGCGTCTGCGTACGCGCTGTCGCGAGCATCTCGTCCCTCATGGGGAAGTGTTTCAGGGCGTCGGTGTCGACCACGCCCGGCGATACCGCGTTCACGCGGATCCGCTCGGGGGCGAGCTCCACAGCGAAGTAACGCACGAGAGCCACGATGGCCGCCTTCGAGGTCCCCACGACCGCGTAGCCGGGCAACACCCGGTTGGCGCCGCCACTGGACAGACCGATGATGCTTCCACCGTCCGGCATCAATGCCCGGGCACGTAGTGATCCCAAGAAGAATGCGCGCGCGTTCGCGTCCATCGTCCATCTCCAGGCGCGCTCGTTGAGCTCCGGAACCGGCTTGATGACGCCGGTCGCAGCATTGCTGACGAAGATGTCGAGCCGTCCAAACGTCTCCTCGACCGAGTCGAAGAGTTTGTCGATCTGGGCTTCCTCGCCCATGTGGGCCTTGACGGCCATCGCCTTCACGCCCTCGCCCTCGAGCTCGGCCGTTGCAGCTCGAGCTGCGTCACCGTTGCGGAGGTAGGCCATGACGAGGTTCGCGCCGCGCCGCGCGAAGGCGCGCGACATCGCAAGGCCGATCCCACGGGTCCCCCCGGTGACCAGCGCAACGCGACCCTCGAGATCGCGCACGGTTCCCGTTGCTCCAGGGTCCAAGCGGCTGGCCTCGCTCATACCGCCCTCAGAACCAGGCAGGCGTTCTGGCCCCCGAACCCGAACGAGTTGGACAGAGCCACCTGGATCGCTCCATCGCGGGGACCATCGCCGACGTAGTCAAGATCGCAGTCGGGATCGTCCTCTTCGAGGTTGATCGTGCCGGGGATGATCCCGTGCTCGATCGACAGCGCACACACGGCGGCCTCAACCGCTCCGGCGGCGCCCAGCAAGTGCCCCAACTGAGACTTGGTCGACGAGATGGGGATGCGTTTCGATTCTTGGCCCAGGGCGTTCTTGATCGCGAGCGTCTCGATGCGATCGTTGTACGGGGTGCTCGTCCCATGGGCATTCACGTAGTCGACGTCCTCCGGCCGAGCATCTGCATCTGCGAGTGCCATGCGCATAGCCAACGCCGCTCCCTTGCCTTCCGGGTCGGGCTGAGTCACGTGGTACGCGTCGGCGGACGCGCCGTAGCCGGCCACCTGGGCAAGGATGCGGGCACCCCGTCCCTCCGCGACACGTCGGTTCTCAAGTACGAGCACGCCGGCCCCCTCACCGAACACGAAGCCGTCGCGACCTGCGTCGAAGGGTCTACTGGCCCGGGCCGGCTCATCATTCCGAGTCGAAAGCGCGCCCATGCGCGCGAAGGCCGACACCGACAATGGAGTTAGCGCGGCTTCACTTCCACCCGCGAGCATCACGTCCGTGATGCCCTCGCGGATGAACCGGGTCGCCTCGCCGACCGCGTGCGCGCCGGTGGCGCATGCAGAAGCAGGGGCGTAATTGGGTCCGTGCAACCCAAGTTTCATGGCAACCGCGGCGGCCGCGGCATTCGGCATCAACCGCGGGACCATGAACGGGCTGACGCGACGCGGGCCCCCATTCAAGAACGCTTTGTGCTCCTTCTCGATGGTCGAGAGCCCGCCGATGCCGCTTCCGATGACGACCCCGATGCGTTCCGGGGAGACACTCAGCTTCGAGCCGCTCGCCTCCTCCCACGCGAGGCTCGCAGCGCCGATCGCCATCTGCGCGAAGCGATCGGTCCGCCCGACCTCACGGGCGGGCATGTAGTCCGAGGGATCGAAATCGTTCACCTCGGACGCGATCTGCGTGGAGAACCCGGACGCGTCGAAGGCACTGATCGGCCCCGCGCCGGACTTGCCCTTCATCAGGGCACTCCAGAACCCGAGCGTTCCGGTTCCGATCGGAGTGATCAGTCCGATGCCGGTGACGACGACTTCATTCCTCGTTCGGTCCACGGCAGAACCCCCGGTCAAGGCGTCCGTCACGCTCCTACGGCGAGCTTGCGCTGGATCAGATCGACCGCGTCGCCAACCGTCGCCACGTTCTCGAGGTCGGAATCCGGGATCTCGATCCCGAACGACTCCTCGAGGCCCAGGGTCATCTCGACGGTGTCTAGTGAGTCCAATCCCAGGTCCTGAGCAAGGGTCGCGTCGAACTGCACCTTGTCTCCCTCGATGCCCCGTTCAGAAAGCTGCGTACGCATCGTTTCGAGGATCTGATTCCTCTTCTCATCCATCTGTTTCTCCTTTCGCTCGTGCATGTGATCCGCTCACGCGCTCATGCCTCCATCCAATGTCAAGACGCTTCCCGTCATGTAGCCGGCCTCTTCGCCACACAACCACCGCACCGCTCCCGCGACCTCCTCCGGAGTTCCGGGGCGACCTTGAGGGACGTGCGAGGTGATCTCAGCGAGGCGCTTCTCGCCGAGGGTCTCCGTCAACTCCGTCGTGACCAGACCGGGAGCCACTGCGTTGACGGTGATGTTCTTCGCTGCCACTTCGCGCGCCAGGGTGCGGGTGAATCCGACAACGCCTGCCTTGGCCGCGGAATAGTTCGCCTGGCCTGGGCTTCCTTGTATCCCTGCGATCGACGAAACGTTCACGATGCGGCCCCATCGGGTTCGCAACATCCCTCTAAGAGCGCGGCGAGAACATGCGAACGTTCCGAAGAGATTGGTGCGAATGACGCGATCCCACATCTCGTCGGTCATAGAGAGTGCGAGGCCATCCGCTCGCACCCCTGCGTTGTTCACGAGCACCGTCACGGCACCCAGTTCTTTCTCTACCTCCGAGAAGCATCGATCGATCTGTTCGGAATCGGTCACGTCAGCCTGCACGCAGATACCGCGTCCGCCGATCTCTTCGACCATCGCGAGGGTCTCTTTCGCCTCATCCGCCCCCGACCGGTAGTTGATCGCGATAGGCCTCCCCTCGGCGGCGAGCGCGAGAGCGACCGCTCGGCCGATGCCCCGGGAGGCGCCCGTCACCAGCGCCGCTTGCTCAGACATTCATCTCACCCGCCAGCACGAGCTCGTTCTGGCCATCAATCGGAGCCCCCCAGCGAACCAGGGCCGCTCCCCAGACGAAGCCGGCCCCGAAAGCCGTGATGATCACGTGGTCGCCGTTCTCGAGGTCCCCCTCATCGCTAGCCTGTGCAAGAGCAAGAGGTATCGATGCTGCCGATGTGTTCCCAAGCCGCGCGATGTTCAGTGCAACCTGGTCCGGTCGCAGTCCAAGGCGCTGGCCCACCGCCTCGACGATGCGGGCATTGGCCTGGTGGGCGACTACGAGATCGATCTCGTCCAACTTCATCCCGGCGCGCTCGACGATCTCGTTCACCGAACGTGACATCGCGTCGACCGCTCGCCTGTACACCTCGCGGCCCTCCATGCGCAGGAACGGATCACCGGAAGGGATGCGCAACAAACCGGCACCCGATCCGTCGGATCTCAGGACGAAGGGGCCCAGACGCGATTCTCCATCGACCCGCTCGATGACGACCGCCCCCGCCCCATCGCCGAAGAGCACGCAGCTCGATGGATCGGTGTAATCGGAGACGCGCGACAACAGGTCCGAAGCGCAGAACAAGATCTTCCGAGCTGTTCCCGAAGCAATGAGGCCGTCCGATTGCGCCAGACCGTAAAGGAAACCGGAACATGCAGCATTGGTGTCGAACGCGCCTGCCTTTTCAGCTCCCAGAGCGGCCTGAACGAGCGGAGCCGTCGCCGGGAGCTGATAATCCGGCGTCGAAGTCGCCACGATCACCAAGTCGAGATCATCCGGCTCGACCCCGGCGCGCGTCAACGCTGCGTGTCCGGCCGTGATCGCGAGACTCGATGCGGAATCCTCAGGGCCTGCAATGCGCCGCATCTCGATCCCTGTTCGATCGCGTATCCACTTGGCGGTCACGGGGAGGCTCTCGGCGAGCTCATCGTTGCGCAGCTCGCGCGAGGGCAACGCAACACCCCATCCGGTTATCGCCGCTCCCATCAACAGCCCCTTATCCAGAAGAGCGCATCCCCGGCCTTCACCGGTTGACCCTGGATCGCGAGCATGCCCATGACCCAGCCACGGAATGACGACTTCACATGCTCGATGTCGCCGTTGTTCACGACCTCGGCAAGGATCGTTCCGGGCTCGACCCACTCGCCCTCGCTCGTGAATGTTTCGGGAGGCAACGAAACGAACCGTCCGGAACACGGAGATACGACTACGCGCTCCCGGATCGGAGTTGTCTCGGGGACCGCGAAGAGCGTCTCGGGCGCAGCAGTCATCGCGTCATGCACCGACACTCACCTCCGCCCGCCGGAGAGGACGAGTGATCCTCTGGGCAAGTCCCGCCGCGACCCGGCCAGGACCGAGATCCTCGAAGTCACGGAACCCCTGGTACCAGAGCCACTCGATCGACTCACGAAAACGAACCCGACCGGTCAACTGCTCGACGAGCAACTTGCGGATCTCGCCGGGTGCCCGATAAGGCGCCGCTGTCACGTTCGAGATCACTGGCACCTCGGGCATCCGGACATCCACGTGATCGAGCGCGTCGCGAAGCGCTACGGCCGCCGGTTCCATCGCTTGTGTGTGGAACGAACCGCTCACCTCGAGAAGAACCGACCGAGCGCCCTCCTCGCGGACCCGGGTCGCCGCAGCCGCGAGACCATCGTCGGAACCCGAAAGGACGACCTGTCCGGGCGCGTTGTCGTTCGCGACGCTCACACCGGTCGAGTCCGCTATCTCAGAGACGCGATCTAGATCGAGTCCGAGGATCGCAACCATGCCGCCGGAGCTCGCTTGAGCTGCCGCCTGCATCGCGCCGGCCCTAACCTTCACGGCTTCCATCGCCTGCTCGAAACTGAACGATGCACCGGCCACGAGCGCGGCGTACTCACCGAGGCTATGTCCGGCGAAGGCGTGCCAGTTCGCCCCTGCTTCCTGAGAACGACGGAACGAGGCGAGGCCGGCGACGAACATCGCAGGCTGCGCTATGAGCGTGGGAACGGCCGCTCCCTTACGTCGGGATGCGATCTCGACTCGACGGCGAAGGTCGTATCCGAGTACCTCATTCGCGCGCGTCAAGAGGTCATCACTTTCGGGAAGAACAGCCAGCACTTCGGCGGCCGGCACGCCCTGGCCGGGGAACAGGCCGGCTTTCAAAAACGCCGTCCACGAGCGAGGCGACGGTAGGCGAGAACCGCGGCGCCGGCGGAGCCGATGGCTGCCCCGGCGACTGCCCCCGCCAGGGGCCAGGGTGCGCGCGTTGTGTGATCAACCGCAGCAAGGCGTACGGGCAGATACGAAGCATGTCGCAGTGCGCTCAAGAGTTCAGCTGAGAAGCCGGGTCGCGGCGAGATACTCATGAGCCCAACCACTACCGATCGATCGAACGGATCCATCACCGATGCAGCTCCTTTCCTTCCAATGACCTGCGAAGCCGAAGGCGAGCGCGGTGAAGGAGGATGCGAACCGCACCCCTGCTTCGATCGGTGACGTCGGCTACCTCTTCGATGCTGAAATCCTCCAGATAACGCAAGGCGATGACCTCGCGCTGAGCGGGGGGAAGCTGTGCGACCTGAGCCCGCACCAACTCTCGTTGCTCACCGTGGATGACCTGAGTGGCCGGAGAGGGGGTCATGTCCTCCGCGTCCGGCAGGCTGGCAACGACGAGCGGCGTCCTTGCCCGCTGACGACCCCACGTGGCGATCACGTTGTGGGCGATCCGGTAGAGCCACGAGTGGTATGCGGCCTCACCCCGGAAGGAACCTGCAGAGGCCATCGCTTTGAAAAAGATCTGGGCCGTCAGGTCCTCTGCCGTACTGCTATCCGCAACCTGCGATCGCACGAACCGATAGATCCGGTCGAGATGACGGCGGTATAGCTCCCCGAACGCGTCGAAGTCGTGCGGTGCTCGCGCCGCGAGAACGTCGTCTCGTTCATCAACAAGGACGTTCTCGTTTCGAGCGTCCAATTCCATTTTGTGGGCAGCCTCCCCAAGCAGTCGAGCTTTCTTCTTAAGACTCGTGTGTATGCGCGTGCGTTACCCAATTACAAGGGAAAGAACGAGAAAGATCAGAAAGGGACGCGATTCTCTGCAACTCTCCGAACGTGCGGTCAAGAGACGCAGTCGGTTCTCCGAACCGACGGTCAAGAACGAGCGTAGGTCTCCGAACCGACGGTCAAGAATCTGTGCGACGATTTTCTTCGTGCCACAGACGATCGCGCCCGACACGATTGAGGACATCCAGGACGATACTCAGTCCGACCTCGAGCGCGTGTGGCTCGTCATCGTGTGGAACGACCCGGTCAACCTCATGTCCTACGTGACCTTCGTGCTGCAAAAGCTCTTCGGGTACTCGCGCGACAAGGCGACGAAACTGATGCTGCAGGTGCATCACCAAGGCAGGGCGGTCGTGTCCAGCGGCAGTCGCGAGAAGGCCGAGCTCGACTGCTTCAGACTGCACGGCCACGGTCTGTGGGCGACTCTCTCGAAATCCGATTGATGCCGTCGGCAAGACGTGGGGATGGCTCGTCATTGAAGCTCAAGTTGAACGCGCAGGAGGCTGCGCTGATGAGGCATGTGGTGAGCGAGATCACTCAAGTCATCAGCGGAGAAGGAACGACTGACGTCCACGACCGACTGTTCCCGGATGCCTTCGACGATCCTGAAGAGACGCGGAAGTACAACGCCTTGGTTCAGGACGAATTGAGAACGCACAAGCTCCGTGCGCTGGACACCATCCGCAACACCCTTGGAGACACCGGACGCGTCAACGCTAGTCTTCCTCCGGACGAAGCGCACCTCTGGCTAACGGCTCTCACGGACATGCGCTTGGCTCTCGGCGTGCGATTGGAGGTGTCGGAGGAGGACATGGGACGGGAACCGGATCCGGACGACCCCAACGCGCCCGCATTTGCCGTGCTCCACTGGCTGGGATGGTTGCAGGAAACGATGGTGGAGAAACTTGACCCATACAGCGAAGGGACGGATTCGTGAAGCTCGAAGCAGGGATGGATGCGCCCGATTTCAGCACCGTGGATGCGGACGGACATAGATGGACGATGTCTGGGCTGCGTGGGCAGAAGGTCGTTCTCTACTTCTACCCTGACGACGATACGCGTGGTTGCACCGCGCAAGCGTGCGATTTCAGGGATTCGCAAACCGAGTGGAAGGAAGCCGGCTACGTCGTGCTGGGCGTCAGCGCTCAGGGGGCGGATTCACATCGAGCGTTCGCGCAGAAGAATTCGCTCAACTTCCCCCTCCTGATCGACGAGGACCTCTCGCTCGCGGATAGTTACGGGGCGAGGGCCGAACCCGAGGATGGCATCCCTCCGTTGTCGAACCGAAGCACGTTCGTGATCGATGAGGATGGGAAGATCGTCGAGGCACTGTACGGGGTGCAGTGGCGGGGGCACATAGACCAGCTCAGGAAGAAACTGTCCGTCTAGTCCCGCCGCCCTACGTCCCGGCCTCTCAAGCCCCAGAACAGCAAGCCCAGCAGGGCGAGGGCGAACAGGAGCAACAACGCCTCTCTCTTGCGGTCGACCTCGTCACCTGCGTCGGCGCCGGAAGTACGCGGCTCCCAAACCTCGACGCCGGGATAAGCGAGCTCGGCGGCGCGATGCGCGGCCTCCCTGCTCGGCCAGGAGTCATTGCTCTGCAGTTCCACTTCCGCATCGCGCTCCAAATAAGTCCACGTCCAATCGCCCTCATCGTCCCGCCATAGCTTGACTATCCGATTGGGTGGCGCCTGCACCGTTGCGCTCATGTCAGATGCTCCCGTAGGTAGGCGATGTCGTCCTTGATCTGTGGCCACGGCGTCTCGCAGATGACCGCTGGGGCACCCGCCGCGGCGACCATGGCGAGGAGGTGCTCATCCGCGATGTTTCCTTCCGAGAAGTTCGCGTGACGGTCGGCTCCCGTCCCGGGAGGATCGCGCGAGTCGTTCGCATGAACCAGATCGATCGTGCCAACGGCATCCAGAACGCGCTTTATGACATCGTCCAGGTCCTCGCCGCCCGCGTGTGCGTGGCACGTATCGAAACAGAAGCCCACGTTGAAGTCGGCTAGATGGGGCCACAGCTCGGCGAGAACGTCGACCCTGCGGCCCATGGCGTTCTCCCCTCCGGCGGTGTTCTCGATCAGGATCGGGATCTCGGTATCGAGCTCCTCGAAGACCTTCCGCCACCGCATGAACCCCCGCCGGACGTCATCCTCAGCGTGACCGGCATGAACGATCACGCCGGTGGCTCCCACTTCCTCGGATCGCTCGATGGTGCCTGCCAGGATCTTCCTGGAGGGGATCCGCACACGATTATTGGGCGACGCCACGTTGATGAGGTAGGGCGCGTGCACGTACACGGGCATCTCCGAGGCCCGGAGTTGCTCCGCGTCCGCACGCGGTGGGGGCTTCTTCCAGGACTGGGGGGGGCCGACGAACAGCTGGATGCATTCAGCCCCCACTGCGGCCGCCGCTCCCAACGGGTCCTCGTCCGGCACGTGTGCACCGATGATCATCCCAGGACGCTAGCGCATCCATGGCCCTTGCCAGAAGCGCCAAAACGGACCAAGATTCGCGCCATGAAGCTTCTCAGGGACGTCGCCATCCAGCACCTACTGACGCTCGAGCCTCACTCGAGTCTCCGGCAAGCGGCGAAGTCGATGAGCGGCCGGGGTGTTGGTAGCGCCGTGGTCATGGAACTAGGCGATGTGGGCGGCATCGTCACGGAACGAGACCTCATGCACGCTCTGGCCTCGGACCTCGATCCGGACGACGTGAAGGTGGTCGATGTCATGACACGAGATATCGTCAGCGGCTCGCCCGGCTGGACCATCCTCGAAGCCGTCAAGACCATGATCGACGGCGGGTTCCGGCACCTCCTCGTGATGGAGATGGACGGACCCGAAGGGATCGTTTCGCTGCGCGACCTGATGGATTCGATGGCGGAGCTGATTCAGGAGCAGGACGCCTCGGCCTGACGAACCAGCTCGTCCAAGGCGGCTCGTTGCATCCGCCTGAGCCTGGAGCGAAGAAACAGCGACAACACGCGTCCCCAGATGCCCGTCGGTAGATCCGACCTGAGGCTATGGGTGATCACAGCTCCGTCGCCCGACGGCGCGGTTGCGTAAGTCACCCGCATCCTCACGCCCACGATCACGTCCTCCACGAACACATCCGGGGCGGTCTCGACCGCCGTGCTGTGACCCTGCACGTTGAAGCCCAACATGGTCGCGTGCCCGCGCACAACGTCTCCAGATGCCACGCGGTCCGGACCCTCGGTCGCGACGATCTCCGGCTGCCAGCGGGGCCACGAGCTGGGATCGAGGATCAGATCCATAAGTGCGGCGGGCGGACATCGGACGTCCCGCGAGGACTCGATCTCGAATCGAACCTGGGCCGGCCTCGTCACGATATGGAGTCTAGGAGAAGCGGAACCGCTAGTCTGTGGCCGGCGGACAACACAGGGAGGATGCTGATGGCCAGGTTGTTCTCGATCAAGCCCACCCTCACCATGAAGGGGCGCCAGTTCAAAGGACTGCGCGGGTGGGCCGGTAAACCCACGCACCCTCCTCTCACCGATATCCCCGTTGCCGCTTACGTGCTGGCGGCGGTGTTCGATCTGATCTCCTTCATCGCCGGTCGCGGCGAGGGCGAATCACGTCTCGCTCACGATCTGTTCCGCGCCGGAACCTTCACGATCATCGCCGGCGCGATCGTGTCCATCCCCACCGCGCTCACCGGGTTCTGGGACTGGCTCAAGTCCACCGCTCCCCACACTCAAGCGTGGAGGACCGCAAACTGGCACATGGCCGTGATGCTCACCGTGACCGCGATCGTCATCGTGAACATCATCGTTCGGCTCGCCTCCGACTCGAACGCGACGCCGGCCGGAGTCATGATCATCTCGCTCATCATCGGAGGCTTGGTCTCGCTCGGAGCCGCCTACGGAGGCGCACTGGTCTACGAGTACGGCTTCAACGTCGAGACCTCCGGCGACCACCCTGCGTGGCACGAGTCGGAGGAGGATGTGTACCCGGGGAGCAAGTGAGCCGTCAGACGGCGAACCGGATGTTCAACACGTCTCCTTCGGCGACCGTGTAGTCCTTGCCTTCGACACGTAGCTTGCCCTGAGTCTTGGCGGCATCCCACGAGCCAGCCTCGACAAGATCTTCGTACCCCACGACCTCGGAGCGGATGAACCCCCGTTCGAGATCGGAGTGGATCGCCCCTGCTGCTTCGGGCGCTTTGGCTCTCCGCCGGACCTCCCAGGCCCGGGACTCGTCCTCGCCCGTCGTGAGGAACGTGATGAGGTCAAGGGTTTGATAGCACGCTGCGATAACGCGGCTCAGCCCCGGCTCCTCGATCCCGAATCCCGCCAGCAGCTCGGCTGCTTCACCTTCGTCCATCCCCGCCACCTCAGCCTCGAGCGCGGCGCTGATCGCGATCGCGGTGGAAGGAAGGGCCTGTGGGAGCTCGCCGCCTTCCTCAACATTGGCCACGAGAACCCACGGTTTCATAGTCAAGGGACCAAACCCCCGCAGGACCTTCCGGTCCGCCTCATCGAGATTCGCATCGCGAAGCAGACGCTCTTCATTCAGGACTTCGTGGGCGCGCTCGAGCGCAGCCAGCTCTGCAGCGCCCTCTTGCGAACCACGCGCGCGCTTACGCGCCTTCTCAACACCGCTTTCCACGCTGGCGAGGTCGGCGAGTAACAGATCGGCCTCGAGATCGGCCAACTCCTTCGCCGGGTCGGCGTCGGCGCCGAAGGACCTCAGGACTATGCACAAGGCATCCGTCTGGCGATACTCCGCGATCCCTTGCGCCGTCAATCCACCGGGGACGTCCACGAACCGAACCTTGGCGGGCACGACCTTCTTCGAGCGCTCGAGCTCTGACAGAACCTTCAGTCTGGGATCCGGAACGTCCACGACCGCCTGGTTGGAGCGACCTCCTGACGAACCGTGCTGCGTCAAAGCCGTGAAGAGGGTCGACTTGCCTGCGTATGGAGTTCCAACGATCCCGACGTCCTTCATCCGCAAGCACCTTAGCGGGGTACGGTCACACGCATGGACCTGGGTCTCGAGGGAAAAGGTGTGCTGATCACCGGTGGAGCGGGTGGGATCGGGCGCGCCACGACACGCGCCTTCGCTGCGGAAGGCGCTCGCTGCGGGATCCACTACCGCACCAGCAAGGACGCGGCCACGAGACTCGCCGCCGAAGTGAGCGGCGCGACCCTGGCGGCGGACCTGACCGTGGAGGCGGAAGCCGATGCTTTGGTGCCGGACGCAATGGCCGCATTGGGCAGGCTCGATGTCCTCGTGGCCAATGCCGGCGTGTGGCCCTCACAGGATGAGCCCGTGTGGGAACTGTCGTACGACCGATGGCGGGCCACGATCGCAGCCGATCTCGATTCCGTGTTCCTGTCCTGTCGCTCGTTCCTACGGCATGTCGCCAGCACCGGGAAAGGCAACATCGTCATCGTCGGATCTACCGCGGGCCTATTCGGAGAGGCGGGCCATGCCGACTACGCAGCCGCGAAGTCGGCCCTCATGAATGGCTTCTTGATGAGCTTGAAGAACGAGATCGTTCGCATCGCCCCGCATGGTCGGGTGAACGGGGTGGCTCCCGGATGGACCGCAACGGAGATGGCGAGAGATGCCCTTGAAGATCCCGCGCTCGTTGCGCGCGTCACCCGAACCATGCCCTTGAAGAAGATCGGCAGGGCCGAAGACGTCGCACACGCGATCGTGACTCTTGCATCCGATGCCGCGTCCGGGCACGTGACGGGTCAGGTGATCACGGTGGCCGGAGGCATGGAGGGACGCGTGCTGGACGGGCAGTGACTACAGGATGCTCTCCCCGAGGGCGCTTGCTGCGAGCTCGACCGCCAAGGCGCCGGTGGCTCCAGCGTGATCCACGATCGGATTCACTTCCACCACCTCGATAGATGTAAGGGCGTCGGCTTCGGCGAGAAGCTCCATGCACAGATGAGCTTCACGGTAAGACAAGCCACCCCGCACCGGAGTTCCGACACCCGGAGCGATAGTCGGGTCGCACACATCCACGTCGAGTGACAGGTGGACGAACCCGGTCCCCTTGACGACCTCGAGCGCCTCGGTCAGAACCCCTTCGACGCCCAACCGGTCGACGTCGGACATCGTCATCACACGGATCCCAAGCTCTTTGATCAGATCCTTCTCGCCGGGATCGAGAAGGCGGACCCCGATGAGGGCCACGCGGCTTGGGTCGGCCCACGGAGCTTCTTTGAAGCCTTCGATCGAGAACCCACACTGGCCGAGCGCTGCGGCGAGAGGCATCCCGTGCACGTTTCCGGAAGGGGTGTTGTCGGGCCGGTTCATGTCGGCGTGAGCGTCTACCCATAGAACGCCGCCGGGACCGTGAGCCGCGTGAAGTCCCGCAAGTGTTCCCATCGCGATCGAGTGATCGCCGCCAAGAACGAGCGGCATCTGTCCCCGTTCGGCGATCGTCTGGACCTCGGCGGCGATCTCGGCACACGTTGCGAGGATCGCGGGGAGGTAGCGCGCATGGACGTCGGTCTCGGCCGCGACCTCCGGGATCTCGGCCACCACGTTCCCGCAATCGATGACGTCGATCCCCAAGCGCGCCAAGCGCTCGTCCAGGCCCGAGTACCTGATCGCGCTCGGCCCCATGTCGACCCCCCGTCGCGACGCTCCGAGGTCCAGTGGCGCTCCCAGGATGGCTACCGTTCGATCGCTACCCATGCGCGGAAGAGGTGTCGTTCTTGCCATCGTCCTTGGGTGGGATCTTCAAGGACAGAACCGTCGTGATCGCGAGAACCCCGATGATGACGCCCAACGACAGCCAGATGGGTATCTCGATGTGGAACAGCTCGACGATCATCTTGACTCCGACGAAGCCCAACACGACCGCCAGGCCGTAGTGCAGCAGATGCAACCGGTTCATCGCGCCGGCAAGGGTGAAATACAAGGCTCGCAGCCCCAACACCGCGAAGACGTTGGACGTCAGGACGATGAAAGGCTCCTTCGTGATACCGAATATCGCCGGAATCGAGTCGAGAGCGAAAACGACATCCGTCATCTCGATGAAGATGAGCGTGATGAACAGCGGGGTCGCGAGCCGTTTCCCGTTCTCGACCGTGAAGAGGTTCTGACCGTCGAAGTTTTTCGTCGAGGGAAATCTCTTCTGTGCGAACTTGAGGATCGCGTTGTCTTCGGGATGGATATCCTCTCCGCCGCCCCTCGCGATGCGATAGGCGGTAAAGATAAGAAAGGCTCCGAAGACGGGTATGACCCAGTCGAACCTGTTGATCAGTGCGACGCCGATGGCGATGAAGATGCCACGAAAGATGATCGCACCTAGGATCCCGTAGAACAGGACTTGATGTTGATATTTCAGAGGCACGGCGAAGTAGGTGAAGATGACAACGAACACGAACATGTTGTCGACGGACAACGAATACTCGATCAAGTAGCCGGCCGTGTACTCGATCCCGATATCGCTGCCCTGCCAGATGAAAATGATCACGCCGAAGATGACCGCCAGGCTTATCCACACCACGAGCCACGTTGCGGACTCCTTGAGCGTCGGCTCGTGCTCCTCCGTGTGGAAGAACTTGAGGTCCACGACCAGCATCGCGATGACGAACGCGATGAATCCAGCGTAGTAATACCAGTGGACTTCCACGTCTCTCCCAGGATCCTCGTAGGGACGCACGACCCGCGCCGCAAGGGGAGGAGATTCCTTCCCGGCAGCGTCGGCGCCACGATAACAGCGGTCCAACGCATATGAACGCCTCAATACCGCGGAGCGACGGGGCGGGGGTCGCACTCGGGGTGGGAGCTGCGCTCGCCTTCAGCACCCTTGCGATCTTCGCGAAGCTCGGTTATCGGGAGGGTGCCGATACGCTACCGCTGCTCGCCACCCGCTTCTCGATAGCTGCGGCTCTCTTATGGATCGTCGCTCTGATCCGCCGGCCGGTCGCCACCGGGAACCGAACCAGTCACCTCCGGCTTCTCCTGCTCGGCGCCTTCGGTTACGGGCTCGAGTCGTTCCTTTTCTTCTCTGCTTTGGAGCGTGCTCCCGCTGCGATCGTCGGGCTCGTGTTCTACAGCTATCCGTTGTGGACGAGCCTGTTCAGCATCACCGCCCGCCTGGAGCCTTTCACCTGGCGTTTGGTCGCAGCGCTCGTATTGGGCACCGCGGGGGTGGCGCTGGTTTTCGCAACCCCCCTCTCCGGTCTCGCGGGGCCTCTATTCGCGCTCGGAGCCGCCGTTGCTGTAGCCGTCTATTTCACTCTGGCCCAAGTAGCCATACGCGATACGGACGTAGCCTCCGCTGCGCGGTGGACGGCCACGGGTGCCGCCGTTGCTCTCGTCACCATCTCGTTGATCGCGCGCAAGGGCCTGCCCATTGCAGCCTTCCCTGCAGCGGGGGCTCTTGGGATCGCCACGGTGATCGCCTTCTTACTCATGTACGCGTCGATCACGCGGATAGGGTCCGCTCGCTCGTCCATCGCAACGATGCTCGAGCCGGTAGCCACGGTGGTCTTGGCCGCCATCATCCTCAACGAGGACATCACCCTCACGATCGTGATGGGGACGTTACTGGTCGTGGCTGCCCTCCCGGTCCTGGCGCTGCGACGACGGCCAAGGTAGAGAAAGTGCACTGATATCTTGCCCCCGTGGACAGGAATCCGATCCCGATAAGGGCCGTGAGTGTCCTCGTGGTGTGCTTCATGATGCTCGCCTCCGCCTGCCAGACGGACTCCCCGGAAGGCGCCGACGGGCAGTCTCCTGCGCCGCAACAGCCATCGAACGCGGGTGCATCGAGCGCTCCCGGCGTCGACGAGGACGTCATCGAGGGTCTTCCGGATTTCGTGACCGAGGGCATCGCCGCCCAGGTCGAACGCGAGCTAGCGCGCGCCGATATCGTGAGCCAGGCGCGCGAGAAGATCAAGCACTTCGTCTTCCTCGTCAAGGAGAACCGGACGTTCGATCATATGTTTGGCCGCTTCCCGGGGGCAGAGGGCGCTACCGAGGGCCTCACGTGCGACAACGAAACCGTTCCGCTTCGGAGGGCAGGAGACACGACCGTTAGTGTCGACCACTCTTTCGTTGCGGGGCTGACCGTGATCAACGGCGGACAGATGAATTGCTTCGACTCGATTCGCGCGGGCCAGGGCGAGCTGAACGCGTACGTTCAGTACCAAGAGGAAGACATCCCGAACTACTGGGAGTACGCGCGTAGGTTCACGCTCGCCGACCGATTCTTCAGTTCCGTCTACGGACCTACAACGGTCGAGCACATGTGGGTCATCTCGAGCCAGTCGGATCGCTTCGTCGATCTCCAACGACCGGATCAAGTGGGCACGGGAGAGCCGCGCGAGTTCTGCGAGGACGATCAAGAGCTCATGTGGTCATTCAAGAAGCTCACTGAGGAAGAGGAGGACGAGGCCTACCGCCTCGAGGAGATCCCGTCCATCGTCGAACTGGTCAGCAGGTTCTGGATCGAACGGCCACCGTGTACGGACATCAGGATCCTTCCCGACATGCTCGAGGACCGGGGGATCCCCTGGAAGTACTACTTCTCCGGCGCAGGCCCGATGCACGCGATGAAGATGATCCGCCATGTCAGGTTCGGTCCGATGTGGAAGAAGATCGTTCCGGCTTCGGACTTCAAGGCCGATCTCGCCGAGGGGCGGCTCCCGCGCGTCTCGTGGCTGATCCCACCGTGGACAGGCAGCGACCATCCCTCGGCTGCTGGGATCTGCCGCGGCGAGAACTGGACGGTCGAGTACCTCAACGCGCTCATGGCCAGTGACGCGTGGAAGAACACCGCAGTCGTGATGACGTGGGACGACTACGGCGGGTTCTACGATCACGTGCCACCGCCACACGTCGACCTCTACGGGATGGGCCCACGCGTCCCGGCTATCGTCATCTCGCCGTGGGCGAAACCCGGCTACATAGACAAGCGGACGTACGACTTCTCATCCGTGCTGCGAACGATCGAGGAGCTCCACGGTTTGGCTCCGATGACCGAGCGGGATGGCCGGGCGGCCCCGATGTTCGACGCGTTCGACTTCGAACAGGAGCCGCTGGATCCCCTGGTGCTCGACGAGCGTGATTGCCCGTGAGTCCGTCGAGCCGTCCTAGGGGCTGAACTTGAAAGCCGTGGCGGAGTGCGGGGGGAACGTGTACACGATGCTCTCGGGAGGTTGCTCCACCACCGATCTCTCGATGCTCACGCGATCCGGATCCTCTTCGGTGTTTATCGACAGGTAGCTGGGGCCCGTCAGGCTCCATAGCTCCAGGGCGCTAGCTGCATCCGTGCCGCGTGTCCTGACCTCCGCTTCGACCTCGGCCGAGCGATCGCGGTTGATGACGATGAGATAGAGGTTCCCCTCTTCGTCGACGCTCGAGACCGGCACAAGTGACGCTAGAGAGGTTCCTTCGAAGATCCGTTTCGTCGGATTGCCCGTGACCCAACTGTTGACCCTCGTGGGACCCATCATCGAGGTGAACATCCTGAAGATGCTCGAGGTCGCGCTGGGAACGAAGCATGGTTTGGGCCCGATCACCGCCTGCTCGGCCTTGTGAACCCGGGTGAACCCCTCGGGCGGGTTCTCGGGATCGAAGTCGATCAACGTGTGTTTCTCGGCCATGGGGATCTCCAGCTCGATCCAGTCCCGCATGAGCAGACCGGTGTAGAGCGCCACGTCGAGGCTTTGCAGGTAGTGATCCGGCGGATCGTCGAGCTGACCGATACCTCGCTTCAGCCACGGAGCGGGACCGTACTCCGTGACGATGATCTCGATCTCCTCCGCCCGCTCCGCCCCCGCGTACTTGAGGATCTCGTCCTCCGTGTGCTGTAGCCACTTCAGCTGGTCCTTCGGGAGACGCATCATCAAGTCGTGGAGTTGACCCGGCCCCGCAGGCTTCTCGTTGAAGATCCCGTAGCTGTGAACGACGAGGAAGTCGTATGGGTACTGCGACCCCATGGTCGACAAGAACTCCGCGCTGTGGACGGCCGCGCCGATCCGGATGCTGGGATCGACCTCTTTCATCTCGGCGTAGAAGTCCACGAAACCCTCATGGGGGCCAGACGTGTACGCGGCGGTGATGCGCGCACCCTCAGGTGGGACGTTGCCGTGCTGCGCGTCGCCGAAAGAGATCTTGCCGGTGACCTCGTTCAGCTCGTAGACGTTCTCCCGCCCGGCGACAGCCAGGTTCTCGACCCTCGTCCAAGGTTCGCCGTCCACGAAGATCGTCGCGCTGTCCGGCTCGACCGGCGGGTAGCGGATGTAGAAGGTCTGCGATTTCGAGCCGTCGCTGACCTCGGCCCCCTCACGGTGGTCGGCGTAACCCGCCACCCGGTCCTCAGCGAACTCGGTGCTTCCGCCGAACGCGTACTTCTGGGCTTTCTCGAGAAAAGAGGAGTCGCTCCCGACCCAATACACCTTGTCGCCGCTGTTGAACTCGTTCCCGACCTCCCAGTAATGGATGCCGTACGGCTCGGGATGCCCGTTCTCCGCGCGCACCTCCGCCCAGTCACGCCCGCCGTTCGAGTTCGCGCCCACCGGACTGTTCATGTACTCGACCCAATCGGCGGCCTCGCGCGCGGTGCCGGTCCCGAAGTTCACCATCACGTTCCCTTCGGCCCCCGTCCGTTCGAGCAGGTCGCCGAATTCATCGGGTCCGTACTCGTTCGTGACCGGCTGCAACGCCCCGCCGTTCACGTTGGGTGTTCGATCCTGGGGGGGGCCGATCCCCCTTTTCCAGTGATAGGTGTTGGCGATGCGGCCACCCGGGAAGCGCACGGCGGAAAAGCCCGCCTCCTCGAAGTTGTTCAGGAAGCGAGGATAGAAGTCCCCGGAGGCCTCGTCCCAGATCCCGAACCCGCCGTACGGATACCGGTGATTGACGCCATAGATATGGGGGCTGATCGAACCGATGTCGGCGTCGGCAGCCACCACAACCCGGGTCTCTGCCCCTCCCGAGGCTTCGAGCGGGGCCGGCTCGGTCGCCGTCTGCACAAGGGCGTGGTCGGCGGGGGCCTCGTGCGGGTCGCAGCCGGCGGAGCCGTCCGCTTCGGGCGAGCCCTCCCGACCTGCGGACCCTCCCGGTCCGGACCTTGAAGGCTCGCAAGCTGCGGCCAGCAGAGCCAGGGCCATACACACACCCGCCATTCCTCTACGCGACACGCGCTCGGTTCACTCCTCTTCGTTGGTGGCTTTGATGTTGGTGACGATCGGGCCCACCTGCGTGCGCCGTGGGCCGCTGCCTGGAAGGCTAAGCTTCCCCGCAGTCAACCATAGGGGGATAACAAGCGCATGAGTCGCGGGCTGGTTCTGGGCGGCGGCGGCCTGATCGGGATGGCCTATCACGCCGGTGCGCTGAAGGCCTTGGACGAGATGGGGTTGAACCCCTCGGGGGCCGACCTCGTCGTCGGGACCAGCGCGGGGGCGATCCTAGGCTCCTATCTCAGGAGCGGCTGGACGCCGCAAGACTTCTCCGACTACGCGCACGGCGTGCACCCAAATTCCGTGGCGGGCGATGACGAACAGGAAGACGAGGTGCGACGTCTCTTCTCGCCCTTGTACTCGTCACACCTCGACCGCGCTCGGAGGATGACGGGAGGCGCGTTCGCCGCCATCTCGTCGCGGGGCTACTTCCGGCCGGGAGCCGCAGGCCGCGTGCCATTGAACCTGCTCCGTAAGGCGTTCCCCTCCGGCATGTACTCGACGGAGGAGACTCGCGAACGCTTCCACAACGATCTCCCGGTCGAATGGCCGAAGCGTGACATCTTCCTCTGTGCAGTCGACCTGTACTCGGGGGCGCGAGTGCCCTTCGGCCGTAAGGGTGCGCCGAAGGCCAGCTTTCCTGATGCGGTTCTCGCATCCACCACGATCCCGGGCGTCTTCCCGCCCGTGAAGATCGGCGATCGTCAGTACGTTGACGGCGGGGCCTTCAGCGCCACCTCGCTCGATCTGGCGGTCGAAGCCGGCTGCGACAAGATCCTGTGCATCGCGCCGCTCGGCTACCGCACGGATGAAACCCTTCTGACGCGCGACCCGAGGATGTGGCCACCGATGCTGATCCGGTCTCTCTTCGCACGCGCCTTGAAGCGCGAAGTGACTCAGGCGCGCGGTCTGGGGATCGATGTCTTCGTGATCCGTCCGTGGTTGACGGAGCTGAAACAGCATGGAACGAACTCCATGCGCCATCACGATCGCGCCGCCGTCGTCGAGTCCTCCCGGACTGGAACCATCCGCTTGCTGGAAGATCACCTCGACCATCCCGTGATCAAGGACCTCGCGCGTGCAAACCAGAGGGTAGCGAAAAAGGCGAGGGGCGTCTGATGGGCGCGCTATCCACCGCAGGCGATGGTCTGAAGCAGATCGGGCAGTTCCTTCATCCACGCACCATCGTGCAACTGCGTAAAGCCAATGCGCTTGCACCTAAGAACTCGATCGCGATGCTGCTCTCGCTCCCGTGGTTGATCGGCAGAGGTCCGTCGCTCGGGATCATCACGCAGATGCACGGGTTCTCGCTCGCTCGAAAAGCTGCCCTGCACGACCGCGATGGGTGTCTCACCTGGGGCGAGCTCGATAAGCGGGCGAATCAAGCCGGTCACATGCTGGAAGAGCTGGGCGTGAAGGGCGGCGACCGCGTTGCCATGCTATTGCGGAACGGGCGCGAGATCGTCGAGACGACGCTCGGGGCGCAGAAGCTCGGAATGGTCGCGTGCCCTCTCAACACCTGGGCCAAGCCCAAGGAACTGAGGTTCACGCTCAGCGAGGCGAAGGCAAGTGTTCTGATCTACGACACGAAGCACTCGGATCAGGTCGAGGAGTGCGCTCCCGAGGGCCTGGCCCTCGTCTACGTGGGGAACGAGGATGACGCAGTTGCGAACTCCTACTCCTACGCGGAGTTGCTGAGCGACCAATCGGTCAATCCACCTCCGTTCCTCACCAGGGAGGCGCAGAAACCTAAGGTCGTGATCCATACCTCCGGCACGACCGGCACCCCGAAGGGGGCGTCCCGAAACTCATCCGCAGCCGGAGTCGGCGCGTTGGCCAACCTGCTCAGCGTTGTTCCCTACAGTCGCGACGACATCATCGTTCTTCCGGCGCCCATGTTCCATTCATTCGGTCTCGCGACCTTCACCTTCGGCACTGCGTTGGGAGCGACGTTCGTGATGCCCGAACAGTTCGACCCGGAGGGAACCTTGCGCGCGATCGAAGAGCACGGGGCGACCGCATGCTCGCTGGTGCCGGTCATGATCAAGCGCATCCTGACTCTGGATGACGAGATCAAGTCTCGTTACGACCTTTCGAGTCTCCGAGTCGTGATGGCGAGTGGTTCTGCGATGTCAACGGAGATGCGCAGAGCGGCGATGGAACTGTTCGGCAACGTCCTGTATGACCTGTACGGCTCGACAGAGGGTGGGTGGGTGGCCATCGCCCGGCCCCAGGACATGCTTGATCATCCCGGCACCGTCGGCAAACCTGTTCCCGGGATAAGGGTGGCGATCTTCAACGAAGATGGCGACCGAATCGGCCCCGGCGAGATCGGCGAGATCTACATCAAGAGTGATGTGATGTTCGAGGGTTACACGTCGGGCGATTCGAAAGAGGTGCGCGACGGATACATGACGATCGGCGACCTCGGTTACGTCGATGAGGGGGGATTCCTATTCATCGAGGGGCGGGCTGACGACATGGTTGTCGTTGGGGGAGAGAACATCTACCCCGTCGAGATCGAAGAGACCCTCGACGACATGGACGGAGTCGAGGATGTCGCGGTGATGGGTGTTCCGGATGACGAATACGGCGAGGTGCTCGGCGCTTTCGTCGTCGGCACGGTAAAGGCCGAAGACGTCAAGAAGTACTGCAAGGATCAGCTCGCGTCGTACAAGGTTCCGAAGCGTGTGGAGATCCTGGACGAGCTGCCCCGGACCTCCACCGGCAAGGTGCTGAAGCGCGAGTTGATCGAGCAGGTCGAAGAGGGCTAGATGCCGCAGTTCAATCTCGACGGTTTCTCGATCTCATACGAGCAGCGGGGCCGAAAAAGGGGCGCCGCCGAGCGGCCGCTGGTCCTGATCCACGGCCTTCTGTTGCCCCGAGTTCATCACTACCCGCTGGCGGATGCGCTGGCCGAGCGAAACAACCGTGTGGTCTTGATCGACCTCTTGGGGCACGGTGAATCCGACAAGGCCGATCACTCGCGCTTTTATTCGATGGAACTCTTCGCCCAACAGGTGGTCGGTCTCATGGATCATCTCGATCTCTCCGAGGCTGTCGTCGCGGGGACCTCTCTGGGGGCCAACGTGGCCCTCGAGGTTGTGGCTCATTCCCCTCAACGCGTGCGCGGGCTCATCATCGAGATGCCGGTCTTGGAGCGGGCTGCGCCTGCGGCTGCTGCGATGTTCCTACCGCTCACGATCGCCTACGCCCAGATGCCCGTCGTGTTCAGGGCCCTACAACGGATCGGCGCCGTCGCACCGCGCGGCATGTCCGTTTACGGAGATGTACTCATCGACCTGCTGTCACGGGATCCGGAGCCCTCTGCGGCCGTACTGCACGGATTGCTCACCGGCCGACTGGCCCCTCATCCGGCGGACCGCGAGAAGATGGAGCACCCTGCGCTGATCATCGGCCATGGTCGCGACCTGCTCCACCCGTTCTCCGACGCGGCCGCGCTGCATCGAGAACTCCGCAACTCAGAGCTCGTTCAGGCCAAGTCGTTCTTCGAACTGCGTTTCCCGCCGAACGGATTGTCCGAACGGATCGCCGTGTGGCTGGACGAGGTGTGGGCATGACCTTCGGGATCGATGTCGTCTCTCCAGATCGGCATCCGGGCCACGCGGCGAGCGTCATCGCGGAGGCGATCCCCCTGCAGGGCTCTCTGGTTCTAACGGGGGGCACCACCGCGCAGAGGATCTATCCGCGGCTGGCCGAGAAGAAGGCCTCTTGGGACCCTCTGATCGTGCTCTTCTCCGACGAGCGCTGCGTGCCGCCCGACCACGGGGCGAGCAACTTCCGGATGGCGCGGACCCTCCTTCTGGACAGAGTCGGTGCTCCCAAGGTCCGCCGGATGCCCGGCGAAGATGACCCGGACGCTGCCGCCGCCCGGTACCACGCGGACATCGGTCCGGACGTGGACCTGGGCCTCGACCTACTCCTGCTCGGGATGGGTGAGGACTGCCACATCGGAGCTATGTTCCCCGGTTCTCCCGCTCTCAACGAATGGCATCAGCTCTGCCGGGCCGTGGATCGACCGGACGGGATGAAGGGGTTGACGCTCACGCCCCCCGCGATGCTCTCGGCGAAGAAGATCCTGCTCCTGGTAACTGGCTCGGGTAAGTCGGATGCCGTTCGACGGGTGATCCAGAGCGACGAACCCGTCGCGGACTGCCCGGCCCGCCTTCTCGCGGATCATGCCGACGCCACATTCCTTCTCGACGAGCAGGCGGCGGCCCGACTCGCATGATCGCCCCCCGGCCTCCTCGGCCCGCGGTGTTACGGATTGTTACGGGCGGGAAACGGCTGCGAAACACATCCGAAACACCCGCTCCATTCAATCCAGGTAACAACCGCGTATCTGGAAGGAGCACAGATGGACACGGGCGATACCGCCTTCGTACTGGTGTCGTCATCCCTGGTGATGTTCATGACACCGGGGCTGGCGCTCTTCTACGGAGGGATGGTGAGAACCAAGAACGTGCTGGGCACCCTGATGCAGAGCATGTTCGCCCTCGGACTCGTTTCGATCCTCTGGGTCCTGATCGGCTACACGCTTGCCTTCGGTCCGGATGTCGGCGGGCTCATCGGGGGGCTCGACTTCCTCGGCTTCGCCGGCGTCGGTCAGGCGCCCAACGCCGATCTCGCCCCCACGATCCCGCATGTGGCATTCGCCGGATTCCAACTCATGTTCGCAGTCATCACGCCGGCCCTGATCACCGGGGCCTTCGCGGAGAGGATGAAGTTCGGCGGGTACGTCGCGTTCACGGCCCTGTGGCTGATCCTCGTGTACTCGCCCCTGGCTCACTGGGTGTGGGCACCGGGTGGTTGGATCCGGGAGCTGGGCGCCCTCGACTTCGCGGGTGGAACGGTGGTGCACATCAACGCCGGCGTTGCCGCCCTCGCGGCCGTTCTGGTCATCGGGCGGAGGAGAGGTTTCGGCAAGGAGGCGATGGTCCCCCACAACCTGACGATGACGATCCTGGGAACGGGCATCCTGTGGTTCGGATGGTTCGGTTTCAACGCGGGCTCGGCCCTAGGCGCAAACGGCCTCGCGGCATCGGCATTTCTCGTCACCAACCTCGGAGCGGCCGCGGGAGCGGTGGGATGGGCGCTCGTCGACGCACGCCGTGAGAAGAAGGCGACGACTCTGGGGGTGGCATCGGGGGCCGTCGCCGGTCTCGTGGCGATAACACCGGCGGCCGGCTTCGTCTCGCCGCTGTCGGCGATCGCGATCGGGCTCGTCGCCGGTCTCGTGTGCGCATGGGCAGTCGGCCTCAAGTTCAAGTTGGGCTACGACGACTCGCTCGACGTGGTGGGGGTGCACATGGTTGGAGGTCTCCTCGGAGCTCTACTGACAGGGATCTTCGCCGACGCTGCGATCAATCCGGCAGGAGCTGACGGACTGCTCGCAGGCGGTGGAGCGGCCCTACTCGGCAAGCAGGCGATCGCAGTGATAGTCACCCTCGCGTTCTCCTTCGGCGCCACTTTCCTCATCCTCAAGCTGGTGCAAGCGACCATCGGGCTGAGAGTTACCGAGACCGACGAAGTAGATGGCCTGGACCTCTCGCAGCACGCCGAGGTCGGCTACGCGTTCGCCGAAGGATCAGGTGGAAGCGCCCCGATCCACGCACCACCGTCCCCGGCCCCAGCCCTCAACCCGATCCCGGTACCACGAGGAGGTGAGGCCTGATGAAGCTGGTGGTCGCCGTGATCAAGCCATTCAAGCTGGAAGAGGTCAAAGACGCACTCGGGGACGCCGGCATCCAGGGGATGACCGTCACGGACGCACGAGGTTTCGGGCGGCAGAAGGGACACACCGAGGTCTACCGCGGCGCCGAGTACCAAGTGGACTTCATCCCGAAGACACGCATCGAAGTGGCGGTCGACGACGAGCAGGTCGACGAGGTCGTGAAGGCGATCGTCGCCTCCGCGCGCAGCGACTCGATCGGCGACGGAAAGGTTTGGGTCGTGCCAGCGGAGCAAGTCGTCAGGATCCGAACGGGTGAGAAGGGTCCCGACGCTATCTGACATCAAGCTCCCGCAGTCGGTTGGACTGGATGCGGGGGCCGAGGCAGCGGCACAGCGCGCGGTCCGGCTCGACCACGCGCTGTGCCACATCCTCCAATCTTCATTGGGAGACCGCATCGCCGTCATGGCCGTCGGCGGTTACGGACGGGGCCAGCTGTCGCCACACTCGGACATCGACCTTCTCATCGTCACCGGTCGCGGTGTCTCCGCCGGAACCGACATCAAGAGCCTTCTCTACCCGTTGTGGGATGGGGGGTTCCAGGTGGGACACGCGGTCCGGACTCCGCGGGAAGCGGTCGACCGGTGCACTGGTGACCTTCACGCCGCAACCTCGTTGTTGTCGGCGCGCATGATCACTGGAGAGACCGCCCTGTACGAAGAACTGATGGACCGTCGTTCGCGGTGGCTCAGAAGGGATGCGCGACACCTCGTGAGAAAGATCCTGGATGCTCGCTCGCACAGGCACCGAGATGTCGACAGGGCCGGCTGGTCGCTTGCGCCGGATCTGAAAGAGGACGTCGGAGGGCTGCGCGACATCCATACCGTCGAATGGGTGAGAACGATCCTAGGTGTGCCTCCCGGCGACGTGCTTCTGGATGAGCCCGGCTCGGTCCTGCTCGCCGTTCGGGAAGCCCTACATGGACGGGTACGACGCAAGACCGATCGCATCCATCTCGGATTGCAGCCGGCGATAGCGGCTCACGTCGGGATGATGGGCGAGGGCGCCGTTGACGAGCTGATGCAACGCGTTCACTCTTCGGCGCGCACCATCGAGAATCGTTCAGAGGACGCACTCGAGATGCTTACCGAGCGCGTCTCCGGCGGCCCCCGCAGATCGGGCTTCGCGCGCGCCGCCGGAACGGGAATCGTGATCGAGGATGGTTTGCTTCATGTCGAGCAACCCCTTGAAGGTGGCGATCTCGAGGTGGCCTTGCGTTTGCTAGTCACGCGCTCCCGGACCGGAAGACCGGTGGCGCGACGAAGCATCGAATGGCTGCGCACGACTTTGGATCGCGATCCGATCGAGCGCTGGTCGGACGAGATGCTCGATCTCTTCCTCGTGACGCTGCGGGGACCACATGTGATCGACGCCCTCGAACTCCTGGACCGAGTCAACGGCTGGAGTGCATTGCTTCCGGAATGGCAGGGGATCCGGGGGCGCGCGCCATATGACCTGTACCACCGTCTGACCGTAGATGGTCACTCCTTCTTGACGGTCGCCGAGATCGGCCGCGTGATGGAGCAACACCCTTTGGCCGGACGAGCGGCTGCGGAAGCGAAAGACCTAGACGCTCTTTACCTCGCTGCGCTGATGCACGACATTGGGAAGGGCTCCGGCGAGGACCACTCGGTGGCGGGAGCCAGGTTGGCGGGCACCGCCTGTCGAAGGATGGCGACCGACCCCTCCACCGGCGACGAGGTCTCCATTCTGGTTCGCGACCACCTTCTGCTCGCCGACACGGCCACCCGGCGGGATCTGGAGGACGGAGCCGTCATCGAATCCGTCGCCAAGAACGTCGCCGACCCTCGCGTTCTCCGCTTGCTCTTGATCCTCGCGATGGCGGACGCGCGGGCAACGGGCCCGGAGGCCTGGAACCCATGGAAGGAAGCGCTGGTCGTGGAGCTGTACCGAAAGGCCGTCGTGGCGCTGGAGACCGGCGAGATCCCGTCGCGCACCGACGTCGTTGCGACGGCGCGCGAGCTCGAGACATACGAACCGACCCTGGCCGGGCGATCCGAAGCCGTTCTGAACTCGCTCCCTCCCTCGTACCTGTCTTCCGCCTCGATCCCCGACATGGTCGACGAGGTGAGACTCCTGCTGCAGCGGCCGGGACCGGGGCGCGTCACGTTCCGCATCGATCGCGGGACCGAGAACGACCAGGCAGTCGTGACGGTGTGCGCGATGGACCGGCCCGGGACACTCGCACGCACGGCGGGCGTGCTCGCGCTCCACCGGATCTCGGTGATGAGGGCCCAGGCCTACTCCACGGCCGATGGTTACGCGCTCGAACGGTTCATCGTCCTGCCACCGCCCTCCGGTTCCTGGGAGCGCGTGATGGGGGATCTCGAAGCGGCGTACTCGGGAGCCCTGGCCGTCGAGGCTCGAGTTGCGCGAAAAGCGAACGACTACGGCGCGGATGGATCAATCCGGCCGGACGTAAGGATGCTCCAGGATGCATCCCAAGATGCGACCGTGATCGAAGTGAGGGCTCCGGATGCGTTCGGGTTGCTCTTCGCGATCGCCGCCGGCCTCAGCGATCTCGAGCTGGATATCCAGGTGGCCAAGATCGACACCCTGGGCGACCGCGTTGTGGACGTGTTCTACGTCCGCACACCCTGGGGAAGCAAACTCGACGACGCGCAGGCCAGGGAGGTCGAGCGTTCGATCTCTCATCGCATCGCGCGGCTGGCGCAGCCCTAGGAACCTGCGTCGCTCCCGAGATCGGGCTCGGAGATCTGATTCACGAACTGTCGATCGAGGACGTGCTCGACCGCGCGGCCGGCGGCGAGCACCAGCTCGTCGGCTCCGCGGCGACCCGAGATGGTGAGTCCCACCGGCATCCTCGATGCGGTGAATCCGCACGGCAACGACAGCGACGGTACGCCGGCGACGTTCATCGGGGCATTCCATCGCAGGTATGCGGACGAGGCGGGCAGCGCGCCGGCGGGCAGCTCGACCGTGGGCCTCGCGATCGAGGGTGGAGCGGCCGGAAGCGTCGGCGTCAACAAGAGATCGAAGTCCACCAGAGCCTCGTCCCACCGCCGGCGCACGCGCCCTCTGGCTGACGCAAGAGCGGCGAGCTCGCTCGGTCCGGCGCCGGCTCCCCAGCGCAAGAGCCGCAGGGTGGACGGCTGAAGATCATCCGCTCGCGTCTCGATCGCGTTCCCCATACGCGCAGCGGTAAGGGCCAGCAGATCGGAGACGCCCTTCACGGCATCCTCCAGCCCCTCCAACGACACCTCTTGCACCTGACCGTGCCGGCGGGAGAAAGCCGCGACCGCATCCTCGACCGAGCCCCGCACGTCCTCGGCTGCGTCGTCGAAGAACGGGGTGTGAGCGACGGCGACGCGCGCGCCTTCGAAGGCCGGGATCTCGAGCCGTCGCCCCACCAGTACCGACAGGAGCAGCGCAACGTCCTCCACCGAGCGGGCCATCGGTCCAACATGGTCGTAGGGGCCTCCATCTCCCGTGTAGCCATCGGTGGGAACCAGCCCCCAGGTTGGCTTGAGCCCCACGATGCCGCAGCAGGCCGCCGGGCATCGGATCGATCCTCCGGCATCCGTGCCGAGAGCTCCTGCAACCAACGCGGCCCCAACGGCTGCGCCCGAGCCTCCGCTCGACCCTCCGGCGATCCGCGCAGGGTCCCACGGGTTGTGCACGGGGCCGAACGCGCTCACGGTCGAAGTCATGTCAAGGCACCACTCGTGCATGTTCGTGTAGCCCACGATCACCGCTCCCGCCGCCCGCAAGCGATCCAGCACCGTGGCGGTTCCGTCGAGCCAGGTAGGACGGAGGCGGGACCCAGCCGTCGGCGAGCGCCCGCCGTCGACGAACACGTCCTTGACCGCGATCGGGACGCCACCGAGCGGCCCACCGGCCCGGAGCGCCTCGTCCCCGGCCGAGGCACGGACTTCAATGAAGGTATTGAGCGTGGCGTCTAACGCGTCGATCCGCTCGAACGTTGCTTCGACGACCGCGGTGGGCTCGAACGTCCCGTCCTCGATAGCCGCCGCCAGAGCATTTAGGGGGAGCTCGTGGAGGGGCCTCATGGACGCTCATTCTTCACCAGCGAAGAGAACCGAATGGTCTGGAGGAGATTGGGGTACACAGCTACGGATGCCCACTTCCAGCCAGAACATCGTCGCCGGCCGCTACGACCTCGAGGAACAGCTCGGTCGGGGTGGCATGGGCGTCGTATGGAAAGCGAACGACACCCTGCTCAAGCGCAAGGTAGCCATCAAAGAGGTGCAACTGCCCGATACGTTGCCGGAGAGCGAGCAGGCCTCGATGCAGGCGCGCGCGTTGCGTGAAGCGCGTGCCGCCGCGCGGATCGGCCACCCCGCCGCCGTGACGGTATTCGACGTGCACAAGGAAGATGGGCGCGCGTTCATCGTCATGGAGCTCGTCGACGCTCCGACGCTCGAGGACATGGTGAGATCGGAGGGTCCCCTGACTCCCGAGAAGACCGCTGAGGTGGGCCTCGGAGTCCTGTCGGCTCTCGAGGCGGCGCACGCTCAGGGGATAGTGCACCGGGACGTCAAGCCTGCGAACGTGATGGTGCTAAGCGACGGCCGGGTGAAGCTCGCCGATTTCGGCATCGCCTCCCTGAAGGACGACCCCAAGATCACGGCGACCGGCCTCGTGCTGGGTTCGCCTTCGTTCATGGCCCCCGAGCAGGCCGAGGGGCATCGGAGCGGCCCGGCATCCGATCTCTGGGCGCTGGGAGCGACCATGTTCTTCGCCGTCGAGGGAGCGCCGCCGTTCGACAAGGGCCAGCCCATCCCCACCTTGACCGCGGTACTCCACGAGGACATGCCGGCCCCGGACCGGGCCGGCAACCTCGAGCCCGTGCTGCGGGCCCTACTCAGTAAGAAGCCAGACTCACGCCCGTCTCCCGCGGAGCTGAGGAAGGCGCTCGAGGATGTCGCCGACGGGCGCGTCCCAACCCTGACGGCCACCGAGGTGTCAGACCCTTCGGCGACGCAGTCGTGGGCCGGGCCCCCGCCCTCCTCGACCTCTGCTGTTGCGGACGCTCCTCGTGAACCGGAGCGAGAACCGGAGCCGGCTCGTACGACCACGCCGGCGCGCCGCCGGCGCAACCCGTTGCCCGTGATAGCGACCCTGCTGGCGCTGGCGGTCGTGGGTGTCCTGATCTTCATCATGCTGAACGCCGGCGACGATCCGGGACCTTCGAACGAGGCGGCGTCGAAGCGTGAGGCCAACCAGGAGGATCCCTCCCCGACGCCGGAGGAGACCCAGTCCGAGGCCCCGTCCGAGGCCCCGTCCGAGGCTCCGTCCGAGGCCCCGCCCGAGCCGCGCGTGCCCGCGGGCTGGACCGAATACACCGACGAGGAGACGGGGTACCGCGTCGCCTATCCGGATGGCTGGACCATCCAGGACGACTCGACGGACACCTCCTCCACGGACTTCTCGGACCCCTCCTCGAACACCTACCTTCGGGTGGACTGGACGGATCAGCCGGGCCCCGATGCGGCGGCGGCCTGGGAGCAACAGGCGGCTTCCTTCTCCCAGGACCACGCGAACTATCAGGAGATCACCATCGAGGAAACGAGCTTCAAAGGGGCGGACACCGCTGCGATCTGGGAGTTCACCTACGACGAGGGCGGCGCCACCTTGCACGCGCTGGATCTCGGATTCGCGGACGACCGGTACGGGTTCGCCCTCTACTTCCAGACCCTGGAAGAGGACTGGGCCGGCTCCCAGAAAACCTTCGAGCAGATCAAGCGCTCGTTCCGCTCTCCGCCTCAATAACCAACACAGATGTACCGAAGCTGACAATAATTCACTCTTCTGTGGGTACTTGAGGCTCTTACGTGTCCCTTTCACCCCCATCACGAGGGATGTGAACCGCAAGGCTCGCTCTGTAGCTTGTGCCGCTCACAGACTTTTCCTAGCTGGAGGTGAGCACTCGTGGTCACAACCAAAAAGATCCTGGCAACAACCGCCCTGGTCACCGCGGCCGCCCTTGTTTCGGCGAGCCCCGGGTCGGCCGATTCCCGTTGCTACAGACACGGCCCGGGCGAGAAACGCATGGTCCGAAAGATCAACCGGGCTCGAGGGCGGGCGGGAGCGCCCCACCTCGGTCGCGATCCGCAGCTCTCCCGGGTAGCAGGCGTTCATTCCAGGTCGATGGCCCAGGACAACCGACTCTTCCATACGCCGTCGGAGCTGCTGGCCTGGCGGGTGACACGCTGGAGCATGCTGGGAGAGAACGTCGCCTATGGGTCGACCGTCGGCGGTATGCACCGGCGATTCATGGCCTCTCCAGCACACCGGGGGAACATCTTGCGGTCGAGCTACAGGAACGTGGGCGTCGCCATCTCACGAGGCCACGGCCGGCGTTGGGTAACCGTGATCTTTGAGTCCAGACGGAACCCCGGGACCCGCATGGACATGCCCAGGTGTTAAGCCCCACAAGGGCTCAAGCATTCTCACCTTTGTGCCGAAGAAGCTCTTGAAGACCCACGCGAAACGGCAAACCTGCGGCAACGCAGGGGCGCAAAGCCAGGGGCCCGCCATGAGAGCGGGCAGCCCAGCTACCGAACTGGGAGGAAGTCATGAAACTAGGCAAGCGTCTCACCGGAGTCCTGGTGGCCACGGTCATCATGGTTGCGATGTTCCCCGGCCTCACCGCAAACGCAACGACCTCGCGGCCAGGTCACAACTGCTGGCGCTACAAGACCACCGAGCGTTCCTTCGTCCAGAAGATGAATGGAGCTCGCGATCGCGCCGGTCGTTCGAACCTGCATATCGACAAGCAGCTCACGAAGGTCGCCAGAGTGCACACCAAGGTGATGGCCCGCACGAACCGCCTCTATCACACCCCGTCGAGCACGCTCAGTAGTCGCGTCACCAAGTGGCGCATCCTCGGCGAGAACGTCGGGGTCGGCGGGAGCGTAACCTCACTGCACCAGGCGTTCATGCACTCCCCGGCGCACCGTGACAACGTCCTCTTCGGCCAGTACCGCCACGTCGGGGTCGGCGTCAAGATGGACGGGAACACCATGTGGGTGACGGTCGTCTTCGAGTCTCAGGCCGATCCGGGCACAACATTGCGAGTCGCCCCCTCCTGCTAACCCGCAGGCAACCAAAACTCCTACCCTCGAGCCAGCCAGCGGAAGGCCCCGGCACTCCCAGCGGGGCCATCTTGCGCGTCGTCCAGTCGGCCTCGATCCTGGCCCCGATGTTGTCACACTCCTATAGGAGTGTTATAAGAGGCGGCTATGGACCGGACAGACCGGACTGACGTCGCGGAGCCGATCGCACCTCGGGGCGGTTCCCAGCGCCCCCCCGAACGCGCCAAGGCCGTCGACGCGCGCTCGAGTGCCCGGCGAGCATTCGACGCGTTGTGGTGGCTCGCTCGCTTCTTGACGGCCCTGTTCTTGTTCGTGGG
>Ga0183260_10000494_pt1 | contig 33363 bp, 40 predicted proteins | sample AntDrymUQ4972206_2_FD_129768 | JGI IMG/M metagenome (GOLD analysis project Ga0183260, IMG submission 129768) | Polar desert sand microbial communities from Dry Valleys, Antarctica - metaG UQ497 (22.06) (version 2) (version 2) | ecosystem: Environmental > Terrestrial > Soil > Desert | place...
CTCGATGACGGCGACGTTGGTGAGACGATTGATCTCAACGTTGCGCCGAAGATACGACAGGTTGAGGGGCAGCGGCTCGAATGCCACCACCTTGCCCATGGGACCCACCTTTCTGGCAGCGACCAGACTGTAGTACCCAGCCTGGGCGCCGATGTCGAAGACGACAGCGGCTTGTGTGAGGTGCCTGACGAAAGCTTTCACCTTGGTTACCTCGTAGCTGCCGAGCCAGTACATATGCGGCCCCGAACCGGCGATCCAGCGCATACCTCGAGCCGGCCCCTGCAGGACGCGGACTTCCGCATCCGGCGACAGCCGCTTCAACGGCCATCTAACGGCCCGCCCCCAGAGCGTGTCTTGGCGAATCCGCCAGAGAGCCGACAAATCCATGTCCACGAGCCTAAGCCGACAGTTGCGGCGGGCGCCATTCGCGTGGCGCCATTCTCAAAGGAGAACGACGAGATGGTGACAGAAGCGACCGAGGCGACCGACGACTACCTCGCCGGGATGGCGGCGTGAGGCTCGTCCTCGCCGACGACCTCGAGGGGCGGGGGCCGATCGTAGCGGCCCTCGTCCGCGAGGTCCACCGTCTGGTCGAGCTTGTCCCGGAAACGGTCGAGTCGGCGCGCGCCTTCCTCGTACTTGGCGCGCGCGTTGCCCAGGTGCTTACCCAGAACCTCGTACTCCGTCTCGAAGCGTTCGAAGTCCTGCTGCAACCGGCCGCAGAAGTCGAGGATCGCCTCCGCACTCTTCTCGATGCTGAGGCACTTGAGTCCGAAGAGGATGGTCTGCAGGTACCCGCACATCGTCAAGGGCGACATCGGCACCACGCGCGCCTCGATGGCCGTCTCGAACAACGGTCTGCGTCGATCCGTGAGCCTCAACAGCTCGCCGTAGACGCCCTCCGCCGGAACGTACATCACGGCGAAGTCGAAGGTTCCTTCGTCGGGGACCACGTAGCGGGACGAGATGTCGCGGATGTGCTTGTGAACGTCGGTAACGAACGCCCGCTCCGCATCGATCCGCTCGAGATCGTTCGGTGCGTCGCACATCCGCCGGAAGTTCGCCAGCGGGAACTTCGAGTCGATGCAGACGATGCGTCCGCCAACCTTTACGACGGCGTCGACCGTCGAGCCCGAGGTGAAGCGATGCTGCATCGCGAACGCGTGCGGCGGAAGAAGCTGGCGAAGCAACTCCTCGAGCAGCGCTTCGCCGAGGCCCCCGCGTGCGTTGGGGGTCCGGAGCAGATCCTGAAGCGACGAGAATTCCTTCGCCTGTTCAGCCACGCTGGTGGTCGCTCGGCGAACATCGCCCAGTCGCTCGAAGATGTCCCTCGCCAGCTCGGTGCTGGCCGTTTGGGTCAGGGACATGCGCTGGTCGAGGCCCTCGAGCCGCCGTGCGACCTCGGACGAATCCGAGGAGACCCGCTGGGCGACGCCGAGCATCTCGGCCCGAATCGAGGCGAGCTCGCTCCACACCGGGTCGGGTGGGGCCGAGATCCGCCGCCGTAGCACGAACGCGGTTAATGCCGCCCCGGCGACTAGGGCGATGAGGATGGTGACGATGGTGTTCATGTCCTGAGACTAGGAGGGGGGTGCGACACAAATGCGGCGATCCGGCGCGTTCGGGCGGGAGGCCCCCCGCGGATCCCCCGTATTGCCCGCCATTCCCCCGATCGAGCCGTTACCTATGCTCTTGGGCTGACTTCGAGATGCGATCCGTAGCGCAAAGGGAGGCTCGCCATGGCCAAGCTGATCTATTCGGCGATCACGTCACTCGACGGCTACGTAGCCGACGTGGACGGGAACTTCGACTGGGCTGCGCCGGACGAGGAGGTGCACACCTTCGTCAACGACCTCGAGCGGTTGGTCGGCACCTACCTGTACGGACGTCGGATGTACGAGGTGATGGTCTATTGGGAGAGCGCGCACACCCTCGCCGACCAGCCGACCTTCATGCGGGACTACGCGGAGATATGGCAGGCGGCCGACAAGATCGTGTACTCCAAGTCGCTGGAGGTGGTATCCAGCGCCAGGACGCGGATCGAGCGAGAGCTCGACCCTGAAGCTATCCGGCAGATGAAAGCGGCGCCGGGACGTGACATCAGCGTAGGGGGTCCCGACCTCGCCGCCCAGGCGATCAAGGCCGGGTTGGTCGACGAGTGCCACCTGTTCGTCGCGCCCATCGTGGTGGGAGGCGGCGTGCAGTCCCTCCCAAACAATGTCCGCCTGGAACTCGAGCTACTGGACGAACACCGCTTCGGCAACGGCGTGGTTCACCTCCACTACCGCACCAGGACGTGAGGAGACGGCGACGCGGCCCGGAGGGCTTGGTGGGGGCGAAAAGCCTCGCCCGGAAACTCAGTCTCGACCGCTCGTCTCGAACCGGTCGAAGGGCGCGCCGGCGCTCGGCACGGCCTTCACGATCAGTCGATCCTCTCGCGCGACCACGTAGAGGAAGTGGTGGCGTTCGACGCAGCGGCTCGCGAACCAGGCCGGCCGACACCCATACAGTGGAGCGCCGCCGCCCCCAGTGACGACGTAGCGGATGCGATGGAGGGGCTTGCTCAGCGCGTAGATGTGATCGTGCCCGTTGAATACGAGATCGACCCCCCACCTCTGGAACATGCGTGGCAGACCGGGCCGGAAACCGGGAGTGGAGCCGTGGCGGGTGCCCGGCGAGAAGACCGGATGGTGGAACAGCACGACGGTCCATCCGTCGCCGGTCTCCGGGCGAAGCATCGCGCGAAGCCGATCGCGATCGAGAACGTTCGAATCGGCGATCACGAATCTCACGCCGCCTCGCCGGATCACGTAGTTGCGGCTCTTCATCCCGAACGCCGGTTCGTTGAGCTCGGGGCGACCTTCGTTCGTGTACCAGTCGTGGTTGCCCAATGATGCGTGGAACTCCGCTCCGTTGTTCCGGAGGCACCTGAAGGGGTCGAAGAACGCCGGGCCGAAACGCGATCGCTGACCGTAGGGGTAGACGTTGTCACCCGTGGTGAACGCAAGGTTGAATGGGTGATCCGTCCGCCGGCTACACATCCGCTGTGCGATCGCCTGCTCGATGGTGTCGCCCGTACCGAAGTCACCGATCACGGCGAACCGCATCGGGGCCTGGGTCTGGCGCGCTCCGGCGACCGTTGCTTCGACGGAAGGCTGTGGGCTCGAGGTAGAGCTCGGGGTGGTGGTCGACGAAGGACTCGACGACGGGGCCGCCGCTTCAGGCTCCCCCGGATCGGTGAAGCTGCACGCGAACAGGGTGGCGAGTGCAACGGCTACGGACACTCGCTTCAGCTGCGTTCGGACAATCCTCATGAACTCTTCTTCGACACGCTCACTCGGTCACTTCATCCGGCCCATCCCCGCGCACGAGCGGTACGAAGCATGCGGGGGTCAACAGCTCCTTGCGCACGAGCTCGTCACCCGATCTCTCCAGAAGCAACACCGCGGCCCCCTGCCCGGCGCGCAGCGGGATGACCAGGCGCCCTCCCTCGTTCAGTTGAACCCTCAAGGCGTCGGGGATGTCATCGGCCGTGGCCGACACGACGATGGCGTCGTACGGAGCGTGCTCGGGGACTCCTTCCCAGCCATCCCCCACCACCACCGTGGTGTTTTCCACGCCGGCGGCGTCGAGGTTCCGCCGGGCCCGCTCGGCGAGAGCGGGACGGCGCTCGATGGAGATGACCTTCCGGGCCACCTGTGCCAGCAGGGCCGTCTGGAATCCGTAGCCGGTTCCGACCTCGAGCACGGAGTGCCCCGGATCCAGCTCCAGGGCATCGATCATGCGTGCGATGAGGCTGGGCTGACTCGTCGTCTGCTGCTCGGGCAGCGCGATCGGCTTGTCGGCGTAGGCCTTGCCGAGCGCCTCCTGGGGAACGAAAGCGGCGCGATCCACCGCAACGAAGGCCGCCACGATGCGAGCGGCGACGCCCTCCCGCTGGACGAGCCGGGCCAGTCCCTCCTTGCTGCGCGGCATGCGTTGGAGCCTACCCAGCGTTGCTACCATGGCCACCATGTCGAGCTACGAGCGCCTGACCGTGCTGGATGAGATGTTCCTTCACCTGGAGGGCCCGGATACGCACATGCACGTCGGCGGCGTCGCCATCTTCGAGGGACCACCGCCCGACTACGAAGAGCTGCTCGACATGATGCGGCGACGGCTGCAGCAGGTCCCAAGGTTCCGCCAGAAGCTCGCTTTCGTGCCGTTCGGGCTCGGCCGGCCGGTGTGGGTCGACGACACCCATTTCAACCTCGAGTACCACCTGCGACACACCGCGTTGCCCGCTCCGGGCGACCGCACGAAGCTGAACCGGCTTGCGGCCCGCATCATGTCGCAACAGCTCGATCGCTCGAAGCCCTTGTGGGAGATCTGGATCGTGGAGGGCTTGTCCGAAGGTCGCTTCGCGCTCATCTCGAAGACGCATCACTGCGTCGTGGACGGCGTGTCCGGGGCCGACATCATGTCGGTGGTGCTCGACCTGGCCCCCGAGGGCTCGGAACCGGAAGAGGTCGAATACAAGCAGTGGCGTCCGCTGCCCGAGCCGACCCCCGACCAGTTGCTCGTCGACGCCATCCGCGAGCGCGTGACCAGCCCGGGCGAGCTCGTGCGTAGCTTGCAAAGCGCCGCCAACGATCCCGGTGGGCTGCCCAATCGCCTGATGGAGACCATGAAGGCCCTGAGCGAGTTCGTCGGGGGTGGATTCGCCGCGCCCAGCTCGTCGTTGAACCAGGCGATCGGCCCCCACCGACGCTTCGAAACTGTGCTCGCCGACCTCAACCAGATCAAGGCGATAAAGAATCACTACGGGGGCACGGTCAACGATGTGGTCCTCTCCGTCGTGGCGGGTGGTCTTCGACGGTTGCTGAAGGCTCGCGGCGAGAGCGTCGATGAGATCGAGTTGCGCGCGATGGTGCCCGTGTCCGTGCGTTCGGACGAGGGCAAGGCCCTAGGGAATCAGGTTGCGTCCGTGTGGGCCGCGCTCCCCGTCTACGAGCCCGATCCGGTCGAGAGGCTGAAGGTGGTCCACGACGACATGAAGGACCTCAAAGGGTCAGGTCAGGCGGTGGGCGCGCAGGTACTCACGTCGATCGGCGAATGGGCCCCCTCGACCGTCGTGGCTCAGGCTTCCCGCCTGGTTGCGCGGCAGCGGGCCTTCAACCTCGTCGTCACGAACGTGCCGGGGCCGCAGCTGGCGCTCTTCGCGTTGGGCCGACAGATGCAGGAGGTCTACCCGGTGTTGCCGCTCTCGGACAACACGAGCCTCGGCGTCGCTCTCTTCTCGTACAACGGCACGATCGGTTTCGGTCTGCTCGGCGATTACGACACGGCGCCGGATCTTGCCGTCCTGGCCGAGGGCATCGAGAAGTCGATCGCCGAGCTTCACTCCGGCGTCGTCTAAGCAGTTCCCGCGTCAGCCCCAGGTGGGTTTGCGGCCCCCCGCTGCGCCCTGCCCGAGCTCTTTGGCGGCTAGAGCTCTTCGAAGAGGCGCGGGAGCTTGGCTCTGGCCCCCAGGGACCCGTGCAGCTTCAATCGCCTCGCCAGCAGGGACCGTCTGGGGTCCACCCGCCCCACGGCGATCTTGGCCCACTCCGATGTCGAGGTCTCGAGCCGCAAGCCGGGTGATTCGGCGCGGCCCCGCACGATCTCGGGGTGACCGTTGTCGAGAGCGAGATGCCACGGCGATGCATCGGTGAAGCTCCATTCGATGCCGCCGATCGAACGCGCGACCCGTCCGTCGATGGAGCTCGCGACCCCTTCCATGAGGATCGACATGACGGCCTCGTCGGGCTCGGGCTCACGCCTGTCATCGCCGATCACGCCTGCACGGATGAGCTTCCACGCCCGATCCGCCCGCTCGAGGTAAGGCAGCGACCGGTCCTCGTGCGCCAGGATGCCGACCTCACCGGGATCGATCCCCAACCGCGCCAGCTTCGTCTCGAGCGAGCGCATGCCGAACGCGTAGATCTCCTCGAGGGTGAAGCCGAACGACTCGGTGTAGCGCCGGTCGAAGTTGGGTGGGATGAAAACCCCGGCGCTCCACGGCAGCACCTTGTCCCACATCTCGATGGCGGCGGCCCGGCATTCCTTCGACTCCCTCATGAGATCGCCCAGAAGCTTGATCCCGAAAGCGACATGCCGTGCCTCATCGCGCGACACGTTGTCGATGCCTGCGCGGAAGGCCGGGAGGATGTCGCGCTCTTTCAGGTAGCGCTGGATGAAGTGCTGACCGGGGATCGCCAACAACCCCTCGATCACGACGTGGTACAGAGCGATCGACTGCGCCAGGAGCGGGAGCTCTTTCGGCTTCTTGCGAAGCTCGCCGGTGACGCGATCCAGCTCGGCGAACACCTGCCGGAACCCCCAGGTCAGATAGGGGTCGGACGCGTTGAGCGTCGACGCGGTGTTCGTACCGAGCCCCGCCACCTCGCGCATGAAGCGATCGAAGAAGACGTGATGGCGCGCCTCGTCGACGATCTGGGTCGTAAGGAAGATGCTGGCTGCGAAGCCGGGGGTCGCGTCGAGAACGGGGGTTAGCGTGCGGGCCACGGCCTCCTCGCCCACCAGGAACAACGAGTAGTTCCACAAGGCTGCATCGCGCTGGAGATCATCGAGCTCGCTCCGCCACTGTTCCTTGTCGACCGAGAAGTCGAGCTCGGTAGCGCTCCAGTTGGCCTTCTCCCACAGCCGGTAGAGGCGCTCGTACGAGATGACCTCTTGTTTCTCCACCGTGTCGTCCACAGATCCCTCCGCCGCCTCAGCCGAACCTCTTGCCTCGCTTCGGGTCATCCCGCTTCGTTCCAGATTCTCCAGGGTAGCGCCGGTGCGCTATTCCGAGTCCTGCTCGGTGAGATAGATGTCGAGGCGACGACAGATCTCGATCGCCTGTCTCTCCATCTCCTCGTAGCGCGCCTCGGCCGCGTTCAGCCCGCCGAACACGTCGGCGAAGCCGACCAGCTCCGCCCCGGCACCGAGATAGCCGAGGTAGTTCTCCGACGTCAGGCCCCCGGTCACGAGGATGGGGGTCCCGTCGAGCGGTCCCATGATCGACTTGATGTAGTCCGGGCCTCCCAGCGATTCTCCAGGGAAGACCTTGACCCAGTCCGCCCCGGCACGCCGGGCCGTGAAGATCTCGGTCGGGGTCGCAGCCCCCATCGCCACCGGGATCGACAGGTCGTGCGCGGCCTCGACCACCTCGGGCACCACGACCGGAGTCACTATGAACTCCGCTCCGGCGTCGTACGCCTCCTTGACCTGGGTCGGCGCCAGGATCGTGCCGGCCCCCACGATCGCGTCGATCCGCCCTGCGACGTCGGCGATCGCGTCCGTGGCACCCGGCGTGTTCATGGTGACCTCGACCGCATCGAACCCGCCCCGGACGGCCGCGCCCATCCCTTCGACCGCCTGTTCGGCCGTCTCGGTTCGAAAGATGGCCACTACGGTGGCCTCTCTCAGGCGCTCGATGCGGGAGCCGAGCAGTGTGGGGTTCATGTCCAGCAGGGTACTAGCCGCCACCCGATACGACGACGCTGATCCCGTCTGCGTCCTTGTCCAGCACGATCTTGTCCTCGACGCGCGTCGCGAGGGCCTGGACGTGACTGACGAGACCGATCAGGCGGTCGGGGGTCACCAGTTTCTCGATGCCGTCCAGGGCCAGATCGAAGGACTCCGGGTCCAGCGAGCCGAACCCTTCGTCGAGAAAGAAGCATTGCAACCGGCCTCCATGGCGGCCCACGGCCTCGGCGAGACCCAGCGCGAGGGACAGCGACGCCAGGAACGTCTCGCCGCCGGACAGAGTAACGACGTCCCGGCTCTTGTCTCCGTCCAGCTCGTCGATGACGGAGAACTCGCCCTCGTCATCGAAGCGATACCTGCCCGTCATGTCGCGCAAACGCTCGGAGGACAGCTCCGACAACAGGCGGCGCCGGTCCTCGAGCAGGAACTTGATGAAGAACCGATCGGTGAGATCCTCGGCAAGTTGCTCGAACAAGCGCTTGCGCGCCGTCAGTTCCGATGCTTGGGCGGCCAGTTCCTTGTCACGCTCGATCGCCTCGAGCAGATCGCCCGCCAGACGTTCGGCCACGGTCGCCTCGGCCGTCGCATCCGCGCGCGCGGAATCGATAGTGATCCCGGGCCCGAGCTCGAAACGAGCGCGTACACCGGCGAGGGCCGCGGATGCCTCGGCTTGCGACGTGCGCGCTTTCTCGAGGGTCGCGCCTGCGTCGTCGGCCAGGGTCGTCAGAGCGGACCGGGCCTCGCCGGCTCGTCGAGCCAGCACGTCGGAGGCATCCTCGATGGCCGGCGCGGTGAGCTCGGTTCGTCCCGCGACCTCGATCAACAGCGCGGCGACGCGGTGGCGGCGCGTCACGAAGGCGGTCTCGACCTCCTCGCACGAGGTCAGCGCGGATAGGGCGTCACCCTTGGCCGCGAGCGCAACGGCCTCGCTGCGTCGCGCCTCGCCCACGCGCTCGAGTCGCCCGTTCACCTCGGCGAGTGGATCCTTCGCCTTGCCCACGACGGCGGCGAGCTCGGCATCGAGCGCCACCAGACGTTTCGACGCGCGATCGTGTTCCTTGGTTAACGCCTTCACGCGCGCGTCGGCCGCCGTTACCGCCGACCGCACCCGTTCGGTTGACGCGCGCGCGGCGTCGAGGGCCTCGTCGGCCTTCTTCTCGGCGGCCTCGCTCCGGCCGAGCGCCTGCGGGGCCTTGCCCTTCGGAAGAGTCTTCACCAGCTGCTCGCAGACGGGACAGGGTTGACCCGCCGACAGCGTGCCCCGCAATGCATGAGCCTGATGGGCGCGCTCGGCGGCGCGACGCGCGTCCCTGGACGCCTCGTAGGCCGCGACCGCCTTCTTCTCGAGCTTCTCCGCGGCCGCCAGTTCCTTAGCCCCCTGCGCCGCGTCCTTGGTCTCGGTATCGCGCTCGCCCTTCACCGTTGCGAGCTCTTCGAGGAGATCGACCCTCGCCTCGGCCTTCGAGCGCGCGCCGCTCAGGGCGGTCTCGGTCCCCACCTTCGCCTCGAGGTCAGCGACCACCTTCACCGCGACGTCCGCCGCTTTCGAGGCCGCTTCGAGCGCCTTGCGACCCTCCGAGACCCGGCGAGTGACGTCCTTCTCCTCGGTCGCAAGGGCGTCGAGCTCCGCGGGCTCAGGAATCCTGGCGAGCGTTTCGGTGGCGCGCCGGGCCTCGGCCGCGGCCTTCTCGGCCTCCGCCACGGCGCCGGCGATCGACTCCTCGAGCTGCTTCTCCTCGGGGATCGCGGCCGCGAGGGCGGCGGCCCGGGCCGTGTGCTCCTTGGCGGTCCGCTTCGCCTCCTTCAGGCGCTCGGGCGCGTCCTCGGGGATCCCCCGCCGCTCGCCCTCGACGCCCCGAAGCTCGAGCTCGAGGTCACCGACGCGCCTCTTCGCGGCGCTGCGCAGGTCGTCGATCTGCTCGAACCGGAACACGCCTTTGAGGATCTTCATCCGCTCGGTCGTTGCCGCGTCCAAGAAGCGTGAGAACTTGTTCTGGGCCAGCAACACCGAGGAGCAGAACGCGTCGAAGTCGAGGCTAAGTAGCTCCTCGACGCGCGCCGTCACCGCGTCCGCGCCGATCGTCTTGTCTCCGGACGAGGCCTCTACGAGGAGGTGTTCCCCGGACCCATTCCGTGGGAGGGACCGGGTGATCTCGTAGCCATCGTCGTCGATCTGAAAGCGCAGCTGCACCTTCGCGGCGTCCGAGCGCGTGCATATCAATCGCTTCATCCCCGTCTTGACGCGAGGTGTCTTGCCGTACAGGGCGTAAGCGATGCCGTCGAGGATCGACGACTTACCGGTACCGGTCGGGCCCACGATAGCGATGAAGTTGCGCCCGTTGAGATCGAACTCCGTGCGCCGCTCGTACGACCGGAAGCCCTCGAGCACGAGGTAGCCGGGCCTCACAGGGTCACCCCGACCTCGTCCACCAGCTCGTGCAGCGCCGCGACGAGCTCGTCCTCGGGATGGGTCTGATGACGTTCCTGGTAGTAGGCGGAATAGAGGTCGGTGAGCGCCATCCCCTCGGGTCGCTCGACCCGTACGTCGTCGCGTTCGTACACGGCCCGTACGTAGAGAGCGTCGGGGAGGAACTCCCGCACCTCGTCGGCAAGGCCCGGCGACGGACCGTCCGTGATCACGCCCACGTCCAGGATGGCGCCCTGGAGGTCGTCCGCTTGCGTCCGCAGGTCGTCCAGCGTGGCCTCGACCTTTCTCAACTTGCGGCCCGCCGCGATCGGTAGCTCCTCAATCGAGCGCTTGCCTTCGGGGGTGACGTCCACCAGCAGCGCCGACTTGTCCTGGTCGGTTTCCCCGAAGTCCAGTTGCATGAGGCTACCGGCGTAGCGGCCGTGGCCGGCCGACCCCGGGGCCGGTTGACTCTTGTGGATGTGGCCCAGCGCGGCGTAGTGCACGCCTGCGGGAAGAGCCTCGACGCGCGCCATGTAGGCCTCGCCGATGTGCAGCTCGCGTTCGGATCCGGAGGGAACCGCGCCGTGGATCATGAAGTGAGAGGCCAGCACGTCCACGGTGGTGCGGTCCGAGGACTGTTGCATCGCATCCGCGTAGTGCTTACAGATGTCTCGCACGCGATCGGCATACGACTTGTGCATCTCGTCCTGCGTGTCCATGAAATCGACCACGTGCGCCTCGTGCAGGAAGGGGAAGCACGCGATCTGGGCGGTCTCGGTCCCGTCGCGTGACGGGATCCGCACGACGCCTCCGGCGTCCGCGGCCAACGGCTTGTGCACCAGCGTGACGCCCGAGTGCGCGAGGTGGGGACCGAGCACCTCGAAGAGCTCTGGAGAATCGTGGTTTCCGGGGATCGCGACCACCCGCGCCCCTGTGTCCGCCAGACGGACCAGGGTCTCGAGCACGAGGCGCAACGACAAGAACGGAGGGAGGGCCCGGTCGAAGAGATCCCCCGCCACGATGACGAGGTCCGGTTGCGCTGTGCGCGTCGCTTCGACCAGCTCGTCCAGTACGGCTTCGGTCTCGGCGGAACGATCGATACGGCCCAGTTTCTTGCCGACGTGCCAGTCGGCCGTATGAAGGATGCGCACTAGATCCCTTCGAAGGGATCGGACGTGGTGGCCTCTTCCTCGGGACGGGTAGCCCAGGGCGGGTAGGGGAACTCGAGCACTGTGGGGGCCGGGATCGAAGGCTGCGAGAGCACCATCGTCCCCGGTTTCAGAAGGCGGGCGCGAGCCTTGGTCGACGGCAACATCCAGCCGTACTCCGCGCGTTCGGCCTCGGCCGCGTCCAGCCGGCCGGCGACCCGGATGCTCGCGTTCGACAGGACGTCTGGGTCGATGCGGGATGCGCTCTGTTGTGCGCCGATCAAGAGGATGCCCAGCGAGCGGCCGCGTTGCGCGATGTCGACGAGCGTGTCCGCGATCGGCGACCAACCCTCGCGCGGGGCGTATTTGTTGAGCTCGTCCAGGACGATCGCGGTGAGCGGGAAGCGGCCCTTGCCCTCTTTCTCGCGGTGGACCTCGGCCACCAGCGCCCCGACCACGAATCGCTGCGCGGCATCGTGCAGCCGGTGGATGTCCACAACGGTGATTGCTTCCTTCATGCGATCGATCCTGCGGGTCTCGCCGGCCCGCACGAGGCGGCCGATGCGCGGGATCGCCCCGTACAGACGCCGCAGGAACGCTGCGACGGTTCCTCCCGCCACCCGTCCGGTCCAGTCACGCGCATCGAAGTCGTCTTCATCCTCGAGCTTGGAACGGATCGCCTCGACGAAGTCACCGAACGTCTCGATGACGTGGTCGTCGGGCCGTGGTGTGACGGGGCCCTCGAGGCGATCCACCGGATCGCGCAACAGCACGCAGCCCGGACGTCCGGTCACCTCGCACGCCCACCGCTGCAGTTGGGACAGAACCCGTTCGGCAACGAACGTGAGCTGCTGACGGACATCCGTCGGTTCGGTGAACACGAATTGCAGCAACCCATCCTGGATGAACTCGAGCGGCGTCCACCTGAAGGCCTCGATCCCATCGGAGCGCGCGCCGGTGTCCGCGATGCCCTCGCTGTCTTTGCGCTCCATCGCGGGTCCCCAGAAAGAGACGGACGGGAACGGTTTGGGCTCCATCCCCAGGCGCGTCCATTTCGCGGCGTCGTCGTCCGTGAACCGCGCGTTCGGTTTGTCGATGAACAACAGGTCCTCGCCCTTGACGTTGAAGACCAGCACGCGGAGGTTCCGGGCGCTCGGGCCCAGGATCTCGGGGTGGGACGTGAGGCAACGGAGGAAGAACAGGGCGTAGGAGGTCTTCGTTGCGACCCCCGAGACGCCCGAGATCGACATGTGGGCGCCCTTGGTGCCGTCGAAGAAATCGACGTCTACCCACACCGGTTCCCCATCGCGCGTGAGTCCGACCGGCAGGGCGCGATCCCGTCCGGCCTGACGCATCTCGTCGACGTAGAGGGCTTTCTCGCGCTCGGTGCCCGCGGCGCGGTACACGGCCTGCCCGGCGTCGGGGGCGATCCAGGTCTCGGGGATGACCCTCACGATCTGGATGGTGGCCGTGCGGGATTTCTCGGCCGGCAACGTCCCCTCGACCGCGACGCGGAACGTGTCGGACTCGAAGGTGGTGCCCTCGTAGCGCGAGGACGTCTCGGTCACGACGCCGTAGGTGGCCACCGCGCCCACTTTGGGCACCGGCGTGTTCACTACGACTAGATCGTCGAGCTGCAGGTACTCATCCTCGTGTAGGACCACCCGGAACTCCTGCGTCGAAGTGGCCTCCGACCCGAGCACCAGCCCCACGGGATTCGCCTGCTCGTCAACCAACCTCTACCCCTTCGCCGTTGTAGCGCTTGGCCGCGCTGCGGATCATGCGGTACACGAGGTCCCGGTCCCCCAGCAGGTGGCGCAGCCTTTTCTCGAGGCCCGCGACCGGTACCAGGTTCTGTGGAGCGCGCGCATCCCAGTGGGGAAGTGATGCGAACGCAGGAAGTATCGCAGCAGAGGCGTCGGCGAGCGAAACCGCCCGATCCAGGCCCACCTGCACGGGGGTCTCGCAGCGGACGAGCCCATGCCACGCATGAAGGGCCGCATCTCGAGCACAAAGGCGCAGGTACCAGGAATAGCGAGGGCGTGGCTCGCCAAAGCCGAACAACGGGGTCCGCTCGCCGCAGCCGAGCTCGCCGAGCACGGCTTCCTCGGCATCTTCCAGGTACCGGGCGTGGTGAGCCTTGATGAAGCCGACGACCGTGGTGGCGCCGGGCCTCATGACGGCCAGGGGACCATCGATGAACACGAGCGCGTCGTCCCGCTGGGCCAGGTCCTGCGCGAGCTCGGCTTCCCGTGCCCGCATCTGGTTGTGTACGGCCGAGACCATCTCGTCCACCGACTGCCCGTTCACGGGGAGGCTCTGGTACTCGAGCCCCGGGCCGGCCGAGATGGCGGCACGCTGTCCCCCACCGGTGGCGAGGAACCGGATCAGCCGCAGCTCGGTGATCTGTGCCGTCTTGCGATCCCACCACTCGGGGCCTTTGCGGCCGTTAACGCCCGGCGTGGCCGCGTCGCACACGACCGCCCCCACGCCCACCGATCCGGCCACCCCTGGGATCGGGGCCGAGCCGTTGTCGGACAGGAACAACCGGGCGTCGACCCGCCGTGTCCCATCGACGAAGCCCACCGGCCGGGCCGAGAACTCGCCCCCGGCTTCGGGCGCGACGGGGCCCCAGGGCCTGCTTTCGCACGCCGTGTCGGGCCGTTCGACGGTGAGGTCGTCCGGCCCTCTGAGATCGACCTCGCCTCCGTAGTCCGGAGCCCAGGCCTCGACGGTTATCCGCACGGCTCTCACCCTATGGAACGGGTGCGACGGATACCGGATTTAATTGGGCGATGGGACCAGGGTTCCGCCGCTTCCAGGGCATCGATGACGTCTCCGTTCGCCTCGACGCCGCCGGCTATCTCGCCGACGAGGCGATCGCCACGGTCGTCCACCTGGCCGACCGCCTGGACAAGCGGCTGATGGTCGAGGGCTCGGCCGGCGTAGGCAGGACCGAAGGCAGTGGCGACGGCAGCCGGGGCCCGCTTGGTGCGCCTGCAGTGCTACGAGGGCGTGGACGAGGTCAAGGCCCTGTACGAGTGGAACGCTCCTGCGCGACCACCGCGATGCGATCGGACCCAAGACCACGCTCCTGATCCTCGGCGACGCGCGCAACAATTACCGGCTCCGCAACGAAGAGGCGCTGCGCGAGCTGGCCCGCCGGGCCCACAAGACCTACTGGCTGAACCCCGAGCCGCGCGCCGACTGGGACACCGATGACTCGGTGGCCTCGGCCTACGCCCCCTACGTCGATGGCAAGGTCGAGGTCCGTAACCTCCGCCAGCTAGAGGACTACATAGCGCGCCGACTCTGACCTGCCTGTCGGCGCCTCGGCAGTGTCTTCCGAAACCCCTGGTGCACGTGGTGCATGCGGTGCACGTGGTGCATGCGGTGCACGTGGTGCATGCGGTGCACGTGGTGCATGCGGTGCACGTGGTGCATGCGGTGCACGCGCACCACAGGTTCTCCAGACGACTGTCGCGACCTGACTCGTCGTGGCTCATGCAGGGATCCCCCCCCGGCTCCCTCGGGGGTCATAAACGGTGCTGGGTCGTCCCTTCTTTGGGCAATGACGCTCGGAGATCGAACGCCGAGCGGCTGCTTGCTAACGGAGGCGGGCGACCTTGGACACGTAGCGCGCGGTTCCCTGGACCGCGCCTGAGGGTGTGCACCACAGGGTCGAGAAGTTCACGTCGGACCGTCCCGAGCAACCGAACCGCCGACCACAGGACGGCACACGGAACCCGCGTGAGACGGCGGGCCAACCGGCTGGCGACCTCGTCGCCGGAACGCCACCTGGGACGCAGACCGTTGCGCTCGGCAGCTCCGCTCGGTCGAGCTCGATAACGGGAACCGCCGCGACGGTGGAGGGCCTGAGGCGGAGGGCCGAGCTGGATCCGCTGGTCACCCCCGCGGAGGTGAGGTCCTCGACCGCCGGACAGGGCGCGGTCTCGGTGCCGCTTTCGGGCGGTCCCTCGGCATGGCTACTGGCGCCGCTCGCGATCCTGGCGCTCGCCGGTTTCGCGATCGCCGCCGCAAGCTTCGTGCACGACTACCGTCACGTGCTCCGTTCCAGGGTGCCTTCGCGCCGTAAGGGCTGATCCGGGCGGCAGAACCGTTAGTAGGTCTTCTCTGTCGCAATCGCTTCAAAATGGCGCGCTGCTTCATCGGTAGCAGGCGGATGCAGAACCGTTTCGATGAACACCTCCTCGACATGGGGACAGTCACTCCGTCTCATCGCAGCGGCTGTCGCTTCCATGTCGTAGTCGGACCTACGCAATTCGATGCGCGGGCCAAGGAGAGCCCAGTACGCACCCGGCTTCCCTTGGTACGGGATGCCGACGCTGCCCGCGTTGACCACGTGGTGATTTCCTAAGTCCCGCTCGAATTGGATGTGCGTGTGGCCGCAAGTGATCGTGCGCTCTCGGACGGTGCTGAAGGCAGCGTGCAGGCGGTTCGGCGGGCTCACTGGCGTGATCGGTTCCTCGTCGCTGCGTGGCGATCCGTGGCAGAAGAGAACGTCGCCGATTTCATCGATTTCGGCGACGAATGTCGTGTCGAGCTGAGCGAGCCACTTCCGCTGCTCGTTCGTCAACTCGTCGGCCGCCCAGAGATTGATGTCAGCTGTGATGTTGTCAAGGCCGTCGTCGATCCCGAGACGTCGCGCCACTTCTCGGTCAGCATTTCCGCGGATGAACATCGCGTTATCGAGTTGGCGAAGAATGTCAACCGTTTCACGGGGGAATGGCCCCCAAGCGATGTCGCCTCCAACGAGGATGACGTCAACCTTTTCTCGCTCGACTTCACGGAGAACCGCTTCGAGGGCGGGTCGATTGCCGTGGATGTCATAGAGAGCAGCGATCCGCATCGGTTCGACAGTAGCTTCCTGAGCTGGGCGACTTTCCCTCTTCCTGGTAGCGCAGCTCGCGATCGCCGCCGCGAGCTTCGTGCACGACTACCGTCACGTGCTCCGTTCCAAGGTGCCCGCGCGCCGAAGGGGCTAAGCGGTCTCAGCGAGTCCTTAGGTTCGACCGCCCCACGAGCGCGTCGTAACGGCCCAGGTAGTCCTCCACCACTCGTGACGTCTCGCGCAGCGTGCCCGCCCAGGCGTGGAGCCAGTCCCGGCCTTCGTCGGTCAGTTCGTACGTGCGTCGGGCGGGGCCGATCTCGGACGTCTGCCACACCGACAGCATGAGGTTCTCCTGTTCCATGGCGCGCAGAGCACGGTAGAGACCACCGGGGTCGGCGTTCTTCAAACCCAGGGCTTGAAGCCGTTCGAGGAGGTCGTAACCGTGTGAGGACCTCTCAGCGATCAGAAGCAGGAGAGCGGCGCGCAGGAAGTTCTTCGGCAGACCTCCGGTTGGCTCCTCTCGTTCCCTGCGTGCCATGTCTTCCTCCTATGGGCGATCGTCGTCGTGCGGATGAGCGTCGTGGGACCCGTGCAGGTGTCCGACTCGTTCGGCCGCACATGCTTGCGCTTCCTCCGAATCCGCGTGGCACCAACAGTCGGGGCCGCACTCGCCGTGCCCCGGCCGCGTCAGCTCCGAGAACTCCTCGGCGAAGACCCGGCCTCCGTGCAACCGCCCGGCCTCGGTAAGGCCGAAGAGGCCTGCGTCCGTCTCGAACAGGAGCCCCTCGTCGACGAGCCTGCGGAGATAGAGGACGCCGACGGCGGCATCGACGCCCAGGAACCGCTCGAGCAGTTCGAAATCGACCTCGTCGCCGAATCCCTCGCCCTTGATCCAGAACATCACCTGGAGGATCTCGTCGCGCCAGAACATCGCCCGGAGCGCTTCCGTCTTGGGCTCGTGCAACCTCTCCACGTCAGCCCACCCTCGCAACTCGATCCTTCATGCGCAGTGAGATGTCCTTGACGGACCTCACCACCTGCGCATCCGGATCGAAATCGAGGGGTGCGACACCTGCGCGCTCTGCCTGCGCCAGTGACTCGTCGAACGGGATGACCGCGAACAGTTCCATGTCGTGGGTCTCGCAGAACTCAGCGATCGCCTTCTCGTCCTCGGGATTCTTCACCTTGTTGGCGACGATCACGACGTTCGGGATCCCGAGCTCCTTACCGAGCTTCGAGTAGCGACGCGCGGTCTCGAGCGACTTGAAGTACGGTTCCGCCACCACGAGCTGGAGATCCACCGCTTCGACCGTCGCGCGGCTGAGATGCTCGGGCGATGCTTCCGCATCGACCAACACGAAGATCTCGTCTTCGGGAAGATCGTGCAGGAGGCCACGGACCGTGGCGTGAGAGGAGCACATTCAGCCGGTGCCCGCGCCCCGCACCTGCCCCACCATCATCAGGCGCACGTTGTCCGGGCCCGCGGAGGAGAACTCCGCAGTAACTTCCTCGAGCGGTCGCGAGAGGCTGAGTCTGGTCTCGCCGTCGACCCGGCGGTGCTCCATCAGCCCATGCGGCAGAGGTACCAGCTGATCGAAAGCGTCGGTTCCCATGCCGAGCGTCAGAGCGAGGTTCGGGTTGGTGTCGGCGTCGATGGCCAGGACCTGCATGCCCGAGCGCCCCACGAGGCGCGCGAGCGTCCCCGAGATCGTCGTCTTCCCGGATCCGCCCTTGCCGGAGACCGCTACTTTCACGTCGTCAGTCTACGGGTTCTAGATGTGAAGGACACCCACCGGAAGAGTGCAATACGCTTCCGCGGTGCCCGACCACCCCGAGTTCGCAGAGATAAAGAGCCCCGGCTTCTGCCCCTGGTGCGGCTCTCCGGCCATCTATCGCACCGATGAACGAACGCCCCTGTGGAAAGAGCTCGCCGACGAGCGCGGGGTAGAAGCTCCCGACGTGATCAAGGACGCCCTCCATACCGACGCCTACGTCGCCGGATGTCCTGGTTGCAACCGGGTGAGCCACGTCATCGGTCACCACGTCCGGCCCCCGCACGACCGAAGCGACTAGACGCGATCGAAAGCCTCTCGAACGAGGTGGTACTGGGTTGCCTGCGTCTCCTGGATGCGAGGGATGTACTCGGCGTCGATCGTGTGCACCCGGTCGCAGAGCTCGGCAAGACGTCCTCCCCCGTAACCGACGAACGCGACCGTCAATAGACCTCTGCGCTTCGCCTCCTCCACCGCGACGATGAGGTTGCGCGACCCGCCGCTCGTCGAGATCGCCACGGCCACGTCCTCTGGGCGGCCGTACGCGATCACCTGACGCGCGAACACGTTGTCGAAGCCGACATCGTTGCCGACCGCGGTCACGATCGCATCATCGTTCGTGAGCGAGATCGCCGGGACGGAGCTCATGTGCCGTGGGGGCGTCAACAGATCCACCACGAGATCCTGAGCGTCCGTGGCCGAGCCACCGTTGCCGAACGCCAGCACCTTCCCACCGGCGCCGATCCGCTCCGATATCAGGCGGGCCGTGTCGACGAGAGCCGGTGGATCCACGGAAGCGTTGCGCATCGTGGTCACGTCGGCGACCTTGTCGAGGATCGAACCCATCACTTGTTCCAGCACGTTGCTCGGGTCGGATCCGGCTTCGGCGAGAAAGGGGTAGAGGAAGCTGGAGCGACCGGCGTCGTGCGCGTGACCCGGAACTCGATCCTCCAACAACCCCTTGTGCTCGAAGAACACGTGGACCAGCTCCCACAGCACGTGGTAGAGGGTCTCGTGGATCTCCTGTACGACGAAGGGGTCGTCCGACGCAACCGCGAAGCGATGCTCCGTAGTCCCCGCGTCCACGTCCGCGTCGACGCCCAGCCATAGCGGCAGCATCCCCTGGGCGCTCGCTTGCTTGAGCGCGACCGCCACCGCCGTCTCTCCCGGGTCGTCGACGCCGTGCATCATCCCGATCGCGATGTCCTCCGGGGCGCCGACGAGCTCGAGCCGTCGCGCGAACAATCCGTCCGGATCGACCATCGCCGCACCCAGCATCGAGACGTCGTTGACGAGAGCGACGGCAGGGAGCGCGCGCTTCCCGACGATCACCGGGTGCACGAACTCGACGGCCACATGCTGAGCATCCGTCGCGGCCGCCCCCGCTCCGAAGGCGATCAATCTGCCTCCTCGCGCGAAGCGCCGGGCCATCAGGTGACAAAGCTCGGCGAGGCGTTCGGCCTCACGTTCGAAGAACGAAGACGCGACCAGCTCTCGCTGTCGATAGCGATCCGAGACGTGGGCGACGGCGTCCGTCATCGACGACCTCAGCAGATCCTGGGCAGAGGGTCTCCGATAAGCATGTCCATGATCCTCGTTCCGCCGAAGCCGGTCCGTACCAGCACCATCCCCTGTGGCTCGTCGGCGACCTCGCCGATCAAGGCCGCCTGCTCGCCGCCCGGTTGTGAGCGCAAGGCGGTCAAGGCATCGTCGGCGGCCTCCGGAGCGACCACCGCCACGAGCTTTCCTTCGTTCGCCACATACATCGGATCGATGCCGAGGATCTCGCACGCGCCTTTCACGGCAGGCTGAAGAGGGACGGCATCCTCTTGCAACACGATGCCGACATCGGCGTCCTGCGCGAGCTCGTTGAGGACCGTCGCCACGCCACCCCGTGTCGGGTCCCTCATCATCCGCAATGATGGAGCAACTCGATCGATCAAGCTCTCGGCGAGGTTCCACACGGGCGCGCTATCGGAGTCGATGTCGGCGTCCAGTTCGAGCTCGCCCCGGGCGAGCATCACCGCGGTGCCGTGGTCACCGATCGTCCCCGAACAGAGGATGCGGTCGCCGGGGCGGATGGAGGTGGCCGCGAGATCAACCCGTGGATCCCGCACCCCGATGCCGGCCGTGGAGATGTACATCCCATCGGCCTTGCCGCGCTCGACCACCTTCGTGTCGCCGGCAACGATCCGGACACCGGCGAATTCCGCCGCCGTCGCCATCGCGCCGACCTCGGCACGCAGCACGTCCGCATCCAGCCCCTCCTCGAGCACGAACGCAGCCGACAGCGCGATCGGCCGGGCTCCGCTGACGGCGAGATCGTTGACCGTTCCGTTGACCGCCAGCTCGCCTATGGAGCCGCCCGGGAACACCAACGGCTTGACGACGAAGGCATCGGTCGTGAACGCGAGGGCCGCGCCGGCGATCTCGAGCTTCGCCGCATCCGACAGATCGGCGAGCGCCTCGTTGGAGAAGCTGGGTTCGAACAGTCCCGCAACCAGCGTGTGAGTTGCCTTCATGCCCGCGCCATGGGCCATCGTGATGCGCTCGTCGCGAAAACGGGGCTTGAGTCTGCGCTGGCGCTCGATGCGCGCGAGGACCTCCTGCTCGAGATCCGCCATCGCTAGCTTCCCGTACGCGCTTTGGAACGGGCGAAGCGTCCGAAGTTGTAGTAGGCCGCGCACGCGCCTTCCGACGAGACCATGCAGGTGCCGATCGGCGTCTCGGGCGTGCAGGCGGTGCCGAAAACCTTGCACTCCCAGGGCTTGATGACGCCCTTCAGGACCTCTCCGCACTGGCACGCCTTGGGATCGGCGACGCGTACGCCGGGGACATCGAAGCGAAGCTCGGCATCGAAGTCAGCGTAGGCATCGGACAGCTTCAGCGCGCTCTGCGAGATGAATCCCAGCCCGCGCCACTCGAAGAAGGGACGAAGTTCGAAAACCTCGTCCAGCACGTCGAGCGCGCGCATGTTCCCCTCCCATGGGACGACGCGGCCGTACTGGTTCTCGACTTCGGCACGGCCCTCACCCAGTTGCTTCATGATCATGTAGATCGATTGCAACAGGTCGAGGGGTTCGAAGCCCGCGACGACGACCGGTTGCCCGTACTGCGCGGGGATAAATTCGTACGGTCTGCAACCGACGACCGTGGAAACGTGGCCCGGCCCTATGAAGGCGTCAAGCCGTAGGTCGGGTGACTCCAACAGCGCCTTTAGCGGTGGAACGATCGTCACGTGGTTGCACATCACAGAAAAATTCTCGAGACCTTCGGCCTTGGCCCGCATCAGGGTCAACGCCGTCGACGGCGCCGTGGTCTCGAAGCCGATCGCCAGGAAGATCACCTGTTTGTCCGGGTTCTTTCGAGCGATCTTCAAAGCGTCCAACGGCGAGTAGACGAAACGCACGTCGGCGCCCTCGGCCTTGGCGTCGATCAAGCTGCCGTCGCCACCGGGTACCCGCATCATGTCGCCGAAGCACGTGAAGATGACGTCGGGCAGCTTCGCGAGGGCGATGGCGTCGTCGACGCGGCCCATCGGGATCACGCAAACGGGGCAGCCGGGGCCATGGACGAGCTCGACCGTCTCAGGCAGATGGTCTTCGATGCCGTGCTTGTAGATCGTGTGCGTGTGACCTCCACAGACCTCCATCACCTTGTAATGACGGCCCGGCTCGGCCAGTGCGGCGATCTGAGTGGCGAGGCTGCGGGCTAGATCTCCATCGCGGAACTCATCGACGAACTTCACCTATGCGTTCGCCTCCAAGCGAGCGATCGCCACCCCGCCGTGGACCAGCAAGCGATCGCCCTTCGAAACGGGTGCGACGAGCTCGACGCCCACCAGGCCCTGCTGGTCATGGTCGTCGCGGCAGATCGCATCGGGTTGGGACGCCTCGACGACGGTCACGGGGACCGCGACATCGCCACATGTGAGGCAGCCGTCGACGACGGTGCAGGCGTACTCGTAGGACTCGTGATCCACCTGCAGAGGAGGGTTGGCACTCATGCGATATCGGTCGACTTCAGCTGGTCCAGCTCGTCCTCGTAGGCCTCGCCCATCCCTTGCAGGAAGTCGAGCGTGGATTGGGCCTCCTGCTCGTCGATCTTCGACATGGCGAAGCCCACATGGATGAGGACCCAATCGCCCGGACCGATGCCTTCGGGCGCTATGAGCCCGACGTTCACGTCGCGCTTCACACCGCCGACATCGACCTTCGCGATGTTCGTCGTCGTATCAACTATCTCGACGATCTGTCCCGGGATACCAAGGCACATCCCGATCCCCCCTCTTGCCGTACCGGCGCTAGGCGAGCGCTATATGTTTTCAGCACCCATCATCGCGCAGGTTGGTGTCGAAGGGAGGGCGTTCATCCGGTGCCCGGCAGAGGCGGCGGGGCATCGGTCTGATGCGGCGTGGCCGCGTACACCTGCGGGTACATCGAACGGATCCCCCCGGCCACACGCGTCAGGTACTCCTCGTCCGGACCGAGCTCGAGGGCCTTCTTGGCGGCCCACGAGGCACCCCCGGCGTCGCCGGCTCGCGCAAGCATCTCCGCAGCTGCGGCGAGAACCTTCCACGTCTCGGCTTTCGTGCGGGCATCGGCTTTCGTGCGGGCATCGGCTTTCGTGCGGGCATCGGCTTTCGGGAGGTGGGCTGCGACGGTGGCCGTCGCGAGCGCACGGATGCGAGGCACCGACTCGGCCGGTGGAGACGACTCCGCGGCCCCCAGGATCAAAGTGACCGTCGCGTAGACCGCGGCTCCGCCCGCGTGAAGACGCTCGAACGAGGTGAGGCTCGAGCGACCGAGGAGCTCCATCGCCTCGCGCCGCAAGGGCTCGGCGAGCGCCATGGCTTCATCGATCTGGCCGATTCCAAGCAGCGCTTGTGCCTCTCTCACCTCATCGTAGATCTGCCTTGCGCGCCGCATCGGGGCAGGGTAGCCGCGGTGCCCTATATGGCCCAGGCATATAGAATCCCTCCGACTACCGAGCGGAGGGACCATGCGCGTAACCGAGGAACGGCTCACGATGCTGTTGACCCACGCCGGCGCCGCTGACGAGTCTCACGACGAGAATCCCGTAGGGGCACTCGTGGTGGACAGCATCGCCGCTGCCGACCCCAGCCATTCGAAGGCGATCAAGGCGACCGGTGACTTCTTCTTGAGCCTGGTGCGAGCGAACGACGAGAACGCGATCCAATTGACCTCACCGGTGGCTACTCAGGTTCTGGCGAGCGACGAAGGTCTATCCCCCACGAAGATGCGTTACCACCTCGCGGAAGTCGCCGCCCGCGATGTGCTCCTCAGTCTTTCGATCCATGCGCTCCTGCCGCCGCTCTACATGAACCGCGAGAGTCACCTACAGAGCGAGCAGGACGCCGTGGTGCGGGTGCTTTACCTGCTCGTCAGGATGCTCCAAGCGCAAGAAGAAGCAGACGACCTCAACCGAGCTCTCGACATCTAGGAGGCTGGATGACGCTTTGGTGGATAGCTAATGCGGTGTTCCTCTTGATCGTCATCCCGGTCGTCCTCGGGCTTCTCAATCGCGTGCTCCGGCCCGCTATCGAGATCAGGAAGTACGTCGATGACATCCTCGAACACGGTGTGAACGCGATCGCCTCGCTCGACGCGGTGGAAGAGCTACCGAAGACGCGAGATCTCATCAAGCAAGCTGGAGCCGGAGTGGGCCGGTACGGCGCGGCCCTCGACAAGATCGTTTAGGAGGCAAGTTGCAGCCAGTAGCAGTAGTCACGCTCGTCGGTGTTGCACTCACCGTTCTCGTCCTGGCCGTCTACCTCGTTACGGTCGCGTGGATCCTTCGACACGTCAGCTTTACCTTGGGCACCGTCATCGCCGGGCTGCGTGCGATCGCCAACCAGACGGAGCCCCTGGACGAAGTGATCACCGAGATGGACAAGGATCTCGAAGATGTGAAGCTGGCATTGGAGGCACTGGTGGCCAAAGCCGGGCAGAAGACGGCTTAAGGCCCAGATCGGGAGGTTGCTGTGGCTTACGAATTCAGTTGCGTGGACGCCGGCGCCGCTTGCCGTGCGCATCTCAAGGCGGATACTCAGGAAGAACTGGTCGAGAAGGTAGCGGATCATCTGAAGAAAAAGCACAAGGTCCAGCACGTCACGAATACCTTGGCGAACTATGCGATCAAGGTTGCGAAGGAGCGGTAAGAACCGCGTAGGGGGGCCGGGTGGACCCGGGCGTCGCGCTCGCCGTTACCACTCGCTCACGACTCAAGAGCGTTCGTTTCTTCCCTTCGATGCTGCGCGCCTCGCTGCGCATCCGGAAGCAACTCGATGCCTCGCCCGGGTGCGTACGGTTCTCGACCATCGTCATGGGACCTCGGGATCTCTGGACCATCACTATCTGGCGCACCCGCCACGAGATGCTTGATTTCATGAGGTCGGGCGCGCACGAGGACATCATGTGGGATTTCTCGCGTTGGTTGGAGTCGTTCTGGCTGATGCGCTGGAAACCATCTGCCGAGGAGTCGGGCGTCTGGGATGGCATGACGCTGGGTGCACGAGGGACGCCGGATGAACCCGTGGTCGCGCGGACGCCCGAACAACAGGCCGCGCTCGACGCGGCGCTCGCGTCGATCCCCCGCTTGCGCGCGGCATCGGGACCCAGCGGTGCGGCGTCCCTGACGAACGCTCCGCATCAGCGCCGGGCGCATCGCATGGTCGCGGGGGCCGTCGGAGGAACCATGCGACTCGAGGTGCCCACGTATCGTGAAGGACCGAGCGCGTGGAGAAGTCTCGCCCGCTTGCACTCGTCTCTGAACGATTCCGAGGACGGGCTACGGTCCGCGTTCGGTGTTGCGGATGCTCGGACGTTCTATCTGCTGGCGGTTCTTCGCAACGAGGACGCGTGGCGGTCCTTGCAGGCAACCGAGCTCATGGACGACATCCGCCGGCGGTGGCCCGCCGGGATGTGGACGATGCGCTGGGACGCAGAGAACGAGTTCGGTCACTGGGATGGTCTGAGGTTGCGCAAGGTCAAGCTAGGAACGAAGGTGACCATCCCGAAGGCGGTCGAGGCCGCCGTCAAGACCGAGGATTGATCGTCTCGAGTTTCTTGAGGATGCCCACCGGGACCGGTTTCTTGGTAGTTCCAACCTCGATCACCAGCGAGCCGCCCTGATCGACTGCGCCCGCCCGGCCAACGATCTCGCCACGGGGAAGCAGCAACGCGCGCACCTGTCGTCCGAGCGTCTCGCACCGGCGCCGGTAGTCCTCCAGCAGATGCTGAAGGTCGTCGTCGTACCGTTCCTCGAGCCGTCGGAGGATCGCATCCAGCGCCCGCTCACGTGGCACCGTCTCGCCGGTCTGCATACGTGCGCTCGTCGCGACCCCCTGTAACTCGGGCGGAAGATCGTCGGCCTGCACATCGAGATTCACTCGGAACGTGAGGATCGCGCTGACGATCTGCGCCGGTCCCAGCTGACTCACGACCTTCACGCCACCGATCTTGCGGTCTCCGACGAGGAGGTCGTCCGGCCACTTGATCGACACCTCGCTCCGCAGGACATCGGATAGACCCTCGGCCGCGGCGAGCGATGCAAGGAGCCACAGCAGCCCTTCGGCGTCGGGCTGGAGCGACGGTCGCAGGACGATCGAGAAATACAGGCCCCTACCGGCGAACGGGACCCACGGCGGGCCCTTTCGCTGCCGCGGAGCCACTTCCTGATCCGCAACGACGGTCGCACCTTCGGGCCCTTCTTCCTGACGCGCCCACGCGAGCGCCAGCGCCTCGGTAGTCAGGGCGATCGGATAATGGCGGAGCGGCCGCCCGAGAGCCTCGGTCGACAGCGCGTCGGTGAGCCGTCGGGCCGGATCGTCCTCGATCACACCGGGCCACCTGGGACGGCCGCTCCGGGTGGTTCGCCCCCCGGTCGCGGCACGAGACGTTCGACCCTCCAACCATCCGGCTGAAGCGACAGCACGAGCGAGCCCGCCGGGATCGCCGTGAGGAGCTCGGGAATGTCGGGTCCCATCTGGATCAGATAGTGGACGCGCACCTGCATGGGAGCCTCCGGTTCCGCCTTGGAGTCGAATGCCAGGCGCGCGAAGTCGATACCGGCGAGGTCCCGTCTGATGCCCGCCAGGACATCCGAAAGGAATCCTTCGTGTTCGTCGCGACTCGCCACCCCGGCCCTGAGACGAGACGTCAGGTCGAAGTCCATCCCCCGCTCGTGACCGACGTTGAGGATGTAGGCCTGCGCCGGCTCCGAGAACAGCCCCCACAACCCCTCGGCGTCGCCGGCGGCGACCTGGGCGAAGAACGTCTCCGCGACCGCCAGTGCCCCCTCGCTAGCGACCTCCTCGGGCTCGAGCTCGTCGCCGGAACCTTCGGGCGGATCTTGATAGGGGCCCGGGGCCATCCTTCTCTCCATTCTCGACAGCGGACCTGCGGATGCTAGCGGTCCGAAGAGGTCCCCTCCGGCCCACCGCTTGCGCTCTGACTATGGACGAATACCATGTAGATGCGATCCGCATCTACCAGGCGAAGCGACCCGGCGGGACCCAGGTCCAGGGAGGGCTCTTTCGTGTCTACAACCCCACAGGCGCTCAGCGACCCATCCGACGCGAGCGCGTCCCAAAAGCCCCGCGGTGGAGTCATCGATCTCGATCCGATGACGCGCGTCGGCGGCGCGCTGGGGGTTCGCGTCACCACCGATGGGACCCGGATCACCGACGCGCACGCGGCGGGCAATTTCTTCCGCGGTTACGAAACGCTAGCGCTCAAGCGGGATCTTCGCGACGTGATGCCGATCGTTTCCCGGGCCTGCGGTTGGTGCGGCGGGGCGCACATGACGACCGCTTCCCTCGCGCTCGAGATGGCGTTCGAGATGAGACCCCCACCTATGGCGATCGGGATGCGAACGATCGCGCAAGCCACCGAGGCGATCTGGGTTCATGCCGCGCATCTAGCGGTGCGAGCCGCGCCCGACTACTGCGCCTCCGTGGTCGCGAAAACGACGCCGCGGTTGTGGGCGAAAGCGCGCGTGGCCAAAGCGCCCGGAGCGTCCATCCATGGATACGGAACGATCGCCGATCTCATGGAGGGCATGACGCCACTCACCGGCCGGTACTGGACGGAAACGCTCCCTGCGGGCCGGCGGGTCCAAGAGATGATCAGCATGTTCTACGGGAAGTTCCCGCACCCCTCGGTTGCGGCTCCCGGAACCGTTGCCGCCACCCTCTCGTGGGCGACCTTCACCGAGTACTTCACTCGGCTCGTAGCGTCCGTGGACTACGTGAAGCAGGTGTGTGCGCTCTGGGATGACCTCATCGCGTTCCTCTACGAGGCCGACGAGCGTTTCCTGACTTTGGGCCAGCGCCCGGCGAGCTTCATCCACGCGGGGTGCTGGGATGACGTGCGTTCGGCGTATACCTACGAAGGCCTCGATGAGAACGGGCGTGCCAGGCTGGCCCCGCCCGGCGTGATGATCGACGGGAACATCGAGACCAGGAACCTCAGCGAGGTCCACGCACACATCACCGAGCACGTCGACCACTCCTTCTACGACACTGAGGTCGAAGGGGGGCACGACCGGCGCGGAGACTCTCTTCCCGATGGACATCCATGGACCCAACGGAACATCGCTCGTCCGGCACAGCGGGACGAGCAAGGCGCCTATTCATGGTGCGCCGCGCCCAGGTGGGGGGGCCACGTCGTCGAGTCGACGCCACTCGGCCGTCTCTGGCTGACGGCGACGCGCGACGACTTCCCGACCAACGACTTCATCGAAGCGACGGGAAGCAGCATCCGGATCCTCGTTCCGATGAACTTTCAACCCGAGACCATCGTCGAGTGGAAGATCCCCGAGCGCGTCAACGCGCTCGAGCGGCTCCGCGCAGATGCCTACGGGATCGCGTTCGCAGGGCTCTGTGCAGCGATCACGCTTCTCAAAGGCTTCGAGTTGATGCGAACCGGGGAGATGGAGCAAAGCATCCCCCTCGACATCCCGGAAGACGAAACCATGGGCGTCGGACTGTGGGAAACCGGGCGCGGCTTCAATGCCCACTGGTTGAGGGGTGACGCGGGCAGGGTCACCAACTACCAGATAATCAGCGCATCCACGCTGAACGCATCCCCGCGCGACGCCGACGGCCGCCCGGGTCCGATGGAGGAGGCGCTGATCGATTCGCCGATCATCGAAGAGTCCTCCGGAGACGAACTCACCGGCATCGATGCGATGCGGGTGATCCATTCCTTCGATCCGTGCATGAATTGCGCCAACCACTGAGACGGGAGACTTGATGGCGGATACGGCAGCTGCACGTCCACGCTACGACCCACAGGATCCATTCGCTCCCACCGCGGTGCGCAGCATGTTGCAGATCTCATCGCCCGCCGAAGCCGGACTGCGCATGGGGCCGATCGAGAAGATCTATCTCATCTGGTTGGCCGGTGGTTCGTGTGACGGATGCACGGTCGCCGTCGTCGCCGCGACCCAACCGCCGGTCGAGAAGCTGATCGCTGGACTGGTGCCCGGCCTTCCACGTGTCGAGTTGATCCACCCCGGGGTCGCTCTCGAAGCGGGCGCCGCGTTCACGGAGAATCTCGCGATGGCCGAGCGCGGCGAGCTCGACGCGCCTTATCTGATCGTGTGGGAGGGCTCGGTTTTCGAGAACGATTCTTCCGGAGAGGGCGCCTTCTATCGCCTCGGTCAAGACCGCGACGGTCGCACGACCAGCTCCACGGAGTGGCTCTCCCGACTCGCACCGAACGCCGCGGCCGTGGTAGCGATCGGGAGCTGCGCTGCATGGGGAGGCATCCCGGCCGCGCAAGGCAACGTGACGGGGTCGATCGGCGTGATGGACTTCCTCGAACGCGACTACCGAAGCGCTCTCGGGGTTCCGGTCGTCAACATCCCGGGGTGCTCGCCGGTCGGAGACAACTTCATGGAGACGGCGGCGGGAGTTCTGCTGTTCCTGCAGGGGATGGGGCCACTCCCCGAGTTCGACGAGCTGGGCCGACCCGTGTGGATCTTCGGCGAGACCGTGCATCGGCGCTGCCCGCGCGGCGGCTACTACGAGGAAGGGATCTTCGCCGAGGCGTATGGAGAGAAGGAGTGTCTTGTCGAGCTCGGCTGTTGGGGGCCGGTCGTTCAGTGCAACATCTCAGAGCGGGGCATGGTGAACGGCATCGGAGGCTGCATGAACATCGGCGGGATCTGTATCGGCTGCACCATGCCGGGCTTCCCCGACAAGTTCGCGCCTTTCTACGCCGTGCCACCGGGCACTCTGGTTTCGGCAACGACTTCGCGGGTATTCGGCGGTTTCATCCGCCGGATGCGCGGCGTTACCCAGCAGGACAAGAACATCACGGGGCGCTGGGAAGGCAAAGACAAGCCGTCGGGGTGGGCACGGTTCCAATCGCGACCCACGAAGTCGGCGAAACTGGTGCACAAGCTCTACCGCGCCTACCAGAACACCAAGATCGGCAACTGAAATAGCTCCTGCGTGCTCCGCGGGGGTCACGCGTCAGTCCGTCAGTGGCGGCGGCAGCCGGTCGTCTTCGCCCACGAGCTCGCCGAGGGATACGTCGTCGCGGGAGTTATCGCTCGTGGGAGCGTCGAAGAACGATTTCCCTTCTTTCCATCGTGCGTACTGTTCCCATACGTCCACGCCGGGCAGGGTCTTGTTCAACGCCGTGATCAACGTACGCGCCTTCTGCACCGTCGGCTCTTGCGACCCCTCGAGCCACGCGGCGACCTGCGTGTCCGTGCAGTGACATCCGTGAGCGACGAGCAGCTCCTTCACATCACTTACGTCCGGCGCGCCTGCTCGATCCGCCGCCCGGAGCCACGCAGCGAATGGAGCGCTCATGACGTTGGTCGCTCGTAACCCATCTCGTACAGAGTGTCTCGCACCCGGATCCGCTGAGGAGCTAACAACTCGTTCTGAATGACCCTGTCGAGGATGCCCTCCGCGGCGGCGCGCTGGGCATCATCGAGCCCTTCGTGCATGCTCATCCGCGCCCGCAGTGCAGCTGCGAACTGTTCTTGCGGTAGCTCCATCAGAACGTTCAACCACGCCGCCAGGAGCCGCGCCGCCCCGCTCTCCCCCACTCCCAGCGCCGCACGATCGAGCTCCGCGAGAACGTCCGTTCGTTGCGGCTCCGGCAGCGTCGTGTACTCCATCACGCGCTCACGCAAGAGTCTCAACAGAGATCCGTCATCCTCGTCGGCGAGCATGCGGACGAAGTGATCCACTCTCGACCGTTGCTCGCCCCGCTCCACCAGTGCATGCTCGACGAGCTCGAGGTTCTTGTACGCCTGCTCCCATTGCTCCCGCTGTAGGCGCGTGTCCAAGACGCGCAGTGCATCCTCGAAACTCGCGACGGCGCGCCGGAGGGAGGGGACGTCCCCAAGCTGCGCTGATGCGAGGCCCAGGTTGTTCTTGGTCAATGCGTACTGGAACGGGAAACGCGCTCGCGAGAACACGAGCAGCGCCTGCTCGAAGGCATCGACAGCCTTCTGCGGCTCCTCGATCCCCGTGAAGGCGATGCCCATGGAGTGGTTCACCAGGGCCCATTGGTACGGATGCTCTTCGGGATCGGCCAGTTCGAGCGCCTCGTCATATCGCTTCAGCCCGAGCATCACGTCATCGCGCGCGCCGTGCGCAACGAGGGCTTGGCCCAGGTTGTGCAACAACGCGATGCGCTGGCGTGCGAACTCGGGGCCGGCAAACGCCTCCTGAGCCTGCTCGTACGCGGCGATCGCTTCGTCCAACCGTCCCGTGTCGGTGAGCGTCAGCCCGAGGTTGTTCGCCGCGGCGCCGAACTCGCCCGGATCCTCAGCAGGCTGCAACAGTTCGGTAGCCCGACGGAACGCCTGGATCGCGGCCTCCGGTTGACCGAGCTCGCGCAACGCGGTCCCCAGGGCGTTCTGGGTTCGCGCGTGCTCTACGGGAGTCGTGTTCGGATCGAACAGTTGTGCCGCCTTTTGCAAGGATGCCGTGGCGCGACTCAGGTTGATCGGGCGATCGCCGGCCGGGAGCTCCTGATAGGCAAGGCCCAGGTTGTAGCGAAGGACGCCTTGCTCGAAGGGACGGCTCTTGGGAACGAGGCGCAACTGTTCCTCGAGTCGCGCGATCGTCTCCCGCGCCGCGTCCGCCTGTTCGGCCGCGGTGATCGGCGTCTCATGCTCGGGGACCGAGCTCATCTAACGTCGCCCGAGGACGACTCAGCCAACATGGCCTCGAGTATCGTCCTCACCTCGTCCACGGCCACGTCGACGGCCCCCGCAACGGACTTCGACAAACCTTCGCCATAACGCTCCGCATCATCCGGCTGACAGCCCACAAGCAGCGTGCGTTCCGGGAGGACCTTGAGGGCTTTCGCCAGCATCAACGCCTTCGATGGTTTCGTGTAGTGCATATCGGCGAGGTAATCCATCCGTTGCATGAACGACAAGTCCTCGGTGCTCTCGATCTCCGGCTCGATCACCATCACCGTGCCGGGGGCCTTTCCTCGATCGACCGCGTCGATCACGATCAGAGCGTCGTACCCGGCAAGGATCTCCTGGACGAGATGGACGCCCCCGATGCCGGTCTCTGCAACGGTCACGCCCGCCGGCAGGTCCATGGCCTGTAGCCGGTGCGCGACCTCGACTCCGAAGCCATCGTCTCCCCGGAGGAGGTTGCCGACGCCCGCTACGAGGATCCTCATCGGCGTCCATACTAGTGGCACACCGCGGCCCGATCCCCGTCCCCGAGCCACTCAGAGGCCATGTCCGAGCTGAAGATCACGGTCGTCATGCCTCAGATCGTCAACACGAAGGATGAGGCCGAGGCGCTGGATGGGTTCATGTCCATCCTCGCCGCCGAGGCCGGACGCCTGGCCGAGTTACAGCGTCAGCCCGGCTTCGGTCAGCACGAAGGCGTGGCTCGCGTCTTCAGCGCGCGCTTCTCGGAGGAGGACGCGCTCGCCGCGGTCGTGCGCGCCTCCGGCAAGTGGTTCATGCGCAATCCGGGGGCAACGCTCACCTACAAGATCGAGAGCGGGAGGGGCGGTAAGACGCTTCAGCTGACGTCCTATTCGGCGGTCGCTCTGGCTCAGGCAGCGGCCGAGCTCAAGGAGTACCTTGAGTAGGGATGGGTCAACGCGAACTGGGACCGTTCGACGTAAGGGGGCGCGCGGGCCGCGTTGAGTTGAAGACGTTCAGCCTCCACGGGATCGACGATGAGCAGATACTTCTTTTCTCCAACACCTTCACGACCGCAGACAAGGAACTGCTGCAGGCTCAGCTCCGCGAAGAAGTCGGCCACCCATGGGCCGCGAACGCCCTGGCGGAGACGTGGGAGGAGAACGAAGTCGAGGCACGTCGCAGAGGTGTTCGACCTCATCTGGCACCGACGCGCCCGCCAGGTCGATCCTTTCGTCCCGGCGCGAGACTTCGCCGGCTTCGACGTACTCGTCGATGCTGCACAACATCTGTGCCCCGAGGTCGCACAACTCCTGGTCTTCGTCAACGGCAACGATCCCACCAACCCGCGCGCCTTTGACGGGCCCGAGTGGTGGCGGGCCTGGCACGAGGGCGCGGCCGCTCGAGCGGGAGGATGGCTCTCGACCGATGAGGTCCGGCGCCTGTCGAGTTCGTGGTGGAAGATCTCGGCGGCGGAGGTCGAAGCAGCCTGCCTCACCGCGCTGGGCGCGACCTACACCCACCCGGGCTGCTGGGCGTTGCTGTCCGATCTCGGCGGGTTCTTCGCCCAGTGCAGCAGCGAGAACCGGGTCGTCGTGGTCGAGGTCGACGACTAGGACATGCCGAATGCTGGTGCGCCCGAAGCGCTGGCGAAACAGGTGACCAGACCGATCGGGAATCGAGAAGCGCCCGTCACCGAGGTCACCTAGAGTGTGACCGCCATGGACATCACCATTCACGCGAGCTTCCTCCCGCACAACGGCCCCGATGGCAACGTCCTCGGGCTGCATCAGGACCGATGAGCGCCGACCCCCGATCCCGCGCTCAGCGTCGACGCGACACCGAGCATCGGCTCACCCACGACATCGATGTCTGGGTTGCCAGTGCCACGGAGGACGGTGCGCCGTATCTGGTCCCGCTGTCCTTCGACTGGGAGGACGAGGCGCTGCTGGTGGCCACGCCGACGGACAGCCCGACCGGCAGGAACCTCGCCGCCACCCGAACCGTTCGGCTGGGGCTGGGCCACACCCGCGACGTGTCCATGATCGATGGCGAAGTCGAGGTCCTCGAGATCGACGCGCTTCCACAGCCGCGGGGTGACCGGTTCGCCGCGCGCGCAGGCTTCGACCCGCGTGGGCCGGCCACGCCGTACCGCTGGTTCCGCATCTCCCCGCGCCGCATCCAGGCTTGGCGCGAGGTGAACGAGCTGCCCGACCGCGAGCTGATGCGCGACGGCCGCTGGTTGGTCTGATGAAGACACGATGAGCACGGCCACGAGGACGGATACCCAGTCGCCTGCGCTGCACGGTGCCGACAGCCACGATCTGATCCGCGTGCAAGGCGCGCGCGTGAACAACCTCAATGACGTCAGCGTCGGGCTCCCGAAGCGCCGGCTGACGGTGTTCACCGGTGTCTCCGGCTCGGGCAAGAGCTCGCTGGTGTTCGGCACGATCGCCGCGGAGTCGCAGCGGCTGATCAACGAGACCTACAGCGCCTTCGTGC
>Ga0183260_10000495_pt1 | contig 33335 bp, 29 predicted proteins | sample AntDrymUQ4972206_2_FD_129768 | JGI IMG/M metagenome (GOLD analysis project Ga0183260, IMG submission 129768) | Polar desert sand microbial communities from Dry Valleys, Antarctica - metaG UQ497 (22.06) (version 2) (version 2) | ecosystem: Environmental > Terrestrial > Soil > Desert | place...
CCGCGTACCCCTCGCTCAACCTCGCCTCGGCAGTGCAGGTGCTCGCGTACGAGCTGCGGGTGGCCGCGCTGCAAGTCGCGGAGTCCGAGCGATCGCCCGGCGCGGCTCCGCGCGCCGACGCCCGCCCGGACCCCGCATTGTCGCAATCCGCGACCGCCGAACAATTCGAGGGTCTCGCTGCGCATCTCGAGCGCGCCCTGTTCGCGGTCGATTTCTTCAAGGGACGCCTGCCCGACACCCTGATGCGGCGCCTGCGCAGACTCTGTCAGCGCGCGCGCATGACCAGCAGCGAAGTCGCCTTGTTGCGCGGCATCCTGAGCGACGTGGAGCGGGTTGCGACGCTTTCCGGAGTCGAGCCTCGTCCTCTCGCTCCGCGGCGTCCGCATCGATGAGACCGGGCAGCTGCAAGCCCATCAAGGCGCCTATACTCGCGACAATTCCCTACGTGATTTCGCATGAGTCCGCGTCCGCGATCGCGTAGCCGTTGGAACGGGGTGCTGATCCTGTTGAGCTTGCTCTCCGGGCTGGCATCCGCGCAGGCGCCTCCGGCGGTAATCCCCGCGCCGATCAGCCCCGAGACCGTCGTGCAGGGCCGAGTTCTGGTGCTGGGCCGCGTCAGCAACGACCCGCAGCGGGATTTCGAACGCCTCAAGCCGCTCCTCGACTACGTCGTGCGAAAACTCGAGCCGCAGGGCGTGCGTGCCGGGCGACTGCTCATGGCGCAGGACGCCCAGCGCATGGTGAGTTACTTGCGTCGCGGCAAGATCGACTGGGTCAGCGAGACGGCAGGCGCTGCGATGGCACTCGAGGAGCGCGCGGGTGCGGTGTCGCAACTCGTCGATGTGCGGAGAGGCAAGTCGAACTATCGCACCGTGTTCTTCACCCGGCGCGACAGCGACATCCGTACGCTCTCCGATTTGCGCGGCCGTAGTCTGGCACTGCAGAGCCCGGCGTCGACCAGTGCCTATTTCGTACCACTGGCGGAAGCCATGAGCGCCGGGATCACTCCGCTGATCCTGGCGTCGCCGTATGACCGGCCGCCGCCCACCGTGATGGGATTCGTGCTGGCGCGGTCCGAGTTCAACATTTCGACCTGGGTATCGAAACGGCTGGTGGACGCAGGCGCCTACAGCGATGCGGATTGGGACGACCGAATCCGATTGCCCGAATCCTTCCGCGAGAGCCTGGTCACATTCCATGTCTCCGAACCGATGCCGCGCGCACTCGAGCTGTTTCGTGGGGATCTCGAGCCCGGACTCGCACAGGCGCTGCGCCATGTGCTGCTGAAGGCGGGCGATGACCCCGCGGCGGCGCCCGCACTGAAAGCCTTTTTCGGGACAGGTCGCTTCGATCCCATCAGCGCAGAGCAGTCCGCGAAGCTTGCTTCATTGCGTCGCTCCATCGTGCGCATCCGCGAAGAGGTGGAGTGAGCATGCGCATGGGGCTCAGTCTGCGTTTGACGATGGTGATGGCCTTGTCGCTCGCCGCGGTTGGCCTCGTCGCCATCGTTGGATGGCTCGCCTACCAGCGCGCGTTCCACGGCATGGTGCGCTCGAACCTCGACACGATTTCCGCGGAAAACGACGAATCGCAGGTACGGCAGGGGAAGGCCGCAGCGCGTCTGCTCGCAGAACAGCTGGCCAACCCCGTGTATTTCCTTGACCTCGGTGTGATCGGGCGCATCACCAGCGCGGCGGTCGAGCAGGGCGATGTGGCGTACGTGATCGTGTTCGATGCCGAGGGCAGCGTCCTGCACGACGGCACCGAAGACATCGGTACGTTTGGCCAGAGCATGAACGACGAGTTCGCGACCCGTGCGAACACCTCGAGCGCGACGCTGGTGCAAACTTCCGAAAAGCTCGTCGATATCACCCAGCCTCTGGCTCTGGGCAGCGAGCGCATCGGCGGAGTCCGCGTAGGGATGTCCCGAATACCGGCGCGTGCAGGACTCGCCAAGGTCGAACGCGATCTGGTCGGCCGCGTCCGCGATCTGGACCGCAGCACCCGCGTGGCACTTGCCTGGCCGCTCGTGGGCATTCTCATGCTCGCGGGCTTCATTTCATTCCTGGCGCTGCGCAAGGTGGTGCAGCCGCTGCGCGAGCTCGCGGATCATGCACGCGAGATCGAACAGGGGCGTTTCAAGATCAACATCGACGCGCGGCGAACCGACGAGATCGGTGACCTGCAGAAGGCGTTCTCGCGCATGAGCAACAGCCTCGGCGACTACGATCGGCAGATTCGTGCCCTGGCGTACCGCGACGCACTGACGGGGCTCGGCAATCGCCTGGCGTTGCGCGACTCGTTACCCAGGGTATTGGAGCAAGTCCGCGAAGAGTCGTCGCGCGCGGCCCTGCTGTTCGTCGACCTCGACGATTTCAAGAGAGTCAACGATACGCTCGGTCACGAGTCCGGGGATCGCGTGCTCGTGCAGGTTGCCGAGCGCATCGTCCGTGCACAGGACGAGTCCCGCGTCGAGGAATTGACGCGTCGGCAAGCCGACGATGAACTGGCGGCGCGCTTCGGCGGCGACGAGTTCGTGGTCGTGCTGATCGGCAAGGACGTCCGCGAACGCGCGCGCCGCATGGCACAGCTCACGCTCGATCTTCTGCGTCTGCCCTGGCAACCGAAGTACGCCCGGTGGTGCTCAATGTGAGCGTAGGCATCGCGCTTTTCCCCGACGATGCAGAGGACGCCGCCACTCTGTTACGCAACGCCGACGTCGCCATGTATCAGGCCAAGATGCACGGCAAGAACGGCCATCGCTTCTTCAATCGCCACATGTTGCAGCAGGCCGAGGATCGTTTGGGTCTCGAACAGGATCTGCGTCACGCGCTGTTGAACGATGCGCTGGAGATGCACTATCAGCCCATCGTCGACTTGCGTACCTCGGAGGTGATGGGCGCGGAGGGCCTGATGCGCTGGCAGCACCCGGAACGCGGCACGATTTCGCCGACCACGTTCATTGCGGTCGCGGAGGAATTCGGCCTGATCGAGCAGCTGGGGGAGTTTGCGCTGCGACGCGTGTGCCGCGACAACCGCACATGGCCCGCGCGCGCAGACGGTCAACCGCTCTGGGCGTCGGTCAACTTTTCAGTGCGTCAACTCAAGCAACGCAGCCTGCCGGGACGCATCGCCGACGCGCTCGACGAGTATGGATTGGCGGCCGGGCGGATCCACATCGAACTCACCGAGAGCGCGCTGCTCGGCAACGACGCAGAATCGCAGTCGACGCTGGCGTCACTGGCACGCATCGGGGTGCCGCTGTGGCTCGATGATTTCGGCACAGGTTTTTCCGGACTTGCGCATCTGCGCACCCTGACCGTCGAGGGCGTCAAGATCGATCGGAGCTTCATCCAGGAACTTCTCAGCAGCCGCAGCGATCGCGCATTGACCGGAGCGATTATCGCGCTGACACGTTCCCTGGGCATTCGCTGCATCGCGGAAGGGGTGGAGTCGCCGGGACAGATGCAGGCGTTGTCCGACCTCAATTGCGACATGGTGCAGGGGTTCTGGGTGGGCTATCCGATGAACGCCGCGGACTTCCTCGTCTACCTCGGTGCAGGACCTGGCAGCGCAGTTCGAACCGGTGTACGACCCCCTTCCGCGATCAGCCAATCCACTGGCTGATCAAGGCGAGGGCAGCCCCCGAAAGTCCGGCGGCCGCCACCATTGCTGCGATCATCAGCACCCAGCAGATTGCCATCAGTACACCGTCGCGCTCCATGAGCGCGATCGAAAGCACCAACAACACTGCGCCGAACGGATAGTTGGTGAAGGGAATGGGCAACGCCAGCGCGATGCCGAGGCCGACCAGCAGGAACCCTGTGATCTTGAGCGCGGTGGGCCCGACCATCGCATCCCAGCGTGGCCGGGAGAGTTTCTCGAGACCGCGTAGCAACTTGCCGGCGACGTTGAGCGTCTTCTGGAAAGTCGATCGCTTGAGGCGGAACGATCGCATGCGCCGCGGCATCCACGGTCGCTCCAGCCCGAACAGCAGCTGCAGTCCGCAGAACGAGGCGATCGGCCCGGTTACTGCGCCCACGCCAATGGGCGCAGGGATGAAGTTCGGCAGCGCCAGCAGCAACAGCAGCAGTCCGAAGCCGCGCTCGCCGACATAGTCGAAAATCTTGCCGAGCCGCAGATAAAGAGCGCCCGCCGACTCATCGGCCAGTTCGACCAGCAACGCGGAAATGCGGGTGTGTGCGTGAACCTCGTCGGTCACGCGCTCGCCTCGTCGACCGCGGTGTCGAGTCGGTTGATCAGAATCTTGTCGATGCGTGCTCCGTCCAGGTCGACAACCTCGAAGCGATAGCCGCCCCAGGAAAAATGCTCGCCGACTTTGGGAATGCGCCCGAACTGGGTCATCAGCAGCCCGGCAGCGGTGCGGAACTCGTGTTCGGCTTCCTGCGGCAGTTCCCCCACGCCGAGAAGCTCGCGCAAGTCGTCGGTGCCGAGACTCGCATCAATCAACCAGCTGCCGTCTTCGCGCTGCACCACCGAATCGTCGTTGGTGTCCGACTGGGAAGCGAGGCGTCCGACCACCGCGGCGAACACATCGTTGAGGGTCGCGAGACCCTGGATGTCGCCGTACTCATCGACCACGAGCGCCAGCGACGTGTCGACGTCGCGGAATCGCTCGACGAGTCGCAGTGCGGGGGCGGTGTCGGGGACGAATATCGGAGGATGCGACAGCGCGGCAAGATCCGGCACGCCGACGACACCCATGAGCCGCTTGACATCCACGATGCCGATAACGTCCTGCTCGTTGCCCCGGCACAGCGGAAACTTCGAGTGGGGTTCGGCGCGCATGAGCGCCAGGTTTTCTTCCCAGCTCGACTCCACATCCAGCCACACGATGCGGTTGCGCGGAGTCATCAGGCTGTCGACGCTGCGATCGCCGAGCGTCAGCACGCGATTGACCATCTTGCGCTCGTCGTCGTCGATGACGCCCTGCTCGTGGCTCTCGGCGACCAGCAGCTTGATTTCTTCCTCCGAGATCTTGCCCGAGCCGAGCCGATGCGCGCCGAGCAGCCGCAGCAGCAGTCCGGTGGCCCACGACAGGAAGGTGACGGCGGGCTTCGCGACGCTGGCGAGAAATTTCATCGGCCGCGCGACGTACGTCGCGACCCGCTCCGGCCGCAATGTCGCAAGCCGCTTGGGAACCAGCTCTCCCAGCACCACGGAGACCACGAGGATGAGGCCGACGCTCACCGCGACGCTGATTCCGTCTGCGTACTCGGCGAGCATCGGAACGCGCTGGAGATTGCTCTCCAGCAGGCGTGACAAGGAAGCCGCACCGAAATAGCCGGTGAGAATGCCCAGCAGGGATATCCACACCTGGATGGCGGACAGGAACCGGTCCGGTGCTTCCGCGAGCTCAAGCGCCGCCTGCGCACGCTTGTCGGTCAGCGCCTTCTGGCGCAGCCGGCTTTTGCGCGACGTCATGACCGCCATCTCCGACAACGCGAAGAAGCCGTTGAAGAGGATCAGCAGGAACACCACGAGCAGTTCAATGGGCATGCGCGGCCCGCATGTTCGCGGCGGCTGGATGAATCGCGGCGTGGCGGGCGAGCGGCGCCTGAGCGGCGGGAGCCCGCGGCGCTGCCGGCCGGGCGAATCCCTCGTGACCTCGGGGTCTCAAACTGGGCTGGCACTGGCGAAGGGAGCCGAAGGTTAACACAGCGTTTTTGCCACACTGACGCCCGGCACGGGCCGGCCGGCGTGAGGTTTCGCCCTCCGTCACAAATCTGCAATATTCTGCGCGTCGGCGTCGGCTGGTCCGACGAGCCACAAGGCGTCCATTCCGCAGGGAATCGGTGTCGCACTGATCGGGGATCCGCATGTTTTCTCTACAAACGATGTTCGGCAAGGGCGACAAGTTTTATGGCCTGCTCGAGGCCAGCGCACGGGCCGCGCACCAGTCGAGCCAGGCGCTCGTCGTCATGCTTCGCGCGCGCGGCAGGGACTTGTCGCTGGAGGAGTTCAAGCTTGCCCGGCAGCGCGAGAAGGAAATCACCAGGAAGATCGGCGAGGAGCTCGTCAACACCTTCGTGACCGCGCTCGAGCGCGAGGACATCGAGGCACTCGCCAACAGCCTCTACAAGATTCCCAAGACCGTCGAGAAGTTCGCGGAGCGCTACGCGCTGGTGGCGCCGCTGCTGACGGAGGAAGTCGATTTCGCGTCGCGCGCGGTGATGCTCGAGAAAGCCTGCGAGGTGATCGTGCAGATGGTCATCCAACTGCGCACCAACATGCGCATGGACGCCATGAAACCCCTCAACGACCGTTTGCAGCAGATCGAGAACGAAGCCGACCGCATGATCCTCGAGCTGTACAAGGGTCTCTATGCCGACGCGGACATGCGCCAGTACTTCGTGCGCAAGGACCTGTTCGAGATCATCGAGAAGGCCATCGACCGCTGCCGCGACGTCGGCAACACGGTGTACCAGATCGTCCTCAAGAACACCTGACCGGGAATTTCCAGATGGGACTTTCCATGATCCTCGCGGTCGTCTTGATCGCGCTGGTGTTCGAATACATCAACGGCTTCCACGATACTGCCAACTCGATCGCGACCGTCGTCGCCACCAAGGTCCTGTCCCCGGGACAGGCCGTGCTGCTCGCGGCCGGCATGAATCTCGTCGGCGCTCTCGCCGGGACTGCCGTCGCCAAGACGATCTCGTCAGGATTGATCGACGCCGGGGTGGTGCAGGTCGGAGCCGAGATCATCGCCTGCGCGTTGACCGGCGGGATCATATGGAACCTGGTCACGTGGTACCTCGGCCTGCCGTCGAGCTCCAGCCACGCCATGATCGGTGGACTGTGCGGTGCGGCGCTCGCGGCGGCGCACGACAACTGGGCTGCGATCATCTGGTCTCAACCCGCCGATCCCTGGTGGAAGGGTGGGGGACTGCTGTGGAAAGTGGTGATCCCGATGGTGACGTCGCCGACTGCAGGCTTCCTGATCGGATTCACGGTGATGGGCGCGCTGTTCTTCATCATCGCGTCGATGAACCGTGCTGGGGGCACGCTCGCGCGCGTTTCGCGGCCGCGCTGGGTCAACGCGTTCTTCGGCAAGGCGCAGATCCTGTCGGCGGCATGGATGGGGTTCGCGCACGGACTCAATGACGCCCAGAAGACCATGGGCATCATCGCCCTGGCGCTGGTGTCGGCGGCCACGACCGGCGCGCTGGATGGGCTGCCAGGCTGGGCGTCGTTCCTGCGCCCTTCGACCGCGGCGATGACCGACGGCGCGATCGACAAATGGATCATCTTGACCTGCGCCATCGTCATGGCGGCGGGTACTGCCGCCGGCGGCTGGCGCATCATCAAGACGCTCGGGCACAAGCTGGTCAAACTGCATCCGATCAACGGCTTCGCTGCCGAGACCGCTGCCGCAACCGTGATCTCGGTCGCGTCGAGTCTGGGGATCCCGGTGTCGACCACCCACAACATCAGCGCGGCGATCATGGGCGTCGGGTCGGCGAAGCGTTTCAGTGCCATCCGCTGGACCGTCGTCCAGAAAATGGTCTGGGCGTGGATCCTGACGATTCCCGTCACCGCGCTGCTTGCCTATGCGCTGGTGCGAAGTGGCCAAGCCGCCGGCGTCATTCCCTGAGAACGCACGTGCATCGCGAGCCGTTTCACCTCAGGCGTGATCGCGCCCTTCGTTGAGGAGGCTCTCGAGGCGATCGGCGAGGTCGGCGATTTCGACCAGCAACCCATCCACGTCCTCGGCCTGCAGCGCGCGGTAACGACGGTTCTCGCAAACGTGCAGATAATCGCGACCGTCGAGTTCGCCTGCAGCGAGGAAGCCGACCCGCTGCGCCCAGTTGAAGCGCAGGCAGCGCAGCGCGTCCAGCGCATCGAGCGGCGCCACGGGAGAGGAGATGCGCAACAGCCGCGAACCGTCCTCGTGTTCCAGGTCGGCGAGGAACACCCCTTGGCTCCGACCCCCTTCGAGCGGGATGTCGATGCCGATCAAGTAGGGCTCGCTGTTGACGATGCCCGGATGATTGCCAAGCTGGGCGCGCAGGTCCTCGAAGCTGTGCATATAGGGTGAGCCGTGACTGTGGGCGAACCCGTATGCTAGCGGCACTGACCGAAAGTCCACGTGAGATGCCGGATTCCAAGCAGCGGGTGCATACCCGCATCATCGACGCGATCAATGACGTGCCCTCGGGACGCACCGCGAGCTACGGCGGTATTGCACGCGCTGCAGGAGTGCCCGGCCGCGCGCGCCTCGTGGGTTGGGTGTTGCGCAATGCCGAGGTGGAGCTGCCGTGGCATCGGATCGTGCGCGCCGATGGTCGCAGCGCGTTCGCTGCAGGGAGCACCGAGTGGCGCGAGCAACGCGCGCGGCTCGCAGCGGAGGGGCTGCTGCCGGGTAGCCATGGTGCTTATCCACTCGCCACGGGGGGCGGAGCTTCGGACCTCGACACCTTGCTGTGGAGACCGGCGATTTCAGGCAAGTCCGGTTCGGGTGCGCGCGCCGCGAAGGGATCACGTTCGCGCACGGATCCGGGAACATGCCGCCACTGACTCCAGTAACCAGAGCATTGCTGATCGCGATGGTGCTGGGATTCGTCCTCCAGCAATGGCGGGAAGAGGTCGTGCTCGCGTGGTTTGCGTTGTGGCCGTTCGATCTTGACCGAACGATCCTGCTCGAGGGCGCGCCTTTCCGCCTCGGCTTTCATCCCTGGCAAATGCTGACTTACGCGCTGCTGCACGGCGGTTTCATGCACCTGCTTTTCAACAGCATTGCGCTGTGGAGTTTCGGCGGCGCGGTCGAGCACCGGCTGGGCGCACGTCGCTACTTGGTGTTTTTCGTGGCGTGCGTGCTGGGTTCAGCGCTCGCGCAACTGCTGACGCTGCCGTCGTCGGGACCCGGGCAGTCACTGACGCCGACGGTGGGTGCGTCGGGCGGGATCTACGGAGTGCTGATCGCCTTTGCGATGTTCTTTCCGCGCGCGCGCATGATGCTGGTGTTTCCCCCGATTCCGATGCCGGCCTGGTTGCTGGTGTTGTTGTTCATCGCCGCCGATCTCGCGCTCGGTCTCGGTCGCGTCGCGACGGGGATCGCGCATTTCGCGCACTTGGGCGGTGCGCTCACCGGTGTGCTGTTGCTGCTGGCCTGGCGCCGTGTCCCGCATCGCGAACCGCCTCGCGAGATGTAGGCCAAGGCATTTGGAGCCCCTCCCCCTCCGGGGGAGGGGTTGGGGAGAGGGTGCGAGTCTTGCTGCATGGTCGCATCGCCAGCATGCATCCCTGCGCCACCTTCCGGCCCGCACTGTCCGGCCCCTGCCGGGGCGTTCGTCGTGACTCGCTCTGCGATTCAACGCAGATCGAAAACGTCGCGCCTCACCCTTGTGCGGGCGTTCGGCGGGTCGCGCCAGTGGCGCGACAAGACCCGCCTCACCCTCATCCGGCGCTGCGCGCCACCTCGCTCCGCGCCCCTGCCTGAGCGCAGAGCGCTCAGGCATTCGACAGTGCGCGAGCGTGGTTCGCTCGCTTCGCGAGCCGCCTTCGCTTCGCTCGGTCGCAAGCGCACGGTCTCATCCCGAAGGGAGAAGGTAGAAAGGAACAGCGGCTACCAGATCACCACACGCTTGTCGTCGGCGTTCACCATCGCATCGCCGGGCTTGCAGTTGAACGCTGCCGCAAACGCAGGCAGATTCGATGGCGCACCCATTGCGCGGAAGTTTGCCGGCGCATGCGCATCGGTCGCAATGCGCACTTTGAGTTCGTCCGGCGTGAAGTTGCGGCGCCACACGGTGCCCCAATTGAGGAACAGTCGCTGGTCGCGGGTCAGGCCATCGATTTTTGGATCCGGTTTGCCGGCGGTTGCGCGTTGCATGGCGTCGTAGGCGACTGCGAGGCCGCCAAGGTCGGCGATGTTTTCGCCGAGTGTCAGGTTGCCGTTGACCTTGAGCTCCGGCGTGGCCTGGTAGGTGTTGAATTGGCCGACGAGCTGATCCGTGCGGCTCTTGAATCCTTTCGAGTCCGCGTCGGTCCACCAGTTCTCGAAATTGCCGGAAGGCCCGAACCGACTGCCCTGGTCGTCGTAGCCGTGGATCATTTCGTGGCCGATAACCGCGCCGATGCCGCCATAGTTGAGCGCATCGTCTGCCTTGGGGTCGAAAAACGGTGGTTGCAGAATGGCGGCCGGGAACACAATCTCGTTCTGCTGCGGGTTGTAATACGCATTGACCGTCTGCGGGCTCATCCCCCACTCGGTCTTGTCCACCGGCTTGCCGATCTTGTCGAGCTGGTACTGGTAGTTGAATGCGATCGCGTTCAGCACATTGCCGACGTAAGAGTCGCGGCTGGTCTCAAGGCCTTCCCACGGACGCCACTTGTCCGGATAGCCGATCTTGGGCGTAAAGCTCGCCCATTTCGCCATGGCCTTGGCCTTGGTCTCGTCGCTCATCCAATCGAGCTTTTCCAGACGGGCCTTGAGCGCTTCGCGCAGGTTCTGCACCAACTCCTGCATGCGCGTCTTGGACTCGGGCGAGAACGCAACCTTGACGTACATCTGACCGAGCGCTTCGCCGGTGAGGCCTTCGACGGTGTCGAGCACGCGCTTCCAGCGCGGCTTGTCTTCCTTCTGTCCGCGCAGCGCGAGCCGGTAAAAGTTGAAGTTCTCGGCGACAAACGCATCGCTCAGGAACGGTGAGGCCCGGTCGATGGTGTGGAACCTGAGGTAGCTCTGCCAGTTGGCCACCGGCACGTCGACCAGCATCTTGTCGAACTCCTGATGAAACGCCGGCATCGCGAACGAGAACATCGCGGGCACCGCGACACCCTGCGATTCAATGAAGCGTGTCCACGAGAAATTCGGCGTCAGCGCATCGGCTGCGGCGGGGTCGACCGGGTTGTAATAAAGCGAAACGTCGCGCGAGAGCTGCTCCGACGTTTTCGACACTTTGGCGAGGCGCTTTTCGAACGCGATCACGTTCGCGGCTTGCGTTGCCGCATCCGCTGCGGCGACGCCGGATAACTTGAGCACCTTGGCAACGTGTGTCTGATAAGCGGCGAGCTTGTCCTTCTTGTCGACGTCGAAGTAATAAGTGGGATCTGGTAGGCCAAGACCTCCCTGGCTCGCGTAGGCGATGTTGAGGGTCGAATTCTTGAAATCGGCACTCGGACCGAAGCCGAACAGGAAGTTCTCACCGCGCCTGGCGGTGGTGCGCAGGTGCTCGGCGATGCTGGCGCCATCGGTCAACGCGTCGATGGCACTCAGTCGATCCGCGATGGGCTTCATGCCCTGCGCGTTGATCGCCGCCTCGTTCATGCCGCTGGCCCAGAGGTCACCCACGATCTTCTCGACGCCTTGCGCGTTCGGCATCGCAGCTGCCTGTTCGGCGAGCTGGCGCTGCACGCCGGTCGAGCGCTCGTCGAGCATCTCGAATGAGCCCCAGGTCGTACGATCCGCCGGGATCGCGTTGCCGGCAAGCCACTTGCCGTTGACGTAACTGCCGAAGTCCGTGCAGGCATTCTGGTTCGTGTCGAGGTCCGTCAGCGCGAAGCGGTTCGCCGGGGGGAGCTTGGACTCGTCGAGCGTCAGCGCGACCGGAGCGGCGGGTGTGGCGGCGGGCGGGGGGGTCGCCGGCGCCTTGTCGCGATTGCAGGCTGCGAGCGCCGCCACGATGGCGACCGACAATAGAAGAATGCGGGGCGTTGCTGGATTCACGAGGGGCTCCGGGCCATCCGGCCAGTTGGGAATGTCTTGCGAAAGCGCCGTTGTGACGACGGGCGCTGGAATTCGGGTGATCGCGCATGCGTCGTCCGGCGGTGCGCGATTATCGGGTGGCGTCACTCGCACAACACCGTGCAATTTACGCCGCGCGGTATATCCCCGGAGGTGTCAAAGGTCACGGCCGAATGGACATCCGGGGCTGTGGCGACTCACTTGGCCGGGGCAGCGAGTGCCTTCTCGATCGCTGCAACGAGCTTGGCGTCGCCCGGCTTGGTCTTGCTGCCGAAACTGCCTACGACCTTGCCCTGTCGATCGATCAGGTACTTGTGGAAGTTCCAGCCTGGCTCGTCCCCGCTGCTCGCCTCGAGTGCGCGATAGAACGGCGTCGCGTCGCTGCCCTTGACATGCACTTTCTCGAACATCGGAAACTCGACGCCGTAGGTCAGTGCGCAGAATTTCTTGATTTCCTTTTCCGTACCGGGTTCCTGTCCCATGAAGTCATTGGAGGGAAAGCCGAGCACCGCGAAGCCGCGTCCGGAGTATTTGCCATGCAGCGCTTCCAGCCCTTCGTATTGCGAGGTGAAACCGCACTTGCTCGCAGTGTTGACCACCAGCAGGACGTCGCCCGCGTACTCCTTCGCCAGGTTCACCTTCTCGGTTCCTGCGAGCCGGCGATACTCGAAATCGAGCAACGCCTTGTCAGACGCGGTCGCCGTCGCGGACGCGAGCAGCATTGCCAGGGCGAGCATGCGAACAGTCATGGCGTGTTCCTTGGCTTGTACGATCAAAGAATACGGGAAGGCGGGTGAGTGGCGCATGAGCATGTCCGGAAGAGATGCCGGTCTGGCTCAGCCGCCGCGCTGCGCGGTGATCCAGCGGTCTATCTTGCCTTCGAGGACGCTGAGCGGCACGGACCCGTCTTGCAGCACTTCGGCGTGGAACTTGCGGATGTCGAACTTCGCACCGAGTTCGCGTTCCGCGCGCGCTCGCAACTCCTTGATCTTGAGCTCTCCGATCTTGTACGCCAGCGCCTGTCCCGGAATCGCCATGTAGCGTTCGGCTTCGGCGGTCGCCTGGGTTTCGCTCTCGGCCGAGTTGTCGAGCATGTATTTGATGACCTGCTCGCGCGTCCAGTTCCTGCTGTGCAGGCCAGTGTCGACGACCAGCCGGATGGCGCGCCAGAGTTCGTTCTGCAGGTATCCGAAATAGTCGTAGGGGCTGGTGTACACGCCCAGGTCCCTGCCGAGCGACTCGGCGTACAAACCCCAGCCCTCGGCAAATGCGGTCTCGCCGCCGAAGCGCCGGAACTTCGGCAGGCCGGTGAGTTCCTGCTGCAGCGCGAGTTGGAAATGATGGCCCGGGATGGCCTCGTGCAGGTAGAGATCTTCCGCGTCCCAGGTCTTGCGCGTCGGCATGTCGTAGGTGTTGACGTAGAAGATGCCGGGACGTGTGCCGTCCTCACTTGGCGTCTGGTACGAGCCGCCTGCAGAAGACTGCGCGCGGAACGGTTCAACCGGACGGATCTCGAATCCCGACTTGGGCAGGAGGGAAAACTGCTCGGGAATCTTCTGATTGATCCTGGCCTCGAGTCCCCGGTAATGAGCGAGGAGAGCTGCTTCGTCCTTGAAGTTGAATCGTGGATCGTTCTGCATGAAGTGGAAAAACTCCTGCAACGAGCCCTTGAATCCAACTTCTTTCATCACTCCGCGAATCTCGCCGTGGATGCGCGCGACTTCGTCGAGGCCGAGCTGGTGGATTTCCGCGGGCGACATGTCGGTGGTGGTTGCATTGCGTGCGTTGTAGGCATACCAGGCCTGGCCATTCGGCAAGGCATCGAGGCCGGCGCTGTCGCGGGTCTTCGCCATGTAGTCGTCGACAATGTAGACGCGCAGGCGCTTGAGCGACGGCAGCATCTGCGTGCCGATCATTTCGCGGTACCCGGCAGTGAGCCGGGCCTTTTCGCCAGGCGCGAAATCAGCGGGGATGTTCGTGATCGGCATCCAGAACAGGGTGTCCTCGGGCCGGGCCTTGATCACATCATCGAGTTGCGGCAGTACCTTGACCATCAGCGGACGAGGTTGCACGACGCCGGCTGCGACGCCCTCGCGCATATTCGCGATAGCCTGGTCGACCAGCACCGGAATGCGCCTGCCGCGGGCGAGCCAGTTGTCGTAGTCCTTGACGGTCTTGAACGGCTGCGCGCCCGTGCCAGAGCCAAGTTGCACGGCGAGCTGAGTGAAGTTTCCAAACTGGTTGACGGGTTGCATCCAGCCTGGGAATTGATCGGCTTCGAGCGCCTGCTCCATGTCGCGAACGAAGATCTCGTAGCTGATGAGATCCTGGCCTTCGAGCCCTGCGGATCCTGTGCTGCGCACCTTCTCGAGCCAGCGCGTGTTGAACGCGCGTGTCTCTTCGCGATATTCACTCGACAGGAAGTTGGGCAACTGGTCGTTGTAGCGGGGGTCTCCCTGGAACGTGGCAGCAATCGGATTGCGGGCGAGGTTTTCTTCCCAGAAGACTTCGTACAAGGCTGTCAGTTCGGCGGCCTTCGAAGACTTCCCGGCAGTGGGCGCCAGCGTCGCGGATGGAACGGCGGACACTGCGTCCGAAGTCGGGTAGCGGGCACAGCCCACCAGTCCCACAGCAAGCGCAACAGCCAGAAGGGAATAGTTTCGCGCGGGCATGACGGGCTCCGAAGGCCTGGGTGGTCAGATCCCGCGAGGCTGGCGCTCAAGCCGTCGCACGGCATGGGCCATTAGTCACCGGCCCCGCCGGCGGTTTCACCCTCGTGCAGCTTCGAGTTTCATGCGAGCGGCGGTGCTGCGCCCCAGCCAGCTTTCAATCAGCCCGTGCACGAGATAGATCACCGGGATGAGCGCTATGGCGGCGATGACTTTGTAGATGTAATTGACACTGCCGATCGCGAGGAACCGATCGATCGACCAGTGCTGCGGTCCCAGCACGAACGCGATGTACAGCACCACGAAGCTGTCCACGAACTGCGAGAACAGGGTCGACGCCGTCGCCCGCAGCCAGAGCTTCTTCTCTCCGGTAAGCCGCCGGATGCGGTGGAAGATGAAAACATCGAGCAACTGGCCAACAAGGAACGCGACGAGCGAGCCGCCAATCGTCCAGAGCCCCTGTCCGAACAGCACGGCGAACGCCGCCTGCTGGTCCGGCACGCCACGCCCCGACATCGCACCGATCCACCAGCCCGCCGGAGCCAGCCGGATGGCCAGATAAGCGAACGCAAACGCATACACGATGAGCAGCGCGGTCAGCCACGAGATAAGCGCACACCGCGACGGCCAAAGTATTCGTTGATGACGTCGGTGAGCACGAACACCGCGGGCCACAGCAGCACGCCGGCGGTGAAATCGAGCGTGCCGCGCTGGCCGAACAGCCGCCAGTCGAGATTGGAGAGTCCGAGCGTGGGCTCCAGCGCGAAGATCTTGACGCCGACGAACTCCGCGAGCAGCGCATGCGTGACAAACACCGCGCAGAGAAACACGAACAAGCGTTGACTGCGATCACTCACCCCGTTGCCCGCCTCGCTCGGAACCCGCGAAGTGTGGCATAGGCGCGGCGCCCGGCGGCCGCGTCAAGGCGGTCAACCGCGCACGCCGCCACAGCCTCAGCGCACGCCGACCTCGCGTACCAGACGAAAGCCCAGCGAGGGCGAGCCGCTCGCACCGGATTGCACGGTTGGCATCGTTACGGAAGCTTCGTCGACACCACTCCGGAATGACCGCCCGAACGCGACGTATCGGCCGCATTGGCTACCCGTGTCCGCGCAGTTCGACGTCCACTCGCTGACGTTGCCGGCGATGTCGCGCAATCCGATCGAAGTTGGGGCGAACGCACCGACGGGGGCCGTGAAGCGGGCACCGTCGCTGCAATCATGCGCCGTCAGGCCCCCGCCACTGGTCACGGACTTCGACCGCGAACCCGCGTCCAGCACGTTGCCGGCCTTGCAGATCGACGCAGGCACCTGGAGCGTGGCCGCGGCGTGGGTCCATTCCGAGGATGTCGGCAGTCGGTACCGCGCGTGCACGCGCGACGATAGCCAGTTGGCAAAGGCCACTGCATCGTTGTAACTCACGCACACCACGGGATGGCGGGAGTCCTGCTCGAATCCCGGCTTGCGCCACGTCGGTCGCGTCAGGATCCAGCGGAAACCTCCTTGTTCACGGCAGGCAGAGGGCCGACGCGATGTTGCGAGCACGAACGCATCGAACTCGCCTACCGTCACTTCGTCACGCATCATCGCGAAGCCGCGTTTCACGCTGGACGCGCCGACGCGTGCCGGAACGTACACGAGTGCGGGCCCGCCCGTGTCGCGCATCGCCTCGCCAGGCTCGGGCAGTGCACCGACCTGGTCGAACAGGCTCTTGACGTCGCCATGTCGCGCGCTCAACGCATCGACTAGCGGCTTGATCGCGGGCAGGGCGGACTTGTCTTCCTCGGCCAACGCAGTTTCGAGTCGGGTGCGCACGCTGGCCGTGAGATCGCCATCGACCTTCTTCCACGTGGACGATGCTTGCGAGTGGGTCTCCTCGACGAACGCGTCTGCCAGTTCGAAGTCTGCCGCCACCGCACCCCATTCGGCGGCCTTGAGCTTTGCCGTAATGCGGGTTCCGAGCGCTGCAAGAAACTGCTCGAGCGTGTCCAGGACTGCGGCATCCCCAGGGGCATCGACGGCAAGCGTGCGCAACCGCGCCGCGGCGTTGACGGCCTCCGGTTCGAACAAACGACCCTGCTGGATGAGGCCAAGGCTTTCCGCGACGAGCCGTTCGCGCTCCGCGTCAGGGAGGGCGTCGCCGTTGACCACCAGTGTGTCCACCGGACCCCGCGCGTCCGGCATCGTCGAGGCGACGAAAAAGTCGGGAGGCTTGCCATCGGGCATCCGCGAAACCAGCACCCACGTCAACCAGCCGAGGGCGCCGAGCAGGAAGGCGGCGGCGAGCGCCAGGCGCATCGGCGAGCGTTCCGCGTCGGGTTCACCGGCTGCCACTGCCATGTCACGCGTATTGACTGTTTTTTCGGATTGCGCTGCGTCCTCGATCGCCCTGAGCATTTCCCGCGCGGTCTGGAAACGTTGCGCCGGTTGCTTTGCAAGTGCCTGGTCGATGACCGGTTGCCAATGCGCGAGTGCGTGCGTAAGACGGGGCACGGGATCCTGGGTGTGCGCAAGCGCGACCGACAGCGCATCAGAGCCGTGATACGGGACATCCCCCGTGAGCAACTCGTACAGCACCACTCCCAGGGAGTAGAGGTCCGCACGCCCATCCAGGCGCATGCCGCGCGCTTGCTCGGGACTCATGTAGCCACTCGAACCGAGAGTCCGGCCTTCGGCCGTCACGCGCTGGTCGTGCTCCGAAGAAATGGCGATGCCGAAATCGGTCAGCCGTGCATTGTCCGACGAGTCGAACAGGATGTTCTCGGGTTTGACGTCGCGATGCACCACGCCTTGCGCATGCGCGTACTCGAGCGCGTGGCAGACCCGGCGCAGCACGGCGAGCAATTCCTGCGGGCGACCGCGCAGATCGCGCAGCGACAGGTCGCCGTTCGGCAGATACGGCATCGCGTAGTAAAGCAGGCCATCGCCGGTGCGTCCGACGTCGTAGATGCCGACGATGTCGGGGTGTTCAAGTCGCGCGATGGTGCGCGCCTCGCGCTCGAAACGCACTGAAAGGTCGCTACTTTGATTCGGCCTGTTGCCGAGCACCTTGACCGCGACCTGTCGATTGAGCGAAGCCTGCTCCGCCAGGTACACGTCCGCCATACCGCCCTGCCCGAGCCGGCGTTGCAGCCGGTAACCCGCTATCGCGGGCAGCGCGGCGGAGGTGGGAGTCGGCGCTTCGCTCATGGATCGCGGCAACGGGAGACGCGGCGATGGTACTGCAAGGGTCCCAACAGCCCCAGCAGGCGAGCAGAACATGTGGCGCTCGTTCACGCTGCGCCGTGGTTGCCACCCAGTTGCACCTTGCGCCGGATGTGCAGTTGCTTGCGGACCTTGGCGACCACACTTTGATCCTGGGCCCGCACTTGTGTTTCGAACCACTCCAGATGCTTGTCGCCGCTTTCCGTGGCCTTCCTGATGGTCTCGACGCGCGCGGGGTCCAGCCGGAACTCGGCGATGACGCTGCCGCGCCCCGGCGAAACAAACTCGATTTCGGCAGCCTTGTCCCAGACGACGTAGTCGTAACCCAGCGACTCCATGACCATGATCATCCAGAAGGGGTCCGTCATGGCGAACAGGCTGCCGCCGAAGTGGGTTCCGACGTAATTGAGGTTGTACCAGCGCTGATGCAGCGCGACGCGCGCATAGGACCAGTCGTCGGCCAGCTCCTCGACCCGGATACCCGCGCCGCGCAGGGGCAAGTACAGATTGAACAGGCGACGCAGTCGGCGCGCTTGCACGGATCAGAACAGCAACGAAGCCATCTGTCTTCGAAACCGGCCGACGAGGTCGGGGTCGTCGATAACCGCAAAGGCCTCGAGCAGGGCTTTGCGCGGTAATCCATCCGAATATCCGCGGTCGGACCGAAGCATCTCGAGAAACTGGCCGAGCGCCGCTTCGCTCTCGCCGCCGACCAGCATGCGTGCACCGAGCAGATGCCGCGCCGCCAGATCGGCCGGGTCGCGCGCTACGCGCGTTTCGAGATCGCCACGTGCCGGCGCGTCCTTCAGCAAGCTTGCGAATACCAGGCGAGCGCGAGCCTTGCGTGCACGATCGTCGCTGGCCAACGCGGCGGGCAGGCCGTCGAGCAACTGCTGCGATTCCACCGTTTCGCCGGTATCGAGCAGCGCCTCCGCGAGATCGAGTCGCAGGGCCTCCTTGTCAGGGTCGCTCGCGATCTGGGCGCGCAGGCCGTCCACGCGCTGCTGCGGGCTGCGCGAATCGGGTGGAGCCGCGTCTGGTTCGGGCGACGCGGTAGCCGCCGCGGGTGCGATGCCATGTTGCGTCAGAAATTCCCGCAGCTGCGCCTCGGGCAAGGCCCCCGGAAACCCGTCGACGGGTTGACCGCCCTTGCACAGGACGAGGGTCGGAATCGAGCGGATCTGGAACGCGGCCGCGAGTTGCTGCTCGCGTTCCACGTCGACCTTCGCGAGAAGGAAGGCACCGTTGTACTCGAGTGCGAGTTTCTCGAGCACCGGCCCGAGTTGCTTGCATGGACCGCACCACTCGGCCCAGAAGTCGATGAGGACTGGCGTCGTGATCGAGCGCTCGAGCACGTCCGCGGGAAAGCCCGCAGTGGTGGCATCGAACACCAACGCTGACGGCAGGTTGGCGGCGGGAGTTTCGGGGTTGAGCATGGGCGGTGTCCAGATGCCGAAGCGGCCAAGATAGGGCCGGATGGCGCCGAAGCAACCTGGCGCGGACATCCGGAATTCGCGGTGCCGAAGCGAAGACTGCGCCTGGGTCAGTCGTCGTAAAGCAACTTCATCGCAAGGATTCCGCCCGCGAGGCCCAAGGTCACGATGTTGGACAGGATCATCGGCCACGAACCCAGCAGCACGCCGTAGCCCAGCCAGAACGCCACGCCGATCGTGAATACCACGTACATGCCGAGCGAGATGCTCTTGGTGTCGCGAGTCCGGAATGTCTTGATGGCCTGTGGCACAAAGGCGATGGTGGTGAGCGCGGCTGCGGTAAAGCCGATGAGTTCCGTGGTCAGCTCGGTCATCCGGCGCGCAACCCGGCAAACAGGTGAGCCGACACGTGGTGCTTCGATCGAGGCAGGCTCATGGGCGCCGGTACACCACGCCGTCCTTCATCACGAAATCGACTTCGAGCACGGCCTTGATGTCCGCGACAGGATTCCCGGGCATCGCCACGACATCCGCGCGCTGTCCCACTTCGAGGGCGCCCTGGTCGGTCGCGCCGATCACTTCGGCGGCGCGCACGGTGGCGGATTGCAGGGCCTCGGCGGGCGACATGCCGGCTTCGACGAGATACAGGAACTCGCGCGCGTTGTCGCCGTGCGGGCCCACGCCCATGTCCGTACCGAATGCGATCTTGACGCCTGCTGCGTAGGCCCTTGCCGCGGTTTTCTGGATCTGCGCGCCGATCTTTTCGGCCTTGGGGCGGACGATGGCGGGAAAGTAACCGTCGATCTTTGCCTTGTCGGCAACGAACCTGCCGGCCGAGATCGTGGGGACGTACCAGGTCCCTTTCTGTTTCATCAACCGGAAAATCTCGTCGTCCATCATCGTGCCGTGCTCGATGCTGGTGACGCCGGCCTCGATCGCGCGACGCATGCCTTCCTTGCCGTGAGCGTGCGCCGCGACGCGATAGCCGTAGTCGCGCGCCGTCTCGACGATGGCGCGCATTTCTTCGATCGTAAATTGCGGAGCGTCGGGACTCTTCGCGTAGCTCAGCACGCCACCAGTCGCGGTGATCTTGATGAGGTCGCTGCCGTCCTTGTAGCGCTGGCGCACGGCCTGGCGCGCTTCAGCGGGCGAATTGATGACCCCCTCGGTGGGCCCGGGTGGACCGAGCAGGTGCGAGAGCTCGGCGTTGTAGCCATTGGTGGGATCAGCGTGACCGCCCGTGCTGGCAATCGATTTGCCGGCGGCGAAGATGCGCGGACCGCGGATCGTTCCCGCGTTGATCGCGTTGCGCAGGTGCGGGACGACTTCACCACCGAGGTCGCGAACGCTCGTGAATCCGGCGAGCAGGGTTTTCTCCGCGTAGCCGACACTGCGATATGCGAAATCGACGGGATCCAAGCGGAACTCTTCGGAATAGCTGTTCGGATTCGACTCGCTGGCGAGATGCACGTGCAGGTCGGTCCATCCGGGGGAACATGTGTGTCCCGCCAGATCCACGACCTGTGCGCCTTCGACGGAGGCTTTTCCGGGCAAGACTTCGGCGATCCTGCCATCGCGCACGACGAGCGTGCGGGACTCGAGCATTCGTCCGTTGCGCGCGTCGAAGACTCGTTCGCAGTGCAGTGCCGTGACCTCTGCCGATAGCGCGGGTGCCGCGAGGGCTGCGAGGAGCACACAGGGGAGGATTCGCATGAAGGCAGCCGCTCGGGAACAGCGGCCGATGGTAGCGTTCCCCGCACTCGATTCGAAGCATCGACTGTAGGAGCGACGCCAGTCGCGAAAAGCAATCTGGCCGAGCGGGTCGCGACTGGCGTCGCTCCTACAGAATTCGCCGGCCCTCAAACCCGATCGTCGAGTCCCTTGACACCGCTCTTGCGCGCGCAGTGGGCGCAGCAATAGAAAGCGCCCTCATGTTCCGCGCCGTGCCCGATCACCTTGCAGCCGCAGTGCGCGCAGGAAGGCGCGAGGGCGTGGATCGCGCACTCGAAGCTGTCAAATGTACCGCTCATGCCTTTGCCGCTGATGGTAAAGGCCTTGTCGTAATCGTTGCCGCAAGTGTCGCAGCGAGCCATGGCCGGTTTCCTGATAGTGAAGTCGAGACAAAGTATTCCCTTCGCGCTGAACCAGACGCAGCCCGCGCAACCGGCCCGAGGGCCGTTGGTGGTGCGCCGTTCGAAAGGGCTCACCACGAACCGAAACGGTGGAGCGCCGGCGGCCTTCCCCGGCGGTCAGTACCGAAAATCCCGGCTCCAGGGACTTTCTCCCTTTTGTTGCACTGCGGTAGGCTGCGGTCCACTCCGCGATCCCGAATTCCCTTGTCCCCCGAGCCCATCGCCTACGACCCCCGTTCCGTCGAAGCCGCCGCCCAGACGTTCTGGGAGCGCACACGCGCGTTCGAGGTGCGCGAGGACCCTTCACGCGAGAAGTTCTACTGCCTTTCGATGCTGCCTTATCCGTCCGGCGCGCTGCACATGGGCCACGTGCGCAACTACACCATTGGCGACGTGATCTCGCGTTACCAGCGCATGCTCGGCAAGAACGTGCTGCAGCCCATGGCGTGGGATGCGTTCGGCCTGCCTGCGGAAAACGCCGCCATCAAGAACAACACGGCGCCCGCGCGCTGGACGTACGCGAACATCGAGCACATGCGTACCCAGTTGAAATCGATGGGCTACGCCATCGACTGGTCGCGCGAGTTCGCCACCTGCCGGCCCGATTACTACGTCCACGAGCAGCGCATATTCGTGCGCCTGTTCGAGAAGGGCCTGGTCTATCGCAAGAACGCAGTCGTGAACTTCGATCCTGTGGACCAGACCGTACTCGCCAATGAGCAGGTGATCGACGGGCGTGGCTGGCGCTCGGGTGCCCTGGTCGAGAAGCGCGAGATCGCGCAATGGTTCCTCAGAATCACCGCCTACGCCGATGAGCTGCTGACGGGTCTGGATTCGCTGCCGGGCTGGCCGGAAGCGGTCAAGACCATGCAGCGCAACTGGATCGGTCGCAGCGAGGGTCTGGAATTCGCGTTCGACGTCGAAGGCAGCACGGAGCCGCTGCGCGCATTCACCACCCGGCCGGACACGCTGATGGGTGTGACGTTCGTTTCCATCGCCCCCGAACATCCTCTCGCGCAGCAGGCCGCAGCCGCCGATCCAGATCTTGCCGAACGTATCGCCGCGCTCAAGCAGGGTGGTGTCTCGGAGGCCGAGCGCGAGACGCAGGAAAAGCGCGGCGTCGAGATCGGGCTGTTTGCGATCCACCCGGTTTCAGGCGAGTTGCTGCCCATTTTCGCGGCGAATTTCGTGCTGATGAACTACGGCACCGGTGCGGTCATGGGCGTACCGGGTCACGACCAGCGCGACTGGGAGTTCGCCCAGGCGTATTCGCTGCCGATCCGGATGGTGATCGTGCCCGTGGAAGTGCACGACGCGCTCGCCGAAATCAGTCATCACGTCGGCGCGCACGACGACCCGATGCAAAGCGCGCTGGGAGAGGCCGGGGCCATCGACGTGGTCGACACCGGCGCCGCGGTGCAGGTCGTGACGGAGTTCGAGGAATCGATCGCCAATGCTGGAGCATTCACGGAGCGCGGCTGGCTGGTCAATTCCGGCGAGTTCGATGGACTCGACTATCAGGGCGCTTTCGATGCGCTCGCCGGGAGATTCGAGAAGGACGGTCGTGGCACGCGCCAGGTGAACTTCCGGTTGCGCGACTGGGGTGTGTCGCGGCAGCGATATTGGGGTTGTCCGATTCCGATGGTGCACTGCGCCGCGTGCGGTGACGTGCCCGTCCCGGAGTCACAGCTGCCCGTGGTACTGCCGGAGAACGTCGGGTTTTCCGGCGTGCAATCGCCCATCAAGGCCGACCCGGAATGGCGCAAGACCACATGCCCGCGTTGCGGCGCCCCTGCGGACCGTGAGACGGACACCTTCGATACCTTCATGGAATCGAGCTGGTATTACGCGCGCTACACCTCGCCGGATGCCGTGGACATGGTCGATGCGCGCGCGAATTACTGGCTGCCGGTCGATCACTACATCGGTGGCATCGAGCACGCGATCCTGCACCTGCTGTATTTCCGCTTCTACCATCGTTTGCTGCGCGATGCGGGCATGGTGGCGAGCGACGAGCCTGCGACCAATCTCCTGTGCCAGGGGATGGTGATCGCGGAAACGTTCTATCGCGAGGTGGAAGTCCCGGCCTCGGGCAAGGGTGAAACCGTGATCGACCGTGTCTGGGTCAATCCGTCGGATGTCGACATCGAGCGCGACGAACGCGGGCGCATCACCCGTGCGACGTCGCGCATCGACGGCGCCACGCTGACCATCGGCGGCATCGAGAAGATGTCGAAGTCCAGGAACAACGGCGTCGATCCGCAGGCCATGGTCGACAAGTACGGCGCGGATACGGTGCGCTTGTTTTCGATGTTCGCTTCGCCGCCGGAATACAGCCTCGAGTGGAACGAAGCGGGCGTCGAAGGCATGAGCCGCTTCCTGCGCCGCTTCTGGCGCGAGGCGCACGTGACGCTCGAGAGCAGTGCGATGCCCGCGGCCGACGAGGATGCAGCGGCGAGCGAAGTTCCACTCGACCCAGCGGGCCGCGAATTGCGTCGGCAGCTTCACGAAACGATCGCCAAGGCGGGCGACGACTACGGGCGTCGCCTGAGCTTCAACACCGTGATCGCGGCCCTGATGGAACTCCTCAATACCTTGACCCGATACCGCGGGGTCGATGCCGCCGCGAAGGCGTTGCGCGTCGAGACGCTGCGCGCGATGACCTTGATGCTCAACCCGATCACACCGCATTTTGCCCACTCGCTGTGGCAATCGCTGGGCAACCCCGAGACGCTCGTGGACGCGCAGCGTTTTCCCGTTGCTGATCCCGCCGCGATGGCGCGTTCAACCATTACGCTCGCGCTGCAGGTCAACGGCAAGCTGCGCGGCACGCTGAACGTTGCGGCAGACGCCACGCGCGAAGCCATCGAGGTGCTGGCCCTGGCCGAACCCAGCGTCTTGCGGCACGTCGGAAGCTTGACCGTGCGCAAGGTCATCGTCGTTCCGGGCAAGATCGTCAACATCGTTGCGAGCTAGAATCGGCCGTGTTCACCTTCTCCCATCGGGCGAAGGTGGCGCGAAGCTCCGCATGAGGGTGAGGCGGGACATGTCGCGCCACTGGCGCGACCCGCCGAACGCACGCACATGGGTGAGGCGCGACGTTTTCGCTCTGCGTTGAATCGCAGAGCGAGTCGCGACGAACGCCCCGGCAGGGGCCGGACCGTGCGGGCCGGAGAATGGCGCAGGGATGCATACTTGCAATGGATGAACCAGCGCAAGCGTCGAACCCTCTCCCCAACCCCTCTCCCGGAGGGCGAGGGGCTTGCCACCACGTAGCACCGGAACATCGATGAAATACGCCACTACCCTGCGACTCGCCTTGATCTCGACGCTGGTGTTAACAACCTCGGCCTGCGGCTTTCGGCTGCGCGGGGACTTGGCCCTGCCGCCCGCGCTGCAGACCCTGCGGCTCGAGGTGGCCGATCCCTTCTCGCCGCTCGAGCGCGACCTGGCTGCGGCGCTCGAGCGGTCCGGTGCGACGATCACCCGCCGGCCCGAGGCGCCGCGCGTCTCGATTCCCGTCAACGCGCTGTCGACCCAGGTTCAGAGCATCGGCGACGCCGCGCGCGTCACCGAATACGTGGTGCGCTACCGGGTCGAAGTACAGGTGTTCGCCGCGGATGGCAGCGAGCTGCTGCCCCGCACGGTCGTGGAACTCGAGCGCGACTTCACCTACGACGAGACGCAGGCACTCGGCGCGGCGGCAGAGGAAGAGCTGTTGCGCAAGGAGCTGCAACGCGAAATGGTTCGAGAGATCCTGCGCCGGATTGCGCTGATTGGCTGATCGTCCGTGGCGATGAGGCCGGAGCTGTTTGCGACGCACCTGAGTGGCAGTGCGCTGGCGCCGGTGTATCTCATTGCTGGCGCCGAACCCCTGTTCGCGATCGAAGCCACCGATGCGGTGCGTGCACGCGCGCGCGCGGTCGGCTTCGACGAACGCGAAATCCTCGACGCCTCGGCGAGCGGCTTCGACTGGAACGAACTGGCCCGGCATGGCGCGAGCCTGTCGCTGTTCGCGCAGCGGCGCATTATCGAGTTGCGACTTCCGACCGGCAGGCCCGGCAAGGAAGGATCGGCCGCCATTGTCGAATGGTGCGCCCGGCCTCCACCCGACACCTTGCTGCTGATTTCGACCACGGAGTGGAGTCGCAGGCACGAAGGCGCGTGGGTCACGGCGATCGAGCGCGTGGGCGTGGTGTTGCCGCTCTGGCCGCTCGCGGTCGGGCAGTTGCCGGCATGGGTGCGCGAACGCGCCGCGGCGCACAAGCTGCGCCTGGATTTCGATGCGTGCCAGATGCTCGTTGCGCGCATCGAAGGCAACCTGCTCGCCGCGGCGCAGGAAATCTCCAAGTTGGCGTTGCTGGCGGCCGAACGGGCGGCTCGGATGGGCGAATCCAACCCCGGCATTCTTCGTATCGATGCCGCGACGCTCGACGAACTCGTCGCGGACCACGCGCGCTTTAACGTGTTTGGGCTCGCCGATGCTGCGCTGGCGGGCGAGGGCGCGCGCGCGTTGCGCATGCTGGCCGGTCTCGCCGCGGAGGGGCAGCACGCGGCCGAACTCATTGGGGGGCTCGCCTATCAGTTCGGCACCTTGTTGCGCGTGGCGCAGTCCGTCGCCGCCGGGACTCCCGTTAACAACGCACTGCGCACAGAGCGGCTCTGGCAGAGTCGCGAGGCCGGATTTCGCGCGGCACTCGCGCGCGGTAACGCCGATGTGTGGGAAGCACGCATGGCCGAGCTTGGTCGCATCGACGCCATCTCGAAGGGTCGCGGTGTGGGCGACGCGATGCGCGAGCTGGAACGCTGGCTGGTGCGGGTGTGCGTCCCCCGGTCGGCTTCGACGCTGGTCATGGCCGCCGCATGAAACCGATGCCTTTGGCCGTGCTGGGTGGAAGCTTCGATCCGGTGCACAACGGCCACCTGCGCATGGCGATGGAAGCAGCCCTCGCGCTGGATGCGCCCGTGGCGTTGCTCCCGAGCGGAACGCCGCCTCATCGCAATGCGCCGGCCGCGTCGCCCGGTCAACGCCTCGCGATGATCGAACTCGCGCTGGCGGGACAGGTTCGCGTCACGATCGATCCGCGCGAACTGTCCCGCGCAGGTCCCAACTACACGGTGGACACCTTGCGTGAGCTGCGAGCCGAAATCGGGCCCGAGCGTCCGCTCGTCTTGCTGATCGGATCCGACCAGTTCGCGCTGCTCGACACGTGGCACCGCTGGCAGTCGATTTTCGAGTACGCGCATGTTGGCGTGCTGCGACGTGCCGGCGCGACAGCCACTCCCTCAGCGAGCGTGACTGAGCATGTCTCCACACGCTGGGCGGCGACGGCATTGGATCTGGCGGCGCGGCCTGCGGGCTGCACAGTCCATATCCACACCACGCTTCTCGACATTTCCGCCAGCCGTATTCGTAACGATCTGGCAGCCGGGCGATCGCCGCGCTGGCTGTTGCCGGAACCCGTGCTCGATTACATTCGCGAGCACCGCCTGTATGCAAGCGGCTTCTGATCGCGACGCGCGCCCCATCGTGTGAGCGACGCCAGGCCGGACGCGTTCTGCCACTTGGTGGCGGGTGTGCTGTCGCTCGCTACCGTCGCGTCTGGCGTCGCTCTCGCATCCGACCGCAGCCTGAATTGCCGGGATCGCGCAGCAGGCATGAATGTGCGACCCGGTATACTCCAAGCGCATTCCCCAGGAGGCCGCACCGCCCTTGAATAACCGCACATCGAAAGTGCCGCTCGACCCCATTCCCGTCGAAGCCGGCCGCCACGTGCGCTCGCGCGAAACCGCGTTGAGTCGCGAAGAATCATTGCGAAAAGCCGGGACCGACGCCGCTCCACGCGCCCCGGCCGCAAAACTGCCAAAGCAGGTGGCACGACTCCGCGACATTGTCATGGCCGCGGTCGAGGACCTGAAAGGGCGCGAGGCAGTAGAGATCGATATCCGCGAGAAGGCTTCCTTCGCCGATCTCATCATCGTTGTCAGCGGCACGTCCACACGCCATGTTCGATCGATCGCCGACGAAGTGGTCAAGCAGTCCAAGGCTGCCGGTTGCGCGCCGATCGGCGTGGAAGGCGAGGGCGAAGGCGAGTGGGTGCTGGTCGATCTGGCCGACATCGTGGTGCATGTGATGTTGCCGCGCGTGCGCGAGTTCTATGGTCTCGAGCGGCTGTGGTTGGTCGGCGATGTGGATGACGTGGGCGCAGCGGCCAGGATCGGCGCGCACCACTGACGATCGCGAGCGCGTGACGTGCGCTTCCGATTGATCGCCGTTGGCACGCGCCAGCCGGCGTGGGTGCGCGAGGGTTACGAGGAATACGCGCGGCGCCTCCCGCCGGGCGTCACCTTGGAGCTCGTCGAGATTGGACTGGGCTCGCGCACAGCCGGCGCGCCGGAGCGCGCACTCGAGCGCGAGGGCGAGCGCGTCATCGCGGCGATTCCCAAAGGAGCACGGGTGGTCGCTCTGGACGAGCACGGCCTGCAGTGGCGCAGTCTGGAGCTCGCACAACGCATGGGTGATTGGCAACAGTCCTGGCGGGAAGTCGCGCTGCTGATCGGCGGACCGGACGGCCACTCGGCGGCCGTTGCGGCGCGCGCTGACGAAAAATGGTCGCTCTCCACGCTGACCTTGCCGCACGGGCTTGCTCGCGTGCTCGTGGCCGAACAGCTGTATCGCGCCTGCAGCATCCGTTCCGGGCATCCGTATCACCGCGAATAGTCTGGGCCGCTCGCCATGGGCGGTGCGGTTGTGAGCAGTCGCGCAGCGCGCTGGGGTTAACGGCGTGCGTGTTAGCCTCGACCGCGTCCCGATGTATGGAAGCGACGTGCTTTATCTTGCTTCGCAATCTCCACGCCGCCGCCATTTGCTCGAGCAGCTCGGCTACGCGTGCTCTGTAGTCGATGTGGAAGTCCACGAAGTGCGCAGAGCTGACGAGGCGCCGGAATCCTATGTGCGACGCGTGGCACGCGAGAAGGCCGGAGCCGGCCTCATGGAATTGGCGGCCGTGCCCAACGCCGTCGTGATCGGCGCGGACACCGAGGTCGTGCTGGACGCGCGTGTTTTCGGCAAGCCACGCGATGCGCAATCCGCTGCAGCCATGCTGCGCGAACTTTCCGGCCGCGATCACGAGGTTCTGACTTCGGTATGGGTTCTGACGGCGGGCGACGAACAGCATGCAATCAGCCGTTCCATCGTGCGCCTCGCCGCACTCAACGATGCGGAAATCGAGGCATACGTCGCCAGCGGGGAAGCACTGGGCAAGGCCGGAGCGTATGCGATTCAGGGGCGCGCGGCGGCATTCGTCGAGCGCCTGGAGGGCAGCCATTCCGGTGTGATGGGCCTTCCGTTGTTCGAAACCGCACGACTCCTGTCCCGATTCCGGCATCTGCGCCCGGGTCCGAGCGCGGAAACGGGAACGCAGCCCAGCGAGGGCAGCGCGCAGTGAGCGAGGAAATCCTGATCAACGTGACGCCACGCGAAACCCGCGTGGCGGTTGTCGAAAACGGCATGTTGCAGGAAGTGCACATCGAGCGAGCGCGCAAGCGCGGTTACTTCGGCAACATCTACAAGGGGCGCGTGGTTCGCGTCATGCCCGGCATGCAGGCGGCATTTGTCGACGTGGGGCTGGAACGGGCCGCGTTCCTGCACGCGTCGGACATCCTGCGCAAGGCGCCCGAACCGGTGGTCGGCGTCGATTCCGCCGCGCCGATCGATGTGATGTCGGTGCCCCCGGCAGTACTCGCCGCGGGCAATGGCGAAAACCACCCCGAGCCTTCACCCGCACCGCCCGCCTTCGCGCATGGCAACGGCAGCAGCGGCGTGCCACCGATCGTGGAACTGCTGCGCGAAGGACAGGAAATCGTCGTGCAGGTGATCAAGGACCCGATCGGCACCAAGGGCGCGCGCCTCACCTCCCACCTTTCGCTGCCGTCGCGATACCTGGTGTTGATGCCGACCGCGCGCATGCTCGGCGTATCCACGCGTATCGAGGACGAAGCCGAGCGCGCGCGCCTGCGCGAGATCATGGCCCCGCTGCAGGAGGGTGACCCGGGCTTCGGCTACATCGTCCGCACCAACGCCGAAGGCCAGCCCGCCGAAGCGCTGACCGAGGACGTCGCCTACCTGCGCAAGCTGTGGGACGCGATCGAGCGCTGCATGGACACCGCGAGAGTCGGCGAGAGGATCTACGAGGATCTTTCGCTGCCCTTGCGCGCGGTGCGCGACCTCATGCGCGCGGGGGTCGAAAAGGTGCGCGTCGATTCGCGCGAATCCTTCGATCGCACGCAACATTTCGCGCGCCAGTTCATGCCCGAGCTTGCCGAGTCGATCGAGCACTACCCGGGCGCGCGTCCCCTGTTCGACCTGTACGGTGTCGAGGACGAAATCCAGCGCGCACTGCAGAAGCAGGTGCCACTCAAGTCTGGCGGGTATCTGGTCATAGACCAGACCGAGGCGATGACCACGATCGACGTCAACACCGGCGGCTTCATCGGATCGCGCAATCTCGAAGAGACCGTGTACCGCACCAATCTCGAGGCGGCGCAGTCGGCTGCGCGCCAGCTTCGACTGCGCAATCTGGGCGGCATCATCATCATCGACTTCATCGACATGCAGGACGCAGAGCACAAGCGCCAGGTTCTGCGCACGCTGGAAAAGGCGATGAGCCGGGATCACGCCAAGTCCACCGTCTACGACTTCTCGCCGCTCGGACTGGTGGAGATGACGCGCAAGCGCACCACCGAGAGTCTCGAACGACAACTGTGCGAGCCCTGTGCCTCTTGCTCGGGTCGCGGCAACCTCAAGACCACCGAGACGATCTGTTATGAGATCTTCCGCGAAATCACCCGCGCGGTGCGTCAGTTCGAATCCGCCAAGTTGCTGGTGCTCGCGGCCCCCCAGGTCGTCAACCGGATCCTCGAAGAGGAGTCGGGCACCGTCGCAGAACTCGAGGAGTTCATCGGCAAGACCATCCGCCTGCAGCCGGAGGAACAATACGCGCAGGAGCAATTCGACGTTGTGCTGTTGTAGCGCCCGCGCATGACCGACAAGGGATCAGTCCCCGGTGTGTCCGGCCCCGTGCACGGCAGCGCCGCCGAGCGGCCTGCGGCGCACGCGCCGATCATCCTCGTGCACGGCTCGGCGCTCCGCCGGCCGTGGCATCGATTGCCGACAGTGCTGACCTGGGGCGTCGGATTGGCATTGCTCGGAGCGCTGGCGCTGCAGGTGGCCGGTTGGTGGCTGGTGCCGTTGCTCGATGCGAATCCCGACTGGGTTCGCACGCTGCTTGCGCGCGAACTCAAGCGTCCTGTTCGCTTTGGTGAGTTCGACGCCGTGTGGCGTCGCACCGGCCCGCTCCTGCAACTGCGTGACCTCGAAATTGAAGACCCCACGCGACGTACGCCACCCCTGCGGCTCGCGCGCGCGGAGTTCGCAGTACATATCTATGCATGGACCCGGCCGGGATCTCCCTGGACGGAATTCCGTGTGGTCGCCCCGCGACTGTCGGTCGAGCGCGATGACGCGGGAAAGTGGCGACTGCGCGGCTTAGACGGCCAGCAGGTCGCTGCGGACGGCAACGTGCTGCTGGAAGTGGGACGCGTCAGCCTGAGCGATGCCACGATCGATGTGTTCGATCGCGCCACTGGTTCGCGCTGGCACTTCGACCGCGTCCACGCGCGCATCGAGAACGATTGGTTGGGCAGACGCTTCGGCGCGCACGGGCGGGCGCGCCAAGGCGCACAGACGGTTCGAATCGCTTGCCGTTCCGACCGGGAATGGCGCGAAGGACGCTGTTTCGCGGCGGGGCTCAAACTGGCGCTGCGCAACTGGCAACCGCGGCGCGCGGCCGTGTCCACCGCGTGGCCCGGCGAGATCGATCTCGCGGCGTGGTTCGACTGGAAGCCAGGATCGCGCAACCTGCGCGCGGATGTCGGGGCGCGTGGATTGCAGGTGGCAGCCGCGACCGCGCTCGTCTCAAGGGACCCCAGCCCACTCGTCGCGGCAACAGACCCATCCACCACGCGATGGCGGCTCAACTGGCAGCAGTCGGATTCGATCGGTTGGCAACTCGATGCGCGCCACGCGGAAGGCGAGACCTTGCGCCTGCGCGGTCGCGGCAAGGATTTCGCGGTGTCGGCGCCGCGACTCGAGCTCGCAAACTGGCTGCCACTGCTGGGGCTCGTGCCGCAACTCTCGACGCCCCAACGCATTTGGGTGCAGGGCGCCACGCTGCGAGGCGCGCTCGTCGATTTGGTTGCGTTTCGATACGGCACTCACTGGCGCAAGGTCGAGGGCAGCTTGCGCAAGGTGGGCTGGAATGCGCATGGCGGCACGCCTGGCGTGACAGGTCTCGATGCCCGAGTCAGTGGAGATTCGTCAGCGCTCCTTATTACTCCCCAGGCGGATTCGCGCATGCTCGTGGCATCTGCCGATTTCGCGAAGCCTCTTGCGGTCGAATGGCGCGGGGGGGTGTTGGGCGTCATGCCCTCGGAAGATGGAGTGCGGATCGAGGGGGCGGCGCTGGATCTGGCCGTGGACTCGGCGAGGGTGGGCGGGAGGTTTGGCTTGGCGTTCAAGGAGGGTGGGGGAAAGCCGTTTGCCGACTTCGCGCTCGGAGTTGACCGCGTTGCGATCGAGCATCTTCGCGGCTTTTGGTCGCGAACCCGCATGCCGCCGAAAACCGTGCGCTGGCTCGACGAGTCGCTGCGCAGCGGAGAAGTGCGGGACGCCAGACTCGTGCTGCACGGCGATCTCGACGACTGGCCCTTCCGGCAAAGCGAGGGCAGGTTCGAGGCGCGCGCACGCGTGACCGATGCCGAGCTTGCGTTCCGGCCGGACTGGCCAGTTGCCGTCATCACGGCCGCGGACATCGCGTTCGTGGGCAGCAGCATGCACGTCGACATTGAGCACGGCCGCACCGCTGGCCTCGAAGTCACATCCGGCAGCGCCGACATCGAGAGACTCGGGCAGCCGATCCTCGAGATACGCGCGGCCGCCCACGGTCCCGGCAACGCGATGCTCGATTATTTGCGCGCGTCACCGATCCGCGACAAGGTGGGCCCCGCCATCGAGGGACTCACGATCGACGGCAAGGGCGAACTTGCGCTCGATCTGCACATTCCGTTGAAGAAGTCACTGGGCGAAACCGCAGTGGCAGGTAGCGTCGCGCTAGTCGATGCCGACCTGGCCGATTCGAAATGGAACATCGCACTGGACGATGCGAGCGGGACTGTGCATTTCGATCGCCGCAGTTTCATTGCGAAAGACTGGACGGTGCGGTTCGACGGAGCGCCTGCGCGCCTCGACCTGCGCAGTGGAGCGCACGCTCTCGACCCCGCACGTCACGAGTTCGAGGCCCAGTTGCGCGGCGAGTTTCGTGCGCAGTCGCTGCTCGCGCGCGTCCCGCAGCTGACGCCATTGGCCGCGCGTTTCGACGGCCGTAGCGACTTCGACGTGCGCGTGTCGATTGGGCACGCGCCGCGGGGGTCTCAGCGGATGCAGCGCCTCGAGATCGAATCGTCCTTGCGCGGAATCGCGTTGACGCTCCCGGCACCGCTCGACAAACCCGCCGAAGCCGCGCTGCCAATGAAGATCGGCGTCGACTTGCCGGTCGATCGCGGCGAAGTGCAGATCGCATTCGGCGGCACCCTGCGAGGCCGCGCGCGGGCGGGCGACGCGGCGCGTCCCTTCACCGCGCACTTCGCGCTCGGTGCGGCGGAATTGCCGGTGCTGCCGCAGAGCGGAATCAGGGTCAGCGGCCGCGCCGACACCATCGAGGTGCTGGGCTGGACGACGCTGATACGCGAACTCGATGCGCATCTCAAGTCAACCGAAGCCGTGTCCGGACCCTCGACGGCGGCATCGAGTGCAGTCAGCAAGACCCCGGTAGCAGTCGCGTCGGCTACGGTTCCCTCGACGCCGCCCGTAACGGCCGCGACGCCGCGCACGTGGACCGCGGCGCAGCGATTCGCCGGAGTGGATGTCGAGGCGGACGCCTGGATGCTCGGGTTGCGGCCGCTGGGCAAACTCGCGGTGAAAGGTGAAGTCGCTGGCGACACGCTGCGATTCGGTGTCGCGGGTGCGATCGCGCAAGGCCAGGTGCAGATTCCGCTTGGACAGCAGCCGGCTCCGCTCACGGTCCGATTCGAGCGCCTGCATCTTCCAGAGTCGAAGCCCGGTACGAAGA
>Ga0183260_10000496_pt1 | contig 33311 bp, 32 predicted proteins | sample AntDrymUQ4972206_2_FD_129768 | JGI IMG/M metagenome (GOLD analysis project Ga0183260, IMG submission 129768) | Polar desert sand microbial communities from Dry Valleys, Antarctica - metaG UQ497 (22.06) (version 2) (version 2) | ecosystem: Environmental > Terrestrial > Soil > Desert | place...
ATCGTGCGCTTCGCCAAGCGGGGCGAGATCGTCGTGGCGCTGATCGGCGAGGACGATGACGTCGCCGGTGTCACTATCGTCGCCCACGACGTCGGTCCGGGGATCGACGACGTCGAGCGCGCTCTCGAGGATGGCTACACGACGTACGGCGGGCTCGGCCTCGGCCTCGGCGGGTGCCGGCGGCTGATGGACGAGTTCGCCATCAGCTCCGAGCTCGGGCGGGGCACGACGGTCACGATGAGCAAGTGGTGCACGAGATGAGTGAGCTACAACAACGAAGGACAAGCCGCATGACGACGAACGTTTCCGAACCCATGGCCCCCGCCGAGCCCGAGGAGGTCGAGGCGCACGCCAAGCTGCTTCCTGAGTTGGTGTCGCACCTGCGCGAACACCGCACCGAGCTGCGCGAGGAGTGGTCGACGCGCATCGCCGGCGCGCACCTGCTGTCGTCGATGACACCGCAAGAGATCGGCTCCGAGACGAGCTCGGTCTACGACAACTACGTCGAAGTGCTCGAGACCGGCAGCGTCCAGGCGTTGCAGCGCTACGCCCGTGACCTCTCCGAGCGGATCATCCCCCGGGGCGTCGAGACGCACGAGGTCGTCGGCATCGTGTTGCTCTTGCGCGATGTACTCGCCCGATCGCTCTTCAAGAAGTATCAACAGGACTTCCCTCTGCTCAACCGCGTCCTCGACGCCTACGAGCCGGCCGCCAACCGGATCGCCAACACCGTCGCCGTGAGCTTCGTCGACGAGCGCGAACGCGTGATCCGTCAGCAGCAGGACGCGATCCGCGAGTTGTCGACCCCGGTGCTGCAGGTCCGGGAGCGACTGCTGATCCTGCCGATCATCGGTGTCCTCGACAACCAGCGGGCGTCGCAGCTCACCGAGCAGCTGCTCCACGGGATCCGCACGCATCGGGCCAAGGTAGTGGTGATCGACATCACCGGGGTGGCCGATGTGGACGAACCGGTCGCCAACCACCTCGTCAAGACCGTCGACGCATCCCGGCTGATGGGGGCGAGCGTGATCATCACCGGGCTGTCGTCGGAGATCGCCCAGACGCTCGTGATGATCGGCGTCGACCTCAACAAGATGAACACCATCGGCGACCTGCAGGGCGGCCTTGAGGAGGCCGAGCGGCTGCTCGGGTTCAAGGTGTCCAAGATGGAAGAGACGTAGGCCGGCGGCCGCGGGCATGCTCGTCTCGATCCTGCGCCAAGGCGACTTCCTGATCGCCTCGGTCCACACCGCGCTCGACGACACCGAGCTGGCGGCGTTCCAGCGCGACGTCGTCGCGCAGATCGGCGAGCATCGGTCGCGCGGTGTGATCATCGACGTCGCCGCCCTCGATGTCCTGGATTCGTACGGCTCGCACGCCTTGCGCAACCTCGCCCACATCGCTCGCCTGCGCGGGGCATTGACCGTGCTCGTCGGCATCCAGCCGGACGTGGCCTTCGCCATCGTCCAGCTGGGCATGGAGATTGACGTGCTCACGGCACTGGATCTCGAAGAGGGCGTCGCCCTGCTCGAGCAGCTGACTGCCGGGAACCGCCGCGGACGCTCGACGGTCGGCATGCTCGGCGACACGCCGTGACGGATCGGCGGCGGGTACCTTCGCTGGGGTGACCGACACCGCGCCGGCCCGGCCGAGCTCGAACATGCTGGAGCTGCTGAACGGGTTCGTGGTCGAGCTGCGCAACGCCGGACTGCCGGTCAGCCTGACCGAGAACCTCGACGCGATGGAGGCGGTACAGCACGTCCCGATCGAGGATCGCGAGGCGTTCAAGTACGCGCTCGGGGCGACGCTGGTCAAGAACAACGCCCATTGGCGGGCCTTCGAGACGGTGTTCGAGGTGTACTTCTCGTTGCGCGGGCCGGAGTACCGCATCGCCGACGGCGCCGATGAGAACGCCCTCGACGAGATGTTCCGCCAGATGCAGGACCAGATGCGCCAGGGTGACGGCAAGGGCGCGGCCGGCGGCGGCATGGACTCGCTGACGCCGGAGGAGATTGCCCACCTGCTGATGCAGGCGCTGATGAACGGCGACCAGGCGATGATGCGGGCGATGGCCCGCCAGGCCGTGCAGCGTTTCGCCGGGATGGAGCCGGGCCGGCCCGTGGGTGGCACGTACTACCTGTACCGGACGCTGCGCAACCTCGACCTCGAGGGGATGCTCGACAAGCTGATGGAGGCCAGCCGTCAGGAGGTCGGCGGTGAGCTGACGCCGCTCGAGGAGCGCCTCGAGCGCGAGGAGTACCAGGATCGCATCGACAAGTTCAAGACCGAGATCGAGGCCGAGATTCGCCGGCGCCTCGTCGCCGATCGCGGCGCCGAGGCGATGGCCAAGACGCTGCGCAAGCCGCTGCCCGAGGACGTCGAGTTCATGCACGCCTCGCGCGACGAGATGCAGTCGTTGAAGAAGGCGCTGTACCCGCTGACCCGCAAGCTGGCCGCCCGCTTGGCCCGCAAACGCCGCCACGGGCGCAAGGGGCCGCTCGACTTCCGCAACACCGTGCGCCATTCATTGTCCTACGGCGGCGTACCGGCCGAGCCGAAGTTCAAGTACCCCCGCCCGGCCAAACCGGAGCTGATGGTCGTGGCCGACATCTCCGGGTCGGTCGCCGCCTTCGCCCGGTTCACATTGATGCTGGTCTACGCCATCCAGAATCAGTTCTCGAAGGTCCGCTCGTTCGTGTTCATCGACGGCATCGACGAGGTGACCGACTACTTCAAGGCGACCGAGGACATCCAGGAAGCGATCCACAGGGTCAACACCGAGGCCGACGTGGTGTGGGTCGACGGGCACTCCGACTACGGCCACGCCTTCGAGGTGTTCTGGGAGCGCTGGGGCAAGGATGTCGGGCCGAAGACAACCGTGCTCCTGCTCGGCGACGCCCGGAACAACTACCACGCCGCGCAGGCCTGGGTGGTGAAAGAGATGCGCCACAAGGCCCGCCACGTGTACTGGCTGAATCCCGAGCCGCGGTCGTACTGGAACACCGGCGACTCGATCGTCGCTGAGTACGGCACGCACACCGACGGCGTCTACGAGTGCCGCAACCTGCGCCAGTTGGAGGGGTTCGTCGAAAAGCTGGCGTGAGGCCGAAGAAAAAACAGTGATTGCTGTTGAATGAGGTACGCTGGAACCTTCACCACAAGGAGCACCTCATGGACCGCACCGCCATCGTCACCGGAGCATCGAGGGGGTTGGGTCTGGCCCTTGCCCGCCGCTTGGCCGACGACGGTTGGACCGTTGTCGCCGACGGCCGCGACGCCGTCACCCTGGCCGCCGGGCTGGCCCCGCTGGGGCCGACGGTCGTGGCCGTGCCCGGCGACGTCACCGACCCAGACCATCGGCGCCAGCTCGTCGCCACGGCCGTGAACGTCGGCGGCGGCCTCGACCTCGTCGTCAACAACGCTGGTGGGCTCGGCCCGTCGCCGCTCCCGGGCCTCGACTTGTTTCCGCTCGACGCGCTGAGCGACCTGTTTGCCGTCAACGTCGTGGCTCCGCTCGGGCTGATCCAGGCCGCGCTGCCCGCACTCGTCCGTCGGGGCGGCACCGTGGTCGACATCACGTCCGACGCGTCGGTCGAGGCGTACGAGGGCTGGGGCGGCTACGGCGCCACCAAGGCGGCGCTCGACCACGTCGGACGGGTGCTCGCCGCCGAGCACCCGACGATCCGGGTGCTCACGATCGACCCCGGCGACATGCGCACGCAGATGCACCAGGACGCCTTTCCCGGCGAGGACATCACCGACCGTCCGGAGCCCGAGTCCAAGGTCGACGGCATCCTGGCCATGATCGAGAGCGACCGGCCGAGTGGGCGCTACCGGGTCGGCGACATCACGGAGGATGCCGAGGCGGTGGCCTGATGAGTGCCACCGCCACGTTCCGCCAGTTCGCCGTCCCCCCGGCGCTCGAAGCCCGCCAACCGCCGGAGCTGACGCTCGGGCGCCGCGACGCGGTGCGGATGATGGTCTCGATCGGCGAGCAGCCGCCCCGCCACACGACCGCCCGCGACCTGGCCTCGTGGCTGCGGCCCGGCGACCTCGTCGTCGTCAACACGTCGGCCACCATCCCGGCCGCCGTCGACGCGACCACCGCCGCCGGCGACGCCGTCGTCGTCCACCTGTCGACCGAGCTGCCAACCGGCATCCACCTCGTCGAGGTGCGTCGCCCCCTGGCCGACGGCACGACGGCCGCCGACCCCGACGACCACGCCGGCCAGGTGCTGGCGCTGGCCGGCGGTGGCACGGCATCGCTGCTCGGGCGGATGCCGGGCTCGATGCGCCTGTGGGTCGCCACGCTCGACCTGCCCGACGGCCTGCTCGAACACCTCTGCCGCTGGGGCCGGCCGATCCGCTACCGCTACGTGCCCGACTCGTGGCCGATCGACGCCTACACCAACGCCTTTGCCACCGAACCGGGCTCGGCCGAGATGCCGTCGGCCGGGCGGGTCGTGACGGCCGAGGTCGTCACCGATCTCGTCGCCCACGGCATCGTCGTGGCGCCGCTGGTGCTGCACACGGGCGTGGCGTCGCTGGAGGCCCACGAGACTCCGTATCCCGAGCGTTACCGGGTGCCGGCGGCGACGGCCCGCCTGGTCAACGCCACCCACGCCGCCGGCGGCACGGTCGTCGCTGTCGGCACGACGGTGGTGCGCGCGCTGGAAACGGTCGCCGACACCGACGGCGTGGTCCATCCCGGCGAGGGCTGGACCGAACTCGTCATCACGCCCGAGCGGGGCGTGCGCGTCGTCGACGGCTTGCTCACCGGGTGGCACGAGCCCGAGGCCAGCCACCTGCAGATGCTGGAGGCGGTCGCCGGGGAGCGAGCGCTGGGCCTTGCTTACGACGAGGCGCTGACGGCAGGGTATCGATGGCACGAGTTCGGGGACGTCCACCTGATCCTGCCCGACCGCCCCTTCCATCGCTGAGGAACCGAGCCCGCCGATGCCCCGTCCCGCCCCGCCCGCCGCCGACGCCTCGCCCGATCCGGGCGTGCCGGTCGCCCTCCCGGGGACTCATCCGGCCCGCCGGGCCGGCATGAACGTGCCCCCGGCGGTGTCGCCGGCACAGCGCAGCGTGCTGTACGCCGTTCGCCGGCGCGGGGAGGCGACCGTCGCCGACGTGGCGCGGTCGCTCGATATGACGGCCAGCGGCGCCCGCCAGCACCTCGCCGGCCTGGCCGAGGCCGGCCTACTGGAGGCCGGCGATGCGCCTCGGACAGCCGGCCAGACAGGACGGGTCGAGCGGGTCTACCGGCTCGCCGCCGCGGCCGAAGGCTTGTTTCCCAAGGCCTACGGCGAGCTGACCAACCAGCTGCTCGGGTTCCTGCCCGACGACACCGTCAGTGCCGCCTTCGATCAGCGGCGCGACCAGCGCATCGCCGCCGCCCAGGTGCGTCTGGCCCGCCGGCGCGGGCTGGCGGCGAAGGTCGCCGAGCTGGCCCGCATCCTCGACGAGGACGGCTACTTCGCCAGCGTCGAGCGGCGCCCGGGCGGTGGGTTCCGTGTCGCCGAGCACAACTGCGCCATCTTCGCCGTCGCCGGCGAGCACCCGCAGGCCTGCTCGACCGAGCTGGAGTTCATCCGCGCGGTGCTGCCCGAGGCCCGCGTCGAGCGGATCAGCCACATGCTCGCCGGCGCCCACGCCTGCGCCTACGACATCACCCCCACCTGACCCGAGTATCTGGCGTCACCGGAGTACGGGTGCACGCGAATCGGGGGTCGTGGTACTCGGGTGACCGCCAGATACTCGGGTGGGGATCCGTGGTCAGCCGCCGCGTTGGTAGTTGGGGGCTTCGTTGGTGATCTGGACGTCGTGGGGGTGGGACTCGGCTCGGCCGGCGGTCGTCACCCGCATGAAGCGGGCTCCCGTGCGCAGCGACTCGAGCGTTGCCGCCCCGGCGTATCCCATCCCGCTGCGCAGCCCGCCGACGAGTTGGTACACCACCTCGCCGAGGGGCCCGGCGTAGGGCACCCGCCCCTCGATGCCCTCGGGTACCAGCTTGCGCGTCGCCGCTCCGACGGCCGAGCTCTGCCCGCTGGCGTAGCGGTCGGCCCCAAGACCTTGCATCGCCCCGAGCGAGCCCATCCCGCGGTACGTCTTGTAGCGCCGGCCCTCGAACAGCTCCAGGTCCCCCGGGCTCTCCTCCGTCCCGGCGAGCAGCGAGCCGAGCATCACCGTCTCGGCCCCGGCGGCGATCGCTTTCACGATGTCGCCCGAGTACGTGACGCCGCCGTCAGCGATGACGGGCACCCCGCGGCGGCGGGCCCGCCGGGTCGTCTCCCAGATCGCCGACAGCTGCGGCATACCGGCGCCGGAGATCACGCGAGTCGTGCAGATCGAACCGGCCCCGACGCCGACCTTGATCGCATCGGCGCCGGCGTCGGCCAGGGCATCGACGCCGTCGGCGGTGACGACGTTGCCGGCGGTGACCGGCAGGTCGGGCCAGCCGCCCTTGATCCGCTCGATCGTCTTGACCACCCCGGCCGAGTGGCCGTGGGCGGTGTCAATGGCCACGGCGTCGACACCCATCGCCATCAGCGCCTCGACCCGGGCCTCGACGTCGTCGCCCACACCGACCGCCGCCGCGCAGCGCAGGCGGCCGCCGTCGTCGCGTGACGCGTTGGGGTACTTCTGCCGCTTCTGGATGTCCTTGACGGTGATCAGGCCGACCAGCCGGCGGTCGGCGTCGACCAGCGGCAGCTTCTCGATGCGGTGCTGCTGCAGGATCGCCTTGGCCTCGTCGAGTGTCGTGCCGACGGTGGCGGTGACCAGGCCCGTCGCCGTCATGAACTCGGACACCGGCCGCTCGAAGTCGATGCCCTCGCAGAAGCGGATGTCCCGGTTGGTGAGGATGCCGACGAGGCGGCCGGTCGGGTCGGTGATCGGCACGCCCGAGAAGCGGAACCGTTCCATCAGCGACTCGGCCTCGTGCAGCGGCGCGTCGGGCGGCAGCGTGACCGGGTCGGTGATCATGCCGCTCTGGCTGCGCTTGACCTTCTGCACCTCGGCCGCCTGCGCCTCGACGGACAGGTTGCGGTGGATCACGCCGATGCCGCCCTGGCGGGCCATGGCCACGGCCATGCCGGCCTCGGTGACCTTGTCCATCGCCGCCGAGACCAGCGGGACGGCGAGCACGATGCCGGCGGCAAACGTCGCCGTGGTGTCGACGGCGTCGGGGAGCGTCTCGGAGTAGCCGGGCACGACGACGACGTCGTCGAACGTGAGGGCTTCGTAGCGGTCGAACAGATCGCCGTGGTCGGCGGTCATGGGGCGCTCCTCGTGGGGACGGGCACGGATTGGCAGAGATCGGCGAGCGTGGCGAAGAGCAACTCGTGCTCGGCCCGGTGGACACGGGCGGCGAGCGAATCGAGGGTGTCGTCGGGCTGAATGGGCACGTCCACCGTGGCGAGCACGGGGCCGTCGTCGACGCCCTCGTCGGGGACGAGGTGGACCATCACGCCGGTGCTCGTGCGCTCGCCGGCCAGGGCTTCCTGCCACGCCCGCTCGATCGAGCGGGTGCCCGGCAGCTCGCCGGGGCGGGCCGGGTGCAGGTTGACGACGCGCTCGGGGAACCAGCCGAGGAAGGCCATCGTGAGCAGGCGCATCCAACCGGCGAGGACGACGTAGTCGGGGGCGAAGCCGGCGACGACATCGGCGAGGCGGGCGTCGTAGTCCGGGCGGGCTTCGCCGGGCCGGCGACCGACGTGGACGGCGGGGATGCCGGTGCTGCGGGCCCGGTCGAGGGCACCGGCGTCGGCCTGGTCGGAGACCACGGCGGCGACGTCAGCTACCAGCGAGCCGCCAGTGGCGGCGTCGATGATCGCCTGCACGTTCGACCCGTTCCCCGAGGCCATCAGCACGAGGCGAGCCATGCCGTGACGCTAGGCGGGCTCGGCGGGGCCGAGCGGGAACCTGGACGAAAAGTCACGACGAGGGGGCTCCGTGTCACCGAAGTGGTGGGACGTCCCGCCAAATCGGTGACACCGAACAGCAGTGGCCGCCGGGCCGGGACAACCATGAGCGTTTCCGCTAACGTGAGCCACGTGTTGGTGTCCGCCACACTCCGTGATCTCCGCCACCGCGCCGGCCTCGGCCAGGCCGAGCTGGCCCGCCGTGTCGGCATCGCCCCGAGTGTGCTCAACGCCTACGAGCGAGGCCGTCGCCAGCCCGGCGCCGACATCTTCCTCGCCGTCGTCCGGGCGGCCGGCTACGAGCCGGACTGGCGGCGGCGCCGGCTCGACGACGAGCGTCAGGGCCGCCGGCTGGCCGACGTGCTCCGGCTGGCCGAGGCGCTGCCGTTCCGGCCGCGGCCGATGCCCCGTCGGCGCCCGGCGGCGTGAGTCTGTCGCTGGTCGACAAGGTCGTCGCAGTCGCCGACGCTCTCGATGCCGCGGCCGTGCCCTACGCCTTCGGCGGCGCGCTCGCGCTCGCCTACGCCACGGAGGAACCGCGGGGCACGCGCGACATCGACGTCAACGTCTTCGTCCTGCCCGATGCCGTCGATGTGGTGTTCGCCGCGCTTCCACCCGGCGTCGTGGCGACGACTGCCGATCGCCAGGCCGTGCTCACTGACGAGCAGGTCCGCTTGTGGTGGGACGACACCCCGGTCGATGTGTTCTTCGCCGCCGATCCGTACCACTTCGACGCCGGGGAGCGGGCCCGCCGGGTCGACTTCATCGGCCGGTCGATCCGGGTGCTGGCCGCTGAGGACCTGGCCGTGTTCAAGCTGCTCTTCGACCGGCCGCGAGATTGGGTCGACGTCGAGACGATGCTCGAGAGCGGAACGCTCGACATCGACGTCACCGTGGCGCGGGCGACGGGTTTGCTCGGCGACGACGACCGTGTCGAACGCCTGCGCCGGCTCGGATCGGGGCAATAGCGTCGCGTCCATGGCCGTCTACCTCTGTCACGAGCACCCCGACCTGTACGAGCACGAGGCGACGGTGCTCGACGCCGCGCCGGGACGGGTCGTCCTCGACCGCTCGGCGTTCCATCCCGGCGGTGGTGGCCAGGTCAGCGATCTCGGCTGGCTGGAGCATGCCGGGGGCGTCGTGCCGGTCGGCGGCATCGAGACGATTGACGGCGCCGTGTGGCACGTGCTCGGCGAGGACGTGACACCGACCGGCACCGTGGTCGTGCGCGTCGATGCCGACCGTCGCTCGCGCGTCGCTCAGCTGCACACCGACTCGCACCTGCTCAACGCGCTCGTGTTCGAGCGCTTTCCGGGCACGTTGGTGACGGGCGCCCAGATCAACGACGACGGCACCGGCCGCATGGACTTCGACCTCGGCGAGGTCGACAACGACGTGTTGCGCGGCCTCGACGCCGGCGTCAACGAGCTGATCGGCCAGGGCCTCGACGTCGACGCCGTCTACGTCGACGCCGCCGAGGCGGCCACGACGGAGGGGTTGGTCCGCAGCTTGTCCGTCGCCCCGCCGCCCACGCCCGACGGCCGGCTGCGAATCATCGACATCGCCGGCGTCGACCGCCAGGCCTGCGGTGGCACCCACCTGTCGAACACGGCCCAGTCGGCCCCGTTCCGCATCACCAAGGTCGAGTCCAAAGGCAAGCGCAACCGCCGCATCCGCTTCGCCCTCGAGACGCCCGGCTGAGCCCGGTCGGGTTCCGCCGACCGGGCTCAGATCGACCGGATCTGCTAGCGAGGGAACCCGTGTCCGTCTACGACCACTCGATCAACACGCTCGGCGGAGAGCCGGCCGACCTCCACGATCTCGCCGACAAGGTCAGCCTCGTCGTCAACGTCGCCTCGAAGTGCGGGCTGACGCCGCAGTACTCCGGGCTGGAACAGCTCCAGCAGACCTACGCCGACCGCGGCTTCACCGTGCTGGGCGTGCCGTGCAACCAATTCGGCGGACAGGAGCCGGGGTCGGCCGGTGAGATCGAGACGTTCTGCTCGACCACGTACGGCGTGTCGTTCCCGATGACCGAGAAGGTCGACGTCAACGGGCCCGACCGCCACCCGCTCTACACCGAGCTGACGGCGGTGCCCGATGCCGAGGGCCGCGGCGGCGACATTCAGTGGAACTTCGAGAAGTTCCTGGTCGCACCGGGCGGTGAGGTCGTCGCCCGGTTCGGTCCCATGATCGACCCAACGGCGCCGGAGATCACCGACGCCATCGAGGATCACCTCCCCACCCGCTGACCGCGGCTCTAGATCAGGCGGACGGTGGGTGGTCCGCCGGCGCTCGGGACGAGCTGGCCGATAGCCCACGTGTCTTCGACGATCGCGGCCTGGACGGCGTCGATGTCGGCGGGGGCACACACGGCGACCATGCCGATCCCCATGTTGATCGTGCGGTGCAGTTCGACGGCGTCCATCGCCGTCGCCAGCTCGCGCACGAGCCGGAACAGGGGCGGCACCGGCCACGCGCCGAGGCGGATCTCGGCGGCGACGCCGTCGGGCAGCACCCGGGGGACGTTCTCGATCAGCCCGCCGCCGGTGATGTGGGCCAGGGCCTTGATCCGGCCGCCGGCCAGCGCCGGGCGCAGCACGTCGAGGTAGCTGCGGTGGGGCACGAGCAGCGTCTCGCCAAGCGGTCGGTCGAAGCCGTCGGGCGTGGTATCCATCGGGATCCACTCGAACAACCGGCGGAGGAATGAGTATCCGTTCGTGTGCGGGCCGTTGGACGCCACGCCGATCAGCGCGTCACCGGCGGCAACGTCGGCGCGGGGCAGCAGCGCCGACCGCTCGGCCACCCCGACCAGCGTGCCGGCGATGTCGAAGGCGCCGGGTTGGTACACCCCCGGCATCTCGGCCGTCTCGCCGCCGAGGAGCGTGCAACCGGCGGCGGCACACGCCTCGGCCATGCCGGTGACGACGTCGGCGACGAGGTCGGCATCGAGCGTGCTGGCGGCGATGTAGTCGAGGAAGAACAGCGGTGTCGCCGACTGCACGAGCACGTCGTTGATGCAGTGGTTGACGATGTCGGCGCCGACGCCGCGCGTGCGACCGAGGCGGGCGGCCAGCTCGACCTTCGTCCCGACGCCGTCGGTCGACGCGACGAGCACGGGATCGTCCATCGTCGCCAGCGCCTTGGCCGAGAAGGCGCCACCGAAGCTGCCGACGCCGCGGACGACCTCGGCTCCGTGGGTGCGCTCGACGGCGGCCCGCATCTGACCGACGGCGCGGGCGCCCTCGTCGATGTCGACACCGGCGGCGGCGTAGCTCGTCAGTGTCGCGCCAGGCGCTCGCCAGCCGATGTCGCGACGGACCTGCATGCCCTCGAACTCGATGCCGGCCATGGCGTCGTACGCCGCGGCGCGGGCCGCGGCGAGGTCGGCGCCGAGCCCGGTCACGGCGAGCACTCGCCCCCCGGCCGTCTGCCCGTCGACCACCCCGGCCGGGAACAGCACCGCGCCCGGTTCTGTGGCATCTCCATCGTGTGACACGCGGTCAGCGCGCCACGGAACATCGAGGCCGGTGACGGGGAGGCCGGTGACCGGGGTGCCGGGGTAGCCAGGGGCGGCGGCGACGACGGTGCAGGCGGCGCCCGGAGCGATGTCGAGCTCGATCTCGGCCAGCCGGCCCTCGGTGGCGGCCATGGCGACGGTGGCGAGATCGCTGCGGAGCAACGGCAGCACGCATTGCGCTTCGGGATCGCCGAAGCGGACGTTGTACTCGACCAGGCGGGGTCCGTCGGCCGTCAGCATCAACCCAGCGAACAGCACGCCCACGTAGGGCGTGCCGGCGCGGGCGAGATCGTCGAGCAGCGGCTGGACGAATGTGGCCACCAGCTCGTCGGCGGTGACGGCGACCGGGGCGGGCGCGTACGCCCCCATGCCGCCGGTGTTCGGGCCGGTGTCGCCCTCGCCGATGCGCTTGTGGTCCTGGGCCAGCGGCAGGGCTACGGCCGTCGTCCCGTCGCACAGGGCCAGCAGCGAGAACTCGGGTCCGTGCATCCGCTCCTCGAGCACGAACGGGCCGTCGGCGGCGCGGATGGCGTCCTCCGTGGCGTCGTCGTCGGCCGGCACGGTGACGCCCTTGCCGGCGCTCAACCCGTCGAGCTTCACGACCACCGGTCGGCCCAGCTCGCGCCACCAGGCCAGCGCGCCGTCGACCTCACCGGTGGCGAACGTGGCGTAGGCGGGGCCGGGGATGCCGAGCGATGCGGCCAGCGCACGGGCGTGGGACTTCGATGCCTCCAGCTGGGCCAGGGCCGCCGTCGGGCCGAAGCAGGCAATGCCGCGCTCCGCGCATTGGTCGGCGACCCCGGCGACAAGGGCCGCCTCCGGTCCGGGGATGACGAGGTCAGGCGTCAGCTCGGCGAGGTCGTTGACGTGGCCGACCAGCTCGACGTCGTGGCCGTGGCGCCGGCAGGCCCAGGCGATCGCCTGCTCCCGTCCACCACCGCCGACGACCACAACCTTCACGCGAGGACGCCTTCGAAGCTGAGCTTGGCTTGGGCGTCGCCGACGGCGATCGGGTAGCGACCGGTGAAGCAGGCGTTGCAGTAGCCCTGGCCACCGCCGTCGTCGTTGCCGACGGCGCGCATCATCCCCTCCAGCGACAAGAAGGCCAGGCTGTCGGCGCCGATCTGCTCAGCGATCTGGTCGACGGTTAACCGGGCCGCCATCAGGTCGCCGTCGTGGCCCATGTCGACCCCGAAGTGACACGGGTGGGCGATCGGCGGGCACGTGATGCGGACGTGCACCTCGGTGGCCCCGGCGTCGCGGATCAGCCCGACGAGCGGGCCGGCGGTGGTGCCCCGGACGATGGAGTCGTCGATGACGACGACGCGCCGCCTGGCTAGGTTCTCGGCCAGCGCGTTGTACTTGAGGGCGACGCCGCGCTCGCGAATCTCCTGCGTCGGCTCGATGAACGTCCGGCCGATGTAGCGATTCTTGATCAGGCCGTCGTTGTACGGAACCCCGCTCTCCCGGGCGAAGCCGATGGCGGCCGGGATCGACGAGTCGGGCACGGGCACGACGACGTCGGCGTCGATGCCGGACTCTCGGGCCAGCTCGGCGCCGAGACGCTCGCGCACCTGGTGCACGCCGCGCCCGGCCCACACCGAGTCGGGGCGGGAGAAGTACACGAACTCGAACGTGCAGCGGGCCTGGTCGGCGGCCGGGTTGAGGGCGCGCCGGCGGGTGACCTCGGCTCCGCGCAGCGTGACGATCTCACCCGGCTCGACCTCGGCGATGTCGACACACCCGAGCGTCGACAGCGCGCACGTCTCGCTGGCCACGGCGTGGCCGCCGTGGGGCAGCCGGCCGATCGACAAGGGACGGAAGCCCCACGGATCGCGGACGGCGATGACCTCGTCGGCGGCTAGCAGGACCAGCGAGAAGGCACCCTTCCAGGCCGGCAGCGTGCGCTCGATGCGCTCCTCCCACGTGCGTCCCCCGGCGGCCGCCAGCATCAGCGTCATCACCTCGGAGTCGCTCGTCGCCGTCAGGCCGAAGCCGCGCCCGAGCAGCTCGTCACGCAGGGCCGGCGTGTTGACGATGTTGCCGTTGTGGGCCAGCGCCAGCGGGCCGTGCATCGTCTCGACGAGGAACGGCTGGATGTTGCGCTCGTTGCTCGCGCCCGTCGTCGAGTAGCGGGTGTGGCCGATGGCGTGGTAGCCGACGAGCGGCTTCAACGCCTCGTTGGTGAAGACGTTGGAGACGAGGCCAGCTTGCTTGTGGACCCGCGCCCGCTGCCCGTCGCTGACGGCGATGCCGGCGGCCTCCTGGCCGCGGTGCTGCAGCGCGAACAGCCCGAAGAAGGCGAGCTGGGCGACGCCGTCGCCGTGGGGCGTCGAGATGCCGAGGACCCCGCACTCCTCGCGCGGCACGTCGTCAGCGGCGAGAACATTCATCCGTAGGCCTCCTGCCATCCTTCGAGACGGTCCCCGATGCGCGCCGCGACCGGATACTCGCCGGGGACGAACGTCAGCCCGGTGATCCGCTGGAAGGCGTCGATGTAGCGCGCCGATGTCGCTGTCCACACGTCGTCGGGAAGGGTGGGGACGGGACCGTCGCCGTTGAACCCGGCGTCGGCCAGGGCCCGGCGGACGACTTCCTTGTCCAGGCTCTCCGGCTCCTCGCCGGCGCCGAGGCGGGCGGCGTAGCTGTCGAGCATCCAGTAGCGCGACGAGTCGGGCGTGTGCAGCTCGTCGATGAGGAGCACGGCACCGTCGCCGTCGAGGCCGAACTCGTACTTCGTGTCGACGAGGATCAGCCCGGCCTCCTCGGCCAGGAGCTGTCCCCGGCGAAACAGCTCGAGCGCGCTCGACCGAATCAGCTCCCAGTCGGCGGCGCCGACGAGGCCGCGGGCGACGACGTCGGCGCTTGACAGCGGCTCGTCGTGGTGGTCGGCGCCGGCCGGCGGCTTCGTCGTCGGCGTGATCAGCGGATCGGGCAGCGCCTCGTTCTTGGCCAGCCCGTCGGGCAGGCGGTGGCCGTAGAGGTCGCGCTCGCCGCGGGCGTAGGGCATCCACAGCGACGTTGCCGTGACGCCGGTGATGTACCCGCGCACGACGACCTCCACGGGCAGGGGGCGGGCGTCGACGGCGACGAGCACGTTCGGATCGGGGACGGCGACCATGTGGTTGGCGACGACGTCGGCCGTCTTGTCGAACCACCAGGCCGAGAGCTGGTTGAGCACCTGGCCCTTGTAGGGCACGCCGGCGATGATCCGGTCGAAGGCCGAGAGGCGGTCGGTGGTCACGAACAGTCGGCGACCCTCGCCGAGGGCGTAGGACACCCGCACCTTGCCCTCGCGCCGGCCGGGCAGGTCGACGTCGACCTCGACGAAGGGCGCGGTCACGGCGTCGGCGGCCGGGCCGCTACTTGACATGGCGCACCGCCGCTTCGAACACGCGCAGGCCGAGGTGGCGGGCGGTGTCGGGATCGTGGCGGTAGCGCGGGTGCTGGCGGACGATGACGTGGTTCTCCGGATGGGGCATCAGACCGAGCACGAGCCCGCTCTCGTCGCTGACGCCGGCGATGGCGTCGATCGAGCCGTTCGGGTTGGCGCCGCTGTAGTGGAACGCGACCTGGCCGTTGGCGGCCAGTGCCGCCGGGTCGGGGTGGACGTAGCGACCCTCGCCGTGGGCGATCGGGCAATGGATCTCGTCGGCGTTGTCGTCGAGCCAGATCGAACGGCTCCCGGCGACGGGCGCCAGCGTCACCCACCGGCAGTCGAAGCGGCCGTGGTCGTTGTGGCCGAGCGCCCCCGGCAGCAGTCCCGCCCGCGTGAGCACCTGGAAGCCGTTGCAGATGCCGATCACCGGCCGACCGCTGGTGACGAAGGCGCGCAACGCCTCACCCAGGTGGCCGCCGTGGGCGGCGGTGAGATCGAGGGCGAGCAGCCGCCCGGCGCCGAGCGCGTCGCCGTAGCTGAAGCCGCCGGCGACGACGGCGATGCGGGCCTCGTCGAGCAGGGCCGGGTGTCCTGCCAGCTGGGCCACGTCGACGGTGGCGGCCTCGGCGCCGGCCAGGTCGAGGGCGAACACGACGTCGCGGTCGCGGTTGGTCCCAGGTCCGGTGACGACGAGAGCGCTGGGCCGACTCACACCGCACCTTCCTCGGAGCGGGTGAAGGCGGCGACGAGGTCGTCGACGGCCAGCGGGGCGAGGCCCGGCAGGCGCAACACGGGTTCGGCGGTCACCGTCCCGAGTCTGGTCACCGGACCGACGACCTGCTCCAGCTCGTCGACGTCGGCGGCTGTGACCTCGAGCACCAGTCGCCCGATCGACTCGGCGAAGAGCGCCGTCGGTAGGTCGGCGTGCGGGAGCGTGTCGACGTCGAGGCCAAGGCGACCGGCGATGCACAGCTCGGCGAGGGCCACGGCGAGCCCGCCTTCGCTGAGGTCGTGGGCGGCGCGGACCAGCCCGGCGCGGATCGCCGCGTGCACCCGCCGGTACCGATCGGGCGCGTCCGGATCGGGCTGCGGCGCCGTCCCGGCGATGGCCGGCGGCCCGAGCACGAGGTCGAGGTGGCTGCCGGCGAACTCCGGCAGGGTCGCGCCCACGAGCACGACGGCGTCGCCGGGTTCGACGAACTCGGCCGTCACCGTGCGGCCGGCGTCGGGCACGTGGGCGACGGCCGTGATGACGAGCGTCGGCGGGACGGCGTGGCGCTGGCCGTCGGCGCCGGTGTACTCATTGTTGAGCGAGTCCTTCCCCGACACGAACGGGGCACGGTGGGCGACGGCGGCGTCGTGGCAGCCCTGCACGGTGGCGACGAGCTCGCCCAGCGTCGATGGCCGCCGAGGGTCACCCCAGGAGAAGTTGTCGAGCAGGGCAACGCGGTCGGGGTCGGCGCCGACGGCGACGACGTTGCGGATCGCTTCGTCGACGGCGGCGTGGGCCATCGCTTCGGGGTCGTGGAGGCCGTACCAAGGGTTGACGCCGATGCCGATGGCGATGCCGTGGGTGTCGCGCGGATCGGCGACGACGACGCCGTCGCCGGGGCCGTCGCCGGCCCGACCGACGAGCGGTCGGGCGGTGGTGCCGCCGCCGATCTCGTGGTCGTAGCGGTGGATGATGTCGGCCTTGGAGGCGATGTTGCGGTGGGCGAGCAGTGCCAGCAGCGTGGCGGCGGGATCGGCGACGCCTCGGGATCCGGGCGTGCGGTCTGGCGTCGGGGCCGCAGCCGCCATCCGCCGCGGCGGACGACCATCGTGGAGGAAGGCAGTGTCGACGTCGGCGACGACGGTGCCACCCGACCGCACGACGAGGCGACCGTCCCCCGTGAAGTGGCCGAGGTCGGCGAGCTCGACGCCGTGATCGCGGCAGCATTCGGCCAGCGCCGGCTGGTCGTCCTGGGCGACGGCGATGACCATGCGCTCCTGGGCCTCGGACAGCCACACCTCCCACGGCGCCAGCCCCGGGTACTTGAGCGGAACGCGATCGAGCTCGACGTCGGCACCGACCCCGGCGGCCATCTCGCCGACGGCCGAGCTCAGTCCGCCGGCGCCGCAGTCCGTGATCGCCGACCACAGCCCGTCGGCCTCGTCGAGCACGTCGAGCAGCAGCTTCTCGGTGATCGGATCGCCGATCTGCACGCTGGCCCCGGCCACCTCGCCCGTCGTCGCGTCCATCGTCAGGCTGGAGAACGTGGCGCCGCGGATGCCGTCACGCCCGGTGCGGCCGCCGAGCACCACGACGCGGTCGCCGGGGTGGGGGCCGGTCGGCAGCGGGCTTTCGTCGGCTCGACCGACGCAGCCGCAGAAGACGAGCGGGTTGGTCGTGTAGGCCGGGTCGTAGAGCACGGCGCCGGCGACCGTCGGCAAGCCGATCTTGTTGCCGTAGTCGGCGACGCCGTCGACGACGCCGTCGCGGATGCGCCGGGGGTGCAGCGCGCCGTCGGGCAGCTCGTCGACGGGCAGGTCGGGCGGGCCGAAGCAGAGCACGTCGGTGCAGGCCAGCGGCCGGTGAGCGGCGCCCATGATGTCGCGAATGACGCCGCCGACGCCGGTGTTGGCGCCGCCGAAGGGCTCGACCGCCGAGGGGTGGTTGTGGGTCTCGGCCTTCAGCGCCAGCGTCGTACCGTCGACGAAGGAGATGATGCCGGCGTTGCCGACGAAGGCGGAGCGGACGAAGTCACGGTCGACGGTGGTGGTCGCATCGCGAAGTTGCTGGAGCAGCCCGGGCCGCTCCTCGCCGTCGACGGTGATGGCGGCCCGGAACGTCTTGTGGGCGCAGTGCTCGCTCCAGGTCTGGGCGAGCATCTCCAACTCGACGTCGGTGGGGTCGCGCTCGAGATCGCGATAGTGGTCGCGGATGACGACGAGCTCTTCAGGGTCGAGGGCGAGGGCCCGTTCGGACCCGAGGGCGACGAGGCCGGCGTGGTCGAGACCGCGCAGGGCGACGGTCGTGGCCGCTGGACGATCGTCGGAGCCGGGGTGGAACTTCGGCACGGCGGGCTCGCTGGTCCAGTGCTCGATGATCGGGTTGGCGACGACGCGCCGCAGCAGCAGGTCGACGTCGTCGGCGGCGGTACCGGCCGGGAACTCGACCCGGCGCCCGCTGGCGGCGGCGATGACCGGCAGGCCGAGCTGGTGCCCGGCGTAGACAACGGCGTCGGCGGCGGCATCGGTGACGCCGGGGTGGAGCAGGACCTCGACCTGGGGGGCCTCGGCGTCGGCGGCCGGCACGGTCCACGAGCCCGTCTGGAGTAGCGGGTCGGCGAGGAAGCCGGCCAGTCGCCCGCGCTCACCGTCGTCGAGATCACCCTCGACGAACACGACGTCGGCCACGGTCACCGGACCGGGCAGGCGCACGCCGAGGGCAGCGGCACTGGCCTCGATGGCGGCGGCGCGGGGGTCAGGGGCGAGTGACCGGAGGGTCAAACGGTGCCCGGACGCCACTGCCGCGACGCTACGGCGCCCGCCCATCACGAAGGAGCCTTTGAACGATTTGTCAGTCGTCACGTGCTGAGATGGGGCGATGCCCGACGACGCCCCCGAGCCGCCGCCGCCGACCCGGCTCGTGTTGGTCCGTCATGGTGAGTCGAACACGACCGTCGGGCGGATCGTCGGCGGTGCGCGCACGTGCACCGGATTGTCGGACCTCGGCCGGTACCAGACGGCGGCGTTGGCCGCTCGACTCGAGGCGAGCGGCGAACTCGCCGGGGCGGCCCTGTACGCCAGCCACTACGCGCGGGCCATCGAGACGGCCGAGTTGCTGGGCCCCGCCCTCGGTGACGTCGACGTGGTCGTCGACGACGGCTTCGGCGAACACGATCCCGGTCCCGACTGCGACGGTCTCACGTTCGAGGAGTTCCTCGGACGTCACGGCATGCCGGACTGGGAGAGTGATCCCTACGCGGTGACGTTTCCGGGGGGCGAGACGATCGCCGCGCTGCACTACCGCGTCGGCCTCGCCGTCGACCGGGTCGTCGCCCGGCACGCCGCCGGGACGATCGTCGTGTGCTGCCACGGCGGTGTCGTCAACGCCGCGATGCGCCTGGCCTTGCGGTCACCGCCGACCGGCGGCTTCGAGCTGTTCACGTCGAACACGTCGCTGACCGAGATGGTGCTGGTCCGACCGGGCCGGTGGCGGCTGCTGCGCTACAACGACGCCGCCCACCTCGCCGGGCTGCCGCTGGCCACGAGCTGACCCGGTGCACTGGATCGTCGTGGGGGCGGGGGCCGCCGGCTGCGCCGTGACCGCCGAACTGGTCGCCCGGCCGGACAACGACGTCACGCTGCTCGAGGCCGGCCCGACGGTGGTGCCGCCCGGCGTGCGTTCGCCGAGCTTCTTTGACGCCCTGGCCGAGCCGGGGTGGACGTTCCCCGGCGGGGTGCGACGGGGTCGCGGGCTCGGCGGGTCGAGCGCGGTCAACGGGATGGTCGCCGGGCGGGGCTGGGCCGGCGACATGCCGATCGAGACCGTCACCGACGACGAGCTCGGCCCGCTGGGGCAGGCGTTGCTGGCGGCCGCACCCGACGCCGCCCCGGTGCGCCTGATGCGGCGCGACGGGACCCGCGTCACGGCCGCCGATCACTTCCTGTCCCCGCTGCCGGCCGGCCGGGTCGCCCTCCGGGGCGACGCCACGGTCGGCGCCGTCAGCCTCGCCGGCCACCGGGCGGTCGGGGTCGTGCTCGCCGACGGGACGGAACTGGCGGCCGATCGTGTCGTGCTGTGCGCTGGCGCCATCGGGACGCCGGCCATCCTCCTGCGCAGCGGCATCACCGCCGGCGGCGTGGGGGAGGGGCTGCGCAACCACGCCGGCCTGCCAGTGGTGCTGCGCCGGCGGGGCGACGCCGACGAGCACAGCCTCGTCATCGGCAGCGGTTGGCGGCGCGGTGACGTCGACGTGCTGGCTCTCGAACATCTCGGACCGGACGAACCCGAGTGGGGGATGCTGCTCGCCGTGCTGATGACCACGTCGAGTACCGGCCGGGTGACGCTGGACGCCGCCGATGGGGCGGCCGAGCCGCTCGTCGAGTGGTCGCTCGACCCGTCCGACCGTGCCCGCCTGGCCCGGGCGGGGTTGCGGGCCGCTGGGCTGGCCGAACACCCGGCGTTCGCGACCGTCGTCGACGAGGTGGTGGTCGGCGAGGGCCCGGCCGGCGTGTTCCATTGGGCCTCGACGTGTGCGATCGGCCGGGTGCTCGACGAGCGCGGGGCGGTCGCCGGCCACGACCACCTCTACGTCGCCGACGCCGCCGCCTTCGCCGAGATCCCCGTCGAGCATCTGCTCGTGCCGACGATCGCCCAGGCCCGCCGCCTCGCCCGCCGCTTCGTGTGATCGGCCTGGAGGGGCCCCGTCACCTGGTAGTCAGGGGCGATGACCTCGAACGGGCGCGTGCACGCGGCCGGCGACGGGTGCTGGGCCTACGTCCAACGGGACGGATCGTGGGGCTGGAGCAATGCCGGCCTGATCGTCGGCGACGGCTGGTCGCTGCTCGTCGACACGCTGTTCGACCTCCACCTGACGGCCGAGATGCTGGCCTCGTTCGAACCGCACACGGCGCCGGCACCGATCGACACCGTCGTCAACACCCACGCCAACGGCGATCACTGCTACGGCAACGAGCTGATGGCCGGAGCCGAGATCGTCGCCACCACGGCGGCGGCCGAGGAGATGGTCCACGTCCCGCCGGCCATGCTCGCCGCGCTCAACGCCGCCCCCGGCGAGGTCGGGGACCTGTTCCGCAGCTTCTTCGGTGACTTCGACTTCGAGGGCATCACCCCGACCCCGCCGACGCGCACGTTCGACGGCCGGCTGGATCTCGACGTCGGCGGTCGCGCCGTCGAGCTGATCGAGGTCGGCCCGGCGCACACGGCCGGCGACCTGCTGGTGCATGTGCCCGACACCGGCACCGTGTTCACCGGCGACATCCTGTTCATCGACGGCACGCCGATCGTCTGGGCGGGGCCGCTGGCCAACTGGATCGCCGCCTGCGACCTGATGCTCGGCATGGACGTCGACGTCGTCGTACCCGGGCACGGTCCGCTGACCGACAAGGCCGGGATCACCGGCGTGCGCGACTACCTGGCCTTCGTCGACGTTGAGGCGACGGCCCGCTTCGACGCCGGGATCGACGCCTTCGAGGCGGCCCGTGAGATCGCCGCCGCCATCGGCGCCGGACGCGCTGGCGGCGGCGAGTTCACGACCTGGGGCGAGGCCGGCCGGATTGCCGTCAACGTGGAGACGGTCTACCGCACGCTCGACCCGACCCACCACACCCCCGACGTCGTCGAGCAGTTCCGCCGCATGGCCCACCTCGACCGCCGGTGAACCGCTCGCCTCAACCGTCGGGGGCGGCCCGGGCCTCGGGTGGCGGATGCGGGTTCCGACGAGACGCCACCGAGTGGCGGACGGCGAGGACCCAGCCGACGACGACGGCGATGGCGAAGATGAACCATTGCCCGGCGTAGGACAGGTGCGGCCCGTCGGCCAGCTCAGGGCGGGCGATCGGCAGGGGGAGCGGGCCGGCCTCGGCCGGCCTCGACGACGTCAGCTCGACGTACATCGGCAGAACGTCGCCGGGGATCTGAATGGCGAGGCGACCGATGTCGATGCGCTGCACCTCGGCGAGGTCACCGTCGGCCGGGTCCGACAGGCCGCCCCGCTGGCGCTCCTGGCTCGGGCGCAGACGGCCGGTGACCTCGACGGTGCCGGTCGGCGCCGGCGGCGTCGACGCCTCCGACAGCGGCACGAATCCGCGCTCGACGAGCAGGATGCGCTCGTCGTCGAGGCGCAGTGGCGTGACCACGAACGACCCCGCGATCCCACCCTGCGACTTGTTGACGACCGTGATGGTCTCGCCAGGGACATAGGCGCCGGCCGTCGTGACCGGCCTCCACTCCAGGGCGCTCAGGTCGCCGTCGGTCGTCGCGCCGGTCGGTAGGAGGTCGCCGAGGGGGACCGGCGGCTGGTCGATGCGCGCCTCGACGGTGGCATTGAACGCTTGGCGTTCGTCTAGTCGGCGCAGCTGCCAGAACCCGAGGTTGACCATCGCCACGACGGCGGTCACGACCACGAGGTGGAACAGGAGCCACCGCGGGCGCAACAGGAACCGGTACCGGGTCATCGCTCGCTCGACCGTACCGCCGGGCCACCGTCGACGGAGGGTGATCTCGGGTGCGATGCTGGACCCGAGTGAGCACGAACGACGACCCCGACGCCACCGGGCTCCGCTTGCGCATCCCCGACCCGGCGCGGGGGGACCGGCCGGCCGATCGTGTTCGCTTCATCAGCAAGGCGGGCGAGATGAAGCGGCCGGCGCTCGACGAGCGGGTCGAGCGGGTCGCCCTCATGCGCCAGCAGTTGGTGCGCGTGCTCGACGACGACGGCCAGGCGGTGGGCGAGTGGGTGCCCGACCTGTCGGCCGAGGACAAGCTGGCCGGGTTGCGCTCGATGATGCTGGTGCGAGCGTTCGATGCCCGCCTACTGCGCGCCCACCGCCAGGGCAAGATCTCGTTCTACATGCAGTCGCTCGGCGAGGAGGCGATCGCCTGCGGCCAGCAGCAGGCGCTGCGCCCGGGCGACATGCACTTCCCGACCTACCGGCAGCAGGGCCTGCTCATCTCGGCCGGCTATCCGCTGGTGACGATGATGAACCAGGTCCTCTCCAACGACCTCGACCCGCTGCACGGCCGCCAGCTCCCGGTCATGTACTCGTCGAAGGAGCACGGCTTTTTCACCATCTCGGGCAACCTGGCGACCCAGTACATCCAGGCCGTCGGCTGGGCGATGGCGTCGGCGCTCCGTGGTGGCACCGAGATCGCCGCCGCGTGGATCGGTGAGGGGGCAACCGCCGAGTCCGACTTCCACGCCGCGCTCGTGTTCGCCTCGACCTACCAGGCGCCGATCATCCTGAACATCGTCAACAATCACTGGGCGATCTCGACGCCCGAGGATTTCGCCCGCGGGGCCTCGGCGACGTTCGCCGATCGCGGCTTCGGGTTCAGCATCCCGGCGCTGCGGGTTGACGGCAACGACTACCTCGCCGTCCACGCGGTGTCGCAATGGGCGGCCGAACGCGCCCGCACCAACCTCGGGCCGACGTTGGTCGAGTGGGTCACGCTGCGCCGTGGCGCCCACTCGACGTCCGACGACCCGTCGGTCTACCGGCCCGAGGGCGAGGCCGAGAGCTTCCCGCTCGGCGACCCGATCGACCGGCTGCGCCAGCATCTCGTCGCCGCCGGGGACTGGGACGACGAGCGCCACGCCCAGCTGGTCGCCGAGCTGGCGGCCGAGGTCGACAGCTCGTTCGCCGAGGCCCTCGGTCACGGTTCGATGAAGGACGGAACGACGTCGAGCCCGGCGTCGATGTTCGACGACGTCTTCCACGAACTACCTCGTCACTTGCTCGACCAGCGGGCGCAGGTGACGGGCGAACTCAAGGATCAGGAAGCCGGCGCCGACACCGACGTCGACCCCGGCGAGAAGGTGGGCTGACGTGCCGACGATGTCGATGATCGAGGCGATCCGTGACGCCCACATGGTCGCCATGCAGCGCGACGACCGGGTGGTGGTGTTCGGCGAGGACGTCGGCTATTTCGGTGGCGTGTTCCGCTGCACGCAGGGCTTGCAGGAGCGCTTCGGGCCCGAGCGCTGCTTCGACGCCCCGATCAACGAGTCCGGCATCGTCGGCGCCGCCGTCGGCATGGCCGCCTACGGATTGCGGCCGTGCGTCGAGATCCAGTTCGCCGACTACATGTACCCGGCGTATGACCAGATCGTGTCCGAGGCCGCCCGGCTGCGACATCGTTCTGCGGGCGACTTCAGCGCGCCGCTGGTCGTGCGCATGCCGACCGGCGGTGGCATCTACGGCGGCCAGACGCACTCGCAGAGCCCCGAGGCGCTGTTCACGCACGTGTCGGGGCTGACGACCGTCGTCGTCTCGAACCCCTACGACGCCAAAGGCCTGTTGATCGCGGCCATCGAGGACGAGGACCCGGTGATCTTCCTCGAGCCCAAGCGCGTCTACAACGGACCGTTCGACGGCCATCACGACCGCCCGATCGTGCCGTGGGCGCGACACCCGCTCGGTGACGTCCCCGAGGGTCACTACACGATCGAGCTCGGCACCGCCCGCGTGCACCGTGAGGGCTCAGCGGTGACGGTCCTGACCTACGGCACGCTCGTTCATGTCGCCCAGACCGCGGCCGAGGAGCAGGACGTCGACGCCGAGATCATCGATCTGCGCACGCTCGTTCCGCTCGACGTCGACGCCATCGCCGCCTCGGTGACCAAGACCGGTCGCTGCCTCGTGCTCCACGAGGCCACGCTGACCTCGGGCTTTGGCGCCGAGCTGAGCGCGGTCGTGCAGGAGCGCTGCTTCTACGAGTTGGAAGCGCCGATCGTGCGGGTCGCCGGGTGGGACACGCCGTATCCCCACGCCTTGGAGTGGGACTACTTCCCGGGGCCCGATCGGGTCGGCCGGGCTCTGCGTCAATTGGTGCGTTCATGACGACCTTTCGGATGAGGCTGCCCGATGTCGGCGAGGGCGTGGCCGAAGCGGAGATCGTGTCGTGGCTCGTCGAGGTGGGCGACGAGGTCACGCCGGACTCGTCGCTGGCCGAGGTGCTGACCGACAAGGCGACGGTCGAGGTGTCGTCGCCGGTGACCGGCGTCGTGACAGCACTGCACGGTGAGCCGGGCGACGTCGTCGCCGTCGGCAGCGACCTCGTCGAGATCGACACCGGTGGCGACGCCGCCGAGGCGACGACCGAGGCGGTGGTCGAGGTCGTGGCCGAGGCCGCGCCGAGCAACGACGGCGCGGCCGAGCCCGAGCCCGTACCGGCGACGGCGCTGTCGCCCGAGACCGCATCGCCCGAACCGGCCTCAGCGCCGGGGGATCGACCGCTGGCCGCGCCGGCGGTACGGGCCCGGGCCGACGCCCTCGGCATCGACCTCGGCGAGATCGCCGGCTCCGGCGCTGACGGGCGTGTCGTCCACGCCGACCTCGACCAGTCGCTGACCGGCGGACAGCGGGCGACACGCCGTTCATCGGCGCCGCCCGACGGCGACGGCGCCCATCCCGAAGCGGTGCGCGGCGTGCGCCGGCGCATCGCCGAGCGGCTGTCGGCGACGTGGGCCGACGTCCCTCACATCACGTACGTGGATGCCGTCGACGTCACCGAACTGGAGCGACTCCGGAGCACGCTCAACGATCGGCCCACGGACGGCGGCGCACGGCTGACGCTGCTGCCGTTCCTCGCCGCCGCCATCGCCATCGCCTGTCGCGATCAGCCCCACATCAACGCCCACTACGACCACGCTTCCGAGACACTCACCATGTTCGATGCCGTGCACGTCGGGATCGCCACCCAGACGCCCAACGGTCTGCTCGTGCCCGTCGTGCGATCAGTCGGGTCGCGCGGGCTCTGGGCGCTGGCGTCCGACATCGCCGACGTCACGGCCGCGGCCCGGGATGCCAAGGCCACACGCGAGCAGCTCTCCGGCTCGACGATCACGATCACGTCGCTCGGCGCCATCGGTGGTCTCGTGACCACGCCGATCCTCAACGCGCCCGAGGTCGCCATCGTCGGCGTCAACAAGATCGAGACCCGGCCGGTCTGGCGCAACGGCACGTTCGAGCCGCGCCAGGTGCTCAACCTGTCGTCGAGCTTCGATCACCGCATCGTCGACGGCTGGGATGCGGCGACGTTCGTGCAGCGGATCAAGGCCCTGCTGGAGACCCCGGCCCTGCTGTTCATCGACGAGGAGTGAGCCGGTGGAGCTGCCTGACTTCCATCTACCGCACGCCGAGAACTTGGCGGCGCTGTTCTGCCAGTAATTGCGCTATGGTTGGAGGCTCCACCCACGCCCCCGCCGACGCAGGAACGTCGACGGGAGCCGACCACCAGGAGGTTCCCCCTGATGACCACCACCCACCCTAGAGACCGAGCCGGCGACGTCGAGGCCGGACGATGAGCGACCGGCCCGCCGACATCGTGGACGCCGCCCGGATGATCGCTGACCGGCTGCGCGACCCCCGCACCCACGTCGATCGCCAGCTGCTCGACGACGCCGCCGACCTGCTCGAAACGTTCGCCAGCGACGTGCTCTACGACCGCCGTCGGCTGCTCGACGAGCGCCACGCCGACCGGGAGATGGACGCGGCGATGGAGACCGTCGCCGACGATCCCGAAGACGACGGGGGCGGGCGATGACCGCCGCGCTCGCCGTCGTCCCGGCCCTGCCAATCCGAGCCGCCGTCTACGCCCGCATCAGCCTCGACCAGACCGGCCAATCCCAAGGCGTCGACCGCCAACAGGCCACCTGCCGAGACATCGCCGAACGTGAGGGCTGGGACGTCGTCGAGGTCGTCACCGACAACGACGTGTCTGCGTACAGCGGCATCACCCGGCCCGGCTACGAGCGCCTGCTGACGCTGATCGAACGACGCGAAATCGACGCCGTGATCGCCTACCACTCGGACCGCCTCTACCGCCGCCCCCGCGACCTGGAGCGCCTGGTCGACGTCATCGAACGGGCCGACGTCCGCGTCGTCACTGCGATGAGCGGGGCTGTCGACCTATCCACGGCCTCGGGGCGGATGGTGGCGAAGATGCTCGCCGTCGTCTCGGAGCACGAGTCCGCGAGAATTGGAGAACGCGTGTCAGCAAAGCATCGATCGAACGCCGAGGGGGGCCGCGCCCACGGGGGCGGCCGGGCGTTCGGCTACGGGCGCGTCGAGGGCCGCCCCGGGGAGCTGGTGATCGTCCCCGAGGAGGCCGAACTCGTACGGGAAGCGGCCGAGCGAATCTTGCGCGGCTCGTCGCTCAACGGCATCGTGATCGACTGGAATCAGCGCGGCATCCCCACCGTGAAGGGCAACAAGTGGCGGCCGAACAGCCTGTCGAAGCTGCTGCGGGCGGGGCGGATCGCCGGCCTGCGCGAGGTCGACGGCGACGTGCTAGGAGATGGCGCGTGGGAGGCGATTCTCGACCGCGACACTTGGGAGCGGGTGCGGTCCCGCATCACGCACGCACCGGTCGGTCGGCGTCCCAAGAAGGCACTCCTCGCGGGGATGGTCGTCTGCAAGCACACGGCCCCCTGCGGCGTCGTCAAGCGCGACCCCAAGACGAAGGACCGCGTGGAGTGCGAGTGGTGCAAGAAGCACGCCCCCGGCGACACCTGCGGGGCCAGGATGCGCGCGGTCACCGGTGGGAACGACAAGTACCGGGGCCGGGCATACCAGTGCGACGAGCCGATCGCTCACGGCTGCGGATCGAACGCAGTGAAGGCAGCGAAGCGTCGAGACGAGCAGGGTGAGGCCATTGAGAGCGACCCGCCTGGCGTGGAAGACATCGTCGTAGAACACGTGCTCGCAGCGTTGGCCGGTGTGAATCTCGCCCAGGAGCGCGCTCGCCGCACTGTGGCGTCGTCGGCCAGCCTGGTCGCGTCGATCGCCCAGGACGAGCAGATGCTCAACGACCTGTACGCCGATTTGGGGGCGCGACGCATCGAGCGTGCTCAGCTGCTCGCTGCGGAGGAACCGATCCGCAAACGCCTCGTCGAGAACCGGCGTGCACTGGAGCAGGCGGCCACCGACTCCGAGTTGGACGACACGGTGTTCGAAGGGCTAACCCGGGACCGGTGGGACGAGCTGAACTTCGATCAGAAACGAGCCGTCATCCGCCTGTTCGTTGACCGCATCGAGATCGCCAAGGGACGGCCCGGCCGGAATTTCGACCCGTCACGGGTCACCATCGTCCCGACCTGAGAGGCCGCTTGGCGGTCGGCGGGCACACTTGCCGGGGCGGCCGGCGGAACGCTCCTGGGGCCGTTGAGCGGTGAATCAGGGGATGGTGAAGGCGGTCACCAGGCGGGACACTCCGGCGGTGGCGGCGGACTAAAGCCCAGCGAATCGGCGTCCGTTGGTGGCCCCGCCTCTACTGGTCCCCCAGGACGGCCGCCGCTGACGCTCTCAGGGCCGTTCTGCTCCCCACCCTCAGCCGCCTACCATCGCCGTCGAACACTAGTCCCCCCGGCTAGAGTTGTTGTCGTGGCGACCGAACCGACGCACCCCGGTCAGTCGGCCGTGTCGTCGCGCGTGCCGGGCCGGCGGGTGTACCACTACTCCAGGCGGTCCGCAGTTCTTCCCGACGGCGGTCCCGACCGGGCGGCCGTCACGGCCTCCCTCGAAGCAGCCGCCGAGACGATCCGCCAGAGCTGCTCACAGACTGCCGAGACGATTCGCCAGAGCTACTCACAGATCGCCGAGACGATTCGCTGGGTCCGATCGATGCCCGCCTGTCGGCGTCGGCGATGGGCGCTGCATCGCCGGCTGTCCGGTGTCTCCGTCCTCACGGACACGTCCCCGCCGCCGCCGCTGCCGCCTCGACCTCGCGCCGTACTCGACCTGCTGTACGCAGCGGTCAACGCCCTGGCCCACCCGATAGACCGCCGGAGCGTCGACCGCGCCGGAGACGGACAAGGAGCCACCTCTCCGAGCATCCTCGCGTCCACGCTGGTCTCGGCCCCCGGCGCGCCGTCGCTCGCGCTGGTGGCGTGACGCGGGCCCTTGAACTCCCGGTAGCCCTGGCCCCCAGCTGACGCCGCCTCCCCGCCCCTGGGCGCCGGGAGGAGGAACGAAACGATGAATGCGACGCATGACGTCGCGAGCGACGTTGACGCGGTGATCGTCGACGTGTTCGGCGACGACGCCGTGCTTTCCCGCTCCGAGCTTGCCGCACGACTGGGCTGCTCCTTGGACGTGCTGAAAGAGGCGGCGGCGGACGGTTTGCTGGAGCCGGTCTGGCTCAGCCCACGCCGGCTCGTCTACTCGCGGGCGGCGGTTCGGCGGTGGCTGATCGCCGTCGACGGCGCCCACGCGAAGGGCGTGGCGCCGTGAGCGGCCACCAGCCCCACCCGTGGCTGCGGCAGCCTGGCGGGCCGACCACCGCCGAGGCGATCGACGATGATGTCCTCGCGGCGATGCGCCGGCGCGCCACCGATCCCGAGGTGCAGGCCCGCCTCGCCGAGATCCTCGACCGGCCGAAGCACGCCGCCGGCGAACAAGGAATAGCGCCGCCGAGTCCACCGCGCCGTCGCCGGGCATTGGCGACGGCGGGATCGGCCGCACAAATCGACCGCCCGGCCGACGCGGCGCCCGCAGGGCGCCTGCCAGCCCAGCTACGCCGCGGGCGGGCGACGTGACCGCCGCCGAACGAGAACGGCCGCCCGGTGCGGGGCGGCCGTCGGAGTCGAAGTCACTGGCGGGCGATCAACTCGGCGCCGACGATAGCAGCCGGGGCGGAACCATGACGCCGACCGAGCGGGCCGCGCTCGTCGACAAGATCGCCGCCACCTGGCCGGGCGGACCGGAGCCGCAGGTGTGGGCGGACGAGTTGGCGCTGCTCGACGCCGGCCGCGCCGGCGCCACGTTCGTGAGGCTGCGTCGAAGGCTGGATCGGGCGCCGTCGATCGCGGCGTTCCTGCGGGAGTACAACGGCCTCGACACCGCGCCGCCGGCCTCGACGGTCGACGTCTGCGGAATCTGCGACGACACCGGCTGGGTCGACGGCGCCCCCCTCATCAAGCGGAACCTCGAAGGCGACGTCCTCCACACCTACACGTCGATGCGGCCGTGCCCGGTATGCGACGATCATCTGCTGCGCGTCGTCGTCGGCGACGTGCGGCCGAACCCGGGCCGCATCGCGGCCGCACGGGCCCTCCTCGGCGCCTCCGTTGCCCTCGATCGTCACACCCCCGGGCGGTTGCCGTGACCGCCGCCCGATTCACGCCGGGCGGCACGACCGACGCCGCCGCCGCCGTCGATGTCGAGATCACCAACATGCGCGCCAGGGTGGAACAGGTCAGCGCCCGCCTGGCGACCGTCACGATCGTCGACGATGTGGCTGTGGCCCGCCTGGAGGCGGCCGGCTGGACGTGCCTTCCGCCGGGCACGGCTGACGACCCGCCGGCTGAACCCCCGGAGCCGACGATCAGCCCGTAACGGCGCAGGGGTCGTCTCCGGGCAGCTCCGACGCAGATCAGGCGCCGGGTCGACGTAGAACTTGGCCGTCGCGCACGAACGCTTCGATCGCGTCTTGGGCGCCCCGGTGGACGAAGAGACCGCGTTCGTTCAACGGCGAGACGAACGCGTCCGTCATGACCCGTGGCCGAGTCTCTCACCAAGGCTCTTGAGTCGCCGTTCCACGACCACGGGGGATGCGGCCACCACGTAGCCACCGGCCGGATCCCCATCCACCAAACCCACCAGCGGATTGGACATTGCAAGAAGGACAGAACGGACATCGTCGACCGTGGTCGCTTCGTCCTCGCTACTGCTGGCCATGATGAGGTACAGATCCCGCGCAGTCAGCCGACCGAACTTCGGTGCCTGGTCACGAGCGATCTCGAGAACTTTGCGAGCCAAACTGGTGACTCGCAGCCATTCCTCGGCGTCCTCCGAGATGACTTCGGCGTCGAGCACGCCATCGCACTCGAAGACCTTGCGGTAGCTGACGAACCCGAGCGGTGCGGCGGCGTGTTGCCGGCAGAGCTCTGCGAGCTGATCCGCCGAGATGATCGTCACACCGTTGTCGGTCGCTCGTTCGAACAGACGAGTGCCTGAGGGGTTCGGTGCGACGACGGCGACGTAGCCGGCGTTGTGCGTCGCTCGATGTTCCTTGAGCGTGATCCAGTCGATCTGCTGGTCTGACACCGAACCGCTGGCGGACGTCTTGCAGTCGACGATCACGCGATAGCTCTCGACACCGGCGAGCTGCGCATCGAGCATCACGTCGGTCTTGCCGGCTCCGCCAAGCCAGGCGGCCTCGAATCCGAGGTACGCGAACGCAGCCGTGACCGCCTGCTCGAAGCGATTCGGGTTCGAGCTGTCCGTTGAGGCGTCACCGAGCTCGCCGATGAGGTCCTTGAGCTCATCGCTCGACGGCGACGCTGGAGCGGTGACGACCGGCGGTGGCAGCGGATGATCGGTTTCGCGCGGCGTGACGACCGACGCTCCTCGATCAAGGACGGGCGACTCGATGGAGATGAGCGACAGGAACGCCTCTCCCGCGGGCGTGATCGAAAGCCGCTGATTCCCGTCGACTATGAGATAGCCCGCCGACTGCATCCAACCGCGACGACGAGCGATTTGCGCCTGGGTGTTCCACGACATCTCATAGCGCGCGTTCGCGATTTCGAGGAGTTGGGAGACGGTCAGCGGCTGCCGGGTCTGGTCCAGCATCTCCCCAACGAACCGCACCCTGGAGTGGAGGAGGCCGACGATGATCTCATTTCGTCCCGAATCGCGCCAAGCACTCGCCCACTCACTCGGAGCAGCGACGCCGCCGTTCTCGACGACAATCGTGATCTTCTTGAGGAACGACGTCATCAGGTTCGCACGGTTGTCCGTAACCGCGTACAGCTCCTTGACGACCTGAGGAAAGTCGTTCACCGCGGGCCTCTGATCGACCAAGGCGTCGAGCAAAGTTCGAAGGGCGTCGAGGTAGCCGTCATATCCGCCCGGGAGCGGGTGGACGCTCTTGCTCCGCTGCGCCCACGAGAAGGGTTCGGGCACGGCCGTGAAATCGGCTTGATCGGCCGCCGGCGGTTCGGGAAGAAGCCTCGCCAGCACCGACCACTGAAGATCATCGAGCGAGAAGACGGTTCCCATCGGTGCACGGATGACCTGATGTTCCGCCAGCTCAGGGAGGCCCGCCACGATGTCCTTGCTCACCGGCTCGCATCGCACGAGCCGGATCAAGACGCGGGTTGAGTCGTCGTCATCCTCCGACTCATTCGTGATGAAGCGCCGTTCGTCCGGCGACATTGGCACGACCCGCGGCTCCGACGCGACGCGGCCCACCGCGACCACCGCGGCGTCCTTGCCCGACTTCCAGATCGCGACCGGGTCTCCGGGCCGCAGCTCGGCTGTGTGCTGCGGAGCTCGCCACCAGATCTCCGAGAGCTCCGCCACCGCCGCGTCGATGTCGTACGCCTTTGGATTCGCTTGAAATATCCAGGCCGCCATTGTCCTCGTGACAGTAGTCCGGACACGCGTCCGCGTGACCGGGGTGGTGCCCTCGGCTATCCGGCTCTGGCCGAGGCGCGCGCCCGGGTAGCGGCGGCCGAGGCTGTCGTCGCCGATCACCAGTCCGGCAGGTGGCTGCCGCCGTGGCCGATGAACCGGGCTCAACGCGACGCGATGCGTGCCGCGGCCGACACCGAACTGGAGATAGCGGAGGCCATGGCCCGCGTGCGCGCAATCGCCGCCCGCCGCCGCTGACGCTCTCAGGCCGTTCTGCGGGCCGCAGAACGAATCACGGCGGTAGGGGGAACTACCCGGATGGCATTGCGTCGCCCAGTACGAACCAGAGACCCCTCTGCGGCGACGTCCGCCGACGCGAGCCGGCGTCGTCCCACGTGATCGACCGTCCCGGCTCTCTCGCTGCGACGTCTAGCGTGGTCGAGTGCTGGCTGCGTCGGATTTCGGCACTGCGATCATCACTGGCGGCGCGATCGCGTTCGGCGCGTTCATCGCTGCGGTATCTCCAGATCCGCGAACCCGGGCGTCGCTTTCACCGCAGGGGTATGGGCATCGGACTCCTATGACCAGCCCGCCCCGGCGTCGGACTAGCGGTGACGTGCCCGACGGTGCCCGGGCGCAGCCCGTGAACTGCGTACACGCCAGTCATCGTTGGCACGAGCGCGCTTCGGTCATTCAACGCGGAGGTTGTTCCCGGGTGACCGTTTGGCGGCCATCCATTCTGGGATGAGAGCGGCGAGGCTGGCAAGGAGGATCGCAGCGGCGACGAGGGTGGCGAGTGCCGGCCATGGTGTGAGCGCCTGAGGGATGACGTCGAGTTCTCAGCGAGGCCGATCAGCTTGGCTTCGTCATCGAGGCCTTGTGGGCGGGGCTCGACCTCGGCTCCATCCTCGAGGACCGCATGGGCGCCACCGCCGTGCTCCGTGACGTCTGTGTGAAAGCCGAGTTCTGTGGGGCGGTTGCCGTGCTGCGCCGAGCCGACCAGGAATTGCGCCGGCGCGGTGTGCGGACGTGGCGGCGCGGGACGGCCGGCGATGGCGGAGGCGACGTCATCGAGCGGCTGACATCCCGCGAGCTGGAGGTAGCCCGACTGGCGGCTGGCGGCGCCAACAATCCCGAGATCGCCGCCGCCTTGTTCTTGTCCCGTCGAACCGTCGAACGGCACCTCTCGAACATCCTCATCAAGGTCGGGGTCCGCAACCGCACCGAGTTGGCCGGCCGCATCGGAGCCGCCAAAACCTGACCGAGCACGGCCCGCGAATGTGGGTGAGATCACCGATGAACCCGCCGCCACCCATCCATACGGTGGATCACGGCGGGCACTTCCCAGCCCCGCCCGATGAAGGGGTCCGACGGTGATGACGGTGTTGCTCGTGGAGAA